>ENA-OZQP01000499-OZQP01000499.1-human-gut-metagenome-genome-assembly--contig:-NODE-499-length-9289-cov-7.019601_pt1 | contig 9289 bp, 5 predicted proteins | sample MGYA00243776_ERZ653922 | MGnify/ENA primary metagenome ERZ653922 (study PRJEB26926, sample SAMN06164471) | human gut metagenome | biome: ENVO:00009003; feature: ENVO:2100002; material: ENVO:00002003... | reverse complement strand
CTCCTGAAAGAAGAACAGACCGCTGCGTACAGTGCCGAGATTTGGAAACGCTTCCGCAAATGGGGCGGCGTGCCCACAGGCGCCACCCAGAATGTGAAGGACCTTCTTTCTTCCCCGGAGATCGAGAACATTCTGGAAAACAGCGACTTCATCACGCTGCTGAATCAGGCATCCGGCGACCGCAAAATCCTTTCGGAACGGCTGAACCTCTCCGCAGACCAGCAGAAGTACATCGACAATTCGGAACCGGGCGAAGGACTGCTGATTTTTGAAAATGTGGTGCTGCCGTTTTCCAATCCCATCCCGAAAAACACCCAGCTCTATAAGATCATGACCACCCGGCTCAGTGAGGTAGTGGAGCTATGAGCCTAACACATTTCAGCTTGTTTTCCGGCATCGGCGGCATCGACCTTGCCGCGGAAGCAGCGGGTTTCACTTCGGTCTGCCAATGCGAGTGGGCAGCCTTCCCCGCCGCTGTGCTGGCAAGCCACTGGCCGGAGGTGCCCCGTTTTCAGGACATCACCACCGTAACAAAGGAGGCTTTCTTTGAAAAAACAGGACTTCACACCGTCACCCTCATTTCAGGCGGCTTCCCGTGCCAGCCGTTCTCCACCGCAGGGCGGCAGCGCGGCTTCCACGATGAACGCTACCTGTGGCCCGAAATGCTGCGGGTCATCCGGGAATTGCAGCCCCGTTGGGTGCTTGGAGAAAATGTTGCTGGCTTCCTCCGTATGGGGCTCGACAAAACGCTCATTGACTTGGAGCAGGCAGGTTACGATGTTCGGGTTTTCGTATTACCTGCTGCTGCCGTTGGCGCGTGGCACGAACGGAAACGGGTATTCATCATCGGTTCTTCTGCCAACACCTCTTGCCAGCGACACCGGGGATGTGGGCAAGGGGTTGGACATCCAAATTTCTGCAAATGGCAGCTACCGCAAAATGAACAAGGATGGCAAGGCGTGGACGGCGCGGCTTTCCCATGTGGTCTACCGCATGACACCCACCACACTGGAAAAGCCCTATCTCAACCCGGACTGGGTAGAGTGGCTGATGGGTTTCCCGCGCAAATGGACGGGCATTCCCTTTGGGCAGAAGAACCCGCCGACATCCCGCGTCTGACCGAAGATGTGCCGAACCGCAGCAAGCGGATGAAAACGCTGGGCAATGCAGTTTCGCCGCCGCAGGTGTTCCCGATTCTCAAATACATTGCGGACATTGAAACGGGCCGCTGTCCGATGGGAGGTGAAGAACTTTGAAAGAATTGCAGGCGAAAGCCAAAGTCACCCAGACCATGACCCGTGACGGTCTGGTGGTGGAAAATCAAGCGGACGGCACTGTAGAGAATATTTCCAGTCGGGAAGCGGAACAGGACTACTCCGCGGATGCCGAAGGCAAGGCCGAAAAAATTCTGGAACGGGCCGAGGACATCAAGGACGGGCATAAAAATAAAAAGAAAGCGAAAAAGGCAGCAGAAACAGCGGCCACCGCCAAAAGTGAAGATGGCCTGCACGGTTCCGCCGCCCGTCTGGAACTGACCGAGGAAGAACGGGCAGACCCGGCGTTGCAGCCGTATATCCAAAAGGCGGAAGCGAAAGCCGACAAGCTGGATGCGGCCCGCGCTGCTCTGCCCAAAAAGCGTGTCCCGGTCAAGGGAAAAGTCTACGATGCTGTCAGCGGAAAGGCAAAATCCACCCTGCGTTTTGAGCAGCAGGACAAAGGCCCACCCAGCCTGAAACCAAACCCGGCCAGCCGCCCGCTATCGGAAGCGTTGCTGTTCGCTCACGGAAAAATCCATGAAGTCGAACACGAAAATGTGGGTGTGGAGGGTGGCCACAAGGGTGAAGAACTGGTGGAGCATCAGACCGCCAAGGTCATCCGCAGCGGCATCCGGCACCACAAGATGAAGCCCTACAAGGCCGTGGAAAAGGCAGAGCGGGAATTGCGTTCGGCTAACGCCGAGTATTTCTATCAGAAATCTTTGCAGGACAATCCGCAAATTGCGCAGTCTGCCAGCAACCCCATTTCCCGGATGTGGCAGAAACGGCGTATCAAACAGCAGTATGCCAAAGCTGCACGGCAGGCCGGCCAAGCCGCCGCGCAGGGTGCGGCCACCACCGCAGAGAACGGTTTCCGGGTAACGAAGCTGGCAGCCGAGGGCGGCGAACGAGTGGCCGAATTTGCGGCCCGGAACTGGAAAACCATTCTGATCGTGGCGGTGTTCGGTCTGCTGGCTCTGCTCTTGATAACGGGTTTGCAGTCCTGCACCGTGATGGCGGGCACCGCTGGAACCGGCGTGACGGCATCCTCTTACTTTTCCAAGGACAAGGATATGCTGGGTGCAGAGAAAGCCTACGCCAAGCTGGAACAAAAACTACAACGGTATCTCGACACCTACGAGGCCACCCACAACTACGATGAATACCATTTTTATCTGGATGAAATCGAGCATGACCCCTATGTGCTGATCTCGATTTTGTCCGCGCTGCATGACGGCGTGTTCACACTGGCCGAGGTGCAGGGCGAACTTGAAATGCTCTTTGAAAAGCAATACATCCTGACCGAGACCGTGACCATGCAGATACGCTACCGTACAAAAATGATGGTCATTATTGGCCCGTATGGTGTGCCGCAAGTTATCACCTACCAAGAACCGTATGAATACTACATCTGCACGGTCAAGCTGAAGAACAAGGATTTATCCCACCTGCCCGTGGAAGTACTGACCGAAGAACAGCTTAGTGCCTATTCGCTCTATATGCGCACGCTGGGCAACCGGCCGGATTTGTTCGGGCAGGCACAGTACCCCAATGCGTCCACCATCAAGCAGCCCACCTACTACGATATTCCCCCGGAAGCACTAAAGGATGATAGGTTTGCCGCCATGATGGAGGAAGCCACGAAGTACATCGGCTACCCGTATGTGTGGGGCGGCAGTTCACCCAGCACCAGCTTTGATTGCAGCGGCTACATTTCGTGGGTGCTGAATCACTCCGGCTGGAACGTGGGCCGCCAGACCGCACAGGGCCTTTACAACCTCTGTACTCCTGTTTCGACGGCGCAGGTCAAACCGGGCGACCTTGTGTTTTTCAAGGGAACCTACGATACCCCCGGCGTGAGCCATTGCGGTATCTATGTGGGCAATTCCATCATGCTGCACTGCGGCGACCCTATCTCTTACACAAACCTCAACTCAAAATATTGGCAGGAACATTTTTACAGCTATGGGCGTTTACCGTGACGCCAGAAAGGATTTTGTATGGCAAAAAGACTTTCCCGCATTGAGCGCGATATTGAACGGCTCAAAGAAAAAATCTCTGAATACCAGCAGCAGTTGAAAGAACTGGAAGCTGCAAAGACTGAACAGGAAAACTTGCAGATCATTCAGCTGGTGCGCAGCATGAACATGAAGCCGGACGAGTTCGCGGCCTTCCTGCGCAGCGGTGCGCTGAACGCTGCGCCCACCGTTACCCCGTACCACAAACAGGAGGATGCCGCCGATGAAACCTGATAACTGGAACCGTTTCGCTGCCGGGCTGCTGGCTATCCTGCTCTGCCTCTGCTCGTTCTCCATGCCTGCTTTTGCAAGCGGAACTGACCCTGCCCCGGAACCTCTGCCGGAGATCGTGGACGAGGAACCGACCACGGGCGGCATGGAGCCGGAGGGTGTGCCCATCACGCCCAAGGGCAATGCAACACTGGTGGATGATTTTTACGGTGACAAGCAGCTTATCACAGTGACCACCAAAGCCGGGAATTATTTTTACATCCTGATCGACCGCGCCAATGAGGACAAGGAAACCTCTGTCCACTTTCTGAACCAAGTGGACGATGCCGACTTGCTGGCCCTGCTGGATGAAGAACCGCAGGATATCGAGGTCTGCACCTGCACGGTGAAATGTGAGGCCGGAAGTGTCAACGAAAACTGCCCCTTGTGTGAAAAGAGCTTGCGGAACTGCACGGCCCCGGAAGCTGTGAAAACTGACACCGAAACGCCGCAGGAAAAGCCGAAGTCCAACATGGGCAGTCTGATGATCCTGCTGGTGCTGGCTCTGGCGGGCGGCGGCGCGGCCCTCTATTATTTCAAGTTCCGCAAGCCCAAGGCCGATACCACCGGGCACGATGATCTGGACGAATACGATTTTGGCGAGGACGAGGATGCAGACGAGGAACCGGCTGAAATCGAGATTTATTCGGAGGACGGACAGGAGGATGAAACATGAGCTTTCAGCTGGTGATTGCCGAAAAGCCCAGTGTTGCCCGCAGCATTGCCACCGTGATCGGAGCCACTGAAAAGCAAAACGGCTACTGGCAGGGCGGCGGGTATCTGGTCAGCTGGTGCATCGGGCATCTGGTGTCCTTTGCGGAAGCGGGCCAGTACGATGAAAAATACTGCAAGTGGAAGTATGAAGATTTGCCCATCCTGCCCCAGCCGTGGCAGTTCATTGTCCCGGACGAAAAGAAACAGCAGTTTGAAACTGTGCGCTCTCTGCTCAACCGCCCGGATGTGGACAGTGTGACCGCCGCGACCGATGCAGGCCGGGAGGGAGAACTGATTTTCCGTTTCGTCTACCAAATGGCCGGTTGCACAAAACCTGTGAAGCGGCTCTGGATTTCCAGCATGGAGGATGCCGCCATCCGGGAGGGCTTTGCAAACCTGCGCCCGGATTCGGATTATGATGCTCTGTATCAATCGGCCCTCTGCCGTGCAAAGGCGGATTGGCTGGTGGGTATCAATGCAACGCGACTGTTTTCGGTGCTGTATCACAAAACCCTGACGGTAGGCCGGGTGCAGACCCCGACACTGAAAATGCTGGTGGACCGGGATGCAAAAATTCTGCGCTTCCAAAAAGAAAAGTATTACACGGTCGGCATCCAGTCCGGCAGCTTGAAAGCGGACAGTGGGCGCATTGCCAGCATGGACGAGGCCGACACTTTGAGAAAAGCCTGTGCCGGGGCATCTGCTATCTGTTCTTCTGTCAAGCGGGAGAAAAAGACAGAACAGCCGCCCAAGCTCTATGACCTGACCACCTTGCAGCGGGAGGCAAACCGCCTGTTCGGTTTCACGGCAAAGCAGACCCTTGATTATGCCCAGCAGCTTTACGAAAAGAAACTGCTGACCTATCCCCGCACGGACAGCCAATATCTGACCGAGGATATGGGCCAGACAGCACAACATCTTGTGTCTGACCTGCTGGGGCTGCTGCCCTTTGCCCAAGGGCTTGACTTGACCCCGGAAGTGGGCCGGATTCTGAACAGCAAAAAGGTATCGGACCACCACGCCATCCTTCCCACGGTCGAATTTGTAAAGCAGGGTTTCACTGGTCTTGCCGAGAGTGAATGCAAGCTGATGAACCTTGTCTGCTCCAAGCTGCTCTGCGCCGTGGCTGCGCCCCATGAGTACGAAACGGTGACTGCTGTGTTCTCCTGCGCCGGGAACGAGTTCACCGCCAAGGGAAAGACGGTGCTTGTTCCCGGTTGGAAAGAAATCGACCAGCGGTTCCGCTCCAACCTGAAAGCGGATACCGAGGAAGAAGTGCTGAACACCCTGCCGGAACTGGCCGAGGGACAGAGTTTTTCCGTGATGGCTAACGTTTCGGAACACTTCACGTCCCCGCCGAAAGCCTACACCGAAGATACGCTCCTGTCGGCAATGGAGCGGGCCGGGGCCGAAGATATGCCGGAGGAAGCGGAACGTAAGGGGCTGGGCACTCCGGCCACCCGTGCCGCGATTCTGGAAAAACTGGTGCAAATGGGCTTTGTGCAGCGCAAGGGCAAACAGCTTGTCCCCACCAAGGACGGCATCAATCTGGCGGTGGTTCTGCCGGAAAGCCTGACCTCTCCCGTCCTGACCGCCGAATGGGAAAACCGCCTGACCGAGATTGCCAAGGGCAACGCAGACGCGGACGAGTTCATGGCCAAAATTGAAGCGCAGGTGCGCCAGCTGGTCAAGACCTATTCTTGTATCAGTGCAGATAAGCAAAACCTGTTCCAGTCGGAACGGGTTATTATCGGCAAGTGTCCCCGGTGCAGTGAAAACGTCTATGAGGGCAAGAAAAACTTCTACTGCGGGAATCGTAGCTGTCAGTTCGTGATGTGGAAGAATGACCGCTTCTTTGAGCAGCGCAAAAAGGCGTTCACACCGAAGATCGCCGCTGCTCTGCTCAAAAACGGCAAGGCAAAGGTCAAGGGCCTCTATTCCGAAAAGACAGGCAAAACCTATGATGCAATGGTGCTTCTGGCAGATACGGGAGGCAAGTACGTCAATTACCGGGTAGAGCGCAAAGAGTAAGGCAAAAATACGAGGGCCGGTTATGGTAAGGTGAAGCATTCATTTTGCCATAACCGGCTCTCTCTATCCGTAGGATAGCAAAAAAGGAGTGTGACCAAATGAGCGAATTATTTTCCATCCAGCTGCAAAATCGGCAGCAGCAAGGCAGGGATGGCATCTGGCTGGACCTGCCCACTACAACCGAACAGGTACAAGCGGCCCTGCGGCAAATCGGCATTTCGTCCGATAATCCGCAGGGCCTTTTCATTTCCGGCTATTTTGCCGAGGAAGAAAAGCGTTTTGCCATCCCCTACAACATGGTGCTGGCATCCAATGTGGACGAACTGAACTTTCTGGCATCACGACTGGAAACCCTCTCTACCGGGGAACGCGCAGAGCTGAACGCCGCCCTGCAAGCCCCGCAGAGTGAGCTTTTCAGCATCGGGAGAATCACCGACTTTCCCGAAAACGTGGACTACTATGTGCATCTGCCGGATGTGCACGGGCCTGCCCAGCTAGGAGATTACTACCTGAATCGCTCCGGCATGGTGGATATGCCGGAAGAATGGAAAGGCGGCATCGACACGGCACAGTTTGGCCGGTATGTGGCTCAGCAGGAACAGGGTGCGTTCACCCAGTACGGCTACCTTGTCAAAAGCGGGGACGAGTGGCAGAAAGTCCACGAGGGCCAGCCTGTGCCGGAGGAATACCGGGTACTGTCCTTTCCTGCGCCGGAAGTTTTGCGAGATTCGGCCAACATCCCGCCACCTGTTCAGCCTGAAACGGAACCGCAGAAAGTTATTCCCATTATCCTAAACGGCAAGGACAGCGCGGAACGCATGAAAGAAATCACGGACCGGCTGGAAACAGGCATTCAAGAATTATTCGACAGTGACCGCTACAAGGCCTACCTCACCACGATGGCGAAATTCCACAATTACAGCTTCAACAACACCTTGCTGATCGCCATGCAGGGCGGACAGCTGGTGGCGGGCTTCAACAAGTGGAAAGACACGTTCCACCGCACCGTAAAGAAAGGCGAAAAAGGCATCAAGATTCTGGCTCCTGCGCCGTACAAGGTCAAGCAGAAGATGGAAAAGCTGGACGAACAGGGCAAGCCGATTCTGGACAAGGACGGCAAGCCGCTGACCGAGGAAAAAACGGTACAGATTCCGGCGTTCAAGGTGGTGTCCGTGTTCGATGTCAGCCAGACCGAGGGCGAACCGCTGCCCTCTATCGCGGTGAATGAACTGTCCGGCAGCGTGCAGGACTACCAAGATTTTTTCAAGGCATTGGAGCAGGCATCCCCGGTGCCCATCGGGTTTGAGGACATCGAGGGCGAGGCGCATGGCTACTTTCATCTGCTCGACAACCGCATTGCCATCCAAGAGGGCATGAGCCAGTTACAGACCATCAAGACGGCCATCCACGAGATTGCCCATGCCAAGCTCCACGCCATCGACCCCAACGACCCGGAACAGACCAACCGCCCGGACAGCCGCACCCGCGAGGTGCAGGCCGAAAGCGTGGCCTATACTGTCTGCCAGCACTATGGGCTGGACACGTCTGAGTATTCGTTTGGCTATGTGGCTGGGTGGAGTTCGGGCCGGGAACTGGCCGAGTTGAAAGCCTCTCTGGAAATTATCCGCAATGCGGCCCATGAACTGATCTCTGCACTGGACGAACATCTGGCAGAGCTGCGCCAGCAGCGGGAAGCAGACCTTTCTGCTGCACAGGAGACTGCATTTGTGCTGGACAGTGGCAACACCCTGTTCATCCAGACCTGCGATTCCGGCTATGACTACACTCTGTATGGCCCGGACCACACGGCTCTGGACGGTGGGCAGCTGGACGCGCCCGGTCTGACCCTGCCAGATGCCGGGCAGGAAGCACTTAATCTGCTGGGGCAGACAGCCGCGGTGGCGGAAGTTCTGTTGGGTGATAAGCTGGCGGCGTTCCAAGAGGCGGAGGAAAAAGCAAATGAACTTTCTGCCCCGGAAGCAGAAAAAGCCGCTGCGACAGATTTATCCGCAGAGCCTACGGTCACGATTCTGTGGAGTGAAAGCGACAAGCTGCAGGACGGCGAAATCATGCCGCTGTCCGTGGCAAACCGAGTTTTTGAAAAACTGGACACCGCCCAGCACACGGACCGGGAAAAGGACGGCTACACGGGCGGCTGGTACGACAAGACCGCATTCCGTATTGATTTTACCCTGAACGGCCAGCCCGACAACTACGAGGGACGGCAAGATTTTGGTGACGGAGAGGGTTCTTTGGTTCAGCATATCCAGAACTACCACGAATACTACGCCAAGGACGAGAACTGGAAAAATTTTGTTCTGCACAACAAAGGCCCGGAAGCGTGGGAACAAGACAAGGCAGAGCGGGAAATGGTGCTGACCGAGTTTATCCCGTACCTCAAACAACATTGCAATCTTTCCGCTATGGAGCAGACCGCCGCCACCGCTTTGCAGGAGGGGCAGAACATTTCGCCGGAACAGGCGGCCTATTACAACGCTGTTGTGGCCTATGTGCAGGACTGCCGCCCGCTGCTCAACCAAGGCCAGTATGACTTGCCGGAACCGCCCAAGCTGGCCGACTTTGACCAGACCTTGCAGGACTATAAGGCACAGGTACAGGCCGAGATCGCGCAGGAAGCTGCCGATGCTGGAATGACCGTAGAGGAATACGCAGCGGCAGGCTTTGAAGCACCGCAGCAGGACAGCTTTTCCATCTACCAGCTGCGCAATGAAGATTCCACCCGCGATTACCGTTTTGAGCCCTACGACCGCCTGCAGGCCGCTGGTTTGTCCGTGGACAAGGCCAACTATACGGAGGTTTACGCCGCGCCGCTGGCTGCTGGCACCACGTTGGAGGACCTCTACCGCACGTTCAACGTGGACCATCCGGCAGATTTCAAGGGACACTCACTGTCTGTTTCGGATGTGGTGGTACTGCACCAGAATGGGCAGGACACCGCCCACTACTGCGACAGTGTGGGCTTCCAGCAGGTGCCGGAGT
>ENA-OZQP01000485-OZQP01000485.1-human-gut-metagenome-genome-assembly--contig:-NODE-485-length-9407-cov-4.256737_pt1 | contig 9407 bp, 7 predicted proteins | sample MGYA00243776_ERZ653922 | MGnify/ENA primary metagenome ERZ653922 (study PRJEB26926, sample SAMN06164471) | human gut metagenome | biome: ENVO:00009003; feature: ENVO:2100002; material: ENVO:00002003... | reverse complement strand
CGAGATTCGCCTTAGTCTCGTGGGCTCGGAGATGTGTATAAGAGACAGGAATAATTCCTTCATGAGAATTAAATATAATGATGAAGATTTACTGGAATTAGATAGGATAAATATTCACTATGGACGCAGGTACTGTAAAAGAGGTAACACTAATCTGCTCAGCGGTTTTACTAGTGAATTCCTTGAAGAAATTGACAATATAAGCGGAATAGAATCAATATCGTATTCTGCTTATGAATCAGAAAGAAAATGGTTCTGGGATAATCAGGATTATCATAAGATGGGGCTGGATATGATATCACCAGACACGTCTAATTCAAGAGATACACCGATTACAGATTATGGTTATCGTTATATATTTTCTACGGAATATGTTAATCCGACCAAAGAACTTTATAAGAAACTTGAAAAATATATTGATAAAGAGTACAGAAACTATGATGATTTCGTCAATGGCAGACAGGTTGTGGTATTCTTACAGGATGCACCTGATGGAAGCTATGATGATACGCTTAAAGCAGGAGATACTCTTAATTACAATTATTATGAACTGCCGGTAGATGCCAGTTTCCATGTTCCAATGAGCATTGCAGATGGAAGATATGTATATCCATATGATAAAGCATTTTTCGATAAATACAATAATTCAGGTAAAATTGATCTGCATGCCCACTATTATGGCTCAGGAGGAAATATGATAGGAGGCACAGGTACAGAAAATCCTGTAAGGGAGCAGGTTATTGATGGATACGAAGTATTATTTGACGCATGTGTATCACCAACTGTTGCAGCAGTTATAAAAGTAACCGATGATGTAAGAGAGGATTTCAACGGAATAATGGTCGATTATGGTTATTACACAGCACTTGCCGGAATGTCACTGGCAGAGCAGGCAGTTGATAACCAGCGAAACCTTATGGAGAGAATGACAGGTGATGAGATGACGGGTGACCTTGATTTCAGCCTGCATTATAACCAGTTGAGTGTACAGTATGATTTATCATCAGCATTTTCAGCAACTAATAACAAGCTGTCAGTGTACTTCGAGAATAATGACCTTGCATATGGTTCTAATGTTGACGCAAAGAATATATACAGAACACAGCTTATCAACAATATTCTTCAATATGGAATAACAATAGCAGCGGCAGTTGTAATCCAGCTTCTTATAATGGCAATCATTGTAAGAAACAGGATTGAACGCAGAAAAGAAAGATATAAGCTGCTTCATGGTCTGGGGATGAGAAGGGGAACGATAGTAAGAATCTGTATGCTTGAAGCATTAAGAGAATCAGTATGGTGCATATTCACAATGCCACTGATACTTATAATGGAACTGCTTATGTATACGAGAAAGAATCTGGTTGAATAATTAAATATTATCGTGTATCATTAAAAAAAGAGCCACTTGTTGGCTCTTTTTTTACGAAAAGGACAGGTAGTTAATATGAATCAGACATATATGAAGGAGCAGAAGATACTCCCATTGTTATTAAAAATGTCGCTTCCAATGGTAATCTCAATGATGGTTAATTCATTGTACAACATTGTTGACAGCTTCTTTGTTGCTAAGATAAGTGAAAATGCGATGACAGCTCTGTCACTGGTATTTCCGGTACAGAATCTTATAAGCTCGGTTATGATAGGATTTGCAATAGGAATAAATGCGGTCATATCATTTTTTATGGGCGCACAGAACCAGAAGCAGGCAGATAAAGCAGCCAGCCAGGGCATGCTCCTAAGTTGTATACACGCTGTTGTGCTTACCGTTATATGTATTGCGGGTATGCCGGTATTCTTAAAAATGTTTACAAAAGATGCAGAGATTGTTTCACTGGGACTTAAATATTCCAATATTGCATTTGCATTTTCAATAATGCTTGGAATTGAGCTTATGTTTGAGAAGGTGTTTCAGGCAGTTGGAAGAATGAATGCTTCTATGGTATGCCTTATGACAGGCTGTATAGTTAATATTGTGCTTGACCCGATGATGATATTCGGAATAGGTCCATTTCCTGCAATGGGAATAGAAGGCGCTGCACTTGCGACAGGAATAGGCCAGACTTCGGCAGCAGTGCTATATATCATAATATATATTGTTAAGCCTATTCCGGTTAAATTCAGAAAATCAGAAATGAGAATAGAAGGTTCGATGGCAAAGAGACTTTATTCTATCGGTATGCCGGCAAGCTTAAGCCTTGCACTTCCATCTATTCTTATATCGGTGCTTAATGTAATACTTGCTGCGTACTCGGCTGTGTATGTATTCGTGCTTGGAGTATATTACAAGCTGCAGACATTTCTGTATCTGCCGGCCAACGGAGTTGTACAGGGAATGAGACCGCTTATGGGCTATAACTATGGAGCAGGAGAGCATGAGAGAGTAAGAAAGATATATAAGACATCAATGGTACTTATATTTGCTATTATGGCAGCAGGTACAATTCTCTGTCTTGCAATACCGGGTTCACTTATCGGTCTGTTTACAAGCAATCCTGACACAATAAGTGCCGGCGAGACAGCATTAAGAATCATAAGTGCCGGATTTATTATATCAACTGTATCAGTTACTTCGGCGGGGGCACTTGAAGGACTTGGAAAAGGATTTCCATCACTTATCATATCTGTGTGCAGATATGTTGCTGTAATAATTCCTGTTGCATTCATAATGTCAAGGATAGTCGGAGCTGTTGGCGTATGGCATGCTTTCTGGATTACAGAGGTGATTACATCCGTAATTTCTTATATGGTATATAGGAAAAATGTAAAATAATTATAAAAATGTCTTCTTGACATTGCTTGAACTTGGAAATACAATAGTTGTATATACAACAATTGGAGGTGCAAGTAATGTTGAGAAGAATTTTTTCTTATATGAAAGAATATAAGAAATACGCATGGCTGGCGCTTATATGTATAGGTGTTGAAGTCGTGCTTGAGATTATGGTGCCGAAGCTGATGGCTGACCTGATTGATATAGGTGTGACCAATTCAGATGTGCCATATATAATAAATAAAGGTATACAGATGGCTGTATGTGCAGTTGCTGCACTTATATTAGGTGTGGGAAGTGCAAGATTTTCTGCACTTGCAGGTCAGGGACTGGGTGCTAATATAAGAAAGGCTGAGTACGGGAAACTTCAGTCTTATTCATTTTCTAATATAGACCATTTCAGTGTTTCATCATTAGTCACACGACTGACAAGTGATGTGACTAATATCCAGAATGCTGTGTCAACAGGAATGCGTCCATTTGGACGAAGCCCGGTAATGCTGATATTTGCAACGACTCTGGCATTTCAGATTAATTCAACACTGGCGCTGGTCTTTCTTGTAGCACTGCCAGTTCTGGCAGTCCTGCTCATCATAATAATCATTAATGTTGGTCCACGATATGGAAGAATGCAGGGAGCAGTCGACCTTGTAAACAGGTGTATAGAGGAGAATCTTACAGCAGTAAGAGTTGTTAAATCATATGTGCGTGGTGACTACGAGATTGAAAAATTTAGGAATGTTAATGATAATCTGAAAAACGAATCAGAGAAAGCATTTGGAATAGCTGTACTTAACATGCCTGCTATGCAGTTCGTTATGTATTCTACAATTCTTGGTATTCTACTTATTGGCGGAAGACTGATTAATTCAGGACAGATGATGATTGGACAGCTTACTTCTTTCTTGAGCTATGTTCTTCTGATACTTAATTCACTTATGATGATGTCAAATGTGTTCCTTCTTATGACAAGGTCACTTGCTTCTGCAGAAAGAATCATGAAGGTAATTGATGAGCCGATTGATATAACTGATGAGAATGCAAAGGACATTGAAGTTAAGAAGGGTGAGATTGAATTTAACCATGTCTGGTTTAAATATAAGGATACTGCTAAAGAATATGTGCTGTCAGATGTTTCATTTCACATTAATGCAGGACAGACAGTCGGAATAATCGGCCAGACAGGTTCATCAAAGACGACGCTTATCCAGCTTATTCCAAGACTTTATGATGCAAGTAAGGGTGAAATTAAGATAGATGGAATTAGTATTAAGGAATACCCGGTTAGACATTTAAGAGATGCAATCTCAGTTGTATTGCAGAAGAATACGCTGTTTTCAGGCTCACTTATTGATAACTTAAGATGGGGCGATGAAAATGCGACTCTGGATGAGATTAAAGAGGCATGCAGCATAGCGTGTGTTGATGAATTCATAGACAGGCTCCCTGGAGGACTTGATGCAGAGATGGGACAGGAAGGTGTTAATGTATCAGGCGGACAGAAGCAGAGAATATGTATTGCAAGAGCAATATTAAAGAAGCCGAAGGTTCTTATTCTTGATGATTCAACGAGTGCGGTTGATACTGCAACAGAAGGAAAGATAAGAAATGCACTTGCAAAGAAGCTGCCTGATATGACTAAGATTATAATTGCACAGAGAATATCGTCAGTGTGTCATGCAGACCAGATAATTATTATGGACGGCGGTCGTGTGGACGCAATCGGAACACACGAAAGTCTGTTAAAGACTAATAAGATATATCAGGAAATATATGAATCACAGAAGGAAGGAGCTGATCTTTAATGGCTAAGTATGTTGGATATAAAAGACCAAAGGACACTAAAAAGACTGTTAAGCATCTCCTTTTATATCTGGGTCATTATAAATGGGCGTTCCTGCTTATAGCAATTCTTGTATTTATAAGTGCAGGTGCAGGAATTATGGGAACATTTTTAATAAAACCTGTAGTTAATAATTTTATTGTGCCGGGCAATATGAAAGGTCTTATCATGGCTGTGTGTGGAATGGGTGTAATGTATGCGTGTGGCGCGTTGTCAACACTTGGCTACAACAGGCTTATGGTGCATACTTCACAGAAGGTAGTAAGCGAGATTCGAATGGACCTTTTTAAGCACACACAGAATCTTCCGTTAAAATATTTTGATAATAATACACATGGTGAGATTATGAGTCATTTCACTAATGATGTTGATACGGTTCAGGAAGCAATGAACAATAGTTTTGCCATGGTAATACAGAGCTTTCTTACGCTTTTTGGAACTATAATAATGATGCTGATATTAAGTGTAAGGCTGACTATTATTGTTGTTGTTTTTCTTATTCTTATGTTCATCTTTATCAAATACAATGGTAAACGCAGCAAGAAATATTATCACAGACAGCAGAAGGAGCTTGGCAATATCAACGGTTTTGTTCAAGAAATGATGGCAGGTCAGAAGGTTGAAAAGGTATTTAACCATGAGCAGAAGAATTTTGAAAAATTCTGTGAGATGAATGAGAGCTTTAGAAAGGAATCGACTAATGCACTTGCATATTCGGGCATGCTTATCCCGGTAATTGTAAGTCTATCATATTTCAATTATGCGCTTTCTGCCTGCGTTGGAGGCATATTTGTAATAAAAGGAATCATGGACCTTGGCAGCATATCTGCATATCTTGTGTATGTAAGACAGAGTGCCATGCCATTAAACCAGTTCACACAGCAGGTTAATTTCATACTTTCAGCGCTTTCGGGAGCTGAGAGAATATTTGACATGATGGATGAGGCAGAGGAGCCTGACGAAGGGAAAGTAACTTTGTGCAATGTCATTAAAAATGCGGATAATACCCTTACAGAAACTTCTGATAAGACAGGATTTTTTGCATGGAAGCTGCCGACAGGGGAGCTTATTGAGCTTAAGGGCGATGTAAGATTTAATGATGTTGTGTTTGGATATGTGCCTGAAAAGAGGGTACTTAACAAGATTTCCTTGTTTGCAAAGCCAGGACAGAAGATAGCATTTGTTGGTTCGACAGGAGCGGGGAAAACTACGATTGTTAATCTTATAAACAGATTTTACGATATCCAGTCAGGTACAATTACATATGATGGAATTGATGTGAAGGATATAATAAAAGATGACTTGAGGCGTTCACTTGCAATGGTAATTCAGGATACACATTTGTTCACAGGAACTATTGCGGATAATATAAGATATGGAAAGCTTGATGCAACTGACGAGGAAATCAGGGAGGCAGCTAAGATTGCCAATGCTGATTCATTTATAACAAGACTTCCGCAAGGGTATGACACGATGCTTACGGCTGATGGCGGCAATCTGTCGCAGGGACAGAGACAGCTCATCGCAATAGCCAGAGCAGCGATTGCCAAGCCGCCGGTGCTTATTCTAGATGAGGCGACAAGCTCAATTGATACAAGAACAGAGCGGCTTATAGAGAAGGGAATGGATGCAATAATGGAGGGAAGGACCGTATTTGTTATTGCACACAGGCTTTCGACAGTAAGGAATTCTAATGCCATAATGGTTCTTGAAAAGGGTGAAGTCATTGAACGAGGCAGCCACGATGAACTGCTTGAGCAGAAGGGAAGATATTATCAGTTGTATACAGGACAGTTTGAGCTTGATTAGACAGTGTTGTATACCGCATGAAATCAGTGCATAAGAGGGGAAATGTAATTATGGATAATGAAATTAAAAATGTGTTTTTTGATATTGAAATGCTTCGAAGACGGCTGATAAGGCCATTTTTTATTGAACTTGGCCTTACGGTTGGACAGGGGCAGCCAAGAATTCTTAAGGAATTAAGAGAACATGGGATTATGAATCAGAAAGAGCTGGCGGATGCTTGCCTTATGGATGTAACTACAATGTCAAGAACATTAGACAGAATGGAAAAGGATGGTCTGTTAAAGAGAGAAAATAATCCGGCAAGCAGGCGCTCATGGAATGTGCTTCTCACAGACTGCGGACATGAAAAGGCCGATGAAGTTATTAAAATATTCAATAAGGTTGATGATGTAATATTTAAAGGATTCAGCGAAGAAGAGATTAAGATGTTATCTTCCATGACAGATAAAGTAGAGAATAATCTCTGGGAAGCGATTAACAATGAAGAGCAGAAATAAACTTGTTATCAGATGGGTGTTTTATCTTCTTGGCCTTGGACTTGGAACAATCCTTTCAATGATTGGCGTTGGACGTGTAATTGCAGTGTTTAATAAGCTGTTCAAGGAGCACATGGAAACTGTAGCTTTTGACTATGTGGAAGAATAAGTAAAAGACTGGAATTACAGGCTGAAAACCTACTGGATAGAGATGAATCAGGATATTAGTGGGTCGATTGGCTGTGCGCGGCATAGTGTGTAAGGTCTGGAAACCTACTAAATAGAATGATATATGAAATTTAGTAGGTGTTTTGGATATGAAATCTGTCTTTGAACAACAGAATAACTATAAAAAGACCTACTACATTCGATGAGAACATCAAGTTAGTAGGTCTTTTAAACAAAATTCATATGTAATTGTAAGAATTAAACCTACTAGATTAAATCCTATGAAGCTTTTAGTAGGTTTTGCCAACATCCCCGTCCACAAGAATACGAATTACAGACTTACCTTCTTATCAAGAAGCACAGCACTTCCGAATGTGCATGCAACCACCATTAATAACTGGAATATGGTAGCTGGAAGGCTTGACATTAATGCCTGGGATAAGCTGTCTGGATTCTTATAAAGTTCAGGCAACAAAGAAGAAATCTTAATTGTTGCATATGCAAGGACACAGAATAATACAACTGAGATAAATCCTTTAATCTTCTTGTTCTGCAAGGCAGTTGAAGATAGTGTTATGGCAAAGTATGCAAGTGATATAAGGAAGAAGAAAGCTATAAGGAATGATATTATTCCAGCTACAATATTAATAATTATATTGACAACATCAATACCCATAATCTTTAACATTTCTGAGAAATTCTTGAGTGCGTCAGCCAGGTCACCGAAGACACCAGCCATCATGAATATATCAAGAACTCCGAAGCCGATGAATATTGCTGAAATTCCTATTCCAATAATCAGTGTATAGAGCAGTTTTGATGTAATTATGCTAAGAGATGAATTAGGTGTCATAAATATCAGGTAACTGCTTTTACTTGAAAGTTCTCTATAATATGTTACAACTCCAAATATAAATACAATAAAATAACTTACAGAGGCAGCTATTATTAAAAGTCCTCCGAAAAGGCTTGTATAGTTAAGATTTTCAGTCAGGCAGAAAAACATAAACAGAGCCTGAAGTACACAGATAATACCTGCCACGATTCCTATACCGAGAAGATTCTTTCTCAATTCGTATTTTGTTAATTTTAACATTGAAGATTCCCCCTTTTAATATGCATAAATGCGTTTGTACTGGTCAACGATTGACATGCCCGAAGCTGTTCGTAAATTTTCAGCATCTCCCTGTGAAACAATCACACCGTCTTTGATAAATACTGCGTAGTCAATAACAGCTTCAAGCTCATCAACAAGGTGGCTCGACATGATGATAATTTTATCAGGTGAAGCCTTGCTGATTACCGCATTGATAACCTGCTCTCTTGCAACAATATCAACACCGTTAAGTGGTTCATCAAGCATAATAACAGATGCATTTCTTGAAAGATTAACAGCAAGCTTAAGCTTAGCCATCATTCCTGATGACATCTTGCTGGCTTTCATGTCAGGCGTAAGCTTCATCTCATTAAGATAGTTGTAGTACTGGTCAAGTGAGAAATCCTCAAAGAAATCATCATAATACTTTCCAATATCAGCACAGCTCATATAGTTATAAAAATAACTTTCGGTAGGCATATAAGCTATGTGTTTCTTAGTTTCTACTCCTATTGGAACACCTGAAAGAGTGATGTCCCCGGAAGTGGGTTTTACCAGACCTGCTATCATCTTCATTAAAGTTGTTTTACCGCTTCCGTTAGAGCCGAGCAGAGCGTATATTCTGCCAGGCATGAAGTCGATGGAAACACCATTAACGGCAGTCATCTTCATATACTTTTTAGTAACATTTTTACATTGCAGCATAATTAAATCCCTCCATATTTTATTCGTGATAATTCTTAATGAGATTAATAATCTCATCTTTAGAAAAACCAAGGCTTGTCATTCCGGAAATGAAAGTCTCAATCATTTCACTGGAAAGTTCTGCCTTTAATGTATCAATCAGATGCACATCCTCTGATACAAATGTGCCAAGACCTCTTTTGGTATAGCACAGACCACACTGTTCAAGTTCATTGTATATTCTTGCAGCAGTGTTAGGATTGACCGTGTACTGTACGGCAAGTTCCCTGGTTGATGGAAGCTTGTCGCCAAGCTTAATCTCACCGGTAAGAATTCTTTTTTTAATATCATCGATTACCTGAAGATAAATTGGTATATTAGCCTTATAGTCCATAATCCCTCCTCCTGTAATAGGTAATGTACACATGACGCGTACCTGTGTACTAGCACAATAGTACACTATAACAATATAACTGTCAACAGGAATAATAAAAATAGTAAAATTTTTAAAAATGGTGTATGATCTGTCTCTTATACACATCTGACGCTGCCGACGAC
>ENA-OZQP01000481-OZQP01000481.1-human-gut-metagenome-genome-assembly--contig:-NODE-481-length-9438-cov-4.482468_pt1 | contig 9438 bp, 6 predicted proteins | sample MGYA00243776_ERZ653922 | MGnify/ENA primary metagenome ERZ653922 (study PRJEB26926, sample SAMN06164471) | human gut metagenome | biome: ENVO:00009003; feature: ENVO:2100002; material: ENVO:00002003... | reverse complement strand
ATACGAGATTCGCCTTAGTCTCGTGGGCTCGGAGATGTGTATAAGAGACAGCTTTAGTAAAGGGCATCGAAAGCGGCATGAGAGAGCAGACCCTTATGGGCGTTACAGGTTCAGGCAAGACCTTTACTATGGCAAACGTTATTGCTAGGATAAACCGTCCGACGCTGGTGCTTGCCCATAATAAGATACTTGCCGCTCAGCTTTGCTCTGAGTTCAAGGAGTTTTTTCCGAACAATGCCGTGGAATATTTTGTGTCCTACTATGACTATTATCAGCCTGAAGCCTATGTGCCTAGCAAGGACGTTTATATCGAAAAGGACAGCTCCGTTAATGACGAGATAGACAAGCTTAGACATTCCGCTACCTCCGCTATCGCTGAACGCCGTGACGTTATTATCGTTGCCAGCGTTTCTTGTATCTACTCCCTTGGTGACCCTGAGGAGTATAAGTCCATGGTGGTGTCTATACGTCGTGGTATGGAGAAATCCCGTGACAGACTTATCGCTGACCTTGTGGGTATCCAGTATGAGCGAAACGATATAAATTTTGTAAGAAACAAGTTTCGTGTCAGGGGAGATGTGGTGGAGATATTTCCTGCAAATTCTACTGATACAGCTATCAGAGTGGAGTTCTTCGGAGATGAGATAGACCGTATCACTGAAATAAACGTGGTGACGGGCGAGGTGCTTTGCTCCCTTGCCCATGCGGCGATATTCCCTGCTTCTCATTATATCGTCAGCCGTGATAAAATGCACGACGCTATCGAAGAGATCAAGCAGGAGCTTGACGAGCGTATCAAGTATTTCAAAGACAACGATATGCTTATCGAAGCTCAGCGTATCGCACAGCGCACCAACTATGATATTGAGATGTTGGAGGAGATAGGCTTTTGCAGCGGTATCGAGAACTATTCCCGTGTGCTTGCAAGACGTCCCGCAGGCTCAACGCCGTTTACTTTGCTTGACTTCCTGCCTGATGATTTTGTGCTTTTCGTGGACGAGTCGCACGTTTCTCTGCCGCAGGTGAGAGGTATGTATGCAGGCGACAGGGCAAGGAAGCAGACCCTGGTTGACTACGGCTTCCGCCTGCCCTCAGCAATGGATAACAGACCGCTGACCTTTGATGAGTTCTATTCTCATATTAATCAGGCGGTGTTCGTGTCCGCTACCCCTGGACCTATCGAGCAGGAAAGGTCACAGCAGATAGTGGAGCAGGTAATAAGACCGACAGGTCTGCTTGACCCTGAGATAACAGTCAAGCCGACTGAGGGTCAGATAGAGGACTTGCTCAGCGAGATAAATATGCGCACAGCTAAAAATCAGCGTGTGCTGGTCACTACTCTTACAAAGAAAATGGCTGAGGATCTCACAAATTATCTCAAGAGCTTTGATGTCAAGGTGAGATATATGCACCACGATATAGACACTATCGAGCGTATGGAGATAATCCGTGACCTGCGATTGGGCGAGTTCGATGTGCTTGTTGGTATCAACCTGCTGAGAGAGGGTCTTGACTTGCCTGAGGTAACTCTTGTGGCGATACTTGACGCCGATAAAGAGGGCTTCCTGCGTTCTGAAAGCGCACTTATACAGACCATAGGCAGAGCCGCACGAAATGCCGAGGGCAAGGTAATAATGTATGCCGACACGGTGACAAGGTCAATGGAAAAGGCTATCACCGAAACGGAGCGACGCCGTGCAATACAGATGAAGTTCAACGAAGAGCACGGCATAGTTCCGAAAACTATAGTCAAGGATATAAGAGATGTAATAGAAATATCCACCAAGGAAGAGGTGGAATACGAGGCAAGGCAGAAAACAAAGCTTTCAAAGCAGGAAACTGCAAAGCTCATAGAAAAGCTCACAAAGGAAATGAAAGAGGCGGCAAAGCTGCTTGAATTTGAGCACGCCGCATTCCTGCGTGATAAAATTGCGGAGTTAAAGGGTGAGAAGAAATAAAAAGCCTTGTGAAACATAAAACGGATATACCCCCACAAAACGTGTGTAGGGGCGAACACCGTTCGCCCGCCTGCATATCAATATGTGATTTTTCAATACCAAAAGGAGAGTAAAGAATACCAATGCCAATTAACGAGATAGTTATAAAAGGTGCAAGAGAGCATAATCTCAAAAATGTTGATGTTACCATACCGAGAGATAAGCTTGTTGTTATGACAGGTCTTTCGGGTTCGGGTAAATCTTCTCTTGCATTCGATACCATATACGCTGACGGACAAAGACGTTATGTTGAGTCGCTGTCATCTTATGCGAGAATGTTTTTGGGTCAAATGGATAAGCCTGACGTTGACAGCATAGAGGGACTTTCCCCTGCTATATCCATAGACCAAAAGACTACCTCCAAAAACCCACGTTCTACTGTGGGTACTGTCACAGAGATATACGACTATCTCAGACTGCTTTACGCCCGTATAGGCGTGCCCCACTGTCCTGTCTGCGGAAGAGAGATACGTCAGCAGACTGTTGACCAGATAGTGGATAAGATAATGGAGCTTGAAGAGGGTACAAAGATTCAGCTTTTAGCTCCTATCATCAGAGGTCGTAAGGGCGAGCATACAAAAGAGCTTGACCGTGCAAGAAAGTCGGGCTATGTGAGAGTGCGTATCGACGGCATAACCTATGACCTTTCGGAAGAGATAAAAATAGAGAAAAATAAAAAGCATACTATCGAGATAGTCGTTGACCGACTTGTTATCAAAGAGGGCATAAAGTCCCGACTGACTGACAGTATTGAAACTGTTTCTTCGCTTACAGGGGGACTTGTAGGGGTTGACGTTATCGGCGGAGAGGAAATGCTTTTCTCACAGAACTATGCCTGCCCTGAGCATGGCGTTTCTATCGACGAGCTGACACCGAGAATGTTCTCATTCAACAATCCTTTCGGTGCTTGCGAAAAGTGTACTGGTCTGGGCGTGTTCAAGAAGATAGACCCTGAGCTTATTATCCCTAATAAAGACCTTTCCATAAGGCAGGGTGCGATAAAGGCAAGCGGCTGGAACAGCCTTGAAGAAGGCTCTATCGCCATGATGTATTTCAACGCAATTTCTGAGACCTACGGCATATCCCTTGACGAGCCTGTGAAAAACCTCGACAAGGACGCTATAGACATTTTCCTTTACGGCACGCAGGGTCAGAAACTTCACCTAAAGCGTGGCAATAAGTTCTATAAGGCTGACTATCAGGCTGAATTTGAGGGCGTTATACCAAACCTTGAAAGACGTTACAAGGAATCCAACAGCGATTGGGCAAAGGCTGATATAGAAGCTTATATGAGCGATGAAAAGTGTCCTGCCTGCCACGGTGAAAGGCTGAAAAAAGAAAGCCTGAGCGTTACAGTTGGCGGAATAAATATCGCAGAGCTTTGTCACAAATCGGTTGCAAAAGCCCTTGAATTTTTCGAAAACCTTGAGATAAGCGACCGTGACAAGCTTATCGGCGAGCAGATAATAAAAGAGATAAGGTCACGCCTTGGCTTTCTCAAAAGCGTTGGACTTGAATATCTCACCCTGTCACGTTCTGCAGGTACTCTCTCAGGCGGTGAGAGCCAGCGTATAAGGCTTGCAACGCAGATAGGCTCATCACTTGTGGGCGTGCTGTATATCCTTGACGAGCCGTCTATCGGTCTGCATCAGCGTGACAATGACAAGCTTATCGCAACCTTAAAAAGGCTTCGTGACCTAGGCAACACTCTCATAGTGGTCGAGCATGACGAGGACACAATGCGTGCGGCAGATTTCGTGGTTGACGTTGGACCGGGAGCAGGCATTCACGGCGGCGAGATAGTCTGCGCAGGAACTGTTGACGATATAATGAAGTGCAAGCGTTCTATCACAGGACAGTATCTCAGCGGTGCAAAGAAAATACCTGTCCCTAAAACACGCAGACAGGGCAACGGCAAGTATCTGAAAGTTATCGGTGCAACACAGAACAATCTGAAAAACATAGATGTTGAGATACCACTCGGCACTTTCACCTGCGTCACAGGTGTGTCAGGCTCAGGCAAATCATCGCTTGTGAACGAGATAATCTATAAGGAACTTGCAGGCAGGCTCAACCGTGCGAAGATACGCTCTGGAGCATTCAAGGAAATGCAGGGGATAGAGCATCTTGATAAGGTAATAGATATTGACCAGTCGCCAATAGGCAGAACGCCAAGGTCTAATCCTGCCACCTATACAGGCGTTTTCACTGATATCAGAGAACTTTTCGCTCAGACCGCTGATGCAAAGATGAAAGGCTACGGTGCAGGACGTTTCTCATTCAACGTCAAAGGCGGAAGATGTGAAGCCTGCGAGGGCGACGGAATAATCAAGATAGAAATGCACTTTTTGCCTGACGTGTATGTGCCATGTGAAGTCTGCGGTGGTATGAGATACAACCGTGAAACGCTGGAAGTTAGATATAAGGGCAAGAACATCTATGACGTGCTTGAAATGACAGTGGAAGAGGGCGTTGAGTTTTTCAGTGCTATCCCTAAAATAAGCCGTAAGCTTGAAACACTGTATGAAGTTGGTCTTGGCTATGTGAAGATAGGGCAGGCGGCTACAACGCTTTCAGGCGGTGAAGCGCAGAGAGTAAAGCTTGCAACAGAGCTTTCAAAAAGAGCCACAGGCAGAACTATATATATCCTAGACGAGCCGACTACAGGACTTCACACTGCTGATGTGCATAAGCTTATAGAGGTATTGCAGAAGCTTGCAGACGGGGGAAACACAGTGCTTGTTATCGAGCATAATCTTGACGTCATAAAGACCGCAGATCATATCATAGATTTAGGACCTGAGGGCGGTGACGGTGGTGGAACTATCGTTTGCACAGGCACGCCTGAGAAAATTGCGGCTTGCGACAGGTCTTATACGGGACAGTATTTGAGGAAGATGCTGTAGCTGTAACAAGTGAGGAGTGAGGAGTGAGGAATTGGCATAGCTGACCAAAGTTGTGCACAAGCACCGAGCGTAGCGATTTTGCGGCAGTAGAACCTCTTCCGAATAAAATGTAGGGGACGACGCCCTCGGCGTCCCGCTATCCCTCGCCTGCGGAATTATTGGCAAACGTCACAATAATGTATCCCGAATAATTCGGCATCAGGGGTGTGATAATCACAGCGTTGCCCCTCCATTTAGCAACCAAATAATCCCAATATCGAAGATATAACAGTTATGGTGTTATTTCTCCGAGCGGGACGTCGAGGGCGCCGTCCCCTACACATTATTTGTCAGACCACCGAATATACATATCTCGGTGATGAACTTGTTTAAGCTAAAAATCAAAAATACGACTTATGGAATTTCATTCAGCTTTTTCTTTGTTATAGCCCTTGTGACGATATGCTCTGCGACCCAAACGGAAAAATTGCTCATGACTCTTGTGAGCTGCGCACTCCACGAACTGGGTCATCTCGTACTCATGACCGCTTTCGGAAGCTCACCGCAAGAAATTGTTGTCTATGGAGGCGGTATACGCATTACTCCTGATAATAAACAGCTTTCTAAAAATCACGATCTTGCTGTGCTTTTCGGTGGCGCAGCAGTAAATTTTGCCCTCTGCCTGCTGTCATATATGGCGAATGGTGGTGGCTTTTTCTGTCAGGTGAATTTTCTGCTTGGTGCGCTAAACCTACTGCCATTTCGCTATTTTGACGGCGGCAGGATACTCGCCTTGCTTGCCAATGGCAAGGTCTGCGAGTTTTTCAGAGCGGTGTTTATACTACTCTCAGCGGTGGCTATGATACATATGATACTCCACGGCACTGTGAGCGTTTCTTTTGCCGCAACTTTCTGTTTTATCGTCCTCTCTGAAGTCATATATTAACACTTTGCTTATTGCTTTTGTAATAAATTTTTGGTATAATGATTTGAAATGCTTATGTATCTGTAGGGGAGAACAGTGTTCGCCCGTTTCACCTCACTTTGTGTATTGCTTTCGCTTTGCTGGGTGCGGTGAGATAGTACAGACATTCAATATCGGAGGATAAAACGTTGGAAGAACTGAAAAAGAAAATAGAAAAGCTGCTGCTTAAAGTGCAGCGTCCGTCAAGGTATATAGGCGGCGAGGTGGGCAGCGTGGTGAAGGATAAGGACAAGGTGGACGTGCGCTTTGCCTTCTGTTTTCCTGATACTTATGAGGTGGGTATGTCACACCTGGGCATGAAGATACTTTATGGTCTGAAAAATGCCCGTGAAAATTGGTGGTGCGAGCGTGTCTTTATGCCTGAAGAGGACTACAACAAGCTTATGCGTGAGAACGATATCCCTCTTTACGCTCTTGAGAGCCTTGACCCTATAAAGGATTTCGACTTCATCGGCTTTACGCTCATGTATGAGCTTTCTTATAATAATGTATTGGAAATGCTCGACCTTGCAGGCGTGCCGGTGCTTGCAAAGGACAGAACTGAGCTTACACCACTTGTTATCGCAGGCGGTCCGTGTGCCTGCAACCCTGAGCCTATGGCTGACTTTTTCGACCTGTTCATTCTTGGCGAGGGTGAGGAAGTCAACGTTGAGCTTCTTGAACTTTATGAGAGAATGAAGCCTTTGAAGCCTACTAAGCAGGAGTTTCTAAGAGAAGCCGCAAAGCTGGAGGGTGTTTATGTTCCGTCTTTCTATGACGTGGATTACAATGAGGACGGCACTGTGAAGTCTATCACGCCAAACGTCCCTGAGGCACCTGCTAGGGTCAAAAAGCGTGTTATAAAGGATTTTGATAAGGTATATTACCCTGAGGGCTTTGTTGTGCCGTTCACTCAGATAGTCCATGACAGAGCGGTGGTTGAGGTACTGAGAGGGTGCATAAGAGGCTGTCGATTCTGTCAGGCAGGCTTTATTTACCGCCCGTTCAGAGAGAAAAGCATCGACACCATAAAAAACGAAACTAAGTCCCTTTGTGAGCAGACGGGCTATGAGGAAGTTTCTCTTTCGTCACTGTCAACGAGCGATTACACAGAGATAAACAAGCTTTTGGAAAATCTTGTGGAATACACCGACGGCGAGCAGATAAACCTTTCACTGCCTTCGCTGCGAATAGACAATTTCAGCGAAGAGCTTCTGGAGAAAATAAAGTCCGTAAGAAAAAGCGGTCTGACCTTTGCTCCTGAGGCAGGCACACAACGGCTTCGTGACGTCATAAACAAAAACATAACTGAGGACGAGATAATGCGTACCTGCCGAACGGCTTTCGAGGGCGGATACAGCACTGTAAAGCTTTATTTCATGCTTGGTCTGCCGGAGGAAACGCTGGAGGACGTTGAGGGTATCGCAAAGCTTGCACAAAAGGTCCTTGACCTTTATTACGAAACACCAAAAGAAAAGCGTGGCAAGAGCGTGCAGATATCAGTTTCTACTGCAACATTCGTACCAAAGCCTTTTACTCCGTTCGAGTTCGAGCCACAGGCAACTCCCGAGGAGATAAAAGAGAAACAGGAACACCTTTTCAAAAGTCTTACAAGCCGTAAGATACGCCTTAGCACTCACCAATCCTATACATCTATATTGGAAGCAGTTCTTGCAAGGGGTGACAGACGTCTTGGTAAGGCGATATACACCGCATGGAAAAAGGGTTGCTATCTTGACGGCTGGGACGAGCATTTCAAGGCTGACAAGTGGCAGGAAGCATTTGAGGAGTGCGGGCTTGATACAAGCTTCTATGCTCACCGCAGACGTTCTTATGACGAGATAGCACCATGGTCGCACCTTGATTATCTTGTGAGCCACGAGTTTTTCGTTCGTGAGAACAAGAAAGCACATCAGGCAGTGACTACACGAAACTGCAAAGAGGGCTGTTCAGGCTGTGGCATAAAATGCGAATACGGAGGTGTTTACTGTGGCAAACGCTGAGCCGAAGAATGTAAATCTCCGTTTGGAGAGATTTGAATACAGAGCGGTATTTTCAAAAACAGGCAGGGCGAAATACATTTCCCACCTTGACCTCATGAGAGCCTTTCACCGAGTGTTCAAAAGGGCGCACCTGCCAATATGGCACACTCAGGGTTTCAATCCTCATGTGTATATAATGTTCCCGCTTGCATTGCCCCTTGGCACTGACAGCAGGGTAGAGATAATGGACTTTGCTCTCACTGAGGATATCCCATACAGCGAGGTCTTGGAGCGAATGAACGCTCAGACACCTGTGGGGCTTGAGATAGTGAGCGTTTCAAAGCCTGAGCATAAGCATACCGATATTACAGCGGCGGAGTATGTGGCAAGGCTGAAAACAGATAAGAGCGTACATGAAGTGGCGGAGCTTTTCAGCAAGTTCATGGCACTTGACAAGATAGAGATAGAAAAGCGAACCAAGAAAAAGACTATCAATCTTGTGGATATAAAGCCACATATCACAGTGCTTGACAGCAAAGAGCTAGAGGACAGCTTTGAGGTGACATTAAAGCTGCCGTGTGGAAGCTCTTTCAATCTTAATGTGAACGTAGTCATAGACACGTTCTGTGAGCGTTATGGTATAGAAATATCGGAAATTTATACAGAACGTACAAAAATACTCATGACAAATGGCGAAAATTTTATATAAATATCCTTGCAAAAGGTTTTGAGATATGGTATAATATTAAAGCATTTGAATTACCGTCGGTTCTTCCGACGAGAGTTAATGCCACGCCTTTGAACGAAAGGCACGACATTAAAGCGGGCAGTCCTCTGGCTTTGCAGCGATAGCTGCCATAAAGCGAATGAATGTCTGAAAATATTAAGGAGGAATTTAAAGTGGACGCTTTAAAGCAGATTTCTAATTCAAGCCTTAAATCCGAGGCACCTGTTATCAATGTTGGTGATACAGTAAAGGTACACGTAAGAATTACAGAGGGTGACAAGTCCAGAATCCAGGTATTCGAGGGCACAGTTATCGCTAAGAAGCACGGTGGAATCCACGAGACATTCACAGTTCGTAGAGTAGCTCACGGCTGTGGAATCGAGAGAGTTTTCCCTGTTCATTCACCTGTAGTTGAAAAGGTAGAGGTTGTACGCAGCGGTAAGGTTCGCCGTGCTAAGCTCTATTATCTCCGTGACAGAGTTGGTAAGGCAGCTAAGGTCAAGGAAGCTATCAGATAATTCTTTCTATAAAAATGAGTCGGCTTTGGTCGGCTCTTTTTTTTATATCCACGACTGAGTTGTTCGCACGATATACGGTAGGGGCGAACAGCGTTCGCCTGCATATATCGCCCGACAATTTTATGATATTCGTACATTCGTTATATTTTCACAAACCATGTAGGGCGTCGTCCCCTACAGTTCTGAATTTGTACAAGTTCTGAGCATGGGCGAACACTGTTCGCCCCTACAGATTATTTGGGATAGTTTGTCTTGCCGCAAAATCACATGACATTTCACCGTCACATTGCACAAAATGTCGGTATTCGATTTGTGCAAACAAATGATTTATATTTTAATTTGGCAACATTTCTGCAATTGTTGCA
>ENA-OZQP01000440-OZQP01000440.1-human-gut-metagenome-genome-assembly--contig:-NODE-440-length-9795-cov-4.670226_pt1 | contig 9795 bp, 10 predicted proteins | sample MGYA00243776_ERZ653922 | MGnify/ENA primary metagenome ERZ653922 (study PRJEB26926, sample SAMN06164471) | human gut metagenome | biome: ENVO:00009003; feature: ENVO:2100002; material: ENVO:00002003... | reverse complement strand
CACCTATTAAGTCGTCGGCAGCGTCAGATGTGTATAAGAGACAGCGATCATCGGCTTCGGCTTCAGATGGCTCTCCTCGCTGATACGGGTACCAAAACCGCCTGCTAAAATTACAACTTTCATATTTATTCTCCAATCCGTTTTATCTGTTTTGCGTATGATATCCTATATTCTAATACAATCCCCGCAAAAAAGAAAGCATTCCGCCTGACATTTATAAGTAAAAAACCGCCTGCTCACATCCCTGGTCTCAGGAATACAAGAAGACGGTTTGAGGATTTTTATTTTATCGAGGTGCAGATTATTTTGCTGCGGCTTTCGCTGCCTTTGCTGCTTTTTCTTCCTCCCACAGTTTGTCTGCTACAGGAGCCCATTCTTCTGCATAATGTACGCATTTGCTGCAGAGATGTTCCGGTGTTTCCTGGGACTGGAGGTCTGTGGAATGTGCGCCGGATTCCTTGACGATACGCTGCAGGATCTCCGGGTTCTCCAGCATCGGGCATGGACGGAGCATGTTGTCATTGAATGGCTGGTTATCATGGTAAGCCATGAACAGCGGCTGTTTCAGGATCTCGAGAATTGTATTCTCGTGAATATTTCCATTAGAGTAATGAATAAATACGCATGGTTCTGCATCACCGTTTGCATTGATATGGAAGTAGTTTCTTCCACCTGCGATACATCCTCCTACGAATTCACCATCGTTCTGGAAGTCCATGGTAAAAATTCCAGGGCCGTGTTCCATATTACGGATCTCTCTTACACGATTTTTCACATAAACACGCTGTTCCGGATTCAGAAGCAGATCAACGGAAGCCGCGTTTCCAACCGGCATATAGTGGAAATACAGAGCGTAACGGCATCCTTTGTCGATGAGCATCTGGATGAACTCTTCACTGGTAACACTCTTGTAGTTTGCGCTTGTGTAGCAGATAGAGGTACCAAATACAAGCCCGTGCTCTTTGAGCAGGTCCATCGCATGCATAACTTTGTTGTATACACCGTTTCCACGACGCATGTCGTTTACGTCCGGCTCACCCTCTACGCTTAAGCCAAGGAACAGGTTTCCGACTTCCTGCATCTGTTTGCAGAGTGCTTCGTCAACCAGTGTACCGTTGGTATATGCAAAGAAGACACAGTCGTTATGTTTTCTGCAAAGTTCGATGATATCTTTCTTTCTTACCATCGGCTCTCCGCCTGTCATCATGTAGAAATAAACGCCCAGTTCTTTACCCTGTGTTACGATAGAATCCATATCCTCAAAAGAAAGATTCAGTTTATTTCCGTATTCTGCTGCCCAGCATCCTGTACAATGCAGGTTACATGCGCTGGTCGGGTCCATCAGAATGATCCACGGAATGTTGCAGTTATGGATCTTTCTCATCTCACGGATGGTTTTGGTTCCATTGTAAAGAGCCTCAAATCCAAGATTCATCAGTGTGGTCTTGAGTACATTCGGGTGGAGATCCTTTACGATCGATGTCACGTAACGGTTCAGTGTGTATTCCGGATTACAGGCAACTCGTCTCAGATAATCCCAGTTTACTCCTGTCTGAAAATCTTTCATATGTTTCTCTGCAGTGTCAATGATCTTTTCGTATGCTTCCTCCGGGTTCTTGTTTACCTGTCCAATTGCATAATCAACTACTCCTGAAAAAACGGTCTTGGCAGCTGCATGTGTAAGCTTATTCATTACAATTTCCTCCTCTGTTCCATCTTCCCTATTACTTTATCCGATTTACTGGATCCGCATTCCTCAAAATGGAAGAAAGCCCTCAGGTGCTTGTTATTTTTTATTTCTTATATTATATTCGCGGATTCTTTCCTTTTTCAATGGACAAAAAGAGGTCGATGGTAAATTATCTTACCACCGACCTGATCTGTAAGGTATTGTATTTTCTTTGTTATTCTACGTAATAAACATAAGAAGCTTTTCTTGGTGCGGCCTTCGGAGCATCACCGTCTGCATAACCGAGGATGCAATGTCCGATTCCTTCATAATCGCCCTCGATTCCAAGAGATCTGAGGAGTTCTTTGCCTTCTTCACTCTCGAATTCTTCTTTGGCTCTGTGGATCCAGCAGCTTCCGATTCCCTGTGCTTCTGCTTCCAGCATCAGATTTCCCATAACGAGGCTTCCGTCATAAATGTATGTCGGACGTGCCTTGTCAGCCAGCACGATCAGAACGACCGGTGCGCCGTAGAACGGATCGATCTCAACTCCCATGATCTTTGCATTCATGGCAGAAAGTTTATCGCGGAGCTCCTTGTTTGTCACAGCAATGATGATCGGGGACTGTTTACCCATTCCTGTTGCCGCGTAGGTTCCTGCTTCGATGATCTTCTCAAGTTTGTCCTGCGGGATCATGTCGCTTTTGTATTTGCGGATGCTTCTTCTGCTTTTGATCGTTTCAAGTACGTCACTCATGTTTTTTACCTCCTATTTCTTGCTGCGGTATGCTTCTGCTTCCCAGTGTGTAATGAAATATGTAATGTCATCTGTCATCTGCAGTGCTCCGCCAAAGCTCTCTGCATATACTGCAAGTTTGATGGCATCTTTGACCAGGAGCTGTGCTTTTGCAGCTTTTCCCTTGTCATCTTCCATGATAAAGCCGCCAACGCCCTGTACCAGAATGAGGCGTGGTTCTTTGTCATTCTCTTTCATAAATGCGTCCAGTGCTTCTTTTGCCTGATCGATATTCTCTACAAATAACGGATATGGTCCGCAGTACACAATATGATCCGGAGTAAATGGTTTCAGAAGCGGTGCTGCTGATGCTTTGTCCTTTACGAAATTGTCCATTTCTGCTGCCGGCACAACTTCCACCGCATGTCCCAGTAATTCGGAAAGTTTCTGCGCAGCCTGCTCTTTCTCCGGTGTGACAGCTTCGCTTACGTCAGCGGTTCTTTTAACCTGTTTCTCTAACTTACTGATGACGCCGTCAAATAAAACGCCAATCTCCTCCACAGTATCTGCCGCAACAAAAATGCCGTGATTCTGAAGCAGAAGAACCTGAACATCCTTTCCGGTTTCTTCTTTGTAGGCGTTCATTTTCTCGTAACAGATGCGTGCAAGTGTATATCCCGGTTTGCAGATATCGATCCAGAGAACATCTTTGCCCAGAAGTTCCTCGCAAAGTGCCTGTGCGCCCTTTCCGCAGGTCAGGCCGTTGACAAGAGTCGGGTGAACATGCAGTACATAAGTATAGGCAAATAAATTGTGGAGCAGTGCTTCTACGCTTGGACGTTTGGTCTTGTCATCGTCTGTCACCGCCGCCATGACATCAGCAAGGTATGCAGATTCACGTTTCACGTCATCGGACGGATACTCTGTTTTCATGATTTCATTCAGGCGTGCTCTGCTCATCTCAACAAATTCTTCTGCCTTGATTGTGGCAAGCTGTGTGCCTGAGCCCTTAACATAAAGTGTTGTGTCATCCTTGACAGAAGTATTTCCCCCACCAGCCAGAACATAAGCCGGATTACTTCCGTATGTGTTGGACATTTTTACTAAAGTTGAAAGATCCATAATTGAAATTCCTCCGTTTTTTTATCATTATAATAGGTTTTTGCTAATACCATATCTGCTATCTATCATAGCACATAAACAGACTTTCTGGGATGTTATTTTACAGATTATTCATAGAATTTTCTACTAATCATCCAAACTTACAGATTCTTAAGTGTTTCAAATGGAATCGTTCCGCCAAACAGATCCAGGGCACTTCCGACGGTCACATCAAGTCTGCCTTTGCCGTGAAGCTTCAAAAGTTTGATGTCCTGCATGCTTCCTACACCACCGGCATAGGTGATCGGGCGTTTCTGGTATGCGGAAAGGAGGTCCGCGAGTTCTGTCTCGATGCCGTTTGCCTTGCCTTCTACATCTACTGCATGAACGAGGAATTCATCGCAATGGCTTCCGAGTTCTTCCATCACTTCGAGGGTTACCGGTACGTCGGTAAATTTCTGCCAGCGGTCTGTGACGATGAAGTACTGGTTGTCTTTTTTGCGGCAGCTGAGATCAAGTACGAGATGTTCTCTGCCTGCTGCCTGTTCCATCCTGGCGAGGTTTTCCCAGGAAAGTCTGCCGTCCTTAAAAACATAGGAGGTGACGATCACATGGCTTGCTCCGGCGTTCAGATAGTCCTGCGCGTTTTCCGGGCAGACACCGCCTCCGATCTGGAGCCCTCCCGGATATGCCCTGAGAGCCTTAAGTGCCTGGTTTCTGGTGGCTTCGTAGTATTCAGAATCTTTTCCATTCAGAAGGATGACATGTCCGCCTTTCAGTCCGGCGTTTTTGTATAATTCTGCATAAAAAGTCGCATCCTGTCCGGATACGAAGTTTTCTTTTGCCTGGTCTCCGGCATCCTTGAGGCTGCCGCCTACGATCTGTTTTACTTTTCCATTATGTATGTCGATGCATGGACGAAATTTCATAGTCTGTTTCTCCCTTCAATATAAAACCCCCGGATTCTGATAGGTCCAGGGGTTTTGCATGATCCTGTTCAGGTTTTCCTGAGGATATCATAATATGGTTTTCTGTTTCATGCAAGCGTTTTTACTTTATCATGCTAAATTATTAAAACCGATATAAGATCTTATCGTCCCTCTACTGCATTTCCAACGGCATCGCCGACATCTTCCACCGCGTCACCCACGCCGTCGCCGAGATCTTTGACTCCGTTTCCGAGTGCACCTGATACTGTATCGTCGTTGTTGTCTGCATTATTATTCATATTTTCTGTATTGTTTTCTGCTGTTCCGGCTCCGTTTTCTGTCACGGTTCCGTTATCCCCGGTTCCTTCTGACATCGTATCGCCATTGTCTATCGCAGCATCGTCTGCACCAGAGTTTGCGTCTGCATTGTTTCCATTGACATTGTCGTTTGCCGTAGTATCATCCGCATTATCGCCCATCATATCATTTTCTTCCGTCACAGTTCCGGTCTCATCGGCTGCATTATTATTGTTTCCACAGGCAGTCAGCATTCCAAGCGTCATGATAAGCAATGTACCTGTCAGGATCCCTTTGAATTTTTTCATTGTCATTCTCCTTTACCATGGATTTTATCTTGTGGTAATAATATGTACCGGATTTCGAGATCCTATTCTGGAAGAAACTGGAATTACATAAAAAGGCATGTGCCACAAAAGACACATGCCCATGAAATTTTAATCTTCTTTTACATAATTTGCACCGAGTTTTGCAGGTACGTTGAACTGTTTTCTACATACGGTCAGTACGATGACCAGAATGTACGGCAGTGCACTGAACAGCTCACTCGGAACAGAGGAAGTTCCCATCGCTCTGACGAAGATACCAAGTGCATCGGAAATACCAAAGATGATTCCAAAGATCAGCGCGCCGACCGGATTCCAGTTTCCGAGGAAACAGATACCGAATGCAATCCATCCACGTCCGCCGATGATCTCTGCATTGTACATGCCGACGTTGCACAGCGGATAGTAAGCTCCGGCGATACCGCCAAGGCATCCGGCTACTGCTACTGCAAGAAAACGTGTACGTGTTACATTGATACCGGCCGCATCTGCTGCCTCCGGGTTTTCACCACAGGATCTCATGGACAGACCAAGAGAAGTCTTGTATATCACAAAGAAAATGATCGGCACCAGAATATACGTAAAATAGGTTACCAGGTTCTGGGAAAAGATCGCCTGTCCAATGATCGAGATCTTACTCAGAAGCGGGATCTTGATCGTCTTGAGGATGTTTACCTTAAGCGGTACTGTCTGGATACCAAAGATCACACGGTAGAAAAATGTACAGCATCCTGTCACAAGGATCGCAACAGCAGTTCCCATTACGATCTGGTGCTGATGCATGTAAATCGTCGTCACGCCATAAAGCAGTGACACGATCAGTCCGCATACCATCGCAAGCAAAAATCCGATCAGAAGATTTCCGGAAAGATAAGCTCCGATAAATCCTCCCCACGCGCCAACGAGGAAAATACCCTCGATCGCCGTTACCATCATACCTGTACGTTCTGCCAGAACCTCACCTAATGCGCCCAGAACAAGAGGCGTACTCATAAAAATAGCTCTTGTAATCAAATTCACAAAAATCTGCATACTCAAACCTCTCCTTTCTGGATCTTCTGTTTCTTCATGCTTCTGACTTCCAGTTTCTTTCTTACAAAGAAGGACATCAGTACGAACAGCATTACGAAACCGAGCATTACATCAATAACACTTGCCGGCGCATCTGTAGAATGGCCAAGTGCAGTACCTCCGACCTGGAGAGTACCAAACAGCAGTGCCGCAAAGATGACACCGATCGGGTTGGCATTTGCCATGATCGCAATACCGATTCCATAAGAACCGATATCGGATTCCAGTCCGGTAAGAAGCATATGCTGCATGCCATTGATCTCAGTGAAACCTGCAAGACCTGCAACTGCGCCACTGATAAAGAAAGCCAGCATGCACTGTGTTTTCGGATTGATACCCGACATTGCCGCTGCATCCTGATTGAATCCCATAACACGGATACGATATCCCATGGAAGTACGGTACAGGATGAACCAGATCACGATCGCTGCTGCAACCGCGATCACGATACCAAGTGAAACAGAAGTTCCATTGATGATCTTTGGCAGCCATGCGGAATTATCAATGTAGTCTGTTTTTAAATATTCATGCTTTGACTCCTGGAGAACAGTTCTCAGAAGGAGCTGCATAACATAAGTAATAACATAGGTAGACATCATACTTACAAGGAACTCATTTGCATTGAATTTCGCTTTGAGGAATCCAATGATGAATCCTGTAAGACCGCCGCCGATCATACTTGCAAGGCAGGCAGTGATCAGAACGACCGGTCCTGGGACTTTGGTCTGGAGCTGCAGTGTCACTGCAACCGCACAGATACATCCAACATAAAACTGTCCCTGTGCACCGATGTTATAAAGGTTTGCTTTGTATGTAAAAGCGAATGCAAGACTGGTAAGGATCAGAGGTGTTGTCTTTACCAGGATATTTCCCATGGAAAATTTATCTGCAAACGTTTCTGAAAGCATGATCTTGAGAGATTCTACCGGATTTACACCAAGCAGCGGCAAAAATGCAAAACTGATCACCAGTCCAAGGATGATCGCCAGAACGGTCCACAGCAGAAGCTCTGCTACTTTTTTCTGTTGTTTCATGATTCTGCACCTTCTTTCTCAGGCTGTACACCAGCCATCAGCAATCCGATCTTTTCTGTTGTAAGTTCTCCGTTTTTGAAGATTCCCATGATCTTTCCTTTATAGAGAACCGCAATCCTGTCGGAAAGTGCAAAGATCTCTGAAAGTTCTGTCGAAACAAGGAGAACTGCTTTTCCCTTGTCTCTTTCCCCAAGGATCGTCTTATGTACATAGTTGATCGCACCAAGGTCAAGTCCACGGGTTGGCTGGTCAAAAATGATCAGCTTGTCACCCATATCAACTTCACGGGCAACGACCATCTTCTGCTGGTTACCACCGGAGAGGCTTCCTACCGTAACAGTGTGGTCCGGTGCTTTGATCGCATATTTTTTGATGCTGTCTTCTGTATAACGGTGAAGTGCTGACCAGCGGATCAGTCCGTGATTGACCCATTTGTTCAGGTAACTGGATTTGAGGAGCATGTTTTCGGACATGGACATCTCTGCAACCATTCCATAACGATAACGGTCTGCTGCCGCATATCCCATACCAAGTTTGATCCTGTCTTTGACAGATTCGTTTGTGACATCCTCTCCGTCCAGTTCGATCCTGCCGGATGTGATCGGGATTCCTCCGTAGATCGCCTCACAGAGTTCCTGCTGTCCATTGTCGGAAACTCCCGCAAATCCAAGAACTTCTCCCTCATGGATCTCAAAATTGATGTCTTCCAGAAGCGGTGTATGGCCCTTCGGCTTAATGCTTAAGTCTTTGACCGCAAGGCGTACTCTGCGATTGCTCATATCTTCGGTTCCTGGTTTTTCCAGGGTTTCCAGTTCATGACCGATCATCATATGTGCAAGTTCTGTTTCAGAAGTATCTGTCTTCTTTACAGTACCGCAGATGCTTCCGTTTCTCATAACAACGATCGTATCAGAAACCGCCATAACCTCACGCATCTTGTGCGTGATAAATACTACAGAATTGCCTTTCTCAACATAGCGGCGGACAAACTCCATCAGCGTATCGATCTCCTGAGGCGTAAGTACAGCAGTAGGCTCATCCATGATCAGGACTCTGGCATTGAGATAAAGCGCCTTGAGGATCTCAACTTTCTGCTGAGTTCCTACGGAAAGATTCTTTACATACTCTCCTGCCGGAACCTGAAATCCGTACTGCTCTGCAAGCGCCTGGATCTCTTTTTCTTTTTTCTTGATATCCAGCTTTCCCTTACAGTTTCCGAGAATGATATTCTCTGTAACTGTATGTGCCGGAACCAGTGAAAAATGCTGCTGGATCATGGAGATACCAGCGTCCATTGCTTCTTTTGGTGTTGCGATCTTGCGTTCTTTGCCGTCGATCCAGATCTCTCCGGATGTTGCGTGGTACAGGCCATACAAAATCTTCATGATCGTACTCTTACCGGCTCCATTCTCTCCCAGAAGAGCTACAACTTCGCCCTTGTGGATCGTGATGGAAACATCATCATTTGCCAGTACTTTGGCAAAGCGTTTGGTAATGTGTTTCAGTTCTATAACAGGCTCATTCATGATTTCGCCATCCCCTTTCCTTATAAAATTGACAGTGCCAAAAGGCACTGTCAATCTGGAAACTCATATTCTCATCAACGATTGTTATTCTGCTTCAGAGAAATACTGTGTGAAATCGATCTTGCCATCTGTGATATCCTGTGTTGCCTGCTCAACTGCACTCTTGCATTCATCTGAAACTGCATCTGTATAGATTGCTTCAAATACGCCTTCTGCTACGCCGACTTCCTGAGCACCTTTCAGTTCACCGGAAGCGATTCCTTCAACGATCCAAGGATAAACATTTGACCAGTTCATATTTACAGAAGCAACTACACAGTCGCTCTCGTCGTTCTTATTAGCTGCAAATGCAACGAATTTGGCACCTTTTTCTTCTGCAGACTGAACAGCACCGGATGCACCTTCGTTGGAATAGCAGAATACGGTATCAGCACCATTGTCGATCATCTGGTCTGTCATGGATTTGGTTACGGAAACGTCTGTCCATGTATTCAGGAAGGATCTGTTTGCCTCTGCACCTTCGATTCCTCTTTCTTCTGCAACTTCTTTGGCTGCGCCTTCGTATGTATCAAGAAGTTTGACCATTGCTGCATTGGACTCGCCGCCCTCTGTTGCAAATTTACCATTTTCTGTTGTGTATCCTGCGATGATACCTGCAAGATAGGAACCTTCATATTCTTTCGGGAATACAGGAACCATGTTGTCAGAATCGCTTGCTGTACCATTGATAACAGTGTATACAGTGTCCGGATACTGAGGTGCTACTGCTGCACTAGCCTCATCAAACTGGCTTCCTGCTGCCATTACCAGATCATAGCCTTTCTCGCCATATTCTGTAAAGGTGGATTCAAATTCTTCTACCGGAACGGATTCAACAACTTCGATGGAGGTGCCAAGCTCCTCGTCACATTCTTTCGCTCCTGCATTGTTGCTTGCATTCCAACTCTGGTCATCAATGCTTCCCGGAAGGATCAGAACGATCTTCATTCCTGCATAATCTGCATCGTCTGCCAGTACCGGAACTGTCATAGTTGCTGTGAATAATACTCCACAAAGTGCTGCTGCTAATGCTTTTTTCATATTGAATTTCCTCCCTGTCTCTTATA
>ENA-OZQP01000437-OZQP01000437.1-human-gut-metagenome-genome-assembly--contig:-NODE-437-length-9831-cov-2.793781_pt1 | contig 9831 bp, 7 predicted proteins | sample MGYA00243776_ERZ653922 | MGnify/ENA primary metagenome ERZ653922 (study PRJEB26926, sample SAMN06164471) | human gut metagenome | biome: ENVO:00009003; feature: ENVO:2100002; material: ENVO:00002003... | reverse complement strand
CATACGAGATTCGCCTTAGTCTCGTGGGCTCGGAGATGTGTATAAGAGACAGAATGATTCCTTTGGTCAGTGCATAATCCGCACATTTTTTATAAATAGCGATGGTATAGTCACGAAGCTTGGCCGCATATTCTGCGCCCTTGCCGGGGAAACGCTTCTCCAGATATTCCACACTCTGCTCATAGGAGATATTCTCATCATGATCTCCGATCTCTGCCTTGGTGGAAGGGGTATAGATGGGCTCGGGAAGCTTATCTGCCTCCTTCAGACCTTCCGGAAGCTTGATACCGCATACGGTACCATTCTTCTTGTAGCTTTCCCAGCCGCTTCCGGTAATGTATCCACGAACGATGCACTCGATGGGAAGCATGTTCAGCTTCTTGCACATCATGCTGTTGCCGTCGAATTTCGGCTGTCTGAAAAATTCGGGCATATCCTTAACATCAGCGGATACCATATGATTGGGAATCACATCCTCAGTCATATCAAACCAGAATTTCGACATCTGGGTCAATACAGTTCCTTTCTTTGTTACTGTGTTGTCCAAGATCACATCAAAGCAGCTGATACGGTCAGTTGCCACCATGATCAGGGTGTCTCCGTTGTCATAGATCTCACGAACTTTGCCTTCCTTGATCGGTTTCATTTCCTGTACGCTCATACCATCAGTCCTCGCATTCTTATGTTTTTCAGTCTTTTATTGAAACAGGTGTGGGCAAGATACACCCACACCTAATAGATAAACAGATTTGCGAAAAAAAATCAATATATTTTTACTGCAACTTTCCGATAAATTCCCGAACCCGGGCATTTTCCGTTGTAAAAAGTGCTTCGGGAGAACCTTCCTCCACGATCACACCCTGTTCCATGAAAATAATGCGGTCGGATACTTCTCTGGCAAACTGCATCTCATGGGTTACGATGATCATGGTCATATGTTCACTTGCCAGCTGTCTGATCACCTTTAATACTTCTGCCGTCAATTCCGGATCCAGTGCCGAGGTCGGCTCATCGAAGAACAGGATCCTGGGCTGCAGTGCCAGTGCCCTGGCTATGGATACTCTCTGCTGCTGTCCGCCGGACAGCTGGTAAGGGTAGGCATCTGCCTTATCCGACAGTCCCAACTGTGCTAAAAGCTTCTCCGCCCTCGCCACGGCTTCTGTGCGGCTTACCTTATCCACATGGATCGGCGCATCGATGATATTTTTCATCACCGTATAATGGGGAAAAAGGTTAAAATTCTGGAACACCAGTCCGAAACATTTCCGGATCTTATGTAATTCTGCCTTGGACGCATATTCGCACTGTATTCTGCCGTTTTTATCCGTTTTCTCCGAAGCTGCCGTCTGCCCTAAATAGATCAGCTCACCACCGTCCATTTTCTCCAGAAGCGTTGCACAGCGAAGCAATGTGGATTTGCCGGAACCGGAGGGGCCGATGATGGAGACAACTTCTCCTTCGTTAACCTTCAGGGATATATCCTTCAGCACCCCGTTGCCGTCAAAACTTTTTTTCACATGATTCATTTCCAAAAGGACCATATTTCCGCACTGCTCCTATCTGTAATAAGATGTCTTCTTCTCCAGATACTCCATGAAAGAAGCCACCACGAGATTGAAGATATAATAGAACACACCTGCTGCCAACAGGGGAAGCACACTGGTCTGTGCCGCTCCGATCTGCTTTGCCACCGTGAACATTTCCGCAATGGAAATGGTAAATGCCATGGAGGTATCTTTGACCAGCGTAATGGTCTCATTGGTCACTGGCGGGAGAACCCGCTTCACCACCTGCGGCAGAATGATCTTCACGAAAGTCTGTGCCTTGCTGTAGCCCAGCACCTCCGCAGCCTCATACTGCCCCACCGGTATGGACTCAATGCCCGCACGGTAGATCTCTGCAAAATATGCCGCATAATTGATCACGAATGCCAGTATCACCGCCGGGAAACGATACCCCGTTCCCACCTGCATGCGGAATACATAAAAGGGGGCAAAATACACCACGATGATCTGTAACATCAGAGGGGTTCCTCTCATGATGGATATGTATATTTTGGAGATAATGCGGATCACCTTACATCCTGACATTCTTCCGAAGGCTACGATCAGCCCCAGAGGAAGGGAAAACAAAAGGGTCAGTACAAATATTTCCACCGTTATCAGAAAGCCCTCTGCCAGTTGGGCACTCATGGTCAGCAAACTCATGAATTCTACTCCTTAACTATCCTTAGTTGATTATTTACCGAGACATACGCTGTCGGTCAGTCCCCATTTTTCAGCGATCTGTGCGAAGGTACCATCCGTTGCCATTTCGTCCAGTGTCTTCTGTACGGTATCTCTCAGTTCATCATTACCCTTCAGGAAACCTACTGCATACTGCTCTACAGCCAGCTTGTTGTCCTCGCCCTGCAGCATAACGAATTTTCCTTCTTCTCTCTGCGCAATCTGATACTGTGCCACACCGATATCAATGGCTACGGCATCTACCGCACCCTGCTCCAGATCCATGAAAGCGGTATTGTAGTCCGCATATTCGATCAGCTGGGAGAAGGAATCACGCAGTGCAATGTTGTCTGCATTTTCTTCATCGTTCAGAGCAGCCAGCGCAGAGGAATCCTTCTGTACTGCTACCACCTTGCCTGCCAGTTCTTCCTTGTTCTGTACACCGGAAGCAGACGCTACGACGAACACCTGACTGTTGTCGATATAGGGCTCTGTCCAGGTGTAGGCATCTTCTCTGCCGTTCATGGTGAAACCGTTCCAGATACAGTCAATGGCTCCGGAAGAAAGCTCCATATCCTTAGCATCCCAGTCGATAGGCTGCTTTACCAGCTCCCAGCCCTGTCTCTTGCATACTTCTGCTGCCAGATCCAGGTCAAAGCCTACATATTCTCCACTGTCATCACGATATCCGTAAGGGGGAAATTCCGCATCGAAACCTACGGTAAATGTTTTCTCAGATCCTTTAGAACCACAGCCGGTAAGAACACCTGCTGCCATGCTGATTGCCAGTAATGCCACTAATACTCTTTTCATAATGCATCCTCCCGTTCTGCCACTCACTGTTGGCCGCGTCGTATACTTTAGTAAGGTAAATTGTTAACACGGTGTCATAGTAACACAACGAGAGGTGTCTTGTCAATTCTTTATCGGTCGTACCGCTCCACCATGGCCAGGATCTCCTGGGCATATTTCGGATAGGTGGCTGCGATGTCTTTTACTTCGTTTCTTGCACTCTCCGCTACTTCCTGATTGTAGTCCATCTGTTTACGGAGCACCTGTCTTCTCTGGATCAGTTCGTGACGGATCTCCACCATTTCCCGCTTGTCCAAAAGCGCAGCTGTCTGACTGATCCAGCGCTCCGGCATCTGCACACGGTAACCGGCCAGCTGCTGTACCAGCTGCTTCTGGTAGTACTCGATCTTAGCTTCCGCCTCTGCGAACTGCTTCCGCTCTTCCTTTTCGTCCTGATACATTTTCCACTGTTTTTCCAGCTTTGCTGCACTGTCCGTATTGTACTTCAGATACAGATATTCCATCAGCTGACAGTTGTTCACATAGCGGATCTTGACTTTATTCTGCAGCTGGATGATCTTGTTGATGGTCTTCTCCACCCGCTGCAGTTCCCGTCCTGCATCCATGTACCGGATGCAGACATAGGAGATGGCTACAGCTCCTGCACCTACTGCCAGAAAAAGTCCCACATAGACATCCATTTCAAAAGCATACTGCAGGATCACCAGCATGATCACACAGACGATCAATGCCGTAAGGAAAATGACAGCCATGCCCCGTTGGTTGTTCATCAGATTCTCCAGCTCATTTCTCCGGTATTCGTAGGCATGTCGTTCTCCGTCCAGTCTGTGCAGATCCTGCCTTATCAGATTTCCGTATTTCTCGCCGTCCCGAATCTTCTGAATGCCTTCTTCAATCTCGTTCTCTCTTTTGCGGATCGCATAGAAGTCCGCATCCCGCATACGGTTCTTCTTTTCCCGGTATCTGCTGCGTTCCTGTTCCAGCCCGGCCAGCTTGCCGGCCACCCGGTTGACCTCTTCTCTCTGCTCTGCTGGCAGGGCCTCAATCTCATCCGTATCCGTCAGATAAGAAGTCACCAGCGTATACTCTCCCGTCAGGAGGTCGATCTCCTTGGAAGCCTCTGCGATCTGCTCCAGGCAATTTACAATGTAACGTTTTCTCTGGTCTTCCTCATCAAAATTCACACCGTTGCGGGTATAGACCAGCTGTTCCCAGTCCTCTTCCTGCTGTATCGGTTCTTTTTTCTTAAATAAACGGTTCCACCACGCCATAATTCTCTCCTGCTGTCTTCTCTATACGCTGACACTTGTCCGGTAACTGTTTTTCAGTGCCTGAGTCAGTCTCTCATTTTCCGCATCGTATTTCACCCTGTCGTTCACCCGCCAGTCACCACGCAGCCGTAGCTGTCGGTACTCCGGCTGCTGTTCCCATTCCCGTTCAAATTGCTCGATCCGCTTTTCCAGTTCCAGGGACTCCGTATAATTTTCCGGATTCTGCGCTGCAAATGCCACATAGGCATCCTCCGTCAGTTCCATTCTCTTTGCCGCCAGATAGGCATCCAGGTGTTCTCTGTCCGGATCGGTCTTCCAGGCTTCGTTAAAGTAATATGCCGCCTTGTCATAAAACATCAGCCCTGTCAGCGCCACACCCTTATTGTGCAGGATCGCCGCCCGGACTTTTCCCGCCGGAAGTTCCTTTCCTTCCTGTTCCAGATGGTTCCAGGTCTCCAGTAGCATATCATATCCACGGATGGCTGCCGCATATTTTCTTTTTTCCACCATATAGTCGATCTGGCTCTTGCGTTTCTCCAGATTGCTGAGTCCGGCTCCCTGCTTCAGTACCTGCTCCACCTGCAGGATTTCTTCCGGATCGTACATCCCCACATATTGCAGGATCGTCACCACGAACACACTTAAGGATCCCTGCTTATGTACCATGGGGTAGAGCTGTTTTGCCAGTTCCCACACTTTACATTCTTCTCCGATCCAGTCCACCAGCTTATCGTTCATGATGGACAGGTCTAACAGGAATGCATTCTCCTTTAGGCAATAGCACAACTCTTCCATACTATAGACCCGGATATCCAGGCCTTCCACATTATAGGCATTCTCGCAATATTCTCCTACACACAGACTTGCCTTCATTTTTCATCCTCATTTTCTCTGCCCCGGGCAGATCTACAACTCTATTTCTTCCTTCCAGATATGATGCGTAGCTGTTCGGAAGCTGCCAAAACCAAGATCCTCCAGTTCCACCTGCAGATGTGTTTCATCCTTCATCTCCACCTGAATCCGCAGTCTGGTGATTCCTTCCTGCAATTCTTCCGGCACGATTCTGGCGATCCGGCTTCCCTTTCCCGTCAGGGACGTGATCAGGATCTCCACCGCTCTTCCTTCCAGCAGGTAAAACTCCATGGTATTCTGCGCCTCGTACCAGTTGATTCCGGCGTCTAACAGTGCCTGATAGGATTCCTCTCCCTGTCTGCGCACTTTCATACCGATATTGGATTTCAATTTATCCTGTCCCAGATAGACATGATTTTGTCCGTTTTCACTGGGATGCAGTCGCTCCATCATGCTGTAGCAGGCACCCTTGCTGAACAGGTTGTTCCCCTGAAAGACTCTCCGTCCACGGCACAGATAGCGTAGCGATTCTTTCATCCATTCTTGAGAAAACTCTTCCCCGATCAGATATACCGAGGACACCATCCGGTTCTCGCATAGCTGTGTGGCGATCTCCAGGAACTTTTCATCCGATTTTTCCACCGGAAAAGGGAATTCCCGCTCTTCGATGTACGTTACCACCGGCGTCGTATGGCGGTTGCATTCCATATAATAAGTCTGGATGGAACTGACCCTATACTCGCACAGCACGCTCCCCTGCTTCCACAGATTTTCCGGCTGATACAGATTGTAATAATAAAAGCTCTCCCGATGGCTCTGAAAACAGACAGCATCCGTCTTCAGGTGTAATGCCTCCACTGCCTGCGTCAGCACCTCCAGCATTCCTGCATCCAGTTCCTCGCAGGTGATCATCAGGGCCCCGATCCGCTCTGTGGAAGTCATCTGGGACAGCATTCCCAGACTACGCTTGAGAAAAAGAGTCAGTAGTGCCACCGGATCCAGAGTCGTTCCATCAATCTGCACCGGTTCCCCATCTTTTGCCAGCTTCAGAAGATGCTCCACCAGGATTCCCTCTTCTTCCTCCGCATGCCGGAGGGCTTCACTTCCATAGAACCACTGGTTGACTCCCTGTCTCTTGCTCAGGACCAGGGGAATCGTATAGACCTGTGAGCCTGCAACGGAAGACAATGTGGTGATCTCTTCTTCCTTGCCTGTGACATAGCAGCTGATCTGCGCATAATCCTTCCCCAGGTCATAACCCACTATAACTTTATCACTTCCCGGCAGTCGCATGTTCTTCCGCCTCCTCTCCTGCTGTCTTTTTTTATCTTTACTGCAATGTGAACAATCTGTGATCCAGATATTCCCTGCGGTAATATTCCTCGATCAGATGATCCAGTGTCGTATCGTCCTGCAGTGTCATGCTGATCATCATATCATTGATGATCTCGTATTTGCTGTCCGGACTTTCATTCATAATATCGCTCTTCTGCAGGCTTCCGCTCTCCGTCAGCTGTTCTTCGTTCTCTGATTCTTCCATAATGTAATATTGAAGATTCTCCCCGAAAAACAGTACGAATTCCTTGAAAAATACACCGCTGTATACTTCCTGCATATATTCCGACAGGTAATCCTCCGCCTGCCCGTTCTCATGCATCATCACATAATGAATCCTTGCACGGACGCCGCCTCTTGTGTGATACTCCACGATAGTTTTGTCCTTCATCTCCTGCAGCTGTGGCAGGCAGTCCTGATATTCCCTGAAAAAGTTCAGATGAATGTGGTCCTTCATCATTTCCTCCAGGAAATTCCGGACCAGAGTTTCATCTTCCCGCTCCAGCTTGTCCTTATTCTCCGCATAGAATTTCAGATAAGCCAGCTTGCAGATCCGCTGGGTCTCTTCTCCCCGCAGATAGCAGTTACGGATCTCCCGGAATACATATTCCTCCGTGATCTTCTCCCGGCAGAAATAATCATAAGAGCTCTGTACAAGCACAGCTTCCTCGATCTCCTGTCTGGCTCCCTGGGATACATAATAACGGAAAATATCCATCCGCTCTCCCACAAATGCCCCGGAGAACAGCATCTGCAGCAATATCTTTTCACTTAAGCTGTAGCAGTCTATCTCAAAGGATCTTGCCGCTTTCCAGATGTCACGCAATTCCTTCGTGGTACCGGTGGCATAACGCACCAGATACTCTAAAATTCCACCGTTGTATTTTCCCTTGCGGAACACCGTCAATGCCGCCGCATACAGGACTGCCTCTCCCTCATGGACCGACTGCGTGATCACACCGTCCGTAAGCCGCAACAGGATCTTGGCCTCCACAAAATAAGGGGTATATGCTTCGATCCAGGCATATGCCTTCTCATAATTTCCCCGCAGCACCAGAAAACGCAGGATCAGTTCCCGCTGTTCCTCCGTAAAGCCGTCCCCCTGCAGCTCCTGCAGGTATTCATCCAGTGCCTGCAAATTATCCGCGTCGAAATAGGCCTGTACCAGCTGTACCGCAATCTCACTGCGCAGCTTCGGCTCCACGGCATCGCTTTCCACCAGTCTTGCCATCCGCATCAGCTTTGTGGAAGATATGGTCTCTTCTGTTCTGCCGTTCTCCATGAAATACAGATCCAGTTCCGCCGTATCTGGCACATAATGTTCCAGAAGTCTGAGATATTTCCCCGGTACCAGCAGTTTTTCCAGGGTATATTCCACATTTTTAAGGAACCTGTTACCATATGCATCCTCAAAAGCAATGGTATAATCATTCCCGTAGACTGCCACCCAGGCCGTGCCGTTTTGCAGAGGCGTCTCGGACAGTATCAGATTCCCCGGCTGGCTGACAATCACCTTACGCATTCTGCTGTCATCCACTCTTACCATATGGGCAAACAACAGACGGGACAGAGGCTTCGCCATAGCTTCCGTTACAATGGCCGGAGACAGGAATTCCTGATACAGTATTGCCAGATGTCTGTTAATATGCTGCTTCTGGATCTGGTCAATGACGAACCGCTCCATTCTCGGCTCGTAATGTTCGTACAGTTCCTCATAATCTTTCCGGTGTTTTAACAGATACGCATACAGGAACGCACTATGTTCATAATCCAGATTGCTCTGGAAAGAAAAATACATCAGAATCACTTTCGGAAGCTCCAGCACAGAATCCAGATCTACCGATGCCATATAATATTCATAGAGATTCGTGATCCTCAGATGGCTTTCCACACCCATCTGATACCACGTGAAGGCATCCGGTCCCGTCTTACTTCCCTTGATCAGAAGGCTGCACACCTCCTGCAGGATCCGCACATCCTTCTTTTTCTCATACAGTCTTCGTAAAATTCTGCCCAGTAGTGGAGAATACTCTCTGACTCTTCCCGACAGATACAACAGCTGTTCGATCAGGCTGTCGTTTACCGCATCCTGACGGACACCGAAGTTCAACACCTGCAGTTCAAAACTGTTCAATTTACGTAGCAGCGCCGGATTGCCGTTCAAAAGGGCCAGTGCTTCCAGGTAGATCACCGGACTGGTGCAGCCGTACTGGTACTGTTTTTCTAAGAACATCCATTTCCCGGAGGTTGAACGATTGTATTCCTCCGACAGATACAACAGCAGCCATGCCACACGCCAGCGGGTCCTGTCATAGCGGTAGATCTGTTCCACCTGCTCCGCCATTTGCAGTGTATACTGGGGGTCCCTGTGGATCAGTGTGGTCAGATACAGATAGTAAGCCCACTGTTCTCCGACGGTAGCTCCCTGGGCTTCCAACATGTCCGCCGCGTGATCCAGGATCCATCCGGCTTCATTGTAGCGTTCCTCTGTGATCAGAAGCTGTGCCTGGAACAGTCTCGCCGGCACATCCTTCTCATCCATGGTCACCATGCGCTCCACCAGTTTGCCGGTCTCCGCGAGCCAGGTTCCCGTACCGATCTTTTTCAGTCTCGATTCTTCATAATATTTCATGATCTGGGTGATGCACTGCATATGACTGTGATCCGCATGCCGGGCCACTACACCGTCTCCCAGCTGTACCATGACCGGGATCTCCAGTGAAGTATAAGCATTATATATGTAGACTTTACCAAAATTTTTGCCAGGTCTGCACAGGCTGCTGTCGATGTAGACCGGCAGGCGGCAACGGTTTCCCAGAAAATCATCGTCTGTAATGTTTTCCTTTTCCGTAAAGACAAATTCACCCTCACACTCGATCTGGAGATTCGTATATCCCCAGCCGTTCCTCACGATGGTCAGATTGTTCTCCGTGACGCCGTAATTATCTGCGCTGCGAGGCAGTTTTTTCACCAGTTCTTTCTCTTCCGTCAGGAATTCCAGCTGTTGCTTTTTGTTGATACAGATCAGGAATTCCTCCACATTTTGTTCGTTGCCCTCATAAGTGGACAGGATCCGGTAACTGTTATAGAAATGGGCATCGTTCCCCTGGAACAGCCGCAGAAATTCCGGATCATAGAACAGCCGCACAGCTTCCTTCCAGTTGCTCTTCGCCAGGTTGGCAAAATGGAACAGATTCCGGATAGCCCCGATGGAAGAATTCAACATCCCATGCTCCACCGTCACCACAAAAGGAAGATTGTATTCTCCTCTGTTGCTGACTACGGACTGTCTCTTATACACATCTCCGAGCCCACGAGACTAAGGCGAATCTCGT
>ENA-OZQP01000420-OZQP01000420.1-human-gut-metagenome-genome-assembly--contig:-NODE-420-length-10015-cov-5.275904_pt1 | contig 10015 bp, 8 predicted proteins | sample MGYA00243776_ERZ653922 | MGnify/ENA primary metagenome ERZ653922 (study PRJEB26926, sample SAMN06164471) | human gut metagenome | biome: ENVO:00009003; feature: ENVO:2100002; material: ENVO:00002003... | reverse complement strand
ACGAGATTCGCCTTAGTCTCGTGGGCTCGGAGATGTGTATAAGAGACAGGCCTGGGATAAGGTGGAGATCGATACCATCCTGAGCGATGATATACTGCCGAGAGGAATGAAAGTAAAAGGTTTTCCGGAGCGAAAACCATTTCTTTTTCTGAGTTCGGTAAATTATGATGAGAAGAACCGGGAGAGTGTTTATATTCGTGAATATATCAATACTTCTATACTGAAGTATTCCCAGATCCGTAAAAGAATTTTTTGAACAGTAAATAAAAAAGAAACAGATCCTCTGTGCGGAACAGAAGATCTGTTTCTTTTTTGGTAGGAAAAAATTTATCAAAGCTGAGTATTGTTTCTGTTACGGCTGCCAGGATGAAAAAGCGTAGATCAGAACAAAGATGCTGGCAATCAATAAAACATTTCCTGTCATGATCAGTGATGAAGTTGTGCAGAGGCACGCCATAAAAGCACCGATGCCCATGACGATGATTCCGATAAGTGCTGCGATTTTATATTTTCTCAGTTCTTCCATGAGTTAATCCTCCTTGATAACCTGTTTTTTGGTGATTTTCATAAGTACAGTATAGATGACTGCACCGAGGATCAGTCCATTCAGGGACGGAAGTCCAAATGGAAGTGTAAATACCAGAACCAGTGAAAGAACCCATGCAATCCACGGGATAATGTTGAAGTTGTGGAATTTCACACCTTCAAGTCTGGCGTAACTTCCATGATGAATGATGAAATAGTCAGCCAGAATAATTCCCGGAAGTGGAGGTACGATAGTACCAAGCAGGTTCAGGAATGTAAACAGGAATGAGATCTGATAAGGTCTGCAGAGCGTTGCACCGGCAGAGATGATCAGGATCACAATGATAATCTTCTTACGGTCCATCTTGAATGCGTTGGACAGGTTCAGTGAAGTCGAATACAGGTTTGATGCATTGGTAGTAAAAATATTGGTAGTCATCAGGATCAGACATGGAATCAGCAGACCCATGGATAACAGTACGTTTGTCAGATCACTGTCTCCAACAGCGATGGAAGTCAGTGTACCGCAGAGAATCATAAAAATATTTCCGCCCAGAAGTCCGGTAAGTGTAGCTGCGATTGCAGATTTGGCAGATTTTGCATAGCGCATGATATCTGCGATACAGGTAGCAGTGGAAAGAATCCAGGTACCGATTACAATCGTGATTCCGCTTCCGATAGAAATACTGTCGGTCGGAACATGGTTCCAGATGCCGTCTGCACCAACCATGCCTACTGCACGGATGGAGGTTGCCAGTGACAGGAATACGATTGCAGGGATTGCAATGTATCCAAGAATACTGATAGCCTTGTAGCCTTTCATGGAGAAAATCCCCATGATAACTGCACTGACAGCCATGCAGAATAATTCAGCAGTTCCGCTCCAGTTAAATGCCTGGGCGATAAAATGTCCGTAGGTTGCTGCCTGAATGGTATACCAGCCGATGTTTACGACAGGTACAAACATGGAAGCAACGCGGGAGCCTTTTTCACCAAAGCTGTATTTGGTAAGCAGAGCAAAGGTAAGGCCTGTTTTGCTGGCAATATAGCTGACAGCCACGGCGATTATGCTCAAAAAGACGTTTCCAAGTACAACAGCAAGTAAAATTCCCTTAAAATCCAGCCCGGCAGATAATCCCCCTCCTGCCATCATACTGGTAATAACAAATACGAATCCAGTCCAGACGATCGTCAGACTGAAATAGCTTTTTCGCTCATTCTCAGGAACGGTACAAAGTGCGAACTCTGTATCCTGTTCGTTAGTATTGTTTGTGTTTCCCATAGTAAATACCCTCTAAAAAAATAAAATAGTTTTTGTAATCCCTGATCCCATAAGTTATTTGTTCCAGAATCCCCTGTGAACTTCAGCTGCAAGCGGTGCAAGTTCCGGGAATGGTCCGATCACCCGGATATCCTTCTGACCTCTGGCAAAAACATCTCTGCATGGAAGATCAAAGGTAGGATTCTGTTCATCAGATCCGGTCAGTGACAGCAGATCCTTTTCTGTCATTGCATAAACGACGCGGCCGATATTGGACCAGTAAATACAGCCGGCGCACATTGCACATGGCTCTGCGGTTGTATACAGTGTGCATTTCCAGAGAAAATCTTTGGAATACATGGTGGATGCTTTTTCTGCGAGCTGTGTTTCAGCGTGTCCGGTGCTCTTGTGAGTGGAAATCTCTACATTTTCCTGTTCTAACAGGATGTTTCCATCCTCATCAACGAGGATTGCGCCGAATGGTGTGTTGCCGTGTTCTCTAGATGCTTTGGAAACTTCAATGCATCGTTTGAGGTAATATTCATGTTCTCTATACATGTTTTGCTGCTCCTTTTTCTTATTTTTTGATATTATTGGTATGAGGTAATACCTTTTAACAAAGTGTATCATAATACACAAAAAAATTCAATAAGACAAAAAAACTTTGTAAAAAGTAACTAATAAAAGCTGAAAAATATCGGTTTTAGAATAAGTAAATTGTGCAAAAGGCAAAAGAAACGACATAAAAAAGTTCCTTGTTGAGAAATAGCGAAAGAAAAAGATGCAGGCAGACAGCTAAGATGTTATGATGGAGACAGAGAGTGCCATGAATAGGGTGAATCGTAACAGGCAGAAAATACTGCCGGAGAGGAACGTGACTATGAAATTTTTTCACTTATCAGATTTACATATCGGATTGAAATTAATGAACCGTGATCTGCGGGAAGATCAGGAATATATTTTGAGTAAGATCGTCGAGGCAGCAGGTCGGGAAGAGCCGGATGCGGTTGTGATCGCGGGAGACATTTATGATAAAGCCGTTCCGTCTGCCGAAGCAGTCGAAGTTTTTGACCGGTTTCTCGAAGAACTGACGGAGACTGTTCCGAATGCGGTGATCATGATGATCAGCGGAAATCACGACAGTGCGCCGAGGGTCAACTGTTTTCGAAATGTTTTGTCCAGACAGAAGGTATATATGATCGGTCAGCCACCGAGAACAAAGGCAGAATATATAGAAAAAGTCGTTCTGCATGATACATATGGAAATGTGAATTTTTATCTGCTTCCGTTTGTAAAACCATCTATGGTCAAACAGGTCGTGGGGGTGGACGAGAATGGAAATAATCTTTCTTATAATGAAACCCTGCACAGACTGATCAGGCGTGAGGAAATTGATGAGAATGACAGAAATGTACTCGTCAGCCACCAGTTTTATCTTCCTGTCGGCAAGAAAGCAGATGAGATCGAGCGAATGGAATCAGAAATCTGCACGGTAGGAAATATCGATGAAATTTCCGCAGATGTGTTGGAGATTTTTGATTATGCGGCGCTTGGACATATCCACAAACCAATGAAAGCTGGCAGCGAAAACTGGCGTTATTGCGGAACACCTCTCGCCTGCTCTGTGAGTGAAGCACAGCAGCAGAAAGGGATCATAATGGTAGAAATGGGCGCAAAAGGCGAAGTCAAAACAACAGTCTTATCACTTGAACCACTGCGTCAGGTGAAGGTTGTAAAGGGAACACTGGAAGAGGTTCTGGAAGAATCCTGTGCAGATTATGTAACAGTCATTTTGACAGATAAAGCAGATCTTGACGTGATCGATATGCAGGAGCGCATCCGGCTGGCATTTCCGAATCTGCTGGAGATCCGAAGGGAAAATCTGAGAAAAGCTGATTATACCAGAACGTTACAGACGGAAGAACTGCTTGACCCTTATGAGTTATGCTGCTCTTTTCTAAAAGATCTGGATGAGGAAGAGAAGACGATCCTGCAGGATGTACTTCACACGGTTCAGGGGGTGAAATAGATGAAACCTTTACGCTTAAAAATGCAGGCATTTGGCTCTTATGGTAAGGAAACAGTGATCGATTTTGAGAAAGTAAACCAGAATCTTTTTCTTATTACGGGAGATACCGGAGCGGGGAAAACGACTATTTTTGATGCGATCGTATTTGCTTTATATGGGGAGGCAAGTTCTTCGACAAATAAGAAAGACGGCGTTGTTCTGCAGAGTCAGTATGTGGATTTTGCGCAGGAACCGTTTGTGGAACTTGTCTTTGCAGAGGGACAGGGCGAGACCAAGGAAGTGTATACCGTGCGCCGCGTTCCGAGACATCTCAAGATGATCACCAGAGGTGCGGCGAAGGGAAAACAGAGAGAAGTTACGGGATCTGTAAGTCTCATTATGCCGGATGGGACTGAATATCCGTCCAAAGAAACTGACCGGAAATTACAGGAGATCACAGGACTTACGAAGGGGCAGTTCATGCAGGTTGCGATGATCGCACAGGGTGAATTTATGGAGCTTCTGCGGGCAAGATCCGATGACAAAAAAGTGATCTTCCGGAAGCTTTTTAATACAGAAATGTACCAGGAGATCGTGGCAGAACTGGGTAATCGGAAGCGTGCAAAAGAGAAAGAGATCGCTGTTTTGAAAACACAGTGTCAGAGCGAAGTGAGCAGGATCCGCATACCTGAAATATACGGATCAGAGATACTCAAACAGTTAAAAAAACAACTTGAAGAAGGTGAGATGACACGTCTCACAGATTTCCTGAAAGAGCTGGAAATACTATGTGACTGGCTGGGAAAACATACCCGCGAGGCGGAAAAAGAATACCAGGAAGCGGCTAAAAAAAGAGATGAAAAAAGAGAGGCATATACAAGAGCAGAAGAACTTCTGAAGTGGTTTGTACAGCTCGAAGATGCGGAACAGAAACTGCAACAATATGCATCTGATGAAGGCAGAATAAAGGAGATGCAGGGGCTGCTCGGACGTATCAGAGATACCTGGGAGATCAGGGAAAACTATATGCTTCTGAGTGATGCCCAGAAACATCTGAGAGATCTGGAAGAAGCACTGCTGAGTCAGGAAAAACGCCTGCCAATGCTGAAAAACGCGCGGGAAGCAGCCGAAAGTGCTGAAGAACAGGCGAAGCAGACATACGATCAGGAGCTGCAGAATCACAGCAGAATATCTGAGAAAGTACAGAAGTCATTAGAGGTTTTGACGCAGATAAAAAACCTTTCTATACAGACAGAAACAGACAGAAAAAGTTACAACGAAGCGACCAGAAAAACGCAGAAAACACAGCAGCAGCAGGAAACTCTGGAGCAGAAAGCTGAACAGTGGAAAATACAGAGTGAAGAGCTGGCAGAAGTGGACAAAAAACTGGCAGTTGCGGAGGGGAAAAAGGAAGAAGCAGATGCTGTTTCGCAGGAAATTTCTGACGTTCGAACACTTGGAAATCAGGCAGAGCAGTGCCGCAAAAAAGCGATCAAAGCAAGAGAAGATTATGTCAGAATAACAGAAGATTATAATGCGGCAAATACAAAATATGAGAGTATGAGACAGCGTTTTTTGAACGCACAGGCAGGTTTTCTTGCGGAAGAACTGGAACCGGGAAAACCATGTCCCGTATGTGGCTCGACAGAACATCCGAATCCACATAAAAGGGCTGTGGAATATGTGGATATCTCCGAAGAAAAACTCCAGAATATGCAGATAAATGTGGATAAACTTCGCAAAAAGCAGGAGAAATCGGCAGGAGATGTCGCGGCGGCAAGAGCAGAATATGAGACACGAAAAACGACCTACATTGGCAGTGTACGAAAACTTCAGGAACGTCTGGGAAAAAGTATTTCTTCTATAACGGAGCAGTCGAGTGTGACAGAAATGGACCATGTGCTGGAGAACTGGAAGCAGCAGCTGGAAGAAGAACTGAACAAGTTAAAGAAAGACGCGAAACTTCTGGCGAAACTCCGTGAGGCACTTCAGAATATAGAAGAACAGAGACGAAAACTTCGGGAAACGTATACTCAATGTATGACAGAAGAAAAAGAAGCGGCAGAAAAACTGGCAGGCAGTGAGGCTACATTGAAAAATCTGAAAGATTCTGCAGAATTTCAGACAGAAGAAGCGGCAAAGGCAGCTTTGCATCAGGCAGTGAGCAGCAAACAGCGTGCGGAGGAAACATATCAGAAGGCTTCGGCAGAAGCAAAAGAAGCTGTGAATTCGCAAAAGCAGGCAGAGACACTGATCGGCCGTTATCAACAGGAAATTCCGACACAGAAACAGTGCGTGGAAGAACGAAAAACTTCTTATATAGAAATAATGAGCACGAAGCAGATGACGGAAAAAGAATGGAAAGAACTTGCAGAGGCTTACAGCCGTGAGGCGGCAGAAGAATTTCAGAAAACAGTTAATACTTATTATGAAAAGAAAGCGGCACAGCAGGCAAGGAGGGATTCTGCAAAGAATGCAGTTGGGAAGGTCGGACGGCCAGTCCTGGAAGAAATTCAGAAGGAAAGAGATCTGGCCGAGACAGAATATCTGGAAGCAGAAAAGATTTATAATCAACTGCGTATGGACAGCAAAGACGATGGAGAGATTTTGGCTGCTCTTTCATCCAGACTGGAAGAACGAAAGGCAGTTGTGGAGGAACATGCCCGGATCGATGCTCTGTATCGGATGACATCAGGAAATGTAAGTGGAGCACGTATGGATCTGGAAACGTATGTCCAGAGATATTATCTGGAGAGGATCCTTTATGCGGCGAACCGACGTTTTCAGGAGATGTCTGCAGGGCAGTTTGAATTTCGGATGTATGACTTGGAAAAAGCAGGCGAAGGTAAAAATCGCGGACTGGATCTGATGGTATATTCTACAGTCACCGGCAAAGAACGGGAAGTGCGGACACTTTCCGGAGGGGAATCTTTTATGGCGGCATTATCACTCGCACTTGGAATGGCAGATCAGATCCAGGAAAGTTCTGCGGCGGTCAATCTGGATATGATGTTTATAGATGAAGGCTTTGGTTCGCTGGATGAGCACTCACGCAACCAGGCGGTAAAAGTCCTTCAGGAGATGGCAGAGGGCTCAAGACTGATCGGAATCATTTCCCATGTGACAGAACTTAAACAGGAGATAGAAGATCAGCTGATCGTAAACAAAGATGAAAGTGGAAGCCGTGTAAGATGGCAGATCAGTTAAGGAAGAAAGAATGACAGAAAATACATTGGAAAAGCTGGCACAGCTTCTGGAACAGGATCAGTTTGAGTTGATTTTTTCAGAAAGCGGAGCTGGCAGAGGACAGGATATACGGCTGGTATACCTGATGAATGATGCTGTGGAGAGCTTTCTGGTCTTCCGGGATGCCCGGATGACAGGCGAATATCATGCGGAGTATGAGGGAGAACTGGAAGCATCTCTGAACAAACAGGGTGAGGAATTTGTACTGGTGGTGAAACAGGGAGAGACAGTCCTGACGCTGTTTTTTGAAAAGATGGATCTGGAAGTGCATCTGTATGAATATGCGTACACCGGACATTTCTGGGTTAAGGGATATGAATATCTGAGGCAGCTCGAATACAGGCTTGCGATTCTGAGAGATAAGTACGATTATCTTGGCGAAGAATACTGCACCGAGGAAGAAAAACGTCTGGCAGCACTTGTAGAGTTTCCTCCATTAAATTATTGCTGCTATCCGGCAGTTCCGGAAAAGTATATCGTGCCACGGGAGGATCCCTGGGTTCCGTCGGAGGAAGCCATTACTTATATGAAAGAACTCTCTGCTGAGTGCGGAGATATTTCTCTCGAAAAAAAGCTGGAAACATATCGGAAACATCCGACAAAATTCCGGGCAAAAAGAATTGCAGCCATGCTTCATAAAAAGAAACATGCTGCGGTTGTGGATCTGCTGACACGGAGACTGCAGGAAGCAACAGCGGAGTATCCACGGCGCTTTCTTGGGGATGAGCTGGAACGGAAATATGAGAAGATGCTGAAAATGGCGAGAAAAAGACAGCAGGAATTGGAGGAACAGGGATATAAGTCAGATATTCTGAGAGAAGAGCCTTTTACGATCGCGCGAGATTCGCTGGGGTATAAAGTGTATCTTGTGATATGGAAAGAAAAAAGGGGCGACGTGGTGGTGGAAGTCGAAGAATATGCCTGTAAATAAAAGCCAGGGGGACGGGTATTGTACCTGCCCCTCCGGCTTTTTTGTTGCATTGCATATCGAGGAGGTGCCAGTGGCCAGTGGCCAGTGGCAAGTCCGCTGATTTACTCGTTTTTCATCTGTGAGAGTTCCCTTCTTGCGAACACGACTGCGAGTACAAAAGCCGCCGCATCAGCAATTGGCCCTGCGTACATTACGCCGTCAATTCCAATAAACTTCGGAAAGATCACAACAAGTGGAAGCAGGAAGATCACCTGTCTCGTAAGGGACATGATAATACCAAGTCCTGCTTTTCCTATAGAAGTAAAAAATCCTGCGGACATTGGCTGAATGCCATTTGCAAAAGTGAGAAGCATAAAGATCCTCAGATAATTTTCCGCAAATTTAAAGTACAGATCACTTCCGCCGCCAAACATTCCTACGATCTGATGAGGGAAAAACTGAAAGCACAGGAAAAAGATCACTGCAATGATCGTACAGGCGGTGGCTGAATATTTATATGTCTGTCGAACGCGGTCAAATTTTCGTGCACCGTAGTTAAAGCCCCAGATTGGCTGTGCACCCTGAGAGATTCCGATACAGATTGCCAGGAAGACCATATTTACTTTGGATACGATTCCGACGCATGCGATCGGAATATCACTTCCATAAACAGAAATTGATCCATAATAGCGAAGGATATTGTTCATTACGATCTGAACAGCTGCAATTGCGATCTGATTGATGCAGGAAGCCATTCCAAGTGAAGTGATCGCTTTGAGGTGGCGCATTTGTGGCTTTAGCATTTTGCGGTCCAGATACATTTTGCGGAATTTTGTAAAATAAAGCAGGACCAGAAATGCGGATACGATCTGACCGATCACAGTTGCCCAGGCGCCACCTTTGATGCCCCATTTGAAACCAAAGATAAATAACGGGTCCAGGATGGTGTTGATGACTGCTCCGGTAAGGGTGCAGGTCATGGAATAAGTAGGACTGCGGTCAGCACGGATCAGATGATTTCCGCCGACGGATAAAGTAAAGAACGGAAGACCGATCGCAATGATGCTTACATAATCTGTTGCATAAGGCATAACAGTATCCGTCGCGCCAAAAAAGATAAGCAGCGGCCGCAGGAAAATCAGAATGACTGCGGCAATGGATACTCCGGTGATGACCAGTGTGGAAAGTGCGCTTCCGGCGATCTCGCTTGCTTTGTGCTCATTACCTGCGCCCATTTCCAGATTATAGTTGGATGCACCACCGATTCCCAGAAGCAGAGCGGCAGCAGTTGAGATCGTCGTAACCGGGAATGCAATATTGGTAGCGGCATTTCCAAGCATGCCGACACCCTGACCGATAAAGATCTGGTCTACTATATTATAGAGAGCATTGACCAGCATACTGATAATGGCAGGGATTGCAAATTTGGCAAGAAGACTGCCGACAGGGGCAGAACCCAGTGGATTTGCTGCGGTTGATGTTGAAGGGGATTGCTGTTTCAAGATAAAAACCTCTTTCTTCTATAGTAATGTGGTATGTTCGCCCCATTTTGGGGAGATACTATCAAGTATAACACAAAAAAAGAAAAAAAGTGAAAAAAGGTGTTGACAGATTGGTTTTATAGTGGTATTCTAACTGAGCTGTCACGAAGAATTGTTTCTTCTGAATAAACAACTTAAACAATTTTAAAAGTTCTGAAAAATGTGAAAAAAGTTGTTGACAAGGAAATGAAGATGTGATAGAGTAGACAAGTCGCCTGAGAGCGACGCGCAAACATCATAAAAGCTTCGGAAAGAAAATGAAAAAAGTACTTGACAAGCGCTGATGAATGTGATAATCTAAACGAGCTGTCGCAAGAGAGCAAAACAAAAGAACCTTGATAACTAAACAGTGAAACACATACGATTCTCGAAAATTCTTTAAGAATCATCATTCAATAGAATGAACTTTTTATAAACAGTAATGACGAGAGATAACTAAGCTAGTTGGTTGTCTTGAGTAATCAAACACTTTATCAGAGAGTTTGATCCTGGCTCAGGATGAACGCTGGCGGCGTGCTTAACAC
>ENA-OZQP01000408-OZQP01000408.1-human-gut-metagenome-genome-assembly--contig:-NODE-408-length-10215-cov-3.378642_pt1 | contig 10215 bp, 7 predicted proteins | sample MGYA00243776_ERZ653922 | MGnify/ENA primary metagenome ERZ653922 (study PRJEB26926, sample SAMN06164471) | human gut metagenome | biome: ENVO:00009003; feature: ENVO:2100002; material: ENVO:00002003... | reverse complement strand
ACGAGATTCGCCTTAGTCTCGTGGGCTCGGAGATGTGTATAAGAGACAGGCTTAAAAGGAGGAATCTTATGACTTCACTATCAACAGATTTCACAGATAAACTATTTGCAGACTATGAGGCCAATGCCAAGTACAGTGCTATTGAGAATGCTGTAACTCACAATGGCTTGCTCAAATCCATCGAAACACGTCAATCAGAAGTTGAGAATGACCATGTTTTCTCAATCGATTTAACTAAAGATGAGGTGTCTAACCAAAAAGCTTCAGGACGTTGCTGGATGTTTGCGGCACTAAATACTTTCCGTCATAAATTAATCTCAGACTTCAAATTGGAAAGTTTCGAGCTTTCTCAAGCCCACACCTTCTTCTGGGACAAGTATGAAAAATCAAACTGGTTCTTGGAGCAAATCATTGCTACAGCAGATCAAGAGATTGGCAGTCGTAAGGTTAAATTCCTTTTGGATACCCCACAACAAGATGGTGGACAATGGGATATGGTCGTATCACTTTTTGAAAAATATGGTGTTGTACCAAAATCAGTTTATCCAGAATCTGTAGCTTCAAGCAATAGTCGTGAGCTTAATCAATACCTCAATAAGCTTCTTCGTCAAGATGCTCAAATTTTACGTGACTTGATTGCTGGTGGTGCTGATCAAGCTGCTGTTCAAGCTAAGAAGGAAGAGCTTCTTCAAGAAATTTTCAATTATCTTGCCATGACTCTTGGTTTACCACCACGTCAGTTTGATTTTGCCTACCGAGATAAAGATGACAACTATCAATCTGAGAAAAATATCACACCACAAGCTTTCTTTGAAAAATATGTGGGTCTTAAACTCAGTGATTATGTGTCAGTTATCAACGCTCCAACAGCTGATAAACCTTACGGAAAATCTTATACTGTTGAGATGTTGGGTAATGTTGTAGGTGCGCCAAGTGTGCGTTATATTAACCTCCCAATGGATCGTTTCAAAGAGCTTGCCATTGCACAGATGAAGGCTGGAGAAACTGTTTGGTTTGGTTCAGATGTTGGTCAAGTCTCAGACCGCCAAAAAGGTATTCTTGCAACTAATGTTTATGACTTTACAGCTAGCATGGATATTAACTTGACTCAAGACAAGGCAGGACGTTTGGACTACAGTGAATCTCTCATGACTCACGCCATGGTATTGACTGGGGTTGACTTGGATGCTGATGGCAAACCAGTTAAATGGAAGGTTGAAAATTCTTGGGGAGACAAGGTTGGACAAAAAGGTTACTTTGTCGCTTCTGATGCCTGGATGGATGAATATACTTATCAAATCGTTGTCCGTAAAGACTTCCTTACAGCTGAAGAATTAGCAGCCTATGAAGCAGAGCCACAGGTACTTGCTCCTTGGGATCCAATGGGAGCCCTTGCTTCAAAATAAGACAATATATGAAACCACTGGAAAATGATGCCAGTGGTTTTTCATAGCTTCTTTAAAATTTATCGGTAAAAAAAGAGTTATGCATTCGGATAACCCTTTTTATTTCTTATTCTTCTGCTGTAGCAGTGTTTGAATTTGAATGTTCAGAGCCATTAGAGGCTGATGTCGATGGATTTGTTGAAGCATCAGGACCGTACTGTTGACTATCTTGTGAACTTGATGAGTCACTACTTTGACCATAATCCGAACTTGATGATGAGCTAGATGTTCCTAGTGATCCTGTATAAACATTTGACGTTGACGAACCAGTTAGGAAGACATAACTACCATTGTTGTAAACACCACTAGGCATATCGAAATCTTCAGAACCCGCACCATACATCTGGTTAAGGTAGCTACTTGTTACACCATAGATTTGTTTAGCGATATCAAGGTCTGAACCATAAAGTGGTGTTTTACGGTTCTTGTAACCTGTCCAAATCGCCATTGCATACTTAGTATTGTAACCAACGAAAGTTTCATCCGGAACCATAAGGTCAGCATAGACACCACTTTCTTTTTGTACTTTATAGTACTCATCGTCACCGTAGTTAGATGTACCAGTCTTACCAGCATTGATTGTACCAGGAACATAAGCTTCAGTTGCTGTACCACCTGTCAATACTTGTTTCAACATACTTGACATCATGTAGGCTGTTTGTGGTGACATGGCTTCGACACCTTTAGAATCAAATGATTTAGTTGAACCGTCTTCAAACTTGATTGATTTAATGTAAGATGGTTTATAGTAAGTACCACCATTTGCAAAGGCTGCATAAGCTGCGGCCATCTTCTCACTTGATGCACCATACTTAGAATCTGATGATGATGTTGAAGATGAGATGGCATTGGAGTAGAACATTTCTGGATACTCAATACCTAAATCCTTCAAGAAGGACTGGGCATAGTCCAACCCAACAGCTTGAAGAGCTTTAACGGCTGTTACGTTACGTGATTGTTGAAGCGCATAAGTCAATGATATACTTCCGTAATATTTACGGTCCCAGTCGTAAACTGGGGTTGAAGAGCCAGGGAAATTATAAGGATTATCGTAAACAGTCGTACCAGTGTTTGTATAAACACCTTTTTCAATAGCAGGAGCATAGTCAGTGATTGGTTTCATTGTAGAACCCCAGTCACGGTCTGTTTGAACAGCTTGGTTGGTACCAAGTGCAACGTTTTCGTCTTGGTGACGTGATCCCAATTGGGCAACGACACGACCATTAGTAACATCAATAATAGTAGAAGCAACTTGGAGACTATCGTTTGGATAGTATACGTAGTCGTTAGTATTATAGACGTTCCAGATATATTTTTGAATATCTGGGTTAAGGTTAGTGTAGACGTCGAGACCTGCTGAGTAGATATCAGCATTGGCATCAGTAGATACTTGTTCAATAACTTGTTTGATGTAGTTATCTAAGTATAGCTCATAGCTAGCTTTCTTCGTAAGTGGAAGAAGTCCATCTGATACATCAGTTGCTTTAGCTTGTTCGTACTCTTCTTTAGAAATGTTTTTGTCTTCATACATTTCACTAAGAACAGTGTTACGACGCTCTTTGGCAGCATCTGGATTAGCATAAGGGTCATATTGTGTTGGTGCTTGTGGAATACCAGCAAGAAGAGCTGCTTGGGCAACAGAAAGGTCGCTCAAGTCCTTACCAAAGTAAGATTTGGCTGCAGTCTTCATACCGTAGTAACCATTACCCATATAAACCTTATTAATATAGAAGGTCAAGATTTCTTGTTTAGTGAATTGACGCTCCATTTGGAGTGACAACCAGATTTCTTGCGACTTACGTTTAAGGGTTTGGTCAGAAGTGTTAGTTGAGAAGTAAGCCAACTTAATCAACTGTTGGTCGAGTGTAGACCCCCCTTGGGTACTGCTACGTCGAAGGTTGTTAATAGCTGCCCCCATGATACGATAGACGTCAATCCCACGGTGTGTGAAGAAACGTTTATCCTCAATAGAGGTGATGGCATTAACTAGAGTTGTTGGAATTTCATCTGTTGATGCACTCTCACGCTTCTCAGCTCCCAAGTCGGCAATAAGACTACCGTTAGCATCGTAAATCTTACTTGAGTTTGTTGATTGCAGTTTGTTCTCGGTAAGTTTAGGAACACTGCTAACATAGTAGGCAAAGAGGCTACCACCAGCGATGACACAGACTACAAAGAAAGTGAGCAGTCCAATAAATCCGTATTTTGCAATACGCCAGCCCAAACTTTGGTCTGAAGCGGCAGAGCGTTTTCCTTTGCTATAGCGAGAAGAATCTGAACGCTTGACCTTGATGTTTTTAGCACGTTTAGTCAAACCGTTAAGTGATTCTTTAAAGTTGCTGAAATTAAATTTAGCCATTATGTGTTACCACCTAATAATTTTTCAATGATTTCTAAATAAGGAACTTGAGGATAAGCTGCTTCTGCAATTGCATAGCCTCTTTTTTTGATATAATCAAGAGGCATTGATTTCGTCCCTTTATCAATTTGATAAAAAGCGATCAAGTCTTTGGCAGGCAGAAGGTAGGTTTCCTTAAGCGTCGAGAAGTGAAGTAGCACGAAGCAGATCCCATCTTGACTGATGACCTGAGACATGTGCTCAATTTGATGCGCATGAAAGTTTTTCATAGGCATGGATGTCTTTTGTCGTGTCTCTTTGGCTTCAAAATCAATGTAGTATCCTTTGTAAACACCAGAGTAGTCGGTAGTAGAGGCTTGTCTAAAGTAAGCTTCTACAATCTTTGCTCGTGAGCGTTTGGGATAATCGACTTTGACAATTTGAACAGGAGTAGGTTTTTTATGAATAACGGCTAAACCACGCGACAAATAGTAATCATTAGTCGCGTTAATAGCAGATTCAAAGCTCATCCCCCGATTGGCAAATTCAACTCTATTTGATTTTTTAGGACGTACCTGTGCTATCTTACGAGATATCTGATGGGGATAGTTTACCATTTCTTTCCCTTCTTCTTTATAAGATATGCATAAAGACTATTTTATTATACCATAAAATGAACGAGGAAAACAATAAATGACATCACTACTGGTAACTGGTTATAAGAGCTTTGAACTCGGTATTTTTAAAGACAAGGACCCTAAAGTAACTATTATCAAGAAAGCAATTAAACGTGATTTTAAGCGTTTCTTGGATGATGGTGTGGATTGGATGATTTTTACCGGCAACCTCGGTTTTGAATTTTGGGCACTAGAAGTGGCCAAAGAACTTCAGCAAGACTATCCTTTGAAGTTAGCGACACTCTTCCCTTTTGAAACGCACGGTCAGAATTGGAATGAAGCGAATCAAACGAAACTAGCAGCTTTTAAGCAGGTTGATTTTGTCAAGTATAGCTTTCCCGCTTACCAATCTCCAGCACAGTTTAAACAATTTAATCAGTTTCTCATTGACAATACAGATCAGGCTTATTTATTTTATGAACCTGAAAATGAAACAAATCTGAAATATTTTTACGATATGATGATAGAAGCAAGTGATTATCCTGTATCACGTTTGACTTTTGATGACCTCAATGAGGTTATGTCAGAATAGGATTTAGTTGAATTTTAAACTTGCATTTTTATCATTTTTTCTGTATCATAAAAACATTAGACAGTAAAGTATTAGTAAGTTAGATAAGACAAGTATTGGAGAATAAAAATGGCTAAGATTAATTTAACGCCCAAGAAAATCTACGAACAAGAATTTAAAACAAGCATGCGTGGCTACGATAAAAAAGAAGTTGATGAGTTTTTAGATGATGTAATCAAAGATTACGGTGTCTATATTGCTCTAGTTAAGGAATTGCAAGAAGAAAATGCAAAACTTAAGGCTAAAGCTTCATCAGCTCCTGCAAGTCGCCCAGCATACGCAAGTGCGACAAGTGAGCCATCACGTGCGAATACCAATGTTGCTTCGGCTTCAAACTATGATATCTTAAAACGTGTCAGTCGTTTGGAAAAAGAGGTCTTTGGAAAACAAATCGTCGAATAAAACTGGTTTGTGCAATTTTTGGATAATCGCATGGTTGCTTGTCTTCCATGAGGAAAGTCCATGCTAGCACTGGCTGTGATGCCAGTAGTGTTTGTGCTAGGTGAATTAATAAGCCTAGGGACTTGATTTTCAAGTTACGGCGAGTGAACTGGCTAAGTCTTCGGATAGGTTTTAGTAGCTCTGAAAGTGCCACAGTGACGGAGTTTTTAGGGAAACCTAAAAAGTGGAACGCGGTAAACCCCTCAAGCTAGCAACCCAAACTTTGGTAGGGGCATGGGATGGCTGGAAACGAACGGACCATCCTGACTGCTTTGCAGTAGACAGATGATTATCGAAGGAAGTGGTACCTAGTCACTTCTGGAACAAAACATGGCTTATAGAAAATTGCATATAGGTGAGGCTGGGACACATGTCTCAGCCTTCTTTTAGCAGGAATTCTCTCTTTTACAACTATATCTTCTAAAGAAAAGAGTGGAAAAATAAGCCATCAGTTAAAAAAGTTTGTACTCTTAACAATGAGATAAAAGGATGACAATGAAAGAAACATTTACATTAGTAGCAACTGCTGCAGCAGGTCTTGAGGCTGTGGTTGGACGTGAATTGCGTGAGTTAGGTTATGACACTCAGGTTGAAAATGGTAAGGTGCGTTTCCAAGGCGATGTTCGTGCAATAGCTGAAACTAACCTTTGGTTGAGAGCAGCAGACCATATCAAGATTGTAGTGGGTGAATTTCCAGCACGTACCTTTGAGGAACTCTTTCAGGGAGTTTTTGCCTTAGACTGGGAAAATTATCTTCCGCTAGGTGCAAAGTTCCCAATTGCTAAGGCTAAATGTGTTAAATCAAAGCTTCATAATGAGCCATCTGTTCAGGCAATTTCAAAAAAAGCTGTCGTGAAGAAATTGCAGAAGTATTTCCACCGTCCAGAAGGAGTGCCTCTTCAAGAAACAGGAGCGGAATTTAAGATTGAAGTTTCTATTTTAAAGGATAAGGCTACCGTTTTGATTGATACCACAGGTGCTAGTCTCTTTAAGCGTGGCTACCGTACTGATAAAGGTGGGGCACCGATTAAAGAAAATATGGCGGCTGCTATTCTTGAACTTAGTAACTGGTATCCGGATAAACCGTTGATTGACCCAACTTGTGGTTCAGGGACCTTCTGTATTGAGGCTGCAATGATTGGTATGAATATTGCGCCAGGATTTAATCGTGATTTTGCCTTTGAAGCATGGAATTGGGTGGATAAAGATTTAGTACAGTTGGTACGTGATGAAGCAGATAGCAAGGCGAATTATGATATTGAATTAGATATTATGGGTTGTGATATTGATGGCCGTATGGTTGAGATTGCAAAAGCCAATGCTCGTGAGGCAGGTCTTGAAGATGTTATTAAATTGAAACAAATGCGTTTACAGGACCTGAAAACAGATAAAATCAATGGTGTCATTATTTCAAACCCTCCTTATGGTGAGCGTTTGTTGGATGACAAGGCTGTGGATATCTTGTATAATGAAATGGGTCAAACTTTTGCGCCACTTAAAACTTGGAGCAAGTTTATCTTGACCAGCGATGAACAATTTGAAAGCAAATACGGTATGAAAGCCGATAAAAAACGTAAGCTTTATAACGGGACACTCCGTGTTGATTTGTATCAATATTTTGGTGAACGTGTTCGCCGTTCTGAGGCTAGAAAGGTAAATTAAACGTGTCAGAAGATAAAACACAAAATGGCTATGAAGGTAGCCAAGAGCTAGATTTCCAAGATGCCAAGGAAATGACAGTCGGTGAGGCTGTCCGCAAAGAAGCTGAGATTAATGCTGGTGTAACAGAAACAGATAGCATTTTGGATAAGTATATCAAGCAACACCGTGAAGAAGTTGCCTCACAAAAATTTTCAAAGAAAATTGAAGCTGATGGCGACACATCACCTTTGGATGCTTTTATTCAAAAGCAACGTCAGGAGTTTGCGGATTCAGGTTTGATTGGTCAATCAATGGCTAATGAGTCAATCAACTCAACAACAGCTACTGAAGAAGTAACACCGGTCACATTTGGTTTTGGTGCTACAGATAACAAGGTTGATGAAACTCAATCTCATATTGACAAGCAGTTGCCAAATGCTCCTGTTGAACCTGAGGTTATTGCAGAACCAGAAAGTCAAAGTTCTGAAGTTATCATTACGTCAACGAATGCTGATCGTTTCATCACGTCAGAAACAGAAAAATTTGACCTTGGTGATGCACTTGCAGATTCAGCTACTTCAACTAATCAGCCAACGCCAGCCTATAACGATGCATTGGTAGATAATATTGATGATAACAATCCTTTGATTGCTAACATCGATGATCCAGAACCACAAAATCCTGTTGTTGCCAATATTGACGATACTGAGCCGCAAGCTTCAAAACCATTGTTGGATGATGTTGTTATCTCAGACACTATCGATTTGGCGGCTATTGCATCAACAGTGGCAGGGGTAACTGGAGCAAAAGCTGACGAAGAAAAGACAACACCAAAAGTGTCTATGGCAGTTAATCGCCCATCTGCAGAAGACAGAATCTCTTCAGAGTCTATTTCACCATCGCATAAGAGTGCCTTTGATGGTGATATTCCAGTTTACCGTCGTAAAGGTGTTGTTATCGGTGCTCTAGCAGTTCTTGCTTTAGCTATTATTGGTGGTAGCTATGCTCTTTATAAAGGAACACATAGCCAATCAGCAAAACCAACAAGCACAGCTTCTTCAGCAGTGACATCATCATCAAGCAAGGACACGGCAGCTGCTGATAATAAGGCCTTCGAAGAAATGTATAAGAATTTCTTCACAGATGACGAGCAAACAAAACTCGCTAATGATCAATTTGGTAAGCTATCAGATTTGGAAAAACTGCTCAAGAAATTGGAGAAAACCAAGTATTATGATGCAGCTAAGAAAAAATATGATAACTTGAAGAAACAAATTGAAGCTGTACAAAAGATTAACAGTCAGTTTGAGTCAGATGCTCTGGTAGATGGTAGCTATAATGCCTCTATCGCTGTTAAATCCGATGCCAACTTTAATAGTCTGCCAGAAAGTGTAACAACAACTGGAAATGCGAGTCTTGATAGCACTATCCAAGAAGCGATTAAGGGTGGTAAGACTCAGCTTGAAGAAAAAGCTAAGGCTGCGAGCGCAACATCTGCAGCGACAGCTGCTGATAGCGCCAATACTGCTAGTCCTGTTGCACCTTCAGGTGATAACACGTCTGGAGCAGCTTCTACTGGTGGTGGTGCGGCCGCATCAAATACTTCTGGAGCGCAAAATGGATCAGCTAACTCAGGTTCAACTGGTGCGACTGGAGGAACTACTGGTGGTTCGGCTGCAGCTTCAACAGTTGTAACACGCGGAATCACAAATTATAACCCATCAATCCTTCAACGTGACCGCTCACGTGTGCCTTATAATGCAAATGTAGTAGCAGATACAAGTAACCCAGCTTGGACTTGGGCTGATGGTGTTCTTGATAAGATTATTGAAACATCACACTCACGTGGTTACTTCTCAGGAGATAACTTCATCCTTGAGCCAGTTAACATCATCAATGGTAATGGTTACTACAACTTGTACCTTCCAGATGGAACTTACCTCTTCAGTATCAACTGTAAGACAGGTTACTATGTTGGTAATGGTTCAGGTCACTCAGATAAACTTGATTATTAATAATAATCTGCGACACTCCCTAGGGAGTGTTTTTTGTTTTATCTTGGTGAAGGCCTAGTTTATAAGGATTTTGTGCTATAATAGAGGGATAAGATAGGGGTGAATACTATGGCAAAATTGATGCCGGGTAGAGTCCGTAATGAGGGTATTGAACTTTTTGAAAAGGATCTCATTACCATTCATCAGGTCTCAGAAACTCAGTTGGATACAACAGTTGACCAACATCATTTAATTTATGCACTCAATGATTCTGAAATCACGTGTGACTGTGATTATTTCGCTCAAAAAGGCTATTGTCCCCATTTGGCAGCGGTTGAGTATTATCTAAAAAATGATAAAGAAGGCCAGCGTCTCTTGGCAGAACTGGAAGAGGAACAAGAATCCTCTCAAGGCCAAGAGCGAGGTCACTCTTTTGGTGGTTTATTTTTAGAAGGGCTTTCCCTGAATGAAGATGATACCGTTAGATATAGCTTGATGGTAGAGGGAGAGGAATCTACCTTTGGTTCAGAGATTTGGTGGAGTATACGTTTACGTCGCTTACCAGATGAACGTTCTTATGTTATTCGAGATATTCCTGCCTTTCTCAAACTTGTAGAGGCTGAGGGTTATTATCAGATAGGTAAGAACTACTATGAACCCCTAACACTTATTCAATTTGACCAGGCTTCACAGGCATTTTTAGACTTCCTAGGACGGATGATTCCAGATGAAGCCAAGACTAATTTAGACTTTATTTTACCGAATAATGCACGTCACCTTTGTCTCCCTTACGGTTTTTTTGAGGAAGGTTTGAGACGGATGCAAGATTTGGATGGCTTTAGGTTTGAATGGGAAGGAACCGAATATCGCCAACTTTTGGTCGAGGATTTGACTGCTGATGCTCAGCTCTTCTCGTTTGATATTTGTGTCGAGCCCAAGATGATTGAATTGACTGTCGCTGAGAAGAATAGTCAGGCGTTTTTTAATAATCGTATTCTCTTTTATCAAGGTGTTTTTTATCGTCTGAATAGAAAACAACAAAAACTTTTGGTTGGCTTACGCTCTCTTCCAATCGGAAGCGATTTGAATAAGCACGTCAGCTTTAATC
>ENA-OZQP01000400-OZQP01000400.1-human-gut-metagenome-genome-assembly--contig:-NODE-400-length-10305-cov-3.063707_pt1 | contig 10305 bp, 9 predicted proteins | sample MGYA00243776_ERZ653922 | MGnify/ENA primary metagenome ERZ653922 (study PRJEB26926, sample SAMN06164471) | human gut metagenome | biome: ENVO:00009003; feature: ENVO:2100002; material: ENVO:00002003... | reverse complement strand
CTGCCAGTGGTGACAAAGTAACCCTGAGCCTTTGCTGGTGGGGCAACCAGACAAGAAATGATGTAACCAAGAAGGCAGTTGACCTTTACATGGAACAGAACCCCAATGTAGAGATCAAGGTAGAGTTTACCGACTGGTCCGGCTACTGGGATAAGCTTTCTGCAATGGCAGCAGGCGGCAACCTTCCCGATATTATCCAGATGGATTACTCCTATCTGCAACAGTATCAGCAGAGCGGCCAGCTTGCTGATCTGAGCCAGTTCATTGACAGCGGTGTCATTGACACCAGCAAGATTGCAGACAGCGTTATCGATAGTGGATCTATTGATGGAACCTGTTATGCATTAAGCCTTGGCAGTAATGCTCCTATGATGGTATATGACAAAGAAATCGTAGAACAGGCCGGTGTAGAGCTTCCCGAGCAGCTGACCATCGAAGAACTGTATGATATCGGACAGACCATTTACGAGAAGACCGGTGTGAAGACCTACTACGATGGCGGCATCAATATGATGCAGATCATCGCAAGAACCCAGGGATCTCATTTGTTCGATGAACTGGCAGCAGGAACCAAGACTGCAAGCGAAACCCACTTCGCTAATGTAGATAAGTTCAACAAGGCGGAATCCGCTATTTCTCCTGATCTTCTGGCAGAGAAGAACCCGGATGTAGTAGAGACCAAGCCCATCATTGATGGAACCACATGGAATGACTTTTCTTATTCCAACCAGTACATCAGTATTGCCAACACAGCCGGTAGAGATCTGGGAATCACCATGTATCCTACTACCAGCGATGCAACCACCCAACCGATGTTCTTAAAGCCCAGCCAGTTCTTTGCAGTATCCAGAGATGCCGGCGAGAATGAGGCAGAAGCTGTTAAGGTTGTAAACTATCTGTTGAACTCTGAAGATGCTAACAAGATCCTTCTTGGTGAGAGAGGTGTGCCTGCTTCTTCCGTAGTAGCATCCGCCATCGCTCCTCTGCAGGATGAGACTGCACAGGTGGTTACCAAGTATGTAAATGACGTAGTAACTCCCAACTGCTCCGCTATCAGCCCTGCGATCCCTGATGGAGCAAATGAAGTATATGATTACTACAACCAGTTGGTTGATAAGATCCTCTATGGTCAGATGACCGCACAGGAGGCAGCAGAAGATCTGTTCAAGATGGGCAACCAGATCATGTCCAGATAAGCTGTCTGAACTTACATAAGTAATAACAATCTTACAACATTTTTTAGAATGACAAAATGGGTACTGTGGAAGCATCCGCAGTACCCATTCTGAAAAAAGGCTGCTTCTATGAATGCTGCAGCAACGGAGGTAACGTTATGAAGACAACAAAGCATATGACTATCCGTCAGAAGCTGAATACGGAAAAGGCTGCAGGTATCGTATGTACTATGCCATTTATCGTTGGATTTCTGGCGTTTATGATTATTCCCATGTGTATATCGCTGTACTATTCCTTCTGCGATTACAACATTTTACAGCCCCCTACATTTACCGGCTGGGCGAACTTTAAGAGAATGTTTTCCGATGCAACGTTTTATCAGTCGTTGGTGGTAACTTTCAAATTTGCCATCATTTCGGTTCCGTTACGACTGATCTTCGCATTGATCGTTGCGCTGCTTTTATTTAAGAGTACGAAAATGACAGGCGTTTACCGTGCACTGTATTATCTGCCTTCCATCATCGGCGGATCTGTAGCAGTAGCAATCCTCTGGAAGAGACTGTTTGCGGTAGACGGACTTGTAAATAAACTTTTGATGGTGTTCGGAATGAAAGAGCCGGTAGCCTGGCTGGGAGATACCAGAACAGCAATCTGGACTCTGATCATTCTGGCGGTATGGCAGTTCGGTTCTTCCATGCTGATCTTCCTGTCTGCATTGAAACAGATTCCTGTCAGCCTTTATGAAGCGGCAAGAGTGGATGGTGCCAACGGATGGCAGCAGTTCTGGAAGATCACACTGAAGCTTCTGACCCCCACGATCCATTTTAACCTGGTAATGCAGATGATCAACGGCTTCCTGGCATTCACACAGTGCCTGATCATCACACAGGGTAAACCCATGAACTCTACTCTGTTCTACACGGTATATATGTACCAGCAGTCCTTCCTCTTCGGAAGTACCGGTTACGGCGCAGCACTGGCATGGATCATGCTGGCATTGATCGCATTTATTACATGGATCCTGTTTGCAACCAAAAAACTGTGGGTATACGATGGCGGTTTATAGAATCGGAAAGGTACGCCGCAATGCGTAAGTGGGTGTTATTATGAAAAGAAAAAAGACAATCAGTAATATTATATATCATGTTTTAGTATGTGCTTTCGGACTGGTAATGATTTACCCTCTGGTATGGATGGTAATGAGCTCCTTTAAGGATACGAACACCATCTTCACTACGGCCACCAGTCTGATCCCGGAGAAGTTCACGTTACAGAACTATGTGAACGGCTGGAAGGGATTTGCCAAGGTAGGATTCGGCACCTTCTTTAAGAACTCCCTGTTTATCTCCATTACCGCCACCATTGGAACCGTACTTTCTTCCTCTGTGGTAGCCTATGGATTTGCCAGATGCAAATTCCCCGGCAGAAAGCTTCTCTTCGCAGCAATGCTGGCATCTATGATGCTGCCCGCACAGGTGCTGATGATCCCTCAGTATCTCTGGTATCAGAAGCTGAACTGGGTTGGAACCAATCTGCCGCTGATCGTGCCTTATTGCTTTGCTATTCAGGGTTTCTTCGTTTATATGATGACAAACTTTATTGAAGGCATTCCCAGAGAACTGGATGAGGCAGCAAAGATTGATGGCTGCTCCTATTATACTATTTTCACCAAGATCATCTTCCCGCTGATGGTTCCTACCATGATCACCGGATGTATCTTCTCCTTTATGTGGAGATGGGATGATTTCCTTGGAGCATTATTGTATGTCAACAAGACAGAGAAATATCCTGTCAGTCTGGCACTGAAAATGTTCTGTGACCCCAGTTCTTCTTCCGACTACGGTGCTATGTTCGCTATGGCAACCTTGTCTATTCTGCCTGCAGTATTGATCTTCTTCTGCCTGCAGAGATATCTGGTAGAAGGAATTTCCACTTCCGGCCTGAAGGGCTAAGAGAGGAGCAGAGAGATGATATACGATGTATTGGAATACGGTGCAAAAGGTGATGGCGTGACGAATGACGCTGCAGCCATCCAGAAGGCGATTGATGCCTGCAGCCAGGCTGGCGGCGGTAAGGTCCTGTTACAGGGAGGACATGTCTTCCGGAGCGGAACCATTTTTCTGAAATCAAATGTGGAATTTCATCTGGAGATGGGGGCTGTCCTGAAAGCCAGTGACCATCTGGAAGATTTCGATATGTTGAAAGTGGGAACCCCACAGATCAGCAAGGTAGACACTCCGACCTACAATGCCTGTGATTACAATGGAAAACCGACGCTGAATTTTGTATACAGCAAGGATGCCGAAAATGTGGCCATCACCGGATTTGGCAAGATTGACGGCAACGAGAAGATATTCTATGGAAAAGTGACCAAATGGCATATTGACGGATATTTTTATCCAAGAGTACCTTTGCTGTTCCTGGAAAATGTAAGGCATCTGACCATCCAGCAGGTAACCCTGACCGGCAGTGCATTCTGGACCACTCATCTGGTGGGATGTAAGGAAGTATTGATTGAGGGAATCCGTATTATTAATAATCTGCGTCTGGCTAACTGCGATGGCATTGATCCGGATCACTGCAACAATGTGAGAATCTCCAACTGTCATATTGAATGCGCAGATGACTGTATTGTATTTAAGAATACGGCGGCTGCCATGGAATATGGTCCCTGCGAAAATATTGTAGTGGATAACTGTACCATGATCTCCACCAGTGCTGCTATCAAGTTCGGCACGGAGAGTGAAGCGCCTTTCCGGAACATTTCCGTGACCAACTGTAGTATCCAGCGCACCAACCGTGCAATTTCCCTGCAGTTACGTGATAAAGGCTGTATAGAAAATGTGACATTCTCCAATCTGAATATCGATACCCGCCTGTTCTCCAAGGTACATTGGTGGGGCGAGGCAGAACCCATTACCATCACTGCGGTGAAGAGAAATGCACAGACGAATGTGGGATATATCCGGAATGTCCGTTTCCAGAATATCAACTGTGTCGGAGAGAATGGCATCCTGATCTACGGTGACGATTCGAAAAATATCCGGGATATCACATTTGACGGTATTCATGTCCAACTGGAGAAGAAGACGGACTGGCCGAAGAATTGCCATGATCTGCGTCCCAACGAGGGAAATGTGATCCTGGAGGATTCTCTCAGAGTGCTGTATGCCCGCAATGCGGAAAATGTTCTGTTCCGGGATTTCTCTTATGAGATTACTGAGGACATGAAGGGCGAAGTGCAAGATCCTATTTTTATTGAAAACTGTGAAAATGTGGAATACTGATCCATAGATATGAAAGCTATGGACATAAAAAGACCTCCGGAGATCAGAGAACATCTGACTTCCGGAGGTTATTTCTTGAAATCTTATCGATCCAGCTTGTTGGGTTCGGGATAGGTCTCGCCGAAGGTATCTACGGTAACACTTTCCATTACCTGGTCCTCCAGGGGACGATCGCTGTAATCGGTAGGGGTCTCAGCAATCTTATTTACCACATCCATACCCTCAATGACTTTACCGAAAGCGGCATAAGAGCCATCCAGATGAGGACTTGTCTTGTGCATGATGAAGAACTGGCTGCCTGCGGAATCGGGATGCATAGCTCTTGCCATAGACAGAACGCCTTCGGTATGTTTCAGATCATTGGTCACGCCGTTAGCAGCGAATTCACCCTTGATGCTGTAGCCGGGGCCGCCCATACCGGTGCCATCGGGACATCCGCCCTGGATCATGAAACCGCGGATGACACGGTGGAAGATCAGACCATCATAGAAATGCTTGCTGATCAGGCTGATAAAATTGTTAACGGATTCAGGTGCAACTTCGGGATAAAGCTCGCATTTGATCACACCGCCATCCTTCATGGTAATAGTAACAATAGGATTCTTTGCCATAATAATTTCCTTTCTTTCTTGACAGAAATAGAATAAAATGATGTCGAGGTCAAAAGCCCCCGACTTTGATGCCTACGAATTGCTTCGTGCTACGCACTCTCACAATTCTACCCAATATTCGCATATCGGAGCGGGTCCTAAGGTCTTTCACCCACCTATGAGCAAGCTCATGTGGGCTTAGACCTTTTGACCCTGGCATCTTTATATGAGATAAAGTCCGGGAGGTATCGATATGCATATAGCAGTGTGTGATGATAATGTAGCCGACAGAAAGCAGCTGGAGCGTCTGTTAAAGCGGGAATCCGACAAAAGAGCAGCGTCTACGGGTATCATTTATACCGATTCTTTCGGTAATTCTACCTCACTGCTGTCCAATCCCATGCAATACGATGCCTTCTATATTGATATGTGTCTGACGGAAGGCATCACCGGTACAGAAGTGGCAAATGCGCTGATTGCCCAGGGGGTCAACGCACCCATCGTGCTGTGCTGTTCCAAGATCAATTACAGAGCACAGTCCTATCCGGAAAATGTTATTTTTCTGGACAAGCCCATCAAAGTAGCGGAACTGGGACAGAGCATTGATCATGCTCTGGAGATTATGTCTAAGGCAGTTCCTCTCATAGAGCTTCGAGAGGATGAAGATACCGTCTATGTCACCGAACCGGACATCCTCTACGCCGAAGAAGAAGGCCGGAATGTCATCGTCACCCTGAAGGACGGCCGCACCGTAAAAGTAGCCACCACCGCTATCAATTTGTTCTCTCAGATAGAGAATCACCCTACCTTCTTCGCTCCCACCGTCAAGACGATCCTTAACGGCAGATACATGGAGAAGCTGGGCTTCCGCAAAGTCATCATGTGCGATGGCAAAAAATTTGCTCTGCACAGAGACTGTGTTGCTTATGCGAAACAGCTGCTGGCGGAATATCATGCGTAAAAAAGACTCCACTCTCTCGAATGAAGTCTTAGAAAATTTGAACTCGAAGTTCTCAGAAAATCACCCGTATCGTCGTTCCTTTTCCGGGTTCACTTTCCAGTTCCAGTTCAGCGTGGCTCTTGGCGATGATATGTTTTACGATAGCAAGGCCCAGTCCCGTGCCGCCGGTGGATTTGGAGCGGCTCTTGTCCACACGGTAGAAGCGCTCGAAGATCCTCTCCTGATGCTCCTTGGAGATGCCGATGCCGGTGTCTTTTACCACCAGATAGGTATGCCCCTCTCTGGCATAGGTCTGCACATCCACACTTCCTCCCGGATTGTTATACCGGATTGCGTTATCACACAGATTATATAAAAGTTCTTCCATCATCTGGCGATTGGCCGTCACATAGCATTCCGTGCCGTTCAGCGCTATGGTCACCTTGTGTTTCTCTGCACTCATTTTCAGCATTTCCACACAATTCTGCGCCATTTCATGAAGATTCAAAAGCTCCGTATCCGCTTCCTCTTCCGTTCCGTCCAGCTCCGACAAACGAATAATATCATTGATCAATGTAAGTAGACGATTTGCGCTGTTATGAATCCCGTGAGCAAAACGCACCGTATCCTGTTCGGAGGCCATGCCGGTCTCGATCAGCTCCGCATAGCCAGAAATGGATGTCAACGGGGTCTTCAGTTCATGGGACACATTTGCACTGAATTCCTGACGCATTCTGGCATTTTTCATAATGTCCTCATGTTGTTTGCGGATCATGGTCATGAACGGTGTCAGTTCCTCATAGGTCTGCATCTCTGTACATTCCCCGATATTCTGTGCCAGTTTCTCAATGGGAGCCACCAGCTTCGTGGTCAGCACTCTGGCCGCCACCATGCACAGCACCAGCAGCACCACAAAGATCCCCACCATCATGGGCAGCGCCTGACTGAAAATGCTGTAAATGCTTCTGGCATCCTTGGACAGTCGCAGGATGCTGCCATCTTCCAGACGGATGGCATAATAAAAGGTGGACTGGGACAAGGTCTCGGAATTCCGGACTGCTTCACCTTCGCCGTCCCGCATGGCTTCCTGGATCTCCGGACGGGAAGCGTGATTCCCCATGGCCACAGAATCTGCCTCATTATCATACAATACCTGTCCGTCACTGCCGATCAGCGTCAATCGCAGATCCGATTCCACCGGCACTCCGTTTTCCTTGATCTCTTCTACCGAAGAACAGCTTTTTAACAGGGAACCATAGCTTTTCAGATCCTCCAGTACCTGTCTGCGGAACAGATCATAATACACTATCGTGATCAGTACCATGGTAAGCAAAATCGTTACCGTGGCAATGAGGATCATCATTTTGTTAATCTTTTTCTTCATCTTCTGTTACGCTTTCTCGCCGTTCATAATGTATCCCACATTACGCACGGTCTTGATCAGACTGCCCTCTTCCTTCAGTTTCTGCCGCAGCGTCTTGATATGCATGTCCAACGTCCGGGATTCTCCCTCAAAATCGATCCCCCAGACGCGGTCCAGGATCAGTTCTCTGGTGGTCACAATGCCCGCATTGGTCATCAGAAGCTTTAACAGCTCATATTCTTTGTAGGTCAACTCCACAGGCTCCTTGCCTACCGTGACAGAATGTTTCTCTCGGTCCAGCACAATGTTCCCCAGCTTCAGCACCTTATCTTTTTCCTGACTCTTCTGACTTCTCCTGAGCATTGCCTTTACCCGGGAAATCAGTTCCATGACACCGAAGGGCTTCGTAATATAATCATCTGCCCCCAGATCCAGTCCCTTGACCTTGTCGATCTCCGTGGTCTTCGCCGTGACCATGATCACCGGCACCAGCACCGTGTCCTGTCTGGTACGCAGCTTTTTCACAATGCTCAGACCATCCTCGTCCGGCAGCATGATGTCTAATAAAATCAGATCCGGTGTGGTATCATTCAGCGCCTCATAGAAATCCATGGCGGAATCAAAACCTTTTACCTCATAGCCCACATTGGCCAGGGCAAAGGTCTCGATCTCCTGAATATTTTTGTCATCCTCTACTACATAGATCAAAGCCATCTCACAGCACTCCTCTCTGACTGTGCTTTCTCTTCTTAACTATACCTCGGTAAATCCTCACTCCGCAAGCAGTTTTGCATTCTTTTCCGCAAGACGTTCCTGCTTTGTGGGCGGTAACTGGTATTTCTCACGGCATGCCAGCACTTTGCTCTGGAAGTCCTTGTTATCTTCCTGGCGCAGTTCATCCAGGTAAGCGTGGGTATCGAATTCATCCTCATTCACCTGTACCAGACAGACTGCAATATTGGAGCAGTGGTCGCTGACACGCTCAAAGTTCGTAATGACATCGGATAAGATGAAGCCCAGTTCAATGGTACATTTTCCCTTACGGAGTCTGCGTACATGGCGCTGCTTCACATCCAGGCTCAGTCCATCGATGACTTCCTCCAACGGCTCCACCTGTCTTGCCAGATTCAGATCTCCGTTCTTAAAACTGGTCATGGTAAGATCCAGCACATCGTGTACCGCTCTCTCGAATACCTTCAGTTCCTCCTGCGCCTTCTCGGAGAATACCAGCTGCTTGTCATGCATCTCCTGTGCCGCTTCCTTGATGTTGCGGGCATGATCGGAAATTCTCTCAAAATCGCCGATGCAGTGCAGAATCGTATTTAAAGTCTCACTATCCTTATTGGAAAGCTGTTTGGAACTCAATTTCACCAGATAGGTTCCCAGTTCATCCTCGAAGCGGTCCACATCCGTCTCCATCTGTGCCACCTGCTCTGCTTTCGCCTCATCGAAATTATGCAGCAGCTCCATAGCCAGATCCATGGCTTCCCTGGACTTATCCGCCATCACAGAAGCCACCAGTCTGCTCTGCTCTACGGCATAGGCAGGCTTCTCCAGGAAACGTACATCCAGTAAGCTTAAAGTCTTGTCTGTCTCGGACATTTCCTTCACGTCCTCATGGGTCGGCAGCGTCAGACAGGCCAGCTTCACCAGACCGTTGGAGAAGGGAAGCAATACCAGCGTAGCCGCGATATTGAAGCAGCTGTGAACTACTGCGATTCCAAAAGGTGTTGCCACTTCTCCCAGAAAAGCAAATGGATGAATGGCATTGACCGTATAGAACACTCCAAGGAACAGGATCGTTCCGATAATATTAAAATACAGATGAATCAGAGCCGCACGTTTTGCATTGCGGGAAGCACCGATACCGGAGATCATGGCGGTAACACAGGTACCGATATTCTGTCCCATGATAATGGGAACTGCTGCGCCAAAGCTTACCGCTCCAGTCATGCACAGTGCCTGCAAAATACCTACGGATGCGGAAGAAGACTGGATCACCGCTGTGAGAATGAGTCCTGCCAGCACACCGAATACGGGATTTTGGAACTCGATCAGCAGATTGGTAAACTCCGGTACCTCTGCCAGCGGTGAAACTGCTGCGCTCATGGAATCCATGCCAAACATCAGAATTGCAAAGCCCACCAGGATGGTTGCCGCATTTTTTAATTTGTCTTTATGGGAAAACAGTAAAATACCCACACCCACGATTGCCAGAATCGGCGAAAAAGAACTGGGCTTGAGCATACGGATCCAGAAAGCATCGCTCTCAATGCCCGTCAGACTTAAGATCCAGGAGGTCACCGTGGTACCGATGTTGGCACCCATGATGATACCTACTGCCTGTTTCAGACTCATAATACCGGAATTGACAAATCCGACTACCATAACAGTGGTAGCGGAGGAGGACTGGATCACACCGGTGACCACCGCACCCATGAGCACTGCCTTTAACGGGTTGTTGGTCAGTTTCTCCAGAATGCGTTCTAATCGTCCGCCAGATGCCCGGGACAGTCCGTCTCCCAACAGATTCATTCCATACAGGAATAATGCAAGTCCTCCTACCATCTTCAGTAAATCAAAAAAGCTCATACTCTAATCCTCTCATTTTACATAACATACTTTACATTTTTGGTTTCTATCTACACTTTATCTTGCTTATGTAAAATTCGTTACCAGTGAATGTAAAATTTATGTAAAGTTGTAACGATGCAGAGCCATGAACCTTGCCGGATGCTCGTCGAATGCTAGCATTCGTAAGAGCATATGACAATAGTTCTTTGGCGAGCAAGCCTCAATGAGCAAAAGGAACGCTCCGCAGGAGCAGTTTTGCGAATTGGGGCTCTGCATCGTTACTGGGATTATCAGATGCTAGCATTCGTAAGAGCATATGGCAATAGTTCTTTGGCGAGCAAGCCTCAATGAGCAAAAGGAACGCTCCGCAGGAGC
>ENA-OZQP01000376-OZQP01000376.1-human-gut-metagenome-genome-assembly--contig:-NODE-376-length-10625-cov-4.280511_pt1 | contig 10625 bp, 10 predicted proteins | sample MGYA00243776_ERZ653922 | MGnify/ENA primary metagenome ERZ653922 (study PRJEB26926, sample SAMN06164471) | human gut metagenome | biome: ENVO:00009003; feature: ENVO:2100002; material: ENVO:00002003... | reverse complement strand
GAGATTCGCCTTAGTCTCGTGGGCTCGGAGATGTGTATAAGAGACAGTAGTTATACTGTACAAGCTTGATCACAAATCAGTATGCCAGTTGACCATAAAAGACATACCAGAATTGAAGTGCGCGGCAGAATCAAAACCCTACGAGGATGAAAATGAAATTCGATAGAAGACTTACAGATAAAATCTACACTTCCGATACGGTAAGGCTGGGGAAAAATGCATTTCAGGCTATGCAGGAGACGATCTATCATAATGGCGGTGTCGGAACCATTATCGGGTACTATGATGCCGAATTGTCGATCCTGTCGGTCAGTGATCTGTTGCTGCATAATCTGAACCACAGCTATGAGTCCCTGATGGAGCAGACAAAGGGTTCGCTGAAGAATCTTTTCTATAAGAAAGATGCCACATTCCTCGACAATGCGCACTTTCATCAGATCAAGGGCGAAGGAGAAGGCCGGATCCTTACAGCAGATGGCTCTCCCGTCTATGTGCGTCTCTACAAAAAAGATGCAGTCGATACGGATGGAACATCGATCTGGATCATGTCAGTACAGATGAACTGGGCGTATGAGAACCTTGCGCTGGTCAATGAATCCATCCATTCTGCACTATGGTATTTTGAGTGTAATGAAAACGGTGAGATCGTTCATGTGAACTGGAGCCATGCGTTCCGGCAGATCCTTGGATATCATGACATTCTGGATTTTCCGAACAAACTGGATTCGTGGTCGAACCTTCTGCACCCGGAGGACTATGACCGGGTAATGCAGCTGCTTTTGGAAACGATTGCGGACAAAACCAATACTACAAAATATAATGTTGAGTACCGACTGAAAATGCAGGATGGCCAATACCAGTGGTTCCGGGCATCGGCGGAGGTGATACGCCGTCTGGATGGCTCGGCCAATCGAATTGCCGGAATCATCAGCAACATTGACGCGGAAAAAAGAAGCCGGATGCAGGCGCAGCGGCATTTCACCGTGCATTTACCAGCGCAAACCTCTGCGAATACTATGTAAATCTGGAAAAGAATACCTTTGATACTTTCAAAGTGGAGCCCTCTTTGATGACGGCCTTTGAGCAGAACCACACATGGGATGGACTGGTTAGATTCTTTGTGGATAACTATGTGGTGGAAGAGGATAAAAAGTCTGTAACGAATTTCTATAATCGCGCTTACATCGCGGAAAAATTAAAGGGGCTGGAGACGGAGCTGCGTCAGGACTGCCGCATCGTTCTGAATGGGGAGGAACGATGGGTCAGCAACGTGGTCATGCGCGGCGAGATCGAAGATTCCGAATATGCGATGATTTTTCTGCGGGACATCACAGAGTCCAAAGCAGAGACGGCACGGCGGATGCAGATGGCCTCAGATAACGCATCGATGGATCTTTTGATCAAGAGTATGGTGCGTCTGCTGGACCGCTTTGTCGTCTGCGATCTGGAGAATGACCGGTATCAGTTCTATAATCTGCGAGGTGAAATGATATACGCGCCGATCGGAACCTACCATGATTTTGTGGAGCAGGTGGCTGCAAAGTATAAGACACTGGAACCGCTGGACGCATTGGCTGCTTTGATCTCGCCGGAAAATATCCGCAGGAATTTGCAGGGCGAGAACGACATCTACAAATTTGAATACTGCTCCATAGATGAGAACACCTATAAGATCGCTTCCTTCATTCCGCTGGAGTGGGATGGCACAAAGCTGGTCAAAGCACTGTTGGCATCTATGGATGTGTCACAGGAGAAAAAGGCCGAGATCGAATCCCATAAGGCACTGAAGGAAGCGTACCGGGCAGCGGAAAACGCAAGCCGCGCCAAGACGGAATTCCTCTCCAATATGTCCCATGATATCCGTACACCGATGAATGCGATCGTTGGCTTGACCGCCATTGCGGGTGCGAATATCGAGAGTCAGGACAGGGTGGTCGAGTGCCTTGGCAAGATCACAAAGTCGAGTCGTCATCTGTTGGGACTGATCAATGAAGTGCTGGATATGGCCAGAATCGAGAGCGGGCGAATAAGCCTTGCCGAGGAGGATTTCAGACTGCCGGAGCTGGTCGATAACCTGCTCACCCTCACAAAACCGGCCATCGACGAGCACCACCATCAGCTCGAAGTCCACATTGAGCACATTGAGCACGAGGCCGTCTGCGGCGACAGCCTGCGCATCCAGCAGGTCTTTGTGAACCTGATGAGCAACGCCGTCAAGTACACCCCGGATGGAGGAAACATCACCTTTACGATCAAGGAAAAACCGAACGGCTTCTCGGAGCTTGGCTGCTACGAGTTTTCCATCGAGGACAACGGCATCGGTATGACGCCGGAATTCCAGAAGATCATGTTCGAGCCGTTCAGCCGGGCAGACGATCACCGGACGACCAAGGTGCAGGGCACCGGTCTTGGCATGGCCATTGCAAGAAACATCGTCAACCTGATGAATGGTGACATTCAGGTCGAAAGCGCTCCCAACAAGGGAACGAAGATCACGGTCACGGTCTATCTGAAGCTTCAGGAGAACGAGAAGGAACAGGAAAAAGAACTGCTCGATCTGCCGGTACTGGTCGTGGACGATGACAAGACCTGCTGCGAAAGCACCGTTGCGACCCTTCAGGAGATCGGCATAGCGGGCGAATGGGTCCTGACCGGTAAGGAAGCTGTGGAGCGCTGCTATGCGCGTCATGAGACCAACAGTGACTATTTTGCGGTGATCCTGGATTGGAAGATGCCGGAAATGGACGGTATTGCAACCGCCAGAAAAATCCGGGAACGGGTAGGAGAGGAAGTCACGATCATCATCCTGACTTCCTTTGATTTCAGCGAGATCGAAGAAGAAGCCAGAGCAGCGGGTGTAAATGCGTTTATGGCAAAACCGCTGTTCCGTTCCCGTCTGACGGCAACTCTGCGGCAGTTTAAATCCGAGAAGAAGGAGGAAAACGCCCGGAACTATCTGGAAGACTTTGCGAAGGAAAACTATGCGGGTAAGAGGATCCTTCTTGTGGAAGATAACGAGCTGAACCGTGAGATCGCAACCGAGATCATAGGCATGACGGGCGTGACCATTGACATTGCCGAAAACGGAAAAATTGCAGTCGAAAAGGTGATGGAAGCGCCAGAAAAGTGGTACGATCTCATTTTTATGGACATCCAGATGCCCATCATGAATGGTTACGAAGCCACTGCTGCGATCCGTGCGATTGCCGGCAGCCGGGGCAAAGTGCCCATCATTGCCATGACGGCAAATGCCTTTGCCGAGGACGTGCAGCTGGCAAAGAACACCGGCATGAACGAGCATATCGCCAAACCGCTTGATTTGAATAAGCTGAACGATGTGCTGAAACAGTGGCTGTGATCTGTGCATTGCCGTAAGGCGCGTGATACTGGCTGACATAAAGCTCTATCTGGGCAAGCAGGAACATCACGTTTCAAGATTGTCCATCAAAAATACGTTGGTACGTTTTACACTGTGACGATTCAAAAAACAAAGGAGAGGTATTTTGCTATGATCTACAAAAAGCGATACGGTCAACCGTTTGATACCGAAAGTGTAGTGGGTTCTTTTTTGCCCATGATGGAAACGATACCCTATCTGACCAAGGAGCCGGATGGTTTCTCCTATGCCATGGAACCGCAGGATGTCCTGTATGGTCTTGGCGAAAACGTCCGTGGTATCAACAAGCGCGGGTGGGTGTACGAAAGCAAATGCTCCGATGACGGCAACCATACCGAGGGCAAATCCTCGCTGTACGGTGCTTATAATTTTATGATCGTGTCCGGCAAGGATACATTTGGCTTTTTTATCGACTACCCGGGCAAGGTCACCTTTGACTGCGGCTACACCGACCTGGATACCTTACGCATCACGGTGGCCGAGGAAAATTACGATTTCTACATCATTGAGGGCGAGAGCCTGACCGATATTGTGCACCAGTTCCGCCAGTTGGTGGGGCGCAGTTATATTCCGCCCAAATGGGCTTTTGGCAACGCCCAGAGCCGCTGGAGCTACATGAACGAGGACGAGGTCCGCGAGGTGGTGGCAAATTACCGTGCCAATCATATGCCGCTGGACGCTGTGGTTTTGGATATTGATTACATGGAGCGTTACAAGGACTTTACGGTGGATGCGCAGCGCTTCCCGCATTTTGCAGACTTTGCCGCCGAGATGAAAGCGCAGGGCATCCATCTTGTCCCCATCATCGATGCAGCAGTCAAGGTCGAAGATGGATATGATGTGTACGAGGAGGGCGTGAAAAACGGCTACTTCTGCACGAATCAGGATGGCACCCCCTTTGTAGCCGGTGTGTGGCCGGGACGGGTACACTTCCCCGATATGCTCAACCCGGAAGCCCGTGCCTGGTTTGGCAGTCAATATAAAGTTCTGCTGGATCAGGGGATCGAGGGCTTCTGGAATGATATGAACGAGCCTGCTATCTTCTACGCAGAGGAAAGACTGAAAAAGGTCTTTGCTAAAATTGAGAAATACAGCAAGCAAAACCTGGATATTTCCAGCTTTGGTGCTTTTACCGGCATGGTGGCAGAGCTTTCCAACAACGAAAACGATTATAAGCTGTTCTACCACAACACCAAACAGGGGCGTATGCGGCACGACAAGGTACATAATCTTTTTGGTTATAACATGACCCGTGCGGCAGGCGAGGCTTTTGAGCGGCTGGAGCCGGACAAGCGCATTTTGATGTACTCCCGTTCTGCCTGCATCGGGATGCACCGGTATGGCGGCATCTGGACCGGCGACAACCATTCTTGGTGGAGCCACATTCTGCTTGCGCTGCACATGATGCCCTCCCTGAATATGTGCGGCTTCCTGTACGAAGGCCCCGACATTGGCGGCTTTGGCAGCAATACCACGGAGGATCTGGTGCTGCGCTGGTACGGCATGGGCATCTTCTCTCCGCTGCTGCGGAACCACTCTGCCAACGGCACCCGCCGGCAGGAACCCTACCGCTTTAAGAACAAGGCTGCCTTTGCCGGTATTTTACAGCTGCGCTACCTGCTGCTGCCCTATATTTACAGCGAGTACATGAAAGCTGCCCTGCACGACGGCATGTACTGTATGCCGTTGGCGTTCGCCTTCCCGGAGGACGACTTTGCCCGCCGGGTGGAGGATGAGGTGATGATCGGTGAAAGCCTGTTGATCGCCCCGGTATATGAGCAAAACGCCCGAGGTCGTTATGTTTACCTGCCGGAGGAGATGCTGCAGGTGCGGGTAAAGTGCAGCGAAAGCAACCGCATCGAAACCAGCGTGCTGCCAGCAGGCCATCATTACATTCCGGTGGAGCTGGATGAAGTGGTGTTCTTTATGCGCAAGGGACACCTTCTGCCCCTTGCCAAGGACGGCAAAAAGATCCAGAGCGTTGCCGATGTGGATTTTGCAGATCTGCGCCTGCTTGCCTATGCTCCCGATGGTGCATCCTATGAATACTATACCGATGACGGCGAGACAAGGGATTATGATAAGCCGGAACATTTTGTGCATATCACGCTGGATGCGGATGGAAACGCAAAGAGCGATCGTGCTACGGTCAAAGTAGAAGGATAATCGTCAGTCATTACGCAGTTCCTGCAGGCTGGCATCTATGAGAGCTGCCAGAACTCGGTTCTGAGCAAGCTCTTCTGAATGATTTGAAAAAAGGCTGGGATCGTTGCAGATCCCAGCCTTTTGCAGCAGCCCATTATGGTATGTAATAACTCAGTCCTTCTTCTCGGCGGTGCGGGCAAAGAAGTTGGCGAGGACGGCACCGGAAATGTTATGCCACACAGAGAACACAGCGCCGGGGATGGTTGCCAGCGGATACTGTGCAAAGTGGGCGGCAGCCAGAGAGGTGGCCAGACCGGAGTTCTGCATTCCGACCTCGATGGAAATTGCACGGCACTTGGTGGAGTCCAGCTTCAGCAGCTTGCCCACGCCAAAGCCGGTGAGGTAGCCCAGCAGGTTGTGCAGGATGACCACAGCAAGGATCAGCAGGCCGCTGGTCATGACTTGGCGGAGTTTGCGGACACAACAGCGCAGATGATGAGCACGATGGCGGTGGTGGAAATCAGCGGCAGCACCCGGACGGCGTTCTGGGTGAAGGCGTGGAAGAAGTGATTGACCACAAAGCCCAGTGCGATGGGAACCAGCACCACCTTGACGATGGACAGGAACATATTCACGGGGTTCACCTCCACGCGCTGACCGGCATACAGCAGGGTGAGCAGCGGGGTGAGGAACGGAGCCAGCACGGTGGAAACAGCAGTCATGCCAACGGACAGTGCAACATCGCCCTTGGACAGATAGGTCATCACGTTAGAGGAGGTGCCGCCGGGGCAGGTGCCCACAAGGATGACACCGATGGCCAGCTCAGTGGGCAGATGGAACACCTGCGTCAGCGCCCATGCAAGGAAGGGCATCAGGGTGAACTGTGCGATGCAGCCGATGATCACGTCCTTCGGGCGGCTGAACACCACCTTGAAATCCTCCGGCTTCAGGGTAAGACCCATGCCGAACATAACGATGCCCAGCAGGGTGTTGACCCATGCGGTCTTTACCACGCTGAATGTGCCGGGGAAGAACAGGGCCAGCGCTGCCACCACAATGACGATGGCAGCCATATACTTGCCTACAAAGTCGCTTACTTTTTCCAGTGTTTTCATGTTAAACTCTCCTTTTCCAGGTCCTGATTTTTGCGGATGCAAAGGCAATGAAACATCCGGAAAATGGCTTTCCCGCAAACAAAAACGCCTTTGTCCCTTACGGTTTGTAAGAGACAAAGGCGTAGATCCTCTGCGGTACCACTCTTATTGCCGGTGCAAAGCCCGGCCCCTCAGTGCGCATCCAACAATGCGCGGCCCGTGATAACGGGGGCCTGCCGTTCCCGCTTACTGGGGCGCAGATGCCGCCCATTCAGCCGGAAAGCTCGGAGAGGATCTTCCCACGGACGCCCTGCACTGCCTTGCACCATCCGGCAGCTCTCTGCAGCATTCTTTCCGGGTACTCTTTCTCGTCATAGCCGAATATTTCACTGCCACGGAGTATACTCTTCTGCCGGGTCGAAGTCAAGAAAAACGACCCTTCTAGTTTTTCATCCGGCTCACGCAAAGAGTGAAGCTGGTTCATGCAATGGCTGCTTACGTGACCCAGTCACAGAAAATCTAACTAGGAAATGTTATCATATAGTCACAGGAAACACCAACAACATTCCGATGGAGGATTTGAATATGAAGGCAAAGTTTTATATCTGTGAGCACTGTGGCAACCTGGTCACCACCATCCACAACGCAGGCGTTCCGCTGGTCTGCTGCGGCGAAAAGATGAAGGAACTGCTCCCCAACACCGTGGAAGCCAGCGGCGAAAAGCATCTGCCGGTAGCAGAGCTTTCCGGCAGCACCCTCACCGTCACGGTGGGTGCAGTGGAGCATCCCATGGTGGATGTACACTACATCCAGTGGCTCTTTGTGGAGACCGAAAACGGCGGACAGCTCCGATACCTCGCCCCCGGTCAGGCACCCAAGGCGGTGTTTGAGCTGGGCAGCGAAAAGCCGGTGGCGGTCTACGCCTACTGCAACCTGCATGGTCTGTGGATGACGAAACTGTAAGAAATAAACGGGCTCCTGCCAGTGGTCAAACGCTTGCAGGAGCCTGTTTTTGCGTGCGGAATCTTTTCTGTGGGGAAAAAGCGTGGTATACTGAATCCAAAGTATAGCAGTTTGCGTTTTTGGTGCTCAAGCAACATCCGCAAACTGCATATCGCAAATATGCCGTTTTGATCGGCACTATTTTTGAAAATTGCGATAATAAACAGGGAGGTACCGTTATGAAGTGGGGAATTTTAGCGACCGGCACCATTGCCAAAAAGTTTGCATCTACGGTGGAACAGATGGGCGCAGAGGGGGAGCAGCTTGTTGCCGTGGGGTCACGGCACATGGAAAGCGCACAGGCGTTTGCACGGCAGTACGGCATTCCCCGCTGCTATGACTCCTACGAAGCCCTTGCTGCTGACCCGGAGGTGGAGGCCATCTATATCGCCACCCCCAACACCCTGCACTACGAAAACTGCAAGCTCTGCTTGGAGCAGGGCAAGCACGTTCTGTGCGAAAAGCCCTTTACCATCAGCCCGGAGCAGGCGCAGAAGCTGTACCGTCTGGCAGAGGAAAAGCACCTCTTTCTCATGGAGGCATTCTGGATCTGGCTGCTGCCGCTGTACGACCGCCTGCGCGAGATCCTTACTGCTGGCACCATCGGGGAGCTGAAGCAGGTCACCTGTCAGTACGGCTTTGTGGCCTCCGGCGCCCGGAAGGACCGCAAGTTTGATTCCGGTCTGGGCGGCGGTGCGCTGCTGGATATCGGCATCTACAATTTGGGCTTTCTGCGCATCCTGACCGGACAGGACCCGGAGAAGGTGGAGACCAAAGAGGTACACATCAACGAGTACGGCACCGATGATTACAGCCGCCTTGTGCTGACCTACCCCGGCGGCTGCAAGGCGGAGTCTGTCCAGACCATCGGGCAGGAGCTGGAGCGCAATGCCCGTATCGTTGGCACCAAGGGCAGTATTTTCCTGCCGGATTTCCAGCACGCCGAGACCATGACGCTGGAAGTGGAGGGCAAAGAGCCGGAGGTCATCCGCTGCCCGGTGGACATCAACGGCTTTGAGTATGAGATCCGGGAAGCAAGCCGCTGCGTCAAGCTGGGGCGTACCGGCAGCGACCGCTACACCCCGCAGGACAGCCTTGCCCTGACCCGCCTGATGTACGACACCCGCATGAGCTGGGGCATGAAGTTTGCGGGCGAGGTGTAAGCACACACCTTGCCGCAAAGGGCTTTTTTGCGTGCGGAGACTATGGCATACGGAGAGCGGCAACTCGGAATTTGTGGAGGAGAGTAATTTGCTGGTATTAAATAAATTAGAGCGGTTGCTAACGGTATGCTTTAGCCCCAAAGAAAATTATACGAGGAGTGAATTATTAAAAGTCAATGAAAAATAACAATAAAAAAACACTAAAGAAATTGGCAATCCTTGTAATAGGTTCTATAATTGCGGCTTATGGAATTACACTTGCACTGTATGCTGGATTTGGCGGAGCTACGCTTGCGGTGCTGTGGCAGGGGATTGCAAGAACATTTCACATAAGCATTGGCACAGCATCTTTTGTTGTAGCATTGGGAATGATTTTGTTTGTGCTCATTTACGATAAAAGTCAGATTCATATAGGAACTGTGTTGTACCAGATTGTATACAGTACCTGTGTAGATTTGTTTGCTAACTGCCATATTTACAGTACCTATAAGTGGATCAATTTTTTAATTATGTTGTTAGGAGTGGTTTTGTTTGCTGTCGGAACAGGACTATATGCGTCGGCATCCCTTGGTAGAGGCTCCTATGAGGCAGTCACTTTTGCTTTAGCAGAAAAAAATCACTGGCAGATTAAATTTGTCCGAATGGCATTGGATATTTTGGTTGTTGTTACAGGTGTTTTGTTTGGCGGAAAGTTTGGTGTATGCACGCTTATTACAGTTATCATTTCAGGCCCAATTATCCAATTTGTTAATGCGAAAGCAAAACAAGTTTTAAAGATATGATAGTAAAGAAACTTACAACTTCCAGTTTGCCGGGCAGACAGGCAACTGAAAACTACACAAAAAACGAAGGAGCAGCCATGGTACTTTATTTTACAGGAACCGGCAACAGCCGGTATCTGGCGCGGCGTATTGCCGAAGGGTTGGAGATGCCGCTTTACGACCTGAACGCTTGTATCAAGGCAGGGGATACCGCCCCGGTGCAGACCGGCCGGGATGTGGTGCTGGTGACGCCTACCTACGCATGGCGCATCCCCCGGGTGGTGTCGGAGTGGCTGGGCAAGACCGAGCTGACCGGGGCAGAGCGTATCTGGTTTGTGATGGACTGCGGCAGCGAGATCGGCAATGCGGCAAAATACAACCGGCAGCTTGCGGCGCAAAAGCAGCTGCAGTACATGGGCACAGCCCAGATCATTATGCCGGAAAACTACATTGCCATGTTCAATGCGCCCCAAAAAGAGCAGGCCCGGAGTATCGTGGAGCAGGCAGAGCCTGCACTTCAGAAGGTGCTGACCCAGCTCAGAGCCGGGCAGGAATTTCCCCCGCCAAGAGACAACCTCTATGACCGCTTTATGAGCGGCCCGGTAAACCCGGTGTTCTATCGCTTCTTTGTAAAAGCGGATGCCTTTCGGGCAACGGATGCCTGTATCGGCTGCGGTAAGTGCGTGGAGCTGTGCCCCTTGAACAACATCCGTCTGGAAAACGGCAAACCGGTCTGGGGCAAAGACTGTACCCACTGCATGGCCTGTATCTGCTACTGCCCCACGTCCGCCATCGAGTACGGAAAAAAGAGCCTCGGCAAGCCCCGGTATCACTTCGAGGCCCTGTAAGCCCTCCCGTCAGGCGATGGCCTCCCGCCGCGTTCCCGCAGCGGCAAATTTCCGGTACTGCTCCTGATTCCTCCGGAAGAAGCCCCGGATGATCAGCAGCACGAACACCGTCGGCACCACGCCAAATGACAGCAGCAGCACACCCTTTTTATATTGTGTGTTCATGTCCCGCTCCTTTCCGTATGTTTGCCTTACACTACTGTGTAATATTCAGT
>ENA-OZQP01000375-OZQP01000375.1-human-gut-metagenome-genome-assembly--contig:-NODE-375-length-10631-cov-4.328196_pt1 | contig 10631 bp, 9 predicted proteins | sample MGYA00243776_ERZ653922 | MGnify/ENA primary metagenome ERZ653922 (study PRJEB26926, sample SAMN06164471) | human gut metagenome | biome: ENVO:00009003; feature: ENVO:2100002; material: ENVO:00002003... | reverse complement strand
CGTCGGCAGCGTCAGATGTGTATAAGAGACAGTGGTAACAGGTGGCGGTGGATCTATCGGAAGCGAGCTTTGCCGACAGATAGCAGGTCATGAGCCTAAACAGCTTATCATATTTGACATTTATGAAAACAACGCTTATGAAATAGAGCAGGAGCTTAAACGTAAATATGGCAGTAAACTCAATCTTGTGACGCTTATCGGCTCTGTTCGTGACAGCAGACGTATCAATGACGTTTTTGAAAAATACAAGCCTGATATCGTTTATCACGCTGCAGCACATAAGCACGTTCCGCTTATGGAAACAAGCCCTAATGAAGCTATCAAAAACAATGTTGTTGGTACATACAAGACAGCCTATGCCGCTTTGAAGCATGGCACAAAGAGGTTTGTGCTTATAAGCACTGATAAGGCTGTAAACCCTACTAATATTATGGGTGCAAGTAAAAGACTCTGCGAAATGGTCATCCAGAGCATGGACGCTATCAGCAAGGCAGGCAGAACTGATCTTCTACCTATGCTCCATGCACACGTTGATGAAATGACAGACGGTATGCTTGAGAACGATCCGATAGACGAGATAGCTGTTGATAATATAGAGAGCAGTGAAGCGGTTAAAATCGAAAGCGTTGGCAATAAGGATAGAAATGGCACACAGTTTGTTGCAGTTCGTTTTGGAAACGTTCTTGGAAGCAACGGCTCTGTGATCCCACTGTTCAAAAAGCAGATAGAAGCAGGCGGTCCTGTTACTGTTACTCACCCTGATATCATAAGATATTTCATGACTATACCTGAGGCTGTGAGCCTTGTTCTTCAGGCAGGCACATACGCATGGGGCGGCGAGATATTTGTCCTTGATATGGGTGCGCCTGTGAAGATAGACACACTTGCGAGAAATCTTATCAGACTTTCAGGCTATAAGCCTGATGTAGATATCAAGATAGTTTACTCAGGTCTGCGTCCTGGCGAGAAGCTTTTTGAGGAGAAGCTTATGGCAGAGGAGGGCATGATGAAAACGGACAATGAGCTTATCCATATCGGAAAGCCTATACCGTTTGACACAGAAACGTTCCTTGGTCAGCTTGGAGAGCTTGCTCGTGCAAGCTATAACAATGACGAAAATATCGTTGAAATGGTCGAAAAGATCGTTCCAACATTCAGTCCTGTAGGTGATAAACCAACAGGTAATGAAAAATATGGCAGAAACGCTGTTGCAGTTTCTGCGGCAAAATAATAAAAGATCCATATTTCACAGCACCGCGGGGTTTTCTGCGGTGCTGTTTTTATGCCTAAAATTTCACACTTTTTCTTGATGCTACTTGAAAAAAGGCAGTTTATGTGGTATAATGAATAATGAATGTAAATTTGCGTAAAGGACTATTTCTATATGAAAAAATGGAGAATAAACAGACCTGACCCTGTGAAAACTGCAGAGTTTATGAACAAGTGTGACTTGAAAAGCCTTACCCTAGATGTTATGACTTCAAGGGGGTTCACTGACTTTGACAGCCTTGCTGGTTTTTTTAAAGGCGAAGAACTTAGTGATCCTTTTCTTATAAAGGATATGGCTATAGCCGCCGAGGTGATAAACAAGGCGGTTGATCAGTATGACCTTATTTGTATTTACGGTGACTATGACTGCGATGGAGTTACGTCAACCACTATACTTTACAACTATCTTGAAAGCATGGGCGCAAACATTATGTACTATATTCCTGAGCGTGATGCTGGATATGGCATGAACATGGAAGCTATTGAAATGCTTGCAGAAAAGGGTGTTAAGCTTATCGTCACTGTGGATAACGGCATTTCTGCGGTTGAGGAAGCAGAGCGTATTGCTGAACTTGATATGGAACTTGTTATCACAGATCACCACCAACCGCCTGAGAAGCTTCCGAGGGCAAGGGCTATCGTTAATCCGCATCGTGCAGATTGTCCTTCGTCGTACAAAGACCTTGCAGGAGTTGGTGTAGCTTTCAAGCTTTGTGCTGCACTTGACGGTGGCAGTTACGACACTGTTATGGAACAGTATGCCGACATTTGTGCTATCGGTACAGTTGCGGACGTTGTGCCACTCACAGGGGAAAACAGAACTATTGTCAAGCGTGGTCTTGAATATCTTGCAAACACTGAAATATTGGGACTAAACTATCTTATAGATAAAGCAAAGCTTGATAGAAATGCTCTTGACTCAACAGGCATTGCTTTTAGGATTGCCCCTGTTATAAATGCTTCGGGCAGATTTGGCTCACCTCTTACAGCGGTAAAAACACTTCTCAGCGAAGACCCAGAGGACGCTGAGAATTATGTTGACACTCTTTTAAATCTTAACGCCCAGCGCAAGCAGACGGAAACAGAGATAATGACAGAAATAGTAAACCATATAAACGCTCACCCTGAAACTCTTGACCATAGAGTGCTTGTGCTTTCAGGCAAGGGCTGGCATCACGGAGTTATTGGCATTGTTTCTTCACGCATTTTGGAATTTTACGGAAAGCCGAATGTTATAATCTCCATTGATGATGATGGAAACGCACGAGGCTCTGCGAGAAGCGTAAAGGGCTTCAATATATTCAAGTGTTTTCAGCATTGCGGAGAGCTGCTTGATAAATTTGGTGGACATGAGTGTGCAGGAGGTCTGTCGCTGAAGGCTGAGAACATTGAAAAGTTCACTCAAATGGTGTATGAATACAGCGATCCTATGGAGAAATTCCCTAGCGTTGAGCTTATAGCGGATAAGCTTCTTATGCCGCAGGATATCAACCTTGATAATGTAAAGGGTCTTGCCGCAATGGAGCCTTTTGGTGCAGAGAACCCTGTTCCAGTTTTTGCAATGCTTGGAGTAAGAGTAGATAAGATAATACCGCTGTCACAGGGCAAGCATACAAAGATCGAGTTTTCATACGGAAGCTATAGAGGACAGGCTCTTATTTTCTCCCTTGCACCTGAAAAAGCTTGTTTCGCAGTTGGCGATAAACTTGATATGCTCGTGGAGCTTGGAATAAATGTGTTCAATAACCGTGAGTCCATATCCATAAGAGTTATCGACCATAGATTGAGTGGAGTAAAGCAGGAAAGATATTTTGCGGCAAAGGATTGTTATGAAAAGCTCATGCGCGGGGAACAGCTTCCTGCAAGTTTTATACGAAAAATAATCCCGACAAGGCAGGAGCTTATCGGTGTATATAAATACATAAGTGCAGTTAAGAATATTACGTTGGATAATCTTTTCATGAAAATATCAGGCGACAGCATGAATTATTGCAAACTGCATATTTGCGTTGATATTTTCCGTGATAAGGGTCTTATCGAGTTCAGACCCGCAACTATGAAAATAAGCTACGTTGTGCCGAAACAAAAGGTAAATCTTGAGGACTCTGAAACTCTTGTTAAGCTGAATGAAATGCTTGGAAAGGCAGGTAACTAAAATGTCAGATAAAGAGAATATTTTGCTTGATCCTGCTGAAATGGATAAGATAGAAAATATACCTGAGATAAAAACTGTCAGTGAAGAAGATCTTCCTGCCGAATCCGAGGTTAAAGAGCAGTTTGAAGAAAAGCCTGCTCCTACGGCTTCTCCTGACTATACCGACGCTGTGCCTGAAGCTTCAAAGCCTGAGCATATAGGTGAGAGGTCGGTGTGTTCCATTGATGCACTTATTCAGAAAATACTTGATGGCGAGAGGCAGTACGATCTGTCAAAAATCGTTTCCGCCTATGAACTTGCTGAAAAGTATCATCACAATCAGAAAAGAGAGTCTGGCGAGCCGTATATAACCCACCCGCTGTCTGTTGCATATATTCTTTTGGAGCTTGGCATGGATACTGATACTATTTGTGCAGCACTTCTTCATGACGTTGTGGAGGACACTCCATGCACTCTTGAAGAATTACAGAAGAATTTTGGCTCAGACGTTGCAATGCTTGTAAATGGCGTTACAAAGCTGAAAAAGGTAGAAACTTTCACCAAAGACGAGCAGAAAGCCGAGAATATCAGAAAAATTCTTCTTGCAATGAGCGAGGATATTCGTGTTATTATCATAAAGCTTGCAGATAGACTTCACAATATGCGTACTCTTAATTATTGCAAAGATTCAAAACGCAGAACTATCGCCCATGAAACAATGAACATCTATGCACCGATAGCTCACCGCCTTGGAATACGCTCAATTAAAGATGAATTTGAAGATCTTGCTTTTTACTATCTTGATCCTTATGCTTATGCCGAGATAGACGAGCAAATGCAGCTCAGAAAGGGCAGCCGTGAACAGCTTGTTGAAAACATCAAGCACAAGATACATGACAGGCTTGAAAAGGATTTTGACCCTGTTCCCCTTATCGAGGGTCGAGTTAAAAGCAATTATGGTATTTATAAAAAAGTGTATCGTGACGGCAAGGAGATAGACCAGATATATGATCGTTATGCCGTAAGAATTATCGTCAATACAGTTACCGAGTGCTATAACGTACTTGGCATAATCCACGATATGTTCAGACCTATCCCAAATAGATTTAAGGATTATATTTCCACGCCTAAGGCTAATATGTATCAATCTCTTCACACAACTGTTATCGGCAGAGAGGGAATACCTTTCGAGGTTCAGATAAGAACATGGGAAATGCACAGAACGGCTGAATATGGTATCGCCGCCCACTGGAAATATAAAGAGGGCGTAAGGGGTAGCTCAAAGGACGATCAGCGCCTTGCTTGGATAAGACAGATAATCGAGTCACAGCAGGAGTCAAACGACGTTGAGGAAATAGTAAGGGCTATCAAAAATGACCTTGCCCCTGAGGACGTTTTTGCTTTCACTCCAAAGGGAGATATGATAACACTGCCTGTTGGCTCAACTGTTATCGACTTTGCTTACGCTATCCACACACAGGTGGGTCATAAGATGTGCGGAGCAAAGGTAGACAAGAAAATGGTGTCTTATGATTATCAGATAAAAACTGGTGAGATAATCGAGATACTTACTACCAACGTTGAAGGTCATGGTCCAAGCCGTTCATGGCTTAATATCTGCAAGACCAATGAAGCCAAATCCAAGATACGTTCATGGTTCAAAAAGGAAAGACGAGAGGAAAATATCTTTGAGGGAAGAAATGCTCTTGAAAGAGAGTTCCGCAGAAATAACATAAGAGTGCCTGAGGAAGAACTTGAGGACTTTCTCAAAATGGATATGCACAGACACAGTTGTGATACTCTTGATGATTTCTTTGCAGCCATAGGTTACGGTGGTGTTCAGCTTTCAAAGGTGATGCAAAGGCTGAAATCTGAGTATAATAAGAAATATGGTGAAAAGGCTCAGCCTGATACTTCTGACCTTGAAAATAAGATAAAGACTTCCAAAAATTCCACTGGTGTTATCGTTGACGGCATCGACAACTGCGCTATCAAGTTTGCACAGTGCTGTAATCCGCTTCCAGGTGACGAAATAGTCGGTTTTATCACGAGAGGTCACGGCATATCCGTGCATAAAAAGGATTGCGTGAACTATCTTTCGCAGAAAGATGATCCTGAAAATGCCGCTCGTTGGATAAATGTTAAGTGGGAAAGTTCTGAAAAGCATACGGGCTATTTCAAGTGTACTTTGGATATCGTTGCGGTTGACAGAATAGGTCTGCTGGCAGACGTTTCGTCAGCGCTTGCAATGATCAATATTTTTATCTATGAGTCAACCTCAAGGGAACTGAAAAACGGCAATGCAATGCTTTCCGTAACTGTCAGCATTGCAGGAATGGAACAGCTCAACAATGTTATAAACAAGCTTCAGAAAATAAAGAACGTTATTTCTGTTGAAAGAAGCGGTAAATAAGAAAGGACAGATAATGAAAATATATAGGCTCAAACCATTGAGTGTTTGTGAAACGAACAGCTATATTGTTGCAAGCGAAGAAAATAACTGCGTCCTTATCGATGCACCTGCCGACCCTGATTATATTCTCGGTGAGATAGCGAGTCACGGTCTTACGCTTAAAAAGATCTTTCTTACCCATGGCCATTTTGACCATATCGGTGCTGTGGCTGACCTTGTAGACAGGACAGGCTGCGAGGTGTATATCCACATTATGGATAAGCCTAAGCTTACAGATGACGCAGGAATGCTTGCTAATCTTTTCAGAATAAGAGGACACAGAAATTACACAGGCAAGGTCAATGTGTTTACAGAGGACGATATACTAAAGCTTGACGAGCTTGAATTTGACGTGTTGGAAACGCCGGGACATACAAGCGGTTCTGTTTGTTTCATATGCGGCATGAATATGTTTTCGGGAGATACCCTATTTTCAAGAAGTGTTGGCAGAACTGATATGCCTGATGGAAGCAGCACAGCCCTTATGAAGTCGCTTATGAAAATAGCTGACCTTGGTGGAAATCTAACTGTTTATCCTGGTCACATGAATGTCACGACACTTGACGCTGAGAGAAAGTATAACCCATATCTCAGGCAGGCTGCGGAGGCTTTGAAATGACTCTGATATTCAGCGGCAACGATTATAAATATGAGCTTGAGGGAGTAATGAAGCTTTTTATCCCTGCAACGCTCTTTACCCACGTTTTTTCTGACAGCATAGATACAGAGGACGATTATGTGTTCGCTCAGAAAAAGGATAACGCTGACAATGTTTGTTTGAGCGTTAAGGTGAGATATGACGGCAAGACTTGCGAAAAAGAGGAGTTTGTGCATTTTGAAAGCGACATGGAACTTTCACTTTCAAGACTTCTTTTTAAGGCAATGAGCGAGATAACAGGCATTGTGCCGAAATGGGGCGTTATAACGGGAATAAGACCTGTGAAGCGCGTGAATGATATGCTCAGTGAGGGCATGAACAAGGCGGAGATATTTAAAACCATGGAGAGCAGATATCTTTGCAGCGAAGAAAAGTGCGATATTGCATACAAAACTGCTATAACCCAGAAGCCTGTCCTCGATGAGCTTGAAAAGGACAGCTTTAGTCTTTATGTGTCAGTGCCGTTTTGTCCCACAAGATGCTCCTACTGTTCTTTCGTTTCGCAATCTATTGAGGGCTGTATGAAGCTTATCCCTGAGTATGTGAACAAGCTGTGTGAGGAGATAGTTTATACTGCGAAGATAACGGAAAAGCTTGGTTTGAAGCTTGACACCGTATATTTTGGCGGCGGCACTCCTACCACGCTCACTGCTGCTCAGCTTGACAGAGTTATGAAAGTCATTGCAAACAGCTTTGATATGTCAACTGTCCGTGAATACACTGTTGAAGCGGGAAGACCTGACACCATAACTGAAGAAAAGCTGAAGGTGCTTAAAGCAAACGGCTGTGGCAGAGTATCTATAAATCCACAGACTTTGAATGACAGCGTTCTTGAGGCTATTGGCAGAAAGCACACAACTGCACAGTTTTTTGACAGCTTTGACCTTGCAAGAAAAGTTGGTTTTGACTCTATAAATACTGATATAATCGCAGGTCTGCCAACAGACACAGTGGAGAGCTTTGAGAATACTATTGATAAGCTTATCGAGCTTGCTCCTAAGAATATCACTGTACACACACTTTCCATAAAGCGTGCGGCTAGGCTAAATCACAGCGGTGACAGGGAAGTGCTGAAAAATCCAGCTGATAAAATGGTAGAGTATGCCACAAAAAGACTTCTTGAAAGCGGCTATCTGCCTTATTATCTCTACAGACAGAAGAATATGCTTGAAAATCTTGAAAATATAGGCTGGACAAAGCGGGGTCACGAGAGTTTGTATAATATCTATATAATGGAAGAGGTTCAAACCATACTTGCAATGGGTGCAGGTGGCTCGACAAAGCTTGTTGACAAAGAGGGCGGACGTTTGGAGCGTGTGTTCAATTACAAATTTCCGCTGGAATACAATAAGCATTTTGAGCTTATGCTTAAGCGAAAAAATGAGATAGAGGAATTTTATGCTAAAGAAAAATGAGATTATCAGGCTTGAAATAAGCGGTATGACAAATGAGGGCAACGGAGTAGGAAAGCACGAGGGCATTGCTGTTTTCGTGCCTTTTACTGTTATTGGCGACGTTATCGAATGCAGGATAGTCAAGGTCTGCAAAACGTATTGCTATGGTATTATCGAAAATATTGTAAGTGGTTCGGTTGAAAGAACGAAGAACGATTGCCCTGTTTATTCAAGGTGTGGCGGTTGTTGTTTTCGTCACATGAGCTATGAGGAAGAATGCCGTGTAAAAGAGCAGTTCATAAAGGATTCATTTGAGCGTATTGGTAAGCTTTATCCTGAATATGACAGCTTTGAGGGTTGTAAACAGCTTGTCGGCTATCGCAACAAGGCGCAGTACCCTGTAGCAGAGCAGGACGGCAAGGCAGTTTGTGGATTCTATTCAAGGCGTTCTCATCGTGTATGCGATCACACTGATTGTGCGTTACAGCCTGCTGTATTCAAGGCAATAGCCGATGAAATAATGGCATATGTAAACGAGCGTAAGATAAAGGCATACAACGAGGAAACGGGAAGCGGTCTGCTCAGGCATATTTATCTCAGGCGTGGCGAACACTCAGGCGAGATAATGGTCTGTCTTGTTATTACCGACCTTAAAAAGTGTGGCGTATTTGATGCGCTTGTGGGTGAGCTTTGCAAAAAATATGCTGATATAAAGAGTATAGTTTTCAATGAGAATAGCCTAAAGACCAACTGTATACTCGGACAGAAGCTTGTTACTGCGTATGGAAGCGACACGATACACGATACCATGTGTGGAAATGATATAGAGATATCACCGCTGTCATTTTATCAGGTAAATACAATTCAGGCGGAGCGGCTTTATGAAATTGCCGCAGATTATGCTCAGCTGACAGGAAAGGAAACTCTTCTTGATCTATACTGCGGTGCAGGAACGATCGGTTTGTCAATGAGCAAAAAGGTGAAAAAGCTCATAGGTGTTGAGATAATACAATCTGCAATAGACAATGCAAAACGAAATGCCGCAGCAAACAATGTTACAAATGCGGAATTTATATGTGGTGACGCAGGAAAGATAGCAGAGATACTTTACAGCCGTGGCGAGCGACCAGATGTGATAATAGCTGACCCTGCAAGAAAGGGCTGCACTAGGGACGCACTGGAGTACATGGCAAAAATGTCCCCTGACAGGATAGTTATGATATCCTGCAATCACGCTACTGCTGCTAGGGACTGTGCTGTGCTGGAAGAATTGGGGTATAAGACGGTCAAGGTCAAAGGCGTGGATCTGTTTGGGAGGACGGGGCATGTTGAGTGCGTAGTAATGTTGACTAAGATTTAATACAAGGTACTAGTAAATGCCGTAAAATGAGGAGTTTAGAGCGTTTTATGTATTGGAAATCAAACCACCTAAAACGGCTAAAAAATCACATAAAAACTTGATTTTTTTATAGTTGGGCAGACAGAACTATTGAGGTCGGGTCGATTATACAGAAGTGTTTATTCGTGATTTGTGGAAAACGAGGGTGAAAATAGGCTAATAATCATTTGAAAATATGCCGAATAATAATTAGGCTATTTTAGAAAGTGAAGGTGTTTATGCCTGGTAAAGTGAGATTGATTCCGGCTAATACAAATGAGCCGATGAAACACGTTGTCATCTATGCTCGTGTTAGTTCAAATACTATGGATCAGCTTGAGAGCCTTAAAGCACAGATTTTTGGACTGACCAAGTTTGTATCCGGGCATAACAACTGGAAAATGAAAGACTCTATAACTATTGAAAAATATGGCTATAACCGATTATGTATGAAATAGCCAAATAATTTCATGTGGAGACTGTTGTTTTGATGTCAAAGGAGAACCATAACAGGTAAATAAAGCATATTAAATAAAGGACTTCTCAATGATTATTGTTAAATGGAGGCATGAAGTCATTTTGAAGGCTATTTTTGGGGCGCTTGAAAATAGCCGTGCGGAAACAGGTCTACTCGTTCGGGTTGGCCTAGGAAATGTATAGCAAGGATTTAAACTCCAGGGGATTCAATAGGTATTTACTCTCATATTGGCTTACAGAATATATATATCCACAAAATTGTAAAACGATAGATTATCTTGGAAAAGCAAAATTTTGACGTAATATAATAAAACGATAAGATTAAGTTTAACTAGAATTAAACCGTTGAAATAGTAGATTAAGGGGATGCCTATGAGTTTTCCTGAAGGAATAAAAAAGCTCAGAGAAAGTGCGTTGTTAACACAAAGTGAGTTCGCTGAAATTGTTAGTGTAGCATTTTCGAACGTTAATCGAAGGAAATCGGGAAAAGCTAGACCCCAAGTTAAAGTCATGAGGAATATTAAAACATACTGTGAAAAGAATACTCTTCCTTATGAAGACGTGGAAGAAGCATGGCTAAACTATAAAATTGGAGGAAATAAGTAATGATAACAAAGTCTAATTTAAAGAATATGTTAAGCTCAGCGGGTTTTAGCGATACTTATAACGATAAATATGAAAAAAACTATCCACTTTCCGATTGCTCTATTGTTGTGGATTTTAGAAATGAAAAGATAATTTATCCTGAAGATAAAGGGTTTAAAGTTAATATAGCGACTACAACTAATTTTTCTGAACTGGAAAATTTTGTCGTATTAGAATGCTGTCTCTTATACACATCTCCGAGCCCACGAGACTAAGGCGAATCT
>ENA-OZQP01000361-OZQP01000361.1-human-gut-metagenome-genome-assembly--contig:-NODE-361-length-10744-cov-4.625129_pt1 | contig 10744 bp, 4 predicted proteins | sample MGYA00243776_ERZ653922 | MGnify/ENA primary metagenome ERZ653922 (study PRJEB26926, sample SAMN06164471) | human gut metagenome | biome: ENVO:00009003; feature: ENVO:2100002; material: ENVO:00002003... | reverse complement strand
TACGAGATTCGCCTTAGTCTCGTGGGCTCGGAGATGTGTATAAGAGACAGCCCTGCGGCTTTGGAAAAACGGCGGTGGCGGAGGCGCTGCTGTCCAGCCGGGAGGTATTGCGCCTGTCGGCGGACAGTGCCGGCTTCAAGCTGCCCTCTGCGGAAGCTGACTGGCAGATTTTACTGCTGGACGATTTGCAGAATATGCAGGAGGAGCAGGACTGGAATGCCCTGTGCGAGCTGATCCGCGCCTGCCCCGAGCGCCGCTTCGTCCTGCTTTCCCGCGGCACGCCACCGGGGAGCCTCATGGCCTTTCAATACACGGGGCTGATGACGGTGCTGGAGGCCGACGACCTGCTTTTTGACGCGGACGATGTGCGGCGACTGTTTCAGCTTTCGGGAGTAAACGTAACAGATAGCGAGATTGATGGAATTTTGAAAGAATCCATGGGCTATCCGCTGGGTGTGGCCATCACGGCGCGGTGCATGTCCCCGAACAAGCCGTGGACACCGGAGCTGGTGGCGCGGGTGTTCCACGAGGTGTTCCTCTACTTTGAGACCGCCATCTACCGGCGCTTTGACCTGCCGGTGAGACACTTCCTGTTGGAGCTGGCTCCCTTTGAAAGTTTTGACCTGGAAATGGCGCGAATGGTCAGCGGCGATCCTCGTGCCGGCGAACGGCTGGACTGGATTCTTCGATACACTACTATGCTGCGCTACGAAGACTGCCAGCGTTTCCATTTCTGGTCAGGTTTTCGAGCTTTTCTCCTCTGGGAGATGGAACGGGAGTATACCGAGGAAAAGCGCAAAGCGCTCTTCAGCCGGGGCGGGCTGTATTATGAGATGAAGGAGGACTACGCCCATGCCCTGGAATGCTACACCAGCAGCGGTGACCATTCCAAGGTTTCTGAGCTGCTGGTGCGTAATGCAGAACTTCACCCCGGTATGGGTCACTATGCCGAGATGGAAAAATACTACCGCAGCCTGCCGGAGACGGAAATTCTCGCATCCCCTTCGCTGATGCAGGGCATGAGCATGCTCTGCGCGCTGGTCATGGATTACGAAGGCTCGGAGCGCTGGTATGGCGAACTGCAAAAGTTTGTCGAACACTGCGGCAGGCAGGACGCCGCCGGAAAGCAGGCGCGCGGCCGCCTTGCATGGCTGGACATCTCCCTGCCCCAGCGGGGCGTGAAGGGTCTGACGGAAACCATCCCCGCCGTGTTTCGGCTGCTGACGAACAAAGAGCTGGCACTGCCGTCCTTTTCCGTTACGAGCGCACTGCCGAGCATCATGAACGGCGGCAAGGACTTTTCCGAATGGAGCAAAAAGGACGACCTGCTCTACAAAACCCTCCGTCTCCCCGTGGAGGCGGTACTGGGGCGGGACGGCGTGTGTCTTGCCGACTGCGCCATTGCCGAGAGCAAATTTGAAAAGGGTGCGGACGTCACCAGGCGGATGCTGTCCCTTCTCCCACAGCTGAACGAAGTCCGCAACCAGGGCACGCCGGACATGGAGTTCGCCGTCAGCGGATTGCTGGCACGCAGCCAGATGGCAAACGGACAGCCCACCGACGCGCGGCGCACCATCGAGGTGCTCCGTGAATGCTTTGCCGAACGCGGTTTGACACGCTTTCTGCCCAATATGGACGCCATGCTCTGCCGTATTGACATGCACACCGGTGACCTTGACGCGGCGGACGCGTGGTATCGGGAAAAAGCCCCGTGCGAACCTACGCACCTGAACGTCATGCGGCGCTACCAGTATCTCACACAGGCCATGGTGGAAATTATGCAGAACCGCCCGGACGCCGCTTTGCTGACGCTCTCACCCATGGAGCCGTACATTCAAAACTGCGCCCGCATCATCGACGGCATTCACCTGAATGTCCTGACTGCCATCGCCCTGTACCGCAAGAAGGACGAGCAGTGGCGCGGTCGTCTGACGGCGGCACTGGGTGCGGCGGCGGAATACAGCTTTATTACCACGGTCAGTATGTACGGCACGGCAGTGTTGCCGCTGCTGGAGGCACTGGACTGGGATGGCGACAAAAAGTGGTATAAGCAGATAATAGCGGCGGTGCGGATGCAGGCGGCATTCTACCCGGATTTCCTCGCACCGCGCCTTGCCCCCGGCGAGGAGCTGACGCCCACGGAGCTGCAAATTCTCCATCTGCTCTGCGCGGACAAGTCCAACGCCGAGATCGCGCAGATCATGGACGTGAAGCTGCCAACGGTGAAAACCCATGTCAGCCACATCCTCGACAAGCTGGACGTGAAGCGCCGGGCGGAAGCCAGGACAGCCGCGAAGAAGCTGCATTTGGTGCAGGACGACCTGTAAAAAAGCATCCGGCAGATGTCGGATTTCCATATAAAAGCAAGACGATTTTTTAAGGAGGAAGAATATGAAAAAACGAGTATTAAGTATGTTCATGGTGCTGGCGCTGTGTCTGACGCTCCTGCCCGCACCCGTGCGAGCGGCGGAGGATACGCCGGAGAGCGGCGCCATCGTGCAGCAGGAGCAGCAGGAGGAAATTTCGCCCGCCGTATCCGAACAGGCTGGAACGAATGAGGAAGAGAACGGTTCAGAGGGTGACCCGCAAAATACCGGTACCCCTGACGCCGGTGGCGCTGAGGACAGTAAAGCAGATGCGCCCGAGAGCGGCGAGGATGAAAACGCCGGGAACAATGCGGACGCGGCGGTATCCGCTGTGCAGACGATGATCGATGCGCTGCCCATCGTGAGTGAGTTGGACGGCATGACCGCCGACGAGCTGGACGCAGCTTATGACGACATTCAGGCGGCGTATGATGCTTATGAAGCACTGAACGCAGAGCAGCAGGCGCAGATCACCGGCGCAGACTTCGAGGCGCTGCTCGGCTGGTTCAACAGCCAGACCGCGCTGTTGGCGGACGCACAGTCCGGCGAGCATACCCACTGTGTCTGCGGCAAGGACAGCGGTACAACGGTCAACGGTCATACCCATAACAACAGCACAGCATGGACGGCAGCCGATTCCCTGCCCGGTACTGCTGGCAGCTATTATCTGACGCAGTCCGTGTCGAGCGACTGGACTGTGCCAACGGGCGAGGTCAACCTCTGCCTGAACGGGCAGACGATCAACGGTAAAATCACCGTCGGCAGCGGCGCGACGCTGACGCTGACTGACTGCTCCGACAGCGGCAGGGTTCAAGGCGAAGTGCTCGTCAATGGCGGCAAATTGGAACTGTACAGCGGCACGATCACCGGCGGCGTGCAGGTCGGTAAAAAGGGTGCCGACTATCAGACCGGCTCGTCCTTTACCATGTATGGTGGAGCGATTACCGGTAATGAAGACTACGGCGGTGTGTTCCTTGTCGGCACGACGAATCATATCGACCCGCCGAGCTTCACCATGCACGGCGGCACCATTTCCGATAACACTGCGGGTGCGTCTGACGGCGGTGGCGGCGGCGTATATGTGGGTGAGAAGTGCAGCTTCACCATGGACGGCGGCACCATCACCGGCAACACGGCAACCGCCGGCAACGGCGGCGGCATCTATATCCACTTTAACGCCGGCAATGTTTCGATCTCCAACGCCACGATCACCGGCAACAAGGCGTCCGCCACGGGGGATACAAGGTATGGCCACGGGGGCGGCATTTATTCGCAGAGAGGGGTAACCGTCAAGAATGTGACGATCACCGGAAACAACAGCACCTTTGAGGGCGGCGGCATCTATGGAAAGGGCGCTATTACCCTCACCGATGCTACCGTTACCGACAACAATCAATATGACGTTTACTACGACGGAACAGAAAGCACAAACCCTAAACTTACCGTTTCCGGCTCGGTGAAGGCCGGCTATTACGCCAATTATGATTGGAAGCTGCCCATTCTTGTATCAGGCGCATTGAGTGAGGATTCGGTCATCCGTGTGGGCGTGCGTGAAGGCATAAATCCTGGGGCCATCGCCGAACCGGCAAGCGGCGTGACGCTCAGCGCTGAGAACTTCAAGGCGGACGCCGCCGACAGCGTGACCAGCCTGGGCAATGACGGCAAGGTCTATCTTGTGCCCTGCACGCACGAGATGGACGATACCGGCTACACCTGCAAGAAGTGCAAAACGCAATTCGACGCGCGCGTGGGCGATAGCGCCTATTATAAGACGCTGACGGATGCGTTTAATGCAGCCAGAGGCAGCACCGTGACGCTGCTGCGGAATGTGACGCTCACAGGAAATTGCTCTTCTGAGAACTACTCAGCGACGCTGGATCTGAATGGCAAAACTGTCAGCACCGAGAATAAATACATTCATGTCGGAGGCGGGAACAAGTCCAATACTCTGACGGTCAAGGATTCTAGCAAGGGCGGCGGGACGCAGGCGCTCAATGTCAAGTTTTCGGTTGGGTCCAACGGAACGCTGGCGGTTGACGACTCCTACACCGGCGAGATTTCGCGCGTGGAGCTGCAGGCCGGCGGCGCATTGGAGCGCTTTGGCGGCAAAATCGGCGAGTTGGTTTTAAGCAATGCTGCGTATGGCTCCACAAGTACGGGCTACGGCCTGAAGCTGTGGAAGGGCAATCCAAACGCCTGCACCATCGGCAAGATCACGGACAACACGAAGAGCAAGAGCCTCACCGTTAACGACCTGCTGGGAACCGACTATGCGAAGTGCGAGCTGTACGGCGAAAAGGACAGTGTATGGAGCATCGTTCCCAAGACGGAGAAAATCTCCGAACTGACCGGCTATACAGCGTACAAGGTGCAGTTCCCGGAGTGCGTCCATCAGTGCGCCGATGACAGCAACCCCGTATGCTCTGTGTGCCACAAGAAACTGTATACGAAGATCACCGCCAAGGCCGCTGACGGCACGACCAAGACTGCCTACTTCACGGAAGACAGTGCGCTGGAAAACGGCTATGTAGAGGCCATCCAGACCTTGAACGGCTGGAGCAATGAGGGCTGCACCGAGCCAACGCTGACCCTGCTGCGGGATATGTATGCTTACGGCACCTCCATGCCGCTGACCGGCACGCTGACGCTGAAGGGCGGAACGCACACCGCCAAGAATGTGACGGTCGCTAAAAACGCGGACGTGACCTTTGCCAGCGGCAGCTATAAAGGTGCGACCATCGACGGCACGGCGACGGTGAAGGAGGGCGTCACATTTACCGACGCCTCCGTCGAGGTGAACGGCACGCTGAACGTCGAGGGCGGTACCTTCACTGGTAATGTCAAATTCAACGGCAGCAGCATCGCGAACATCAGCGGCGGCAGCTTTAATAATGAAAAGAAATATGGCGGCGTTGAGTTTGACTACAATGTCACGGGGACGATCTCCGGCGGCACGTTTGTCTTCGCGGATTTTTACACCACCAAAGTCAAGCTTTCCGGCGGCACATTTACGATGATCAAAACCAACGGCGACCGCAAACTCGCCGACCTGCTGGCGGAGGGCGCGGCGTATTACGGAGCAAGTGATAATCAGGCTGTGACCAATGATAGATTGAATACGCTGGAAAATGTCAAGGTCGTGTCGCATACGCACAACGGCGGCACGGACGGCAACGGCACTTGCAGCATCTGCGGCAAGTAGATGGCGGCGTCGCTGACCGTCGGCGACAAGACGAGCTGGTACGCGGCCTTTGCCACTGCCATCGAGGCGGCGAACGCGGCGGACGGCGAAAAGACCATCACGCTGTATCAGGATGTGAATGGCTATGCCGACGGGCATTCGACCACCTATGAGCTGACCCACGGGCCGGTGACGCTGGCGACCGGCGGGAAAACGGTCACGAGAGTAAACCTCATCGCCAAGGGCATTTCTTTGACGGTCACGGGCAGCAACGGAGACTTCAATGTGACGGTGGACGGCAAAGACGCGGAATTGACCGTCAACGACGGGAATACGAAGCTTGCCATTGTCACGGCGCAGAACGGCGGAAAGCTTTCGCTGAGCAACGGCACCTTCAGCCGTGTGGCTGTAAAGGACGACGGCAGCAGCGCCAGCCTCAGCGGCGGCAGCTACGGCGAGATCACGAGCGACACCGGCTATGTCAAGCCCTACGCGCTGCTGGCGAAGGGGTACGCTTACAAAAAAACAAAGGATAACCAATGGCTCCCCAACGCCAATTCAATCCCGTCAGAAGTCACCGTTGAAAAAGCCCCCTTCGCGGTCGAAAAGATCTATCCGAATAGCGATACGAACTACACCGAAAACTCGGCGTTTGCGACGGACGGCAATATCACGCTGACTGCGGTAATCGCGCCCAAAACGGAGGGCGTCACCTACTACTACTGGTGGGAGCTGTTTGACGAATCAAAGAAAGACTGGACCACGAAATTAAACAATGTTAATACTGCGACGCATACCGGCGGGCAGAGCAAGACGCTCTCCATCAGCAATCTGCCGGAAAACAGCAGCTACCAATACCGCGTTGATGTGTGGAGCAACAACGGCTACCAGTGCTACAGCGAGCCGTTCACCGTGACCCGGCATCAGCATAGCTGGATGTACACGGCAAGCGGCGCGACCATCACCGCCAAGTGTACGGCAGAGGGCTGCTATCTGACCGACGGAAACGGCGGCAGCGTGACCATTGCGGCCCCCGCCGAGCTGACCTACAGCGGGGAAGGCAAACCCGCCACGGTGACTGCAAGCAGCGATTGGCAGGGTCCGGCGGCGAGTGAAATCACCATCAGCTACATAAAGACGGGCAAGTATGGTCCAGAGAAATTGGAAAACGGCGCGCTCCCCACTAACGCGGGCGAGTACACCGCCAGCATCACGGTGGGCGAGGGCAATAATGCTGCCACCGCCAGCGTGAAGTATACCATTCAGAAGGCCAATCCGGTGGTGACCGACTGGCCGACGCTTTCTGCGCCGGTTTATGTCAACAGTGAAGCAACCCTCACCGGCGGCAACGGCGAAGGCACCTTCGCTTTCAAGGCAGATGCCGCTAAATTTTGGGACAGCGCAGGCAGCAAGACCACCACGGTCGTGTTTACTCCCACAAATACCAATAATTACAATGAACTGACTCAGGACTACAACGTAACGGTTGTCAAGCGTACGGTAAAGAGCTGCAATACGCCGGCTGGCATTATGGATAAGCCATACGGAACGGCGCTGGAAGAGCTGGGATTACCCGGAACCGTGACGATCACCACGGTGGACGGCAAAACATTTGATAAGATTCCCGTCACATGGAGCGGTTATGATCCGAATACGCTGGAGGAGCAGACGCTCACCGGAACATTGGATCTTACTTCGATTGCTGACGAGGTGGAGCAGCCCAGCACGCCTGTGACGGCGCAGATCAAGGTCAAACTCACGCAGAAGAACTTCAGCGGCATTTCGCCTGTGGCTTATGAGGGTGTGTATGACGGTAGTCCGCACGGGATCACCCTCACCGGCGTGCCTAGTGGCGCAATCGTAAAATACGGCGAAAGCGCAGATAGCTGCACACAGGACAGCCTGACCTACACCGACTTCACGAATGGTGCAAAGACCGTATATTATAAGGTCTCACAGTCCGGCTATGCGGATGCTTCCGGCTCTGCCACGGTAAATATTACCAAACGCCCACTCACCGTTTCCAGCATCACGGAAAATAAGACCTATGCGTATGCTTCCGGTTCAGACGGTAAGGCAATCGGTGTGGATATTGCAGGAAAGCTCCCGGTGGATAAGGGAACTACAACATATACGGTTGCAAAGACAGATACAGAGCAGCTTTTAAGTGAGGTAACAGTCGATACAGCCGGAAATCTGACCTATAAAGTAAATCAGGTAGATTCGTCCAAGGTTGGAAAGACAGCAATTATCACGGTAACAGCTTCGATGGAGAACTATGAGAATGTTAAATACACGCTGACGATTAGTATTACAGATAAGAAGACGGTAGAGATTAAGCGTGGAAACACCGTATCCGTAGATGGAAGTAATGTGCTGACCTATGGAGAAAAGATTTCAAAGCTGACACTCGGAAATACCGTTTTTGTGGAAGCCGGTACAGATAATATGGTAGAAGGTATCCTTTCATGGAGTAATCCGGACGAAATCCCTGCTACAGGAACCACACAGGCAGGCTGGGTATTCAAGCCGACAGACAGCAGGCATTATGCTGAACTTACCGGAACAGCAGCTATCACGGTTGCTAAGGCAACACCAGTAATTGCAGAGAAGCCGACAGCAGGCGCACTTACCTACGGACAGAAACTTTCAGACAGTACCCTGACCGGAGGAAAAGCAGCTTATCAGACAGCAGATGGAACTGAAGTCACAGGAACATTTGCATGGAAGAACAGCAGTAGCAAGCCTACAGCAGCAGACAGCCAAAAGACAGAGTATGATGTAATATTTACACCATCAGATACAGATAATTATAATGCTGTTGATATGAAAATCATTCTTACGGTCAACAAGGCAGCGAAAGCTCCGAACATGCCGGAAGCTGCGATGGAACCGGCACACAGTACAAAGAAGGTTGGCGATATTATACTTCCGGAAGGCTGGAGCTGGCAGGAGGCAGATAAGGACACGGCACTTGCAGATGGTGTGGCAGTGACAGCGAATGCATTTTATACAGGAACTGACAAGGGCAACTACGAGACAGAAAGTGTAAGCATTACGATTACAAGAAGCGAATGTGAGCACAAAAATACAGAAATCATAAACAAAAAAGATGCAACCTGTAGCGATGAAGGCTATACCGGAGATACTTACTGTAAGGATTGTGGTGAAAAGCTTGCCGCCGGTACAACAATCGAGAAAAAACCGCACAAGGTCGGAACACCGGCTACCTGTGTATCAAAAGCAGTATGCAGTGTTTGTAGTGAAACCTTTGGTGAAGTGGATGCCACGAACCATGTGCATACAACCGTGAAGAACCGAAAGGAAGCAACCTGTACGCAGACCGGATACGCAGGAGATACCTATTGTACGGACTGTGATAAACTTCTGAGTACCGGAAAAGAGCTGGCAGCATTGGGACATGATTATAAAGCAACCGTAACAAAGCAGCCAACGACAACCGAGGAAGGAGTCAGGACCTACACCTGCACCAGATGCAACAGCAGCTACACAGAGAGTATTGCGAAGCTGCCGGAGGAACAGCACACTCATAACTATACGGGAAGCATTACGAAGGAAGCAACCTGTACAGAGGCAGGGGTAAGGACTTATACCTGTTCCTGTGGAGACAGCTATACAGAGAATATTCCGGCAACAGGACACAGCTATGTATCAAAAGTGACGAAGGCTGCAACGACAACAGAGGAAGGCATCATGACCTACACCTGCTCCAAGTGCGGACACAGTTACACACAGCCGATCGCTAAGATTAAGTCCGATGACAGCAACAAGGATAATGGCAGCCAAAACCAGAAACCGCAGTCTGGCACAGACAATGGTAATCAGAATCAGGAGCCACAGCCTGATACGGGTAATGGTAAGGACAATGGTACTTCAATTAAGCCATACATCAAGGATGACAGCGGCAAGGAAGGCTGGGATGTTATCAAGCCACAGCTTGAAGAAGCTAAGTCAGGCGATACAGTAACAGTTGTCATGAATGGAACGACTGTAGTACCGAAAGATGTAATTGACAGTATCAAGGGCAAAGATACAACACTTGTTCTGGATATGGGAAATGGCCTTTCCTGGAAGATTTATGGAAAGGATATTACTGATGCAACCGGAGATATTGATTTTGATGTGACAGTCGGAGCAGATGCCGGAAAATCCATTCCTGTGGATGTCATCAACAACGTGACCGGGGAAAGGTATTCTATTAACCTGACTCTTGCTTATGACGGAGAGTTTGGATTTACAGCCACACTGACCGTCAACATGGAATCAAAGAATGCAGGACTGTATGCGAACCTGTTCTACTACAATGAACAGACCGGAGAACTGGAATTTATCAGTGCCGGACAGATTGATTCGGATGGAAATGTGGAACTTGTATTTACCCATGCATCAGATTACACGATTGTTGTTGATACCAGGATTATGAGTGATAACGGTCAGGCAGACAACAAGTCTGATGAAACCATTCCTGCGCCTAAGACAGATGACAGCACTTCAAAATATGCATGGAATAATACGATAATCATTATCATAGGTATCTGTATTATACTGATTGTTTTTGGAGCCGTATTCTATGTAAGAAAAAAGAGTGGTTCAGAAGAAGAATAATGATGATTTCATAGGAGTTGCACGATTTAATAGAAAGAGCAAAATCAACAAAAAACAGCTAAAAGTATGTATTTAATATTTGGTGCTCACTTTTTAACATGATATCTATAAAAAGATCCGATGTAAAACAAAAAACTGGTTTACATCGGATCTTTTTAGTATATAATGATTATTGAAAGGCGGTGGAAGTATGCTCATAAGATATATGTTTGACAATTTTTGTTCGTTCAAGGAAGAGTGTGAGTTTTCATTAGAAGCACCAGGCGGGAAAGTAAAGAAGCGCTTTCCGGATAACTATATTACAACAGAAACAGGATACGACTTGCTGAAAACGGCAGTTATCGTAGGTGAGAACGCAGGTGGTAAGTCCAACTTTATAAATGGATTAAAATATCTGAAATCATTGTTTGATACAAACATGAAAGTGCAGTCTGTTAATTCATATATTAACGCAGATACTTTGATGGAGTGTAATAATCCCAAACAGAAATTTAATGTAGTATTCTTAGCGGGGAATCATTATATCTGTCTCTTATACACATCTCCGAGCCCACGAGACTAAGGCGAATCT
>ENA-OZQP01000344-OZQP01000344.1-human-gut-metagenome-genome-assembly--contig:-NODE-344-length-10890-cov-4.387448_pt1 | contig 10890 bp, 9 predicted proteins | sample MGYA00243776_ERZ653922 | MGnify/ENA primary metagenome ERZ653922 (study PRJEB26926, sample SAMN06164471) | human gut metagenome | biome: ENVO:00009003; feature: ENVO:2100002; material: ENVO:00002003... | reverse complement strand
CGAGATTCGCCTTAGTCTCGTGGGCTCGGAGATGTGTATAAGAGACAGATCTCCATGACAGCAGTGTTGGTGTCCTTGAGATAGCCATAATATGCGTTGACCGGTTCATGATAAGGTCCGGTAACTGTGACATCGACACGTTCTCCATTCAGCCCTTCGATCAGGGCATCCGTAGTTCCCTCGCCGCCGTCAGCCAGTGGTTTGACGATCACTTCTGCATCTTTATGTGCGGCAAGAACGCCGGCTTTGACAGCCATGCCGGCTTCCATGGAAGTCATGCTTCCTTTAAATGAATCAACAGCAACTACAACTTTCATAACAAAACCCCCTGTTGGTAATGTGAATGTTTTTTGAAAAAGCTGCTCAGGCAGTAAACGCAAATGTGTAAGGTGATTGGAGAAACTGAACAGCTTTGATGATGTTACTATAGCATGTGCGGGATGAAAAAGATATGTCTTTGATACTGAAAAATAAAGATAAATTTACGAAATATATATACTATATAACAAAATATTTGAAATGAAGCGGATAAAAGAATTGTAAAGTGCAGATCTGCATGATAAGTATAATGCGATAGTCTGGACGTGGTGTCTGCTTGTAAAAACAGATACCACGTTTGTCTATTCTTTATTTCGGTTCTTTCCCCGCCGCAAATACCATCATCATCTCGTTGGTAAGACTGCTGTTGTTGTCCTGACCGATAATTTGATCACGCTCAAACCACTGTGCTATGGAAAGCTCTTCGTGATCCACCGTGAGAGTATCCTCTCCGTCTACATCACAGAAAAATCCGAAAAGTAAAGTGCCGGAGAAGGACCATGGCTGGCTCTTGTAATAACGAAGATTTTTGACTTTAAGGCCGACCTCTTCCATGACCTCACGCTGGACGGTCTCTTCAATGGTTTCCCCAATTTCTGCAAATCCGGCGATCAGAGCATATTGTTTAAAACTCCGGCCTTCATATTTGGAACAAATGATCTTGTCACCGTTTGTGATGCCGACGATGACAGCCGGCATAAGTACCGGGTATTCCCGACGGCCGCAGGAAGGGCAGTACATCATACGCTCTTTTGTGTCATGCTTCATTGGTTTTCCACAGCATCCGCAGAAACGCCGATTTTTGTACCAGAACCAGAGCTGATATCCAGTGACTGTGGCGAAAGCAAGATACTGTGGCTGGACATAACGAAGCTCTCTTGTTTCATGGAATTCATAGCCCGGCAGCAGGGATGTATCAAGTCCCGGGATCAGATAAAAACGTTCCTGATCAATGGAAAAAAGATAGATATAATTTTCGTACAGATCGCTTACATTTCCTTCCAGTTCGCGAAAACGTGGAAGAGAGATGGAAACGTCATCTTCTTTTTTATGGAAGAAACACTTTCCATTTTCGTAAGCGAGAATGATGCTGTTGCCATCCGGTGTGACTGGTTTATATTCATTGTGATAAGTATGCGGTGCGATATCCTGAATCATAAAAAATCCTCCTTTTGGTGATAACTACGTAGTGGTCATGCAGGACCGGAAAATATAATTCAGTATAGGACACACGCAGAAAAAATGCAACACAGAGAAAAAACGGGTGTGAAAAGAGATTATAACTTTTTACTTATGAATTTGTGAAAAAAGTATCAGATACTATTGACAATGACCAAAGGGTATGCTATTATAATGTCAGTATAATTCCATATTGAACATATGAAGTGCTGGCTGTGTCCGCGTAGCAGTCAGAAGAGGGAATCAGGTGAGAGTCCTGAGCGATCCGGTCACTGTAACAGAGGAGCGAACCTTCATTATCCCATTGTACATAGTATGAGAAGGGGAAGGCAAGCGATGATCCTGAAGTCAGGAAACCTGCTTTGTATGGCGAGGTTAAACTTCCGTGTAAAGTGTAACAACCAACTTAGGGATATCCGCAGTCCCAGAGTGTTGTCTGCTTATTGGAAGCAGGCATTTTTTTATGGAATTCGCCTGTTCGTATGAATTATACCTCATGCTTGTAATTGCGGTGGCCGCCGCAGAGCATGGTAACCCATTAAGGGTATGATTAAATGGCAGGCGATACTGCTTCGGATGCATTCGTTCCCTCCGCATATTTGAACGGATTCATTGTCTACCCCGGAGCAGCATCGCAAATCCTCTATAAGAATGTTTGAATGACAGCATGACATTGGTCATAGCTGCTTTTTTTATATCTTCTTATAGGATATAATAGGATGAAAAGGGGATGGAGGTGAATATTATGGAGAAACCGTATTGGGAAGGGAAACATTATTCCTATTTCAGCAATAAGGAGTGTGAATATTTTCCATGCCATAAAGGGGCAGACCCGGAGAATTTTAATTGTCTGTTTTGTTATTGCCCGTTGTATGCACTGGGTGATAAATGTGGCGGGAATTTTAAGTTTACGGATAAGGGATTTAAGGACTGCACGGATTGTCAGCTGCCGCATAAGAGGAAGAATTATGGGTATGTGACTGGGAAGTATGCGGAGTTGGTGGAGTTGATGAAGAAGATGGGGTAGGTGAGGAATGGGGACGCCTACGGAGAAACACCTCCTGTACGGATGACATTCGCTCACCGGGGTGTGGCCCCTGAACGCCGCCCGTAGGGCGGCAGATTAGGGACCGGTGTGTGGGAGACTCATTATCTCTCTTCTAATATCATTTTCAACCTTGGAATCTGATTATTCAAGATCAGTTCCTCCGGGAACATTTCTTCATGCACGAATTCGGCGGCGCAGGTGAAGTCTCCGATGTGTTCTGTGCCGTGGCTGTCGCTGGAGAGGACGATCGGGATGTTGTACTTGCGGCAGCAGCGCAGGATCTCGCGGTTGTTGGTTCGGGTGTCTCCTCGGTAGCCGTAGGGGGCGAGGGAGGCTTCGTTGATTTCAAAGATCACTCCGAATTCTTTTGCTGCGACTGCAAGTGTCTCATAATCTGCCGGGAAATGCGGATTATCGCAATGTCCGAGGATTTTGACGCAGGGATGCTTCATAGCGTTCAGGTAAGCACTTGTATTTTCTTTTACAGAACCACTCTTATAATTTTGCGCGTGCATGCTCGCAATCGCGTAATCCAGTTTGTCAAGAAGTTCATCATTCAAATCTACATGTCCATCAACATCAAGGATATTTAGTTCAACTCCAAACAATAATTCAATCCCAAAGCGTTTCTTGGGAGAATAAGAAAGACTTCTGAAATAAGAAGAAGTTCCTGCGGCAAGTGTGCCAGGTCCATGGTCTGTGATCCCGAGCAGTTTAAGGCCCTTCTTTGAAGCCGCTTTTGCCATATCAGAAACAGTACAGGTTGTTCCGTGCCCGCTTGCGATTGAATGTGTATGTACATCAGAAAGATACATTTTCTCTCCTCCTCTGATCAGAAAAAATTGTCACTGCCAACTTCATTTATAGCAACAAAAACTATACTGACTTCAGTATGGCAGTTCAAAATCCAAAAGTCAACTCAAAAATCAAATTCCAAATAAAAACCAACACAAAACAAACAAAAACCACAACAAAACCCGCACAAAAAACCGATAAATACTGTTGGATTCCGTTGACATGCGAGGGTGGGTAGAGTATAATGATTCTATATGAATCGTGGCGTCATAGCGCCTTTTGAAGGTGCCAGTGGCACATCCGCTGATACATATGAGATATGGCGTTTGAGACACCATAAGAAAGGAGAAGTGTGGAGATGTTTAATACCACAGATATTCCAAAGTCATCCAGAATTCCGAAACTGGTTGAGGCACTTTATGCCCACATGCCGGTTATCGAATCTGCAAGGGCGAAGCTTATCACAGAATCGTACAAGGCCACAGAGGGACAGCCTACGATCACCAGACGTGCAGAAGCTTTTGCCCACATTCTCCGTAATATCCCGATCATCATCCGTGACAACGAACTGATTGTTGGAAGCAGCACGATCGCACCGCGAGGATGTCAGACTTTCCCGGAATTTTCCTACCAGTGGCTGGAGGATGAACTGGATACGGTTGAAACGAGGAGCGCAGACCCGTTTTACATTGCTGAGGAGACCAAGCAGGAGTTAAGAGAAGTACATAAATACTGGAAGGGCAAAACCTCCAGCGAACTTGCAACCTCCTACATGGCGCCGGAAGCAATCAGAGCAATCGAACACAATATTTTTACACCAGGCAACTATTTTTACAACGGTGTCGGACATGTAACTGTTAAATATGAAGAAGTTCTTGCAATCGGTTACAAGGGAATCATCGACAAAGCACAGGCAGAACTCGACAGATGTCAGGTTGGAGACGGCAATTACGTCAAGAAATCACATTTTCTTAAGGCAGTCATCCTTTCCTGCCAGGCAGTCATCGAATACGCAGAGCGTTATGCAGAGCTTGCGTCCCAGATGGCAGCAGAGTGTACCGATCCTGTACGTAAACAGGAACTTCTGCAGATCTCACAGAACTGCAGCCGTGTTCCGGCAAATGGAGCAACAAGCTTCTATGAAGCATGCCAGTCCTTCTGGTTTGTACAGCAGCTCCTTCAGGTTGAATCCAGCGGACATTCCATTTCCCCTGGACGTTTTGACCAGTATATGTATCCTTATTATAAGGCAGATCTTGACAAGGGCATCATCACCAGAGAATCCGCACAGGAACTTCTTGACTGTATCTGGGTCAAACTGAATGACCTCAACAAAGTCCGTGATGCAGCTTCTGCAGAGGGATTTGCAGGATACAGCCTTTTCCAGAACCTGATCGTCGGTGGTCAGGACAAGGACGGAAATGATGTTACCAATGACCTTTCTGTTATGTGTATCCTTGCATCTATGCATGTACACCTGCCGATGCCTTCCCTTTCCATCCGTGTATGGAATGGCTCCCCGCACGAACTGCTGATCAAGGCAGCCGAGCTTACAAGAACAGGTATCGGACTTCCGGCCTACTATAATGATGAAGTTATCATCCCGGCACTTCTGAACAGAGGACTGACTCTTGCAGATGCCAGAGAATACAACATCATCGGATGTGTAGAACCGCAGAAAGCCGGCAAGACAGATGGATGGCATGACGCAGCATTCTTCAATATGTGCCGCCCGCTGGAACTCGTATTCTCCAATGGTATGGACAAGGGCGAGCTTGTTGGTATCCAGACAGGCGATGTCACCAAGATGACAACCTTCGAGGAATTTTATGACGCATACAAGAAACAGATGGAATACTGTATTTCCCTTCTTGTAAATGCAGATAATGCGATCGACGTTGCACACGCAGAACGTGTACCGCTTCCATTTGAATCCTGTATGGTAGATGACTGCATCAGCAGAGGACTTTCCGTTCAGGAAGGCGGCGCGATCTACAACTTCACAGGACCGCAGGGCTTCGGTATCGCAAATATGGCAGATTCCCTGTATGCGATCCGCAAACTTGTATACGAAGACAAGAAAGTTTCCATGGAAGAATACAAAGAAGCTCTTGCATGGAACTATGACAAAGGACTTGATGAGCAGTCAGTCAAAGATATCTCCGAGATGATCCTCAAGGGAATGCAGGACGGCGGCATGAATGTCACAGAAGACACAGCCAAAGCAGTCCTTACAACAGTCATGAGACTGAAACCTACAGAGGAGCAGCTTCGCAGATTCACAGAGATCCATCACATGATCGACGAAGTTCCGAAATACGGAAATGCGATCGACGATGTTGACTATTTTGCAAGAGACGTAGCTTATACATACACACGCCCGATGCAGAAATACCACAATCCACGTGGAGGACAGTATCAGGCAGGTCTTTATCCGGTATCAGCAAACGTACCGCTTGGTGGACAGACAGGTGCAACACCGGATGGCCGTTATGCACATACACCGGTTGCAGATGGCGTTTCTCCATCCGCAGGCAAGGATGTCAAGGGACCGACAGCGGCAGCAACTTCCGTTTCCAGACTGGATCACTTCATCGTATCCAACGGAACACTGTTCAACCAGAAATTCCATCCGTCAGCACTGGCAGGAAGGGAAGGACTGGAGAAGTTTGTTTCCCTGATCCAGACCTTCTTTGATCAGAAGGGAATGCATATGCAGTTCAACGTTGTTGACCGTGAGACTCTTCTCGACGCGCAGAAACATCCGGAGAAATATTCTCATCTGGTTGTACGTGTTGCAGGCTACAGTGCACTGTTTACAACACTTTCCCGTTCTCTTCAGGATGATATAATCAGAAGAACAGAGCAGGGCTTCTAAAAGGAAGATATTATGGATTATTTACAGACAAAAGGTCGTATTTTTGATATCCAGAGATATTCGATCCACGATGGCCCGGGGATCCGTACGATCGTCTTTCTGAAGGGCTGCGTGCTCCGCTGCCGCTGGTGCTGTAATCCGGAATCACAGGAATACAAGATCCAGACCATGAAAGTCCTCGGTGAGGACAAGGTGATCGGCAGAGATGTTACAGTAGAAGAGATGATCCAGGTGGTTGAACAGGATCGCCCGTACTACCGGCGTTCCGGCGGCGGCCTGACCCTCTCCGGAGGTGAGAGCCTCTGCCAGCCGGAGTTCGCGAGAGACCTTCTCAGAGCTGCCAAGGAGCGGGGAATCAACACCGCCCTGGAGAGCATGGCATGTGCACCGTTTGAGGTGATCGAGGAAATCCTTCCATATCTTGATCTGTATCTGATGGATATGAAGCATACCAATCCGGCAAAACATAAGGAATTCACTGGTCGCCCGAATGATCTGATGATGGAAAATGCCCGTAAGGTTGCACTTTCCGGCAAATGCAAGCTGACCATCCGAGTTCCGGTTATTCCGACGTTCAATGCGACGGTAGAGGAGATCCAGGGAATCGCATCCTTTGCGAATACCCTGCCCGGAGTAGAGCAGCTTCACCTGCTTCCGTATCACCGTCTCGGACAGGATAAGTACACCGGACTTGGCAGAGAATATCTGATGGATGGCATCCTTCCACCGACCGCAGAGGAGATGAATACCCTCAAGAGAGCGGCAGAGGCAGTAAGCTCCCTGCACGTTCAGATCGGCGGCTGAGGACAATAAAGTTATGTTGCGAAAAACAACAAAAACAACATTCGAGAAACAATGAAAACAACATAAAACAACGATAATTTCTTGACAATCCAGGTTATAAGGAGTAAAATCTTCTTAGAAATAAAACAAAACCCAAGCTATGCCCTGAGGGTTATCCTAATCGCCTCCAGGGTACGGCAAACCACACTGCTTTAGGAGGAAAATAAGCATGGTAAACGAATTTGAAATCAAAAAACAAATCTGTGACATCGGAAGACGTATCTACAACCGTAACATGGTTGCAGCAAACGACGGAAACATTTCCGTAAAACTGAACGACAACGAATTCCTCTGCACACCAACAGGTGTATCCAAAGGATTCATGACACCAGAGTTCATCTGTAAAGTAGATGCTCAGGGTAACGTAATCCAGGCTAACCCGGGATTCAAACCATCTTCTGAGATTAAAATGCACATGAGAGTATATCAGAAGAGACCAGACGTAGGATCTGTTGTACATGCTCATCCGATCTATGCAACATCCTTCGCTATCGCTGGTATCCCGCTTACACAGCCGATCATGCCAGAAGCTGTTATCGCTCTTGGATGCGTTCCGATCGCTGAGTACGGTACACCTTCCACAATGGAGATTCCGGACAACCTTGAGAAATATCTGCCATACTTCGACGCAGTTCTTCTTGAGAACCACGGAGCTCTTACATGGAGCACAGACCTGAACGCTGCATACATGAAGATGGAATCCGTAGAATTCTACGCACAGCTTCTGTATCAGAGCAAACTCCTTGGCGGACCGAAGGAATTCGACAAAGAAAACATCAAGAAACTGTATGAGATTCGTCGTAAATTCGGTATGCCTGGTAAACATCCTGCAAACCTCTGCCAGAACAAAGACGGCGTAAACTGCCACAACTGCGGTGGAGCATGCCACAACGAAGAATACAAACAGTTCCCAGGATATCAGTATGATTTCGTAGGCGGAGCAGCACCGGCAGCAGAAACTACTACAGCAGCACCGGCAGCTAACGCAGACGCAGAACTGGTTGCAAACATCACAAAACAGGTTATGGCTCAGCTCGGACTGAAATAATCCATTCTATATAAACGGTAGACATTAAGGAGGAACAATCTCATGCCAATTAGTGAGAGCATGGTACAGGATATTGTACAGGAAGTAATGGCAAAAATGCAGATTGCAGATGCTCCGACTGGAAAACATGGCGTTTTCAAAGATATGAACGATGCGATCGAAGCTGCAAAGAAATCACAGCAGATCGTAAAGAAAATGTCCATGGATCAGAGAGAAAAAATCATCACCTGCATCCGTAAGAAAATCAAAGAAAATGCAGAAGTTCTGGCTCGTATGGGCGTTGATGAGACCGGAATGGGTAATGTAGGAGACAAGATCCTCAAACATCATCTGGTAGCAGACAAGACACCTGGTACAGAAGACATCACAACAACTGCATGGTCAGGAGACAGAGGACTGACACTGATCGAAATGGGACCATTCGGTGTAATCGGTGCGATCACACCATGTACCAACCCAAGTGAAACAGTACTCTGCAATACAATCGGTATGCTGGCTGGCGGAAATACAGTAGTATTCAACCCGCATCCGGCTGCTATCAAGACTTCTATCTTTGCAATCAACCTGGTAAACGAAGCTTCTCTTGAAGCAGGCGGACCGGACAACATTGCAGTAACAGTTGAGAAGCCTACCCTTGAAACAAGCAATATCATGATGAAACATAAAGATATCCCGCTGATCGCAGCAACAGGCGGCCCTGGCGTTGTAACCGCAGTTCTTTCTTCCGGTAAGAGAGGAATCGGAGCCGGAGCAGGAAACCCGCCGGCAGTTGTTGATGAAACAGCTGATATCCGTAAGGCGGCACAGGACATCGTAAACGGATGTACATTTGATAACAACCTTCCATGTATCGCAGAGAAGGAAGTTGTTGCAGTATCTTCTGTAGTAGATGAACTGATGCACTACATGCTGACAGAAAACGACTGCTACCTGGCTTCCAAAGAAGAACAGGACAAATTAACAGAAGTTGTTCTGGCAGGCGGTAAACTGAACCGTAAATGTGTAGGTCGTGATGCAAAGACCCTTCTTTCCATGATCGGAGTAAACGCACCGGCAAATATCCGCTGCATCATCTTCGAAGGACCGAAGGAACATCCGCTTATCACAACAGAGCTTATGATGCCGATCCTTGGTATTGTAAGAGCCAAAGATTTTGATGATGCTGTAGAACAGGCTGTATGGCTTGAACATGGCAACCGTCACTCAGCACACATCCATTCCAAGAATGTTGATAACATTACCAAATATGCGAAAGCAATCGACACAGCAATCCTTGTTAAGAACGGCCCGTCCTATTCTGCACTTGGATTCGGTGGAGAAGGTTACTGTACATTCACAATCGCAAGCCGTACAGGAGAAGGTCTTACAAGTGCAAGCACCTTTACCAAGAGAAGACGCTGCGTAATGTCAGACAGCCTTTGCATTCGCTGATCAGGAGGAAATATTAAAATGGATATGAATAACGTAAATATTGAAGAAATCGTAAAACAGGTTCTTTCCGGAATGACCGGAAATGCACCGGCTCAGACAGCAGCACCGGCAGCTCAGGCTCCGGCAGCACCGACAGCTGATCCGGTAATCCCGAAAACAGCTCATGTTGCAATGCTGACAGCTCTGGAACACTATGAAATCAAAGAATTCCCGATGCCGGAAGTTGGAGATGACGATATCCTTGTTAAAGTAGAAGGATGTGGTATCTGCGGAACTGACGCACACGAATTCAAGAGAGACCCATTCGGTCTGATCCCTGTAGCTCTTGGACATGAGGGAACTGGTGAGATCGTAAAAATGGGTAAAAACGTTAAAGTTGATACAGCTGGAAAACCAGTTAAAGTCGGCGATAAAGTTGTTACATGTATGATCTTCAAGGATGATCCGGAAATCACAATGTTCGACCTCAACAAGAAAAATGTTGGTGGAGCAGATGTATACGGACTTCTTCCGGATGATGATGTACATCTTAACGGATGGTTCTCTGATTACATCCTGATCAGAGGAGGATCTTTTGGATCTACATTCTTCAACGTAAGTGATCTGGATCTGGATTCCCGTATCCTGATCGAGCCATGTGCAGTACTTATCCATGCAGTAGAAAGAGCAAAAACAACAGGAATCCTTAAATTCAACTCAAGAGTTGTTGTTCAGGGATGTGGACCGATCGGTCTTATCTGTATCGCTATCCTTCGTACCATGGGTATCGAAAACATCTGTGCAGTAGACGGAAATGCAAAACGTCTTGATTTCGCTAAGAAGATGGGTGCTGAAGTATCCGTTGACTTTACACAGTACAAAGGCATTGAAGCTCTTACAGAAGCTGTTAAAGAAGCTCAGGGCGGACATCTTGCAGATTTTGCATTCCAGTGTACAGGAAACCCGCACGCTCATGCAAACATCTACAAATTCATCCGCAACGGCGGTGGACTTTGCGAGCTTGGTTTCTTCATCAATGGTGGAGATGCAACAATCAACCCGCACTTCGATCTGTGTTCCAAAGAAATCAACCTGGTTGGTTCCTGGGTATACACACTGAGAGATTATGCAACAACATTTGATTTCCTCAAGAGAGCAAAAGCAATCGGACTTCCGATGTCTGATCTTATCACAGACAGATTCCCGCTTGAGCAGATCAATGAGGCACATCAGACAAACCTTGCAATGACAGGTCTTAAGATCGCGATCATTAATAAATAATCCGGAAATAAAGGAGAAGCAAAATGGCAGAAGCTGTAGGAATTTTGGAAGTATTTGGGCTGGCAACAGCCTTTGTAGCGGCAGATGCAG
>ENA-OZQP01000323-OZQP01000323.1-human-gut-metagenome-genome-assembly--contig:-NODE-323-length-11103-cov-3.646180_pt1 | contig 11103 bp, 7 predicted proteins | sample MGYA00243776_ERZ653922 | MGnify/ENA primary metagenome ERZ653922 (study PRJEB26926, sample SAMN06164471) | human gut metagenome | biome: ENVO:00009003; feature: ENVO:2100002; material: ENVO:00002003... | reverse complement strand
AGCCTGTATCAGGATATTCATGTACAAATGGAAGGGAAACGGATCAAACACGATCAGGATTTGGGACGGGGGTATGCCTCGCATACGGTTCGGATAGAGAAAGATTCCTTACTTTACAAATTGTTTGAAACAGAAGTTTTGCCGGTCAATTCGTTTCACCACCAGGCGGTAAAAGAGGTTGCGCCGGGTTTCAGGGTAACCGCCCGTTCATCCGACGGAGTCATTGAAGCGATGGAGTCTACCGAATGCAAGTCAATGATGGGAGTGCAATGGCATCCGGAATGTTTCATATTGGAAAACAACACATGCATGATGCCACTATTCGAGTGGTTTATAAGGGAATCTTCTTCTTTCAGAGAAGCCAAAAGACTTCACAGACGCATGATAACGCTGGATTCACATTGCGACACTCCCATGTTCTTCGATCAAGGAATAAATTTTGCCACCCGTGACAAGAAAATCCTGGTAGACCTGCATAAGATGACGGAAGGACATCTGGACGCAACCATCATGGTGGCTTACCTGAAGCAATTGGAACGTACCGATGAAGCCTTATCGGCCGCTACTGCCAAAGCAGACCGCATCCTGAACGAAATAGAGGAGATGGTTGCCAAAAACTGCACAGCCGTAGATATAGCATATACTCCCGCTGATCTGTCCCGTTTGAAAAAAGCAGGGAAAAAGGCTGTCATGCTGGGCATTGAAAACGGATATGCCATTGGCAAGGATATCACGAATGTAGAACGTTTCCGACATCGTGGCGTGGTGTACATGACACTTTGCCACAACGGAAATAATGATATCTGCGGCTCCGCCCGTTATAATGAGGAAGAACTGGGCGTAAGCACATTCGGCGAACAGGTGATAAAAGAAATGAACCGTGTGGGAATGATGGTAGATATTTCTCATGCCGGAGAGAAAAGTTTCTACGATGCACTGGAAATCAGCAGCAAACCGATCGTGGCCTCTCACTCTTCGGCCCGTGCCCTTTGCGACCATCCGCGCAATCTGACGGATGACCAATTGAAAGCATTGGCAGCCAAAGGGGGTGTGGCACAGGTATGTATGTATGGCGGATTCCTTCGTAAGAACGGAGAAGCTACCATCAAGGATGCCATCGAGCATCTGAACCACATGGTAAATGTCATGGGCATAGAACATGTAGGGATAGGAACCGATTTTGACGGTGACGGCGGTATCACAGGCTGTGCTTCGGCATCAGAATTGATAAACTTTACACGCCGGCTGCTGTTGGAAAGATATAGTGAAGAAAGTATCCGCCTGATCTGGGGAGGAAACTTCCTGCGCGTTATGGAAGAAGTACAAAGAAAATAACGTAACTTTGCGGCGCAGATTCTCTATCTTGATAAGGACAATGCACAATATGTACTTAAATAACAAGGAATAAGTATGAAGATAAAAAACGTTTTAGTAATCCCGGTCTTGCTGCTTGTATTGACGGCTGTAGCCTGTGGAAACAGTAAAAGCAGAAACGACCGGACAGAAACCGTAGACAAAGAAGTGATCAAGGCTCCCGAATTCAATGCGGACAGCGCCTACCAGTACATTCAGGTACAAGCTGATTTCGGTCCCCGTGTCCCTAACACGCAGGCGCACAAAGAATGTGGGGAATATCTGGCAGGACAATTGGAAAAATTCGGAGCCAAGGTATACAATCAATATGCTGATTTGATAGCTTATGATGGTACTATCCTGAAATCACGCAACATTATCGGCGCTTACAAGCCCGAAAGTAAAAAACGCATCCTGCTTTGCGCCCATTGGGACAGCCGCCCGTATGCCGACAATGATCCCGACCCGAAAAATCACCACACTCCTATTTTAGGAGTAAATGATGGCGCCAGTGGTGTAGGTGTGTTATTGGAAATCGCCCGTCAGATACAGAAAGAACAACCTGCTCTGGGCATAGATATCGTGTTTTTTGATTCGGAGGATTATGGAATTCCTGAATTTTATGACGGTAGATACAAACAAGACACTTGGTGCCTTGGTTCACAATACTGGGCACGTACCCCACATGTTCAGAACTATAATGCACGCTATGGAATCTTGCTGGATATGGTAGGCGGAAAAGATGCCACGTTCTATTATGAAGGTTACTCGGCCCGCACCGCCCGTTCCGAGATGAAGAAGATCTGGAAAAAGGCACATGAGCTGGGATACGGCAAATATTTTGTAAAGGAAGACGGGGGCGAAACAGTAGACGACCATATCTATGTCAACAAACTGGCCCGCATCCCGTGTGTGGATATCATTAATTATGATGCCGGTAATCCGCAAAGTTCTTTCGGCTCTTTCTGGCATACGGTAAATGATACGATGGAGAACATTGACCGTAACACGCTGAAAGCGGTAGGACAGACGGTGATGGATGTGATTTATAATGAGAAATAAATGATAAAATAATGAAAACAATAAACGAACTTCAGGACGAAGTGATAGAAGAGTTCAGTGATTTTGATGACTGGATGGACAAGTATCAACTGCTCATAGACTTAGGTAACGAGCAGGAACCACTCGCCCCCGAATATAAAACAGAACAAAACCTGATAGATGGTTGCCAAAGCCGCGTATGGCTGCAAGCCGATATGGAAGACGGCAAAGTGGTGTTCCAGGCGGAAAGTGACGCCTTGATTGTAAAAGGTATCATTGCCCTGCTCATTAAAGTAGTCAGCGGACATACTCCTGATGAAATATTAAGCAGTGATTTATACTTTATAGAAAAGATAGGTTTGAAAGAACATTTGTCGCCCACCCGTAGCAATGGCTTGTTGGCGATGGTAAAACAGATGCGTATGTATGCGCTGGCTTTCAAGGCAAAAATGGCAAATTAGTGATTAGTGGTTAGTGATTACTAACCACTAAAAATCATCGCCCCAGCCGCTTGGTATCGACATCGGTACGTTTCTTCTCTTTGTATCCGCCGAATTTATAGAGGAATGAAAATGTAAAGCTACGATTGTCCCAATTCATTTCTGTCCGGTTCCGTTGCTGCCCCCACGCCAGCCGGGTGGTCATGTTCGATGTATTAAGAATATCATTTCCTTTCAATATCACCTTCGTCTTTCCATCCGGAGAAGTCCACTGAAGTGAAGTCGAAATATTACAAATAGGACTTAAGTTATACACCCCTTGTATGGCACGTGATTGGTAAAAGCCAGCCAACGTACCTATGATATTCGGTTTTTTCGATAAAATGAATGTGTTTGTGGTATTCAGGATGACGCTGAATTTATGCCGGTCGAATGCAATATCATGGAAATGGCTGTTCTTGTCATGGGAGAACAGACCGAAAGCAAAAATGCGCCCGTTCCACCATGTACTCACTTTATAAGAAACCATAGTCTGTATGGTCCATCTTTTCTGAAAATCATAATTCACAAACTGATTCATCTCCGCCAGACGGTCGGGCAATTGATAAGGAAGCTGCACAAAGTAATCGGGGGTGTAATTGTAATTCACCCCTATCATATATTTATTCTTATACAGATAATTCAAGTCGAGCGAATAATTGGAACTTGGCTTCAGGTCGGGATTTCCATGGGCCTCGGTATAGCTGTCCACATACTGTATAATAGGTTGCAACTGCCAGTAAGCGGGATATTTGCGATTACTGGTGAAGGACATTTGCAAGGTATGACCATCTGCCGGAGTATAAGTTGTGTTTACAGTGGGATACAGCATCCAGCTATGGCGTCCCTCAGCATGATAAAGCTCTGCGGCCAAGGAAACTTCGGCAGAAAACTTCTTCCCAAAACTATGTGAAGCACCGGTGTACATATTCAGAGTATATTCTTTTCGAAGCAGTTTCTCGGAATTATCGGGAGTCAAGGCTCCAGTTTCACCATCCCGATAGAACTGGTAGCTGTTATCGTGTGTGGTAGTATACTTTACACCATAATTGATCTCGGTTCCACCTTGCAAGGAATGAAGCTGGTTGGCATAGAACAACCAGCGGTTGATACGTTGGTTGCTGTCATAATTCAATGTCTGACGGACACTTTGCATATCTTTCTGTAAGAAGGTCTGTGACGGACTGGAGAAAAAAAGGAAATCCATTCCTGCCGAAAGGCCGAAAGAAGATTGATAGTCGGCTGTCACATTATGTAACTGGCGGCTGCCGTCATCCGTTTTATCACTGTGGGCTGTTCCACGCATTTTTGTACAGTCCTGTCCATAGCGGTATTGTGTATTGTAAACCACACTCAACAAGTTCTTCTTCCCGAAATCATAATCCGCCCCCAAGCGGAGGTTATGCCGGCCGCCATACCCTTTAGCCTCTGTTTTCAAATCCAACTCGTGTACTTCCCCCGCCATAGTGTGCCATGACTGTTTGTCCAATCCGAAAGTGGTATGTTTGAACCCGTATGAATACATCACATCCGCCGAAAAGCGCCGGGAAGTGTAAAGCAAATTTCCACGGCCTGCAATGTCTTCCCTGCGGGACTGTTCATACATAGCCGCCACTTCGCCGGACAAAGCAGGTTTCTGTCCAATATTCGATTTTAGAATAACATTCACCATGGCTCCACGAATCCGGTAACGGGCCGGAGCAGCATACATGATTTCCGCTTTCTCCAAACGACTGACAGGGGTATTTTCGAGTACTGTCCGTAGATCTTCCTTATCCAATGTACTGACCTTTCCGTTTATTACCACCGTTATACCGCGACCGCCCAATGTCAGATTACCGTCTTGTTCCACGATGCCGGGCAGTTCCTTTACCGCCTCGTAGGCGTTATTCACCGGAAGCCGTTCTACCATTCGGGGCAAATCGTAAATCAGTTTTCCCCGTTCTGCTTTTACTACAGGACGTTCACCTTTCACCAACACTTCCGGCAGCTGCTGAAAAAGACTATCCATATAGGTATAATTCACATCGTCCTGCGCCTGTACCGTGAATGTAAACAAGCATAAACAAAAGATAATCACTGTCCTCATCGTCGTTTTATTTTTAAGGTCTATGCAAAGTAAAGGCTAAAAGTGTTCCGTATGTGTTACCACCAGCTTACGAAGTCTTATTTAGTGTTATCAAAAGAAAGAAAATACTTATTTTGTGCCTATTTTTGCCTCACCATGAAGATACCGTTTAAAGCCATAGCCGCATTGATTATCCTTTCGCTGATAGGCGTCTTTGCCTATCAGGCATATTGGTTGACAGGATTATACACCTCGATGAAGAAGGATATGGACAATTGCCTGATAGAAACATTACAGGTGAGTGACTACAATGAAATGATGGAACGGTGCGATTCCGTGAAACGAAGCAACGAAACCATAAATGGCTATATCGAATCCAGTATTAATCTGGACAGCAGTGCTTTGATTACCAAAGTTATAGAAACCGAACCTTTCAAACAGCAAAAAAGATTTGGTCTGGAAATCAATGAACCGGTATCTACTACTATCGACAAAAACGGTACACTGGAACTGCTCACCAAATACTTCCAACGGGGTATCCACAGCCAGCTGGACCTTTTCACGGAAATCAACCTGCACACTTTCGACAGCCTTTTTACTAGGACACTTGCCATGCGCGGAATCATCTACCTGCCTCATCGCATCGAAATAGTGAATTTACGTCAAGACAGCACGATCGTACAAGGACTCAGTTCACCTCAAAAATACAGACCGGGCAAAGAAGCAGTGAGCTACTATTACAATTATGACTTGTACAACAAAATGGCATACCGGTTATGGGTAGAACCGACAAATACCATCGTCTTGCAACAAATGAAAGGGATACTTTATACCTCTTTCTTTATCATTATTATATTGGGGTTGTCATTCTGGTTTCTTATCCGCATCATCTTAAGGCAGAAAAGCGTAGAAGAAATGAAAGAGGACTTCACGCATAACATTACTCACGAGCTGAAAACTCCGATAGCTGTAGCTTACGCCGCCAACGATGCGTTGCTGAACTTCAACGGAGCAGAGAATCTGACAAAACGACAGAACTATCTTCAGATTATCCAAGCCCAGCTGAAACAGCTCAGCGGATTGGTGGAACAGATCCTTTCCATGAGTATGGAACAACGGAAGAATTTCCGTCTAAACTATGAGCTTGTCGAACTGAGGCCTATGTTGGAAAATCTGATAAGCCAACATAGGCTGAAAGCTGATAAGCCGACTGAGTTCAAACTTATTATGAAAGAAGACATAATCCTACACGCAGACCGCTTGCACTTGTACAACGTGATCAGCAATCTGATAGACAATGCTATAAAATATTCCGATGAAAAGGCATATATTTGCATTTCTGCAACACGCTGCAGCAGTCCATGTAACAGTGACCGTAACGCTTATGTGATGCTAAAGATACAAGACAAAGGAATAGGTATTCCTGCCGACAGACAAAAACATCTGTTTGATAAGTTTTATCGGGTTCCGACCGGTAATCTGCATAATGTAAAAGGATATGGATTAGGACTTTATTATGTAAAAACAATGATAGAACAGCATAAAGGAACTGTTTCCGTGGAAAGCAGCACAGGAAAAGGCAGTACCTTTACACTTAAAATTCCCGAATAAGCAAATGGAAAAGATACACGTTTTATTAGTAGAGGATGAACAGACTCTTGCCATGATTATCAAGGACACACTAGAAGAACAGGATTTTATCATTACTACCGCCGGAGATGGTGACGCCGCCGCCGCTCCAGATGCCGTCGCCGCCGGAGATGGTGCCGCTTCCGCCGTTGGCAGTGACCGTACTACCGCCAGAGATGGTGACGCTGCCGCTGCTGGAGATGCCGCGGCCGCCGTCGTCGCCGTTGGCAGTGACCGTACCGCCGGAGATGGTGAGGCTGCCGCTGCTGGAGATGCCGTTTGCGCCGCTGCCGCCTTGGGCCGTCAGGCTGTCATTTTCGCCGCCGGAGATGGTGAGGCTGCCGCTGCCGCTGCCGTAGATGCCGCTGCGGTAGATGTCGCTCTTCAGCGCGTTGTCGCCATCCAGCTTGATATTGGTGTCGCCCTCGCCGGTCACGCTTACGGCGGCTTTGTTCCGGCTGCTGGTGTCGATGTTCACATCCTTGAGTGTGACCTCGACCTTATCGTCCTTATCTTTGGCCTCGATGGTCACGGTGTGGGAAGAAGCGGTGTCCTTGTTCTGATTTGTGATGATGGTGTTGGTGTCGCCGTAGGTGGTATTGTTGTTCTGGGTGACGTTGTTGCCGCTCTCACCCGCCGAAATCGTAATGTCACCATTTTCGATGTGCCATATATCGGCAAAAGCCGGGGCGGCAAGGGTGGTGAGCATTGCGGCGGTCAGGATAAACGCTGCTGCCCGCTGAGAGGCCGGACGGGGTGAATCGATACCCTCCGTATGGAGGGGGCGACCCAGAACACGCATCGCAAGCTTACGATAAGACAGCATACAAAAACCTCCTTTGAATGGTGAAAAACAGGGGGGGTCTAATTACCCTGAATGTACCACATCTGCGGAGAAAAATCAATAAAACCTGCGCGAATCACCCTGTTTCCTGCGTGAATGGAGAAGTTCGGACAGATTTTGGCTCTCCCAAAGGGAGAGGCTTTTCTGCGCCTTTTTGCTCAAAAAACTTCCTGAAGATACATTTTATTGGACTTTTATTCTGCTATACTCCTGTCAGAACAAAAAGACACAGGAGGGAAGAGGAATGAAAGACATTGAGCTTCGGTATGTGGGCGGTCATGTGGAGGTGTATACGGAGGCGGGCGCGTTCCTGTTCTCGGCGGACACCCTGCGGGAGGCGATGGAAGAGCTGGATGCCGCCTGATGCATTCCCGGAAATACCGGAAGGCACCGGGCAGGAGTTAGAAAATACTAATGTAAAATGAATGTAAAATTCAAGAAAAGAACCGTCTAAGAAGGCCCGGAAATCTTAAAATTCCGGTCAAAAAAGTGATTTTCCTGTAAAATAATGCTTGTTGAGCCGGGGGGTTCGATGCTATAATAAAAAAGACGGCGTTTTGCGTATGGAGAGCTAAGCACAGCCGTCTTGTGCAATGGAGCAATAGGAAGATTTTAGGAGCATTGTTTTATGGACATTACACACATCACCTCTCTGCTGGGCGGTATTGCGCTGTTCCTGTATGGCATGTCGATCATGGGTGCCGGCCTCGAAAAGCTGGCCGGCGGCAAGATGCAGGGCGTATTGCAGAAACTGACTTCGTCCACCATCAAGGGCGTCATTTTCGGCACCCTCATCACCGGCGTCATCCAGTCGTCGGCCGGTACGGTCGTCATTTGCGTCGGCCTCGTCAACTCCGGCATCATGACCCTTACGCAGTCGGTAGGCGTTATCATGGGTGCAAACATTGGTACTACGGTCACCGGTCAGCTCATCCGCATGGCGGATATTTCGGGCGACAGCCTCATCCTGACCCTCATCCAGCCCAAGACGTTTGCGCCGGTGGTGGCATTTGTCGGCTGCATTTTTTATGTGTTCCTGCGCAACGCCAAAAAGAAGAACATCGGCCAGATCATGCTGGGCTTCGGCATCCTGTTCACCGGCATGAGCCTGATGGACACCGGTGTGTCTCCCCTGCGTGAGAGCGCAGCATTTCAGGAGCTGTTCGTCACCATGACCAACCCCATCCTCGGCGTTCTCGTGGGCGTGGTGGTCACGGTCATCATCCAGTCCTCTTCGGCCTCTGTGGGTATCCTGCAGGCGCTGTCCAGCACCGGCCTCGTCACCTTCAGTTCGGCCATCCCCATCGTGCTGGGTGCCCACATCGGCACCGCGTTCACCCCGCTTCTGACCATCGGCGGCTCCTCCAAGGACGGCAAGCGCGCCGCCCTCATCCACCTGTACTTCAACATCATCGGCAGCGTCATCCTGCTGGCGCTGGTCTATGCAGTCCAGTTCACCATCGGCATCCCCATGTGGGGCGATGTGATGAACAAGAGCAGCATTGCAAACATCCACACCATGACCAGCGTCATTGCGATGCTGTTCTTCCTGCCCTGCAGCGGCGTGCTGTCCAGGCTGGCCATGATGACCGTGCCGAACAGCGCAGAGGAGGCGCAGGAGCTGAGCATGCCTGTGCTGGATGAGCGTCTGTTCAAGAGCCCGGCTGTGGCTCTGCAGCAGGCTAAGAACGCGGTGGTCAAGATGTCCCGCCGCGCAGCCCGCAACGTCGGCCTCGCCACTCCGCTGCTGCTCAAGATGGACGAGGACGTCGTGAGTGCCATCGATGTCCGCGAGAACCTCATCGACCGGATGGAGGTGGACATCTCCAACTACCTCATCAAGCTGGCAGACCAGGAGCTGGGCGACGCGGAGAGCCATGAGGTGACCGAGCTGCTCAACTTTGTCACCGAGTGCGAGCGCATCGGCGACTATGCAGTCAACATCAAAGAAAAAGCGCAGGAGCTGACCGATAAGGAAGTCACCTTCAGCGAGAAGGCACAGCAGGAGCTGAAGCTTCTCGACAATGCGCTGGAAAAGATACTGACCCTCACCACGGACGCCTTCGAGTTCGACGACGCCCGGACCGCCAGCCAGGTGGAGCCGCTGGAACAGGTCATCGACATCCTCGTGGAGCGGCTTCGTGCGCAGCACATCAAGCGCCTGAAAGATGGTGCCTGCTCCATTGATACCGGTGTCGTCTATCTCGATGTGCTGAACAATGTAGAGCGTATCTCGGACCACTGCTCCAACATCGCCGCCCGTCTGGTGGGCATGGAGGCAGGCGAGGACTATGACTCCCATACCCTCAAGAACATGATGCACCACAACCCCACCAAGGAATATATGCTCAACTACGAGCAGTGCCGCAGGGACTACCTCGTTCCGCTGGAACAGCTCGAAGCCTGATTCTGATAAAGGATAAAAACAGTGCAGACCTCCCCGGGGAGCGTCTGCACTGTTTTTGTTTATTCACCCAGGTCTTCCAGCAGCGCCCGGAGGGCCGTTTCGCCGGTGACGTAGAGGCCCTGCTTGAGCCGGAGGGCATCGGCCTCGGGCAGAAGATTGACATAGATGCCGGTGCGCAGGAGCCGCTTGTCGGGCAGTCCGTTGTCGGAGCAGGTGTAGACGACCACCCGCCCGCCCTCGTCGCAGAGGTAGAAATCGGTGCCGCTCTGCCCGGCGGAGCCCTGCGCGGCCAGACCCGGCTCGGAGGCCGGCGTCTCTTCGCCGGAGTCGGCAGGGAAGGGGAGACTGGGCAGGGCCATCCAGAACAGGCTGAACACGATGGTAAAAATGCACAGCGCATAAAAAATGCAGAGCCAGACCTTGCGCATGGCAGTGGACTCCTTTCGGCTGAAATGGTGTTTCAGACGGTAGTATGTGCAAAAGAAAACTGCCTCAGACAGGAATGCAGAATTTTCACACCCGGATGCTGTACTTTGGCGGGGCAGATGTGCTATACTAACATCGTATCCGGTCGATTTCCCCCCTTGCGGAAGCGGGCGGTGCGGACTATAATGTATTATTATGGCTGTGGGCAGTCTGGCCGCAGCAGGAACAGCAAACGGCATCGTCAGAGGATGCTTTGAGATGCAGAACAGTGAAAATTGCGATAGGAGGCGATCCTTATCTCAAACAATGAAAGACGGAGACTCCACAGTGATGGTGCGCTCCGGGAGCAGCGGCCCGCAGCGGAGCAGAACCGGCGGGTCCGTGAGCCCCGCGAACCGCAGGAGCAGGGAGAAAAGCACGGCCATCCCGTTCTCGGATTCCTGGGCCGGACCATCGTCACCCTCGTCTGTCTGGGCATTATGGCGGGCAGTCTGGTGGCAGTGGGCGCTGTATACTATGTGGTGCAGGCTACGGCCAGTGACGGTGACCTGCTGGACCTCGACAACATCGAACTGAGCCAGTCGAGCCTTGTGGTGGCCACCGACCCCGACACCGGCGCACAGGTGGAGTACGCCACCCTGCGCTCCTCCAACAGCCACCGCGTCTGGGCGGACCTCGAGCAGATCCCCACCAACCTACAGTATGCATTCATCTGCACCGAGGACAAAGACTTTTACAGCGAGCCGGGCGTCAACTTCAAGCGCACCATCGGCGCGATGATCAATGAATACCTGCTGCCCATCTACAGCTCCAAGCAGGGCGCCTCCACGCTGGAACAGCAGCTCATCAAGAACCT
>ENA-OZQP01000305-OZQP01000305.1-human-gut-metagenome-genome-assembly--contig:-NODE-305-length-11388-cov-5.208506_pt1 | contig 11388 bp, 10 predicted proteins | sample MGYA00243776_ERZ653922 | MGnify/ENA primary metagenome ERZ653922 (study PRJEB26926, sample SAMN06164471) | human gut metagenome | biome: ENVO:00009003; feature: ENVO:2100002; material: ENVO:00002003... | reverse complement strand
TTTGGCAAGATCGCAGCCTTTTTTCTTGGGAACTTTTTTTTACAGCCCCTTTTTTTGTGCGCAAATTATGTGCAATTTTTGTGGGGCGAATTGATATCTTGCGAGCGGTGGGCAATCTTGCGGTAAACGGGCGGACGCTGTTCGCCCCTACAAAAATTTATATTATTATCGTTTTTTATCAATACATTTATGTAGGGGAGCGGCGCAATTTTTTTGTGTAGGGGACGGCGCCCTCGACGTCCCGCCACTCTCGTTCGTTTCAATCACAAACTGTTTTGTTCATTAAACGCCACAAAAAAAAAGGACGACCCCAAGTCGTCCTTTTTCATATCTATTCCCCTGAAAGGGTCTTTTTCATTGCAATGTGCGGACAGTATTCGTCCTTGTAAACATCACCATATGCCCTGTAGCCAAGCTTCTCATAAAATTGCTGTACTCTCGTTTGCGCCGATAAGCCGACTTCCTTGTAGCCCACTTTTTCAGCCTGCTTTTCAAGGGCTTCCACTATCATTCTGCCAAGATCTCTGCCACGATATGCCTTTCTCACGCAGATACGCCCAATGTGCGCTTCGCCATTTTCGTCAAACAGCCTGCCTGTTGCAATGGGATATCCTCCTGTGTAGATAACAGCATGATAAGCCTCATGGTCGATATCGTCAAATTCGTTCACAAAGCCCTGCTCCTCAACGAATACCTGCTGTCTTATGAGTCTGGCGTCTGCGTTGTTTGCAAGCCCTTTTGCGATCTTTATGGTGTAATTATCCATTATATCAGCCCCCAAGACGTATCATTTCGTCGATACATTTTCTTGCAGAGGTTATCTCCTCGTCTGTCATTTTTATCTCAAAACCACCGCCGTTGCCGATGCCCTCGCAGGTCTTGTAAACGTCCATAAGAGTGGTGAGCTTCATGTTAGGACAAAGTATCTTCTTTGAGAGTACGTAAAACTCCTTCTCAGGGAATCTGTACTGCAAATGCTCCGCAATAGATATCTCAGTGCCTATGATGAACTCCTTTGCGTCAGACTCTGCCGCAAAATTCATTATTCCAGAAGTTGAACCAACATAATCAGCCATTTCGCTTACCGCAGGGATACACTCAGGGTGACAAAGCACCAGTGCATCAGGGTGAGCCGTCTTAGCCGCTATCATGTCAGCCTTTGTTACCGACGCATGAACAGGACATCCGCCCTGCAAAAGCATTATATCCTTTTCAGGACAGGCTTTTTTTACGAATGCACCAAGATTGCAGTCAGGAATGAACAGTATCTTGTCAGCGTCCATGTTCTTTACTATCTTCACCGCAGACGAGGAAGTAACGCAAACGTCGCAAACCCTCTTGAGTGCAGCTGTGGTGTTTATGTAGCATACTACCTTTCTGTCAGGCTCCTGCGCCTTTATCATTTCTATCATCTCAGGTTCCATTTGCTCTGCCATTGGACAGCCTGCCGATGGATTTGCAAGATATACGTTCTTGTCAGGGTTGAGCATTTTTGCCGCCTCAGCCATAAAATGCACTCCGCACATAAGTATGTTTTTGTTTGAGACCTTCTGCGCCTCAACGCTTAGCTTGTATGAATCACCCGTAATATCTGCTATCTCTACTATCTCCTTAGCCTGATAGCTGTGCGCAAGTATACAAATATCGTTTTCTTTCTTTAACTGAAGAATTTTTTCCTGTACGTCCTTTATCATATCCAGATCATGCCTTTCGACCTTTGAAAAGCATATCCTCCTTTCGGTGTTTCGGCGTTTGCCGAAAGATTTATACCATATTATTATAGTATGATATAGACATTTTGTCAAGGGCATTTGTACCATACCGCCCATAGCACTTGACAAATTCATCAACAGGGTGTATAATCAACAGTGTTGACAATCAACCGCCTTGACATTTGGAGGAATAACAATGAACGATAAAACAGCCCAGCGTTTTGGAGAAGTTTTCAGACGATTTTTTGAAACAGGATATATGGACGATCTTGCAGAGCTTTTTCAGGGCGAAAGCAAAGTGATAGTCTATCTTAGCACAGCCGAGGGCATAGTCTACCCCTCAGACATAAGCCGTGACCTTATGATATCACGTCAGCGAGCAACGTCAGTGCTCAGCACAATGGAGAAAAAAGGCTTTGTTAGCCTTGTGCGTGACCCTGAGGATAAACGCCGTGTGCAGGTGAAACTCCTCCCAAAAGGTGAAAAATCCATTGAAGAAAAGCAGCAGCGTCTTGAAAAATATTTCAGCGTGTTTGTTGACGCACTGGGCGAGGAAAATCTCAAAAACCTCCTTGACAGCTCCGAAAAAGCTGTCGAGGCGCTTGAACATACAATGAAAGGCAACTCTCAGAAAGTCTGAGGTGCGGAAAGGAAACTGCCATGAACATTTATAACGAATTTAGAAAAACGGCAATAAACCGCTATAGCAAGACCGCTCTCGTGATGATGAACGACGAGGGTGAAACAAAGGAATATACATTCGGACAGACTTTGCAGCAGGCAGATGTTTTTTGCAGCCGCCTTAAAGCCATGGGCATTGTGGCAGGGGATAGGGTCTGTATCGCCTCTGAGGGCAGACCTGAGTGGAATATCGCATTCCTCGCCTGTGCAAAGCTAAACGCCACAGCCGTTCTTTTGGATTATTCGCTTCCTGCGGCAGAGCTTGTCACACTGGTGAAAAAGTCACAGCCTGTGTGCGTTGTCGCTTCTCAAAAGGCGGCAAAGAAGCTTACAAGCGTGAAAAATATGCCTGTTCTCGATATCCAAAACCAGCTTGACAGACTTGATGGCTCAGGGGAAAATATACTCCGCCAAGGTGAAGTAGGCGACCCTGATATCGCAGTGATAATCTTCTCCAGCGGTACGACAAGGACAGCCTCAGGAATAATGCACACCCACGATTCTCAGATAAATTCCTGCAAAATGGTCTGCCGGTGCAACGGCATAACCGATAACGAACGCTATCTCGGAATCCTGCCAAACAGCCATATCTACGGACTTTTTGCACAGGTCTTAGCCCCTCTCCTCACAGGTGGAACAGTGTGCTTTATAGAGTCCCTCTCCGCAAAGGGTCTTTCCGCAGGCTTCCAAAACTTCAAGCCGACAGTTTTCCCGGGCGTGCCAAAGGTCTATGAGCTTTTGAAAACCCAGATAATGCAGCAGATCAACGCAAGCAAAGTATCTTCAGCACTTTTCAAGAAAATGTTTCCTGTTGCACTTCATCAGCGTAAGATCTACGGCATAAACAGCGGCAAAAAGATCTTCGCAAAGATACACAAAGCCTTGGGCGGCGAACTTAGATTTCTCTGCTCCGCAGGCTCGCCAATGTCAAAGGATACATTTGATTTTTTCTACGGCACAGGCTTTAATATTGTGAACAACTACGGTGCGACCGAAACGAGTATACCAACTATCGGCACATATGGCAAGCACGTCTATGCTGATACCTGCGGTAAGCCATATCCTGATATAAAAGTTAAAATCGACCGCAGCGGTGAGCTTCTCATAAAGTCACCTTATATGATGATAGGCTACTATGGCGACAAAAAGTCCACAGATGAAGCTTTCAATCCTGACGGCTGGTTCAAGTCAGGCGACCTTGCAAGGTTCGATAAGCATAAAAATATCGTTATTCTCGGCAGATGTAAAGAAAATATCGTCCTATCCACAGGCAAAAAAGCCGCCCCTGACGATATCGAACAGGTCTATAGGGGTATCGAGAGCGTTGACGAGCTTGTGGTCTGCGGAGTGCCTGCGAAAGAGGGAAGCTATGACGAGGTGCACGCCTTTGTGGTTTGTGCTGAGGATAAGCGTGAGCAGACGGAAGAAAAGCTAAAAGAGATAAGCTCCTCCGCAGGTCAGGCAATGAAACTAAGCGGCATACATTTTGTGGATTCTATACCAAGAACAGCTATCGGCAAGCCAAAGCGTTATCTGCTGAAGAAAATGGTCATGGAGGATAACCTCGACAGCCTTACAAAGCAGGCGAAAAATAGTATCGACCCGTCGGATATCCCGTCAATGGTGAGAAACGCCGTGGCAAAAATAGCACACGTTCAGCCGAATGAAGTCAAGCTCAGTACAAAATTTTTGCAGGAGTTCACCATAGACTCCCTCTCAGCTATCGAGCTTGCATTGGAGATAGAGGAGTTCAGTGGTGTGCGTGTTGACGGCTGTATGGATAAGGATATGACCGTGGGCAAGCTTATCGCCCTCGTGCAAAACCCAAACCGCATAAAGCCGCAAACAGTGAAATCAATGCTCTATCCTCTGGACAAGAAAAAGATAGACTATCGTATTTACCGCTTTTACAGAAATCTTGTGACAGCGTTCTATGAAGTCAAGGTCACTAACGAGGAAAATCTACCTGATAAGGACGGTTATATAATCTGTGCAAATCACGTTTCAAATTTTGATTTTATCTTCCTCACCCTGAATTTCAGATACGAGCGTTTTGCAAAATTCTGCTGTATGGCGAAAAAAGAGCTTTTCAACGGCAGTTTAGCCAGCCGACTTATAGTAAGAATAGGCGGTATGGTGCCTGTGGACAGGGGCGGAAGAGTAGACGAAACAATGGCGGCTCTGCGTAAAAAGCTTGGTCAGAAATGGGGTGTGCTAGTTCACCCGGAGGGTACAAGAAGCAAAACTGGTGAAATGGGCAAGTTCAAAAGCGGTGCAGCCGTTCTTGCTATCGAAGCCAATGTACCTATAGTACCAGCCTACATCAAAGGCGGACACGAGATATTCCCACCAGACAGAAAGCTCCCAAGGCTTTTCAACTGGAAGCGTCTTAGCAAATATAAAGTAAAAGTCGTTTACGGTGAGCCTATTTATCCTAATGGCGAAACCCCCGAAGAGCTTATGGCGAAAGTCCGTGAAGCGGTTTTGGCTTTAAAGAACGAAGAGAACTGATTTAAAGTGAGGAGTGAGGAATGACAAATGAGGAATTAGGAATGAGGAATTAGCATAGCTGTGGTTTGAGATACTCCAAGAGGTAAGTTAATAAGACCATTAGTGAGTTAATTGTGCGAACGCAGTTCGCAATGAAAAAATCATCGCCGCAGGCGATACCTTCATTCCTCACTCCTCATTCCTCACTCTTTCCGTTTGACAAGTCGCAAAATATGTAGTATAATGTATTAATACGCTGATACGGTGACGTGTTATCGTAATATTTTGTTAAGGAATGAATATTTATGACTTTTGAGGAAGTAAAAAAGGTCACGGAGATCCTGCTGGAGTTCCTGCCTAATACACTGAAGCTTTTCGCATGGACAATCGTGCTTTCAATACCTGTGGGAGTGCTTGTGACAATGCTGAAAAAATGCCGCTTCAAGCCTATCTCGTGGCTGACAAATCTCTATATACTTGTCATGCGTGGCACGCCGCTCATGCTTCAGATAATCGCTATCTACTATGCAGTACCGCTTATTATCGCAAGTGCTGCAAAGCAGGGCAAAACAGGCGGTATCTATGACGTGCTTACCAATATAAAAAACAACGAGAACTATATGTTTATCGCCCTTGTTACGGCATTTGTCCTTAACTATGCGGCTTATTTCGCAGAGATATTCAGGGGCGGTATCGAGGCTATCCCAAAGGGACAGTACGAAGCGGCTTCAATGCTTGGCATGACAAAAATGCAGACATTTTTCAGAATAATCCTGCCGCAGGTCACAAAGCGTGTTATCCCTGCCACATCGAATGAGGTCATCGTCCTTGTAAAGGATACCTCTCTCGCAAACGTTATCGCATTCGCTGAAATAACAATGAAGGCAAAACAGCAAATGAACCTGTATAGTTCAATAACACCGCTTTTTATCGCAGGCGCATTCTATTTCGTACTCAACGCTATCGTGACGGTGGCATTTGCCGTTATCGAAAAGAAATTCGATTATTATAAATAAGGAGAACTCATATGGCTATTCTTGAAGTGAAAAATATTTCTAAAAGCTTTGACAGCCTTAGGGTGCTCAAAGATATTTCTTTTAACGTTGAGGTGGGCGAGGTAGTCGCAATAATAGGTCCGTCAGGAAGCGGTAAATCAACGCTTCTGCGCTGTATAAACCAGCTTGAAAAAGCAGACGGCGGAGAGATAAACGTTGACGGCGTGAATATGTTCCATACAGAAAATGGCAAGGCAGTATATGCACCCTCTAAGACCCTCAGGGATATCCGCCTGAAAATAGGTCTTGTGTTCCAGAATTTCAACCTTTTTCCGCATTTTTCTGTAAATCAGAATATAATGGAAGCCCCTCTCCATGTCCTTAAACAGCCAAAAGCCGAGGCAAAAGCCAACTGTGAGGAGCTTTTAAAGAAAATGGGACTCGAAACTAAAGGCAAGTCTTATCCCTGCGAGCTTTCAGGCGGTCAGCAGCAGCGTGTTTCTATCGCAAGAGCATTGGCTTTGAAGCCGCAGATACTTTTCTTTGACGAGCCGACCTCCGCCCTTGACCCTGAGCTTACAGGGGAGATTTTAAAGGTAATAAAAGAGCTTGCCAAAGAGAAAATGACCATGGTAATAGTCACCCATGAAATGGCATTTGCCCGTGATGTGGCAAACCATGTTATCTTTATGGACGACGGCTATATCGTGGAGGAGGGTACTCCGGAGGAAGTTTTCGGTCAGACCCAGAACGAAAGAACAAAGCAGTTCTTGCAGAGATTCAATGACAGATAGGACTGACAATTGTTGTAAAAAGCAAAAAATGATAACGTTTTCTGTGATTAATGCACAAAAGAAGTGTGACAATATTGTTAGAAATTTCAACACTTTTTGGAATAAAAAAAGTGAAAACCCCTTGATTTTAGGGAGAAAGTCTGCTATAATAAGACTAGAATTGAATGACAATTCATAAAACTATATTCATATGGAGGAGATTAACGATGAAAATTTCTAAGATTCTCGCTGGTATGTCAGCAGCAGCTATCGTAGCTTCTATGGCAATGATCCCAGCATCAGCAGCAGGCACAAAGCTCAACGTAAGCGATGACCTCGCTAAGATCGGCAGACAGACTCAGGATGACCTTTTTGCTGTATTCTTCAATGGCGATGAGTCAGAGGGTGCTGTAAACAAGGATGCTATCTCTGACCTTGGAGCTGTTTACGGTGCTTCATTCACAATCAAGGTTGACAACAACGATTGGAACACGATCGGCGGTGGCGGATCAATCAACTTCAACTCAAAGTCTGGTGGCTGGAACGCTAAGGACTGGGCTGGCGGCTCATGGGTTGAGGACGATAAGCCAAAGGATACTCTCTGCTACACAACAGAAGAGGAAGGCACATACGTTCTTGAATACCTCGGCGACGCTCCTGTTTTCGCAACAACAGACGGCGATGCTGATAATTACGCAGCAGTTGGTATCAACAACTGGGCAGCAGACCTTAAGGGTATCGACGTTGTAGGTATGAAGGTTCTTGGCGCTGACGGCAACGTTCTCTTCGAGGCTGGTTCTAACAAGGACAAGAAGGAAGTTCAGAAGAAGCCAGTAGCTGAGGAGTCAAGCTCTGGAGCTGATTCAACACCTTCAGGCACAGATTCTAAGAAGGACGATTCTAAGAAGGACGACAAGTCTTCTGCAGCAGCTACTTCAACAGCAGCTACATCTTCAAAGTCTGGCACAACAACAACAGCTACATCTTCAAAGTCTGGCACAACAACAACAGCTACTTCTTCAGCAGCAGCTTCTGACAACGTAGCAGCTACAGGCGCAACAGCTGGTCTTGCACTCGCTGGCGTAGCACTTGCTGGTGCAGCTATCGTTATTTCTAAGAGAAAGTAATCTCTCACAGATAACACACTTGAATAAGTGAATTTATACAGAGCTTTCTGTCATTCGGGAAGCTCTGTTTTTTTTGTTCGTTTGTGTAACCTGCACTAATTTGTAAACGATTTCTGTGCAAAACATATGAAATCATGTGCTTAAATTGTGCAAATAGTATATTGAAAATATGTGACAGTTGTGTTATAATACAAAGGTAAATATAGGTCAGGCTATGTGTATAGCATGACAATTAAACGGAGGTTATTAAAATGAAAAAGTTTTTAGCTTGCGCTCTTGCACTTACACTTACAAGTGCTATGTTCGCTTCTTGCGGCAGCTCTGATGATTCTTCATCAAAGGCTGAGGCAAAAACTACTACAACAACAACTACAGCTGCTACAACAACAGAGGCTACTACAACAACAGCCGCTCCTGAGTCAACAGCTGATTCAACAGCCGCTTCCGGCACAGAGTCTGAGGGCGAGGCTGCAAAGGATATTTCTGAAATGCCAGCTACTCTGAAGAACTATGAGGAGGCTTCTGTATATTTCAAGAAGGATATGGACGTTGCTTCTATCGTTGAACCTTTCGCTGAGAAGGATTACGAGAACGATGAGTCTCATGTAAATCTCTCTGTTGAGGAGCTTGCAGGCGTTCCAATGCTCAAGGTCGAGACTCTCGATCAGGACGATCAGGGCAACTACAAGATCCCTAAGATCAAGTTCCACATGGAGAAGCTCTTTGAGGGTCACGAGGCTGATCTTGAGAAGATCTTCACTATCAAGGCTGACGTAGTTACAAAGGCAGTTGGCGAGTTCACTGGTGACGACGGCACAAAATCACTCGTTCCTGGTAACTTCATGGGTGCATTCGTTACACAGCCTACAACAGGTGAAGGTGAAAACAGTTGGAACGACCTCTATGACTTCGGCGAGGCTGAGTGGACTTCTGAGTGGGGTTCCTATGAGCTTACAATGAGACCTGGTATCAAGGACGGAGCTACATTTGTAAACTCAACTGAACCACAGTATGTTTCACTTATGAGATGGGGCATTCCAAACCAGGCTGATTTCTACATTGCTGACCTCAGATTTGAGGACGAGGATGGTAACGTTATCGCTTGTGCAAAGTTTGGTAAATAATTCATTTCCATACATAAGAAAGGTGCAGATTTTCTCTGCACCTTTTTTTATGTGAATTTTACGCTTATCTCCCCTGATATCTCCAAGCTTTTTACCTTTCCGCCTTTGATTTTAGCTGAAAAATCCTGCCCTTTTATCTGACCCGTGGCGGTGATATCTCCCTTGTCATTTTTGAGATACGTCACGCCTTTCTGCGAAATAAGCTTGTCAAGCACAGCGGCAGTCATTGTGACAGCGGAGCTTTCGGGTATGTTTCCACGGTCAGTTTCGTAGGTCAAACCCTTGTATTCAAGTCGTGCGCTTTCTCCTGAGCAGGTTATCACCATACCGCTGACAGTTTCCGGCGCAGTTATCTCACACTCCCACATATCTGCGCCCTCACGGGTGAAGCTTGCGACGTATTCCGTGCCGTCAATGGTAAACTCAGCCGGGGTCTTGTAATCCTCTGCCAGCTTTACGGGATTGACTTCGGAGCTTTCACCGCATGAGCATAAGCCCATTACCGCCAAAATCGTGAGAAAAAATGCCTTTGTTCTTTTCATTTTGCCCTCCATAAAAAAAGACCCTCTTCATAAGAAGAAGGTCTTTGTTTTTAGTACAGCCTAGTCGGCGTTTTCAAGGTCATACAAAAATCGTGGCAAAGCGTCAATAACATCTCTTGCAATGATTCCACGCTCAGATCTTTTGTATCCTGCAAGTAGAGCCGTCGAGCCAAGTGTGAACGACCCAAGTGCCGCCGCATCAAGAGCGTTGCACCCCTGAGCTACATAGGAGGAAACAATGCCTGCAAGCATATCCCCTGAGCCACCCTTTGCAAGCGTAGTTGTGCCTTCGGTGCAAAGATAAACTTTTCCACCGTCCACAGCAAAGGTGTCAGCCGACTTCGCAAGCACTGTCACGCCATATTTTTCTGACAGCCTATATGCAGATCCAAGTCTGTCCGAAATGACCTCGCCCACCGTCACGCCACAAAGCCTTGCAAGCTCCGCAGGGTGAGGGGTGAGGATAACTGTACTTTTCTTCTTCAACAGTACATCTATATTCGGACAAAGTGAATTTATTCCGTCAGCGTCCAAAACTATGGGTATCTCCGCATTTTGGGTAAGCTCCGCCACAAGCTTCTCTGTCTGAGTCGTGTGACCAAGCCCACAGCCTATCAGCAAGCAGCTTGCCTTTTCGCACTTTTTCAGTATCGCCTCCGCATTTTCAGCCACCATAAAGCCGTCCTTGTCGGTTTTCATTGCCGAGTATGTACATTCATACATACCAGCCGACAGGGAGTTGACTACGCTTTTTGCAGTGCAAAGCTCAAAAAGCCCCACGCCTGTTCGCATTGCCGCCATTGCTGAAAGCCCTGCCGCACCTATATAGCTCTCCGAGCCTGCCACGCTCACCACCTTGCCGAACGTGCCCTTGTGTCCGTCAGCAGGTCTAAAAGGCAGTGCCGCCCTTGCTTTTACCACGTCAAAAGGCGTTATAACAGGGTATAGGGTATTCTCGCAACGCTCGTCAATACCGATATCTTTTACCAGAATTTCACCGCAAAAGTCCACCGCAGGCTGTAAATAAAGACCCAGCTTGCCACGATGAAAGGTCACTGTCACGTCAGCCATGAACGATAGCTTGTCAGCCTGACCATTCCGTGCATTGACTCCCGACGGCAGGTCGCAGGCTATCTTCATGCCTTCACATTTTTCACAAGCTCTGAACACTGGCAGGATATTTTCACGCAGGCTTCCGTGAAAACCCGTTCCGAAAATGCAGTCCACAAGCACATCTGCACCCTCGATAAAATCCAGCGCATTTTCAGCTTTCAGCACCTCTACGCTCTTATCGAGCCTAGCATACGCTGCCGAGGAGAGGTCAGTGTCAGGCTCACCACAGCATAGGACCACCGCAGGCTTGAGGCCTTGTTCCGCAAGCAAATTTGCCGCCACAAGTCCGTCACCGCCATTGTTTCCCTTGCCAATAAGAAGCACTATCTTTGAGGACGAAGACGAGTTGCTTGCAATGACCTCCGCAAGCTGTGCCGCCGCATTGTCCATGAGCTGAGCAAGGCTCACGCCATATTTTTCAGTCTCATGCTCGCAAAATGTCATTTGCTCCACTGTCAATATCCTATCCATTTTTATCCTCCTTTTCATAAGCTATCACCACTGCCGAAGCGATATCCTTGATGTGGGAAAGTGACACCGCAAAGGTCAGCCCCCTATTTTCAGCCGCCAAAAGCGCATTCCCCGTAAGCTCCAGGTAAGGACAGCCAAGCTCGTCACGCAAGCATGACACTTCGTTCAAGGCGAAGCCCTCGACCCCAGTGCCTAAAGCCTTTGCGAAGCTTTCCTTAGCCGCCCAATTCGCCGCCATGGATTCGTATGGGTTTTTCTTCTGTGAAAAAAGGGTCAGCTCCTTTTCGGAGTAAACCCTTTCACAGAAACGTCGGCTCTGACAGCTTTTTTTTATGCGTTCGATCTCAATAAGATCAGTTC
>ENA-OZQP01000303-OZQP01000303.1-human-gut-metagenome-genome-assembly--contig:-NODE-303-length-11418-cov-3.418463_pt1 | contig 11418 bp, 10 predicted proteins | sample MGYA00243776_ERZ653922 | MGnify/ENA primary metagenome ERZ653922 (study PRJEB26926, sample SAMN06164471) | human gut metagenome | biome: ENVO:00009003; feature: ENVO:2100002; material: ENVO:00002003... | reverse complement strand
CTCGGAGATGTGTATAAGAGACAGATCCTGATTCACATAATACAGTACCGCATCCAGACTACAGCCGCTCAGATCCAGTACCTGTACGCCTGTCATATTTTCTTCCAGAATCTGTATGGCCGTCTTACCCTGCGCCAGGTCATATTCGGTGTTGCGGGTGATTCCGGCATGCCGCAGGATATTGTCCAGACATACCGTCAGGCTGTTCTTCTGGTCCGTGACACTTTCTTCCTTGATCGCCATGATCTGGTTCCTGCTGACACGATTGCCCTTCAGCCATACCGTAATGCCTCGGTCGTTCGTAACAACCCCGGAGGAATCGTAGGCTTCCTTCACCGCCTTGCCCGGGGCACTGTAAATGCCCTGTACTCCATAAGCATTGTATACATAATATCTGGAAACTTCGCTGACCGCATCCAGTGTCAGTTCTCTTCCGCCCTCAAATACGACCTCCTTCGGATTCAGCACCTTGATAGTCTTGGTATCAATGGTTGTCTTGGTCTGTATCTGCACATATCTCTCATAAATATCAATGTCCGCCGTAACTACTTTATTCTGTCCCGGCTCTTCTTCCACATTGTTCATGATCTGGTCATTCAGGATCTCCTGATAGCTGCCGTTCTCAGAACGCTGTATTCTCGACAGGGTAATCTGATTGCCCTCGATGGCGCAATCCACGATATAGATGCCATCCTGTCCGTATTCCTTCAGATTATTTCCGGAAGAATTGCTGATGCAGACCTTATACATGGGGTAAAAGATCTGTCCGGAATTCTCTGTCCGGATGTCGCTCTCCCTGGCCACGCCGTAGATAATATCTTCTCCCATGAAGCCAAGCGGCCGGATAGCCTCACCGTCCTCCGCCCGGATCACTGTCTGTTCTCCGGTATTCAGATTCCGGACATTCAGCTGGTTGCTGTGGTTGATGTCATCCCCTTCCTGCCATACGATGATCTCATGGTTCTCCGATACCTGAAGGCTGTCATCCTGTCTTATACTTACCAGCTGTTCAGCGCTGCGATTCTCCAGATCCACATCATAGACACCGTTTTCCAGGAAAAAATATACATGTTGCTGTCTGTTCCGGTACAGCAGCTGTTCCATCTCATCCTTCAGCACCGCATAGCTCTTGGAATATGGGATATAGACTTCTTCCTCGATCGTATTCAGCGAATTGTCATAGCTGATGATCTGAATGCCGGTCTCTCCCTCATGTCTTCCGCGATTCATGTAACCATACACGGCAAATTTCACATTACCGCCCTCGTCTACATCCAGAATCTTGATGCCATGATTGTCATACAGAGTCCGCCGATCGGCATTATCTTTATCATAGAAGGAGAAGATCACTGTCAGTCCGTTGGTAGCCGCATTATAGCTGAGTAACTGCCCCATATCGGAGAACACCACGGTATTGCCATCCGCGCTCTCCATCATATCCACATTTTCATCCGTGATTCCCAGAAGGATCTTGTCATTGGCATACATCCGGGTAGTATCCGGGATCTGTGTCATGGTACGCTCATAATCCAGCAGATACATTCTCTCCGAAGTATATCTGACTCTGTAATACTCTTCGACATTGTAGTAGATCTTATTTTTGCCCTCTCCGGTGGATACCACAAAATCCATCAGCAGAGAGGCCACATTCCCACTGACCTGTGTCAGCCGGATGGAAGCCGCGTCCTCCTGGACCGGTTCCAGACTGCCCCAGGTGATCTGCTGAAAGCTGCTGTGAATATTCACTTTATGAAAAGTGCCGTTATCTGTCAGCTTGGAATTCGGTTCCAGATATTTCGTCAGTTCCTTGGCCACTTCCTTGTCGTATAATTTTCCGTGGAAATCTGTCGCAAATTCCAGGATTTCCGAAATATGCACATCATCATTCCATAAAATAGTCGTATAATAATATACCTTCTGTTCCCCTTCCAGTTCCAGGATCAGGGTCAGACTGTATTGTGTATTCGTGTCAATCAGGTCTTTTAACGTAAGGGAAACGGAAAAGCTTTTCCCATTTGCCTTCCATCCGGTGACTTCACTGTTCTCGATCAGCCGGCTGCCGTCGATGCTGCGAACCTCTGTCGAGATCCCCGTAATTTCTCTTCCGAACGTATCCACGGTGAAATTCGCCTGTCTGCCCTCCCCCAGCAGAGTAATGCAGTCCTTCTGGTAAGCCACATCCATCTCCACGGTATTTCCGTGCAGTTCATTGCATGCCACACCGCCGCTTTCCATGGTGATCATAGGCAGAGTGGCCGGAGCCATCTCCATGGTCATATTGTTATGTCCCTGATTCATAATGCTGCCGATGATCAGTGCTGATGCCAGAAATACTACAACACACACGGCAATTCTAATGATCGTTTTCTTCATTCTTGATTCTTCACTCATTCATTATTCAGCAATTTTTCCAGTGTCGGTGCCACATGGAGCAGTTCCTCCACAGTACCGATATCTGCGCTTTTCTTCGGGCGCATACCGTTCTTTTTCACTGCCCGGATCAACAGATTCTTCGGGGTATGTTCCATATCGATGAATTCCAGGATCTGGGTCTCATAGCCCTGTTGTTCCAGCAGATTTGCTCTCAGAGCATCGGTGAGCAGTGCTGCCACGCGCTCCTTGATGATGCCGTATTTTAACACTGGTTTTAAAGGATCACATTTTATCTGCCGGTTCAGTTCATGCTGACAACAGGGAACCGCCAGAATGACTCTGGCCCCCCATTTTACCGCCTTGTCTAACGCATAATCTGTGGCAAGGTCACAGGCATGCAGGGTCACCACCATGTCCGCCACATCTGTGCCCTCGTAGGTACTGATGTCTCCCCTCTCGAACTTTAATCTGTCATACCCCAGCTTTTCCGCCAGTTCATTGCAGTGCCGGATCACATCGGTCTTCAGATCCAGTCCGGTCACCTGGATATCTCTATGCTGTAATTCATGCAGATAATAGTACATTGCAAAGGTAAGATAGGATTTGCCGCAGCCAAAATCAATAATGCGGATGGTACGGTCTTTCGGCAGTTCATCGATCACATCCTCGATAAATTCCAGATACCGGTTGATCTGACGGAATTTATCAAATCTCGCCCTGGTCACCCGGCCGTCCGGGGTCTGCACGCCCAGTCCTACCAGGAAATCCACCGGTTTTCCTTCCTCTAAAATATAATGCTTGGTACGGTTGTGAGCCAGTGCCTGCAGTTCCTCCTCTTCAGAAGCAGCCGTCCGCGGTGCCTTGCCACTGTTTTTCACCTTCAGTGTCAGCTTGCCCTTTTTGCTGACCAGAGCGGTGGCCTGCAGGGTCTTCGCTGAGAATTCTCCCTGCCGGAACTGCTCCTGTAAGGCGGTGCAGATCCGGTCCGTCAGCTGTTCTGCTGTAAAATTCTCGTGAAACGCCTGAGTTCCTCTGTAAGCAGTCTCCTGGAACAACAGTTCCTCCCGGATCAGCACCGGGCGGATCTTTACCTTCTGGGTCTGTTCCGGATGACGGCTGTTGCTCAGGATGATCTGCTGCAGATCTTTATTCAAAATTTTCTGTAAAAGTATTTTCAGTTCTTCCATGGTTTATCCTGTTTTTCAAATGTTTTGCGCATATTATAGCACGCTTTCCTATAAGAACGCAATCATTCCCCGTCGTCCACCGTGTCTCCTTTTGTAGATCTCATTGCACACCAACACATGGATCAGATCCTTTGATACTTTTTCCGCTTCCTGTTCCAGGATCGTGCTGATCGTATCCGCTATCCGGAACAGACTCAGGCGGTCCGGATATTCATCATAGATCATGCTTCCTTCATAGTCGTATTTGTCCAATATTTCCGCAATTCTGCGCTGACAGCGTCTGACCTCTCCGGGATAGGTCTGCTGCAGATATTCCAGATCATTTAAGATCTCGTTTTCATCCATTCTCCCCGGATATCCGGGCAATGTCATAAAAAACGGTCTTGCTACCATTTTAAAATGCCTCATGCTTTTTTATAACATATGCATTTTCTCTCTATAAAGTGAAAAACAGGTGCTGCGAAGCTTATCGCAGCACCTGAATTCTCGCCATTGCTCTCTGCAATGCCGTCTCTGCCCTGGCAATATCCGTCTCCGGCGTCTTGCTGCGCAGTCTCTCTTCCGCACGGTGCAATGCTGCCTCCGCACGGTTTTCATCGATCTCATTCGGCCATTCGATAATCTCTGCCAGAATGGTAACTCCTTCGGGAAGGATCTCGGCGAATCCGGAATGCAATGCTGCTTCCTTCTCTCCGTCCTTCTCCGTAATATGCAGGATACCCGGCTTCACGATCACCGTCAGGGGAATGTGGCCCGGAAGGACACCAATCTGTCCTTCCGTGGTATTGAATTCTACCATATCCACAATTCCCTCATAGAATACTCTTTCCGGGGTTATGATACGAAGTGTGAATTCTTTATCTGCCATATCTGTACTCCCCTCTCATGCTATGCATGAACCTTTGCCAGTACATCATCAATGCTTCCGGCATTCAGGAAGTAGCTCTCCGGAATATCATCATGCTTACCGTCCAGGATCTCACGGAATCCACGGATGGTCTCGCTGATAGGTACATATTTTCCTTCCAGACCGGTGAACTGTCCTGCCACGAAGAAGGGCTGGGACAGGAATCTCTGGATCTTACGGGCACGGGATACGACCAGCTTGTCTTCCTCGGACAGCTCATCCATACCGAGGATAGCAATAATATCCTGTAATTCCTTATATCTCTGCAGGATCTCCTGTACACCGCGGGCGGTCTCATAATGCTCCTTACCTACGATTCTGGGATCCAGAATGCGGGATGTGGACTCCAGAGGATCTACTGCGGGATAAATTCCCAGTTCTACAATAGAACGGGACAGAACCGTGGTGGCATCCAGATGTGCGAACGTGGTCGCAGGTGCCGGGTCTGTCAGGTCATCCGCAGGCACATAGACTGCCTGTACGGAAGTAATGGAACCGTTCTTGGTGGATGTGATACGCTCCTGGAGCGCACCCATCTCTGTCTGTAATGTAGGCTGGTATCCTACTGCGGAAGGCATACGGCCTAACAGTGCGGATACCTCACTTCCGGCCTGGGTGAATCGGAAGATGTTGTCGATGAACAACAGCACATCTTTTCCGCCCTTGTCACGGAAGTACTCTGCCATGGTCAGTCCGGTCAGACCGACTCTCATTCTTGCTCCGGGGGGCTCGTTCATCTGTCCGAATACCATGGTGGTCTTGTCCAATACGCCGGACTCCTGCATCTCGTGGTACAGGTCGTTACCCTCACGGGTACGCTCACCTACACCGGTGAATACGGAATATCCGCCGTGCTCGGTTGCGATATTACGGATCAGCTCCTGGATCAGCACAGTCTTACCTACACCGGCACCACCGAACAGACCGATCTTACCACCCTTCTGATAAGGGCAGAGCAGGTCAACGACCTTAATACCGGTCTCTAGCAGTTCTGTGTCCGTAGACTGCTCTGCGAAGGTCGGTGCGGCACGGTGGATAGGCTCGTAAGACACTCCTGCCGGTACCGGCTTGTTATCAATCGGCTGACCCAGTACATTAAATATTCTGCCCAGGGTATTCTCTCCTACCGGTACGGAAATGGGAGATCCGGTGGCGATAGCCTCCATTCCTCTCACAAGTCCGTCGGTAGTACCCATGGCAATACATCTGACAGTGTCATCACCCAAATGCTGGGAGACTTCCACTACCAGTTCTCCTCCATCTCTGGTAGGGATGCGGATCGCGTCATTGATCTCGGGAAGTTTGCCCTCATCGAAGCGTACATCCAGTACGGCACCGATGACCTGGGTGATCCTTCCTTTATTCTCTCCTGCCATTTCTACCTCTTTCCTGCCCACTATGCGGGCATTTCATAATCAACTCACATTTTGCACTTATGTCCCTGACAGGTTTGTATCATTCCTAAGCAGACCGTAAAGAAACGTCGGCACTTAATGAGCGCTTCAGCGCGAATTTAGTACCGCTACGTTTCGATCCGAGCGAAAGCGTGTCTGCGTGGAAGATACAAAGCCTGTCAGAGAAAAGCAGTGCAAAATATAAATATTAAAGCGCCTCTGCGCCTGCAATGATCTCTGTAAGCTCCTGGGTAATGCTTCCCTGTCTTGCGCGGTTGTACTTCAGTGACAGATCACTGATCATATCCTCCGCATTGCTGGTGGCATTATCCATGGCCTGCATACGGGCACCGTTCTCACTGGCTGCCGCTTCCATCAGTGCACCATAGATCAGACTGGATATATATTTCGGTATGATCATATCCAGTGCTTCCACATCTTCCGGTTCGAAATTCATCAGCGCATCGGCACCCTCTGTGGATGCACCCGCCTCTGCATCATATTCCACGGGCAGAAGCTTCAACAGCTTCGGCTCGTGGCTCACCGTGTTCTTGAAGTGTGTGTATGCCAGATAAATCTCGCCGATCTCTCCGGCTGCAAATGATGTCAGCAGTTTGTCCGACAGAAGCATTGCTTCGGCATATGTGGGCTCTTCGATGACCTCCGGATAGGATTCCTTCACGGTATATCCTTTTCTCTCCAGGATCTCCCGGCCCTTATTACCGATGGCATAGACTACCACGTCTTCTGTCTTCCAGTCCTCCTGTCCGGTGATCAGTTTGGCTACGTTGGAATTGTAACCGCCTGCCAGACCTCGGTTGGAGGTAATGACAATGACCGCCTTTTTCGGACAAGCCCCCGGGACAAGATACTTGTGTTCCAGATGACCTACCCTGGACAGGATATTATTTACGGTATCATACATACAGTCAAAATACGTCTGAGAACGTTCTGCACCTGCTCTGGCTCTCTGAAGCTTTACCGTAGATACCAGCTTCATGGCCTTGGTGATCTGCTGTGTGCCCTGAATGCTGGTCTTACGGCGCTTGATATCACGCATTGATGCCATAGTTACCTCTCATTCTGCCGTATATCACGGCTGACACACTTATTTCAGAAACTCTGCCTTGAAATCATTCAGTGCCTTCACAAGCTTTTCTTCCGTAGCATCGGAGATCACCTTTTCCTCAGCGATGGCTGCAGGAATCTCGGGATGCTTCGTATCCAGATAATCGAAGAATTCCTTCTCAAATCTGGTGATGTCCTCTACCGGCACATCCAAAAGGAACCTCTTAGTCACCGCATAGATGATGATAACCTGATATTGTACCGGCATGGGCTGGTACTGAGGCTGCTTCAGCACTTCTTTGATCCGTTCGCCCTGTGCCAGCTTCTCCTTGGTATCCGCATCCAGTTCGGATCCGAACTGTGCGAAGGAAGCCAGCTCTCTGTACTGGGCAAGTTCGGTACGGATAGGTGCTGCGATCTTCTTCATAGCCTTGATCTGTGCGGCACCACCTACACGGGATACGGACAAACCTGCATTTACCGCAGGACGGAAACCGGAGTTGAACATTTCTGTCTCCAGATAGATCTGTCCATCGGTAATGGAAATAACGTTGGTAGGGATGTATGCAGATACATCGCCTGCCTGGGTCTCGATGATGGGAAGTGCCGTCAGGGAACCTCCGCCGTATTCGTCGCTCATGCGGACTGCACGCTCCAGCAGTCTGGAATGCAGATAGAATACATCTCCGGGATATGCCTCACGTCCGGGAGAACGTTCCAGCAGCAGGGACAGTGCACGATAAGCTACCGCATGCTTGGACAGATCATCGTATACGATGAGGACATCCTTGCCCTGATACATAAAGTACTCAGCCAGTGCGGTACCGGAATAAGGTGCAATGTACTGCAGAGGTGCAGGATCGCTGGCGGTTGCAGATACGATAATGGTGTAATCCATGGCATCGTTCTTTTTCAGGGTTCCTACCAGTTTTGCAATGGTGGATGCCTTCTGGCCGATAGCCACATAGATACATACCACATCCTTGCCCTTCTGGTTCAAAATTGCATCGATGGCAATGGAAGTCTTACCGGTCTGACGGTCACCGATGATCAGCTCACGCTGACCTCTTCCGATGGGAACCATGGAGTCGATTGCCTTGATACCTGTCTGGAGCGGCGTGTCTACGCTCTTACGAGTGATTACACCACTTGCCACACGCTCAATCTTACGGAATTTGTCAGTCTGTACGGGGCCTTTACCATCAATAGGCTGTCCTAAGGAGTTCACTACTCGTCCAAGCAATGCGTCTCCTACGGGAACCTCTACCACACGTCCGGTGGTCTTGACGATATCACCCTCTTCGATATTGCTGGCACTTCCCAACAATACGACACCGACATTATCTTCTTCCAGATTCAGCACCATGCCATATACATCGCCGGGGAACTGTAACAGCTCACCCTGCATGGCATTTTCCAGTCCATGTACACGAGCGATACCATCCGCTACCTGAATGACGGTTCCGACATCGGATACATCCAGCTGGGAAGAATATCTTTCGATCTGTTCCTTAATGACGGAACTAATTTCTTCTGGTCTTAAATTCATGGATCTGTCGCACCTTTCTTTCAGCCGGTCATCCCAGCTGAATATTTAATAATTGTTTCTTCATATCTTCCAGTTTGGTCCGGATGCTGCTGTCCACCACCCGGTCACCCACCCGGATCACCATTCCGCCGATCAGCGTCGGATCCACATGGTAATACACATCAAAGGTCTGATAGGAAGTCGTAGCCAGCAGCTTATTTTTCACTGCCTGCTTCTGGTCCTCCGTCAGCTCCACTGCGGTATCCACATATGCGGTTCCCATCTTTTCAGATTCTCTGACCAGTTCGGTAAAATAAGCAAAGATTGCCTTTAATGAGCCGTAACGTTCCTTGGTCACCACGATCTTCAGAAACTCTGTCAGATCATCACTGACTCTGCCACGGAAGACCTGTTCCACCATGGAGAGTTTTTCCTGTTTGGGGATTCCGGGATGTTTCATCAGCTTGTCAAAATCCGGATTGTCTTCCAATATTTTCTCAAGCTGTGCGGTCTCATTCATCAGCTGGATCGCATTTCCATGGTCGACTGCCGCTTCGAAAAGGGCTTCTCCATAGACTTTGGAAACTAATTTTGCCATGTATCCTCACCCATTTCCTTCAGCGTCTCTTCGATCAGGCTGTTCTGTCTGGTGGTATCTATGGAAGCGCCTACCAGCTTACCTGCCATGACAGATGCCACGGATACGATCTCCTGTTTGATCTCATCGGACATTTTCTGCTTTTCCAGTCTGGCTTCTTCCTGTGCTCTCGCCAGGATTCTGGCTGCCTCTTCCTTGGCCTGTGTGACGATACGCTCCTCGTTCTGAAGAGCCCGTCTTCTGGCATCACTTAAGATGTCCTCAGCCTCTTTGTCGATGTCCTTCAGCTTCGCCTCATACTGTGCCTTCAGTTCTGCGGCCTTTTCCTGATTGTCCTTTGCCTCTTCCAGTTCTCCCCTGATCTTCTCTTTACGATCATTTAAGAACTTTCTGGCCGGATTGAACAGAAAATAGCTGAGTGCCAGGAACAATACGAAGATGGCAATGATCATCAGGCAGGAGTCTGCCAGCAGCTGCCAGTCCAGGTCAAACAGTCTTGACATGGTCTCGCCTTCTGTTAATAGTATCATTTTCATCCGCATTCCTTTCGTTTAATCAGGGAAGTAAGGGCTTTACGAACAGCAGCAGCATAGCGATCAACAGACCGTACAGACCGGTGGTCTCGGCAACTGCCTGTCCCAATAACATGGTAGAAGTGATCTCGGACTTTGCTCCGGGATTACGTCCTACTGCTGCAGCAGCGTGTCCTGCTGCGATACCCTGGCCTACACCGGGTCCGATACCGGCAATAACTGCCAGACCAGCACCGATTGCAGAACAGCCTAAGATAAAGTTTTCATTAAAATCCATAGTAAATCCTCCTATTATTGAGATTCTTATCAGAATCTTTCTAGCATAGTTTCAGATAGCCATACCTGAACAGTACAGCTTTAAGCGTCTCCTCTTGCATTGGCAATGTAAGTCATGGTCAGCATACAGAATACGTATGTCTGGATGGCTCCGGAGAACAGGTCAAAGTATACATGCAGTGCTGCGGGCCACGCTGTGGCGATCACACCCAGCAATCCGTAGATCAATGCCATCATTACCGTTCCGGATAATACGTTTGCAAACAGACGTAATGAAAGGGAAATCGGTACTGCGATCTCACTGATCAGGTTAATAGGCAGCCAGATCGGCAGCCAGGGGGGCAGCGGGGAACACATGCCTTCCCAGATTTCCTTCGGCTTCTGGTACTTGAACTGATTGTAATGGATCAGCAGGAAGGTCAGAACACCGAGAGGCAATGTCACGCCGTAGTCCGCTGTGGGGGGACGCAGGCCTAACAGACCGGAAATATTGCTCACCAGAATGAAGATGAAGATCGTTCCGATGTAGTTGTAGAACTTCGGTGCGGCCTTGCCCATGGGAGCATCCACCATGGCATCCAGCTTCTCCACGATCAGCTCCACCACATTCTGAAAACCTTCCGGCACTTCTCTGGCTTTGGCCATCTGGCGGTTGGCAGCAATGGCAAAACCAATGATAAGCAACATGACGATCAGCACACACACATGTGTGGTCGTTATCCATACCTCATGGCCGAAAAAGGAATACTTAAACACGCCATGTATCATAAAGTCGATATTGTCGGCACCGGATAACAGAATTCCATGTTCCATTGTTTCACCTCCTTATTGTTTATTCTGTTGTTCCTCTGTCACTTCTCCATCCTTCGGGGCTTCCGCTTCTTCCGCAGTCTGCGGAGCAGTTTTGTCTTCCGCAGTCTCCTCCGGCATCGCCTGGGGTATCGGATCCGTCTCGTGGAACAGTTTATTGCATAATTTATGGGTAAGCGGCTGTAAAAATGCCGTTACTTTCATACATATAACATAGGTGAAAAAGAAAATCAGAGGATTCATCACTCCGGTCTTCATCATCACCAACAGGAAAAAAATCAACATGACATATCGTAAGACATAGGCACGGATGATCATTTTCGTAGCAGTCTTCTCGGGCTGGTCCAATGCCCGGTCCAGGGAACGGTACATATGATATGTGGAAACCAGCGCCAGCAGAACGCCAAACCACAGACTTTTGGCATACATTGCTTCATCCTTTGCAATAAATGCTCCTATGATCTGCGCTGACACTCCCAGGAACAAGATCCCCAGATCCATCTCCAGAACCGTTCTATTTATCTTTTTTAGTGTGTTTATCATCGCCGTCTTCATAAATTGTCCTGGCCATCCGGTATACATTCTGCCCTCCGGCCACAGCTCCCATACAGAAAAGCAGGATCATCCAGAAGTCCGTTCCGAAATGTTTATCCAGCCAGATGCCGGCTGCGGACATCAGGCAGATCGGTACCAACATATTGATACCAAATCTGTCTCTTATACACATCTCCGAGCCCACGAGAC
>ENA-OZQP01000265-OZQP01000265.1-human-gut-metagenome-genome-assembly--contig:-NODE-265-length-12101-cov-3.301594_pt1 | contig 12101 bp, 10 predicted proteins | sample MGYA00243776_ERZ653922 | MGnify/ENA primary metagenome ERZ653922 (study PRJEB26926, sample SAMN06164471) | human gut metagenome | biome: ENVO:00009003; feature: ENVO:2100002; material: ENVO:00002003... | reverse complement strand
TTCGCCTTAGTCTCGTGGGCTCGGAGATGTGTATAGGAGACAGTGGTATCGGACATGGTATCGGTCTTGACATTCACGAGATTCCTTACTTTGGTAATTCTGATGAAACCATCGAAGCTGGTATGGTCTTGACGGACGAGCCAGGTGTTTATTTGGCTGATAAATACGGTGTTCGTATCGAAGATGACATCATTATCACAGAAAATGGTTGTGAATTGATTACCCTTGCGCCTAAGGAATTGATTGTTCTCTAAGATTTGGAGGAATACTTTATGCCAAACCGTTTATCTTGGCAAGATTATTTTATGGCTAATGCAGAGCTGATTTCTAAGCGTTCTACGTGTGACCGTGCCTTTGTTGGAGCTGTTTTAGTTAAGGACAAGCGTATTATCGCTACAGGTTATAATGGCGGAGTTTCTGAGACTGATAACTGTAACGAAGTAGGCCACTATATGGAAGATGGTCATTGTATTCGTACGGTACACGCAGAGATGAATGCCCTTATTCAATGTGCCAAAGAGGGGATTTCTACCAAAAATACAGAGATTTATGTGACTCATTTTCCTTGTATCAACTGCACCAAAGCTCTCTTGCAAGCTGGTATTGTTAAGATTACATACAAGGCTAATTATAGGCCCCATCCCTTTGCGATTGAATTGATGGAACAAAAAGGCGTTTCTTATTTGCAACATGATGTTCCAGAGGTTCACTTAGGAATGGATGACTAGTTTGTTCTTTGAAAAAAGCCTGAGGATTGGGCTTGAATCTATAAAACATTTGAGCCATGCTATCATTTATGGTAAAATAAACTGATAATAATTTTTTACAAAGAGGTATTTAATAATGATTGAAGCAAGTAAACTCCGTGCGGGTATGACTTTCGTAACTAACGATGGCAAATTGATCAAAGTTCTTGAAGCTAGCCACCACAAACCTGGTAAAGGTAACACAATCATGCGTATGAAATTGCGTGATGTTCGCTCAGGTTCAACTTTTGATACTAGCTATCGTCCAGAAGAAAAATTTGAACAAGCAATCATCGAAACAGTACCAGCACAATACTTGTACCAAATGGATGATACTGCATACTTCATGAACACTGAAACATATGACCAATATGAAATCCCAGTAGCCAACGTTCAAGAAGAATTGAAATTTATCCTTGAAAACTCAGACGTAAAAATCCAATTCTACGGAACAGAAGTTATTGGTGTTCAAGTTCCAACAACTGTTGAATTGACTGTTACTGAAACACAACCATCAATCAAAGGTGCAACAGTTACAGGTTCAGGTAAACCTGCAACACTTGAAACTGGTCTTGTGGTTAACGTTCCAGACTTTATCGAAGCTGGTCAAAAATTGGTTATCAACACAGCTGAAGGTACTTACGTATCACGTGCCTAAGCCCAACTAAGTCTTTCAAACCACTGGTTTGAAGGCTTTATTTTCCAAACTAACGGAAAGGAAACATGCGATGACTACAGAAAATATCGGTGAAATTGTAATTGCCCCTCGCGTGCTCGAAGTGATTACAGGTATCGCTGCAACTAAAGTGGAAGGTGTTTACGCCCTTCAAAATAAAAATGTTACGGATAGTCTCAGCAAAACAAGCTTGGGACGTGGTGTTTACCTCCGAACAGAAGAAGATGGTACTGTAAATGCTGATATCTACGTCTCACTTCAGTATGGGGTTAACGTACCAGCGGTTTCAATTGAAATTCAAAAGGCTGTTAAAGCAGCTGTCTATGATATGGCAGAAGTGGCAATTTCAGAAGTCAATGTTCACGTTGAATCTATTGTTACTGAAAAGTCACAAAAACCAGACTTGGCTGAATTGTTTAACGAGGATTTTTTGAATGACTAATATCTTTAAAGATTCACGTCGTGACCTTCGTGAGCGTGCTTTTCAAACGCTTTTTGCCCTTGAATTTGGTGGAGAAGCTCTGGAACAAGCACATTTCGCTTACACTTATGACAAGCCAATTGACGAAGAAACTGAAGTTGATGTACCAGCCTTTCTCCTTAGCCTAGTAACAGGTGTCCGTGAAGAATTGGCCCAACTTGATAGTCAAATTGAAGAAAAGTTGAAAGAGGGTTGGAGCCTCTCACGTTTGATTGTGACAGATCATACTCTCCTTCGTTTGGGACTTTATGAAATCACGTCATTTGAAGAAACACCAGGACGTGTAGCTATTAACGAAATCATTGAAATTGCTAAAAAATATTCTGATGAAACATCTGCTAAGTTCATTAATGGTGTACTTAGTCAGTTTGTGACAGACGAAGCATAAGAAAAAGAAGTTGAGCGTTGTTTCAACTTCTTTTTTTGATAAGTAAGCTCAACAAAAAGTCGCAAGCGGAGATTTCTTGCGACTTTTACTTATATACTGCCACCAGAAATCAAATTTACTGGTAGCACATAATCACGATTGACTCTTTCGCCTTTAATTTTCTTCAAAAGAATTTCGACACACAGTTTAGCAATTTCATCCAAAGGCTGTTGGATGGTTGCTAGCTCTGGATAGAAGTGTCGGATAAAGGCAGTACCGTCGTAACCGATGATTTTTAGGTCATCTGGGATGGAAAGTTCTAGCTGTCTAGCCACTTTCATAACTAGGATAGCTGTTAAATCATCTGAGACAAAGATACCATCTGGTTTTTCACGAGAAATAATAGATTTTATTTCCAATTCTCGTCGCATAAGAGACAGACCGTTTGGAACAGGGCAGATAATACCGTGTTTATCCAATTCGTAATTGAAACCAAGTTGACGGAGTCCTGTTGGAGAATCTGAATTATCATAACCTGTAATCATGACAATACGCTGGCAGCCAGCCTTGACCAAGGCTTTTGCGGCTAATTTTCCACCTTCAAAGTTGTCAGACGAGACGATAGGAATCTTTGGAGCGAGATTACGGTCGAAGGCGATGATAGGAGCTTCAACTTTCTCATAATCTTCAATCCCTAGATTGTGGGAAGACGAGATAATGCCATCACATTGGTTGGCGGCAAGCATTTCCAAGTATTCCTTTTCCTTGTTAGGATCGTGCTCACTGTTACAAATGATGGTTTTATAACCTTGTTTAAAAAGTTCATCCTCAAGGCGTTCAATAAGTTCAGCATAAAACATATTGGAGATGTTTGGGAAAATCAAACCAACGAGTTTGGCCGACTTGCCTTGGAGGCCTCGAGCCAAATTATTAGGCTTGTAATTTAGCTCCTGCATGGCAGCGTGTACTTTGTCAATGGTCTTTTGTGAGAGGTAACCCTTTTTGTTTATGACGCGAGAAACTGTGGTTGGGCTCACACCAGCCAGTTCGGCAACGTCAGTAAGCTTTGCGACCATAAATCACCTTAGTATTTTAAGTCGAAGTAATGTCCAGAAACGTTTCCTGATGTCACTTTGATACCAGTTTGTTCTGCACTTGGGAAGACGCGGCTAGTGAAGACTTTCTCACCTTTGTTGAAGAAAATTTCAACGATTGAGTTATCTACAAAGATGTTTGCTGTTGCAGCTTGACCGGCATCAAGAGTGCATTCACGACTTGTGCCAAAGTCAATAGCATATTGTTCACCAGCTTTAGAGCGGTCAAGGATAACTTTTCCGTTTTCAGTATCAACTGTAAGTGACAAGCCATTTCCTTCTTGGTCTGCGAAGAGGACAAGTTCTGTTTGAGTGTTAGCTTGGAAGTTAAGTTCAAGCTCGTAAGTGTTAGTTGTTGCCGTTTTTTCAGAGAAATCTTCTTGGCTAGCACGTAAGCTTGTAATGGCTTCAACTGGATATTGGTAGAGTTTGCCATCCTTAATAGACAATTCTTTAACCAAGCTCATAGCTCCTTGGTAGTCATATTTATCAGTTGGATAGTCCACATCTGGAAGACCGATCCAGCTGACAATAAGGGCACGACCATCTGGAGTATTAAAGCCTTGAGTTGCATATGCTTCAAATCCGTAGTCCAAGTTGATAATTGGTGTGCCATCAACGAGGGCAGGTTTTTCTGTGTCGAAATCTTGGAAAATCTTATAAGTGTTAGGGTAGATGTTACCGTAGTCAAGTTCAGCTTTATCGAGACCTTGTGGGCTATAAAGAAGAACAGGTTTGCCATCTACAAAGACAAGGTTAGGACACTCAATCATGTACTCTGACCCAGTGCCACCAAAGTCAAGATTACCAACCTCAACCCAGTTTTCGACATCATTATCAACAGCTTTGTAAAGTTTGATAAAACCTTGTTTATCGTGGTTTTGAGCACCTACGATAGCATAAAATTGTCCCTTGTAATCGAAGATTTGAGGATCACGGAAGTGCTCAGTAGCGTCAGCAGGTTGTTTGATAAGAACCTTGTCGAATTTTTCGATTTTGCCGTCTTTATCCATCCAAGCGCCGATTTGACGTGGGTCACGAACCCAGTTTTCATCACGAACGTTCCCAGTATAGAAGATAAAGAGTTTATCACCGATTTGATAAGCAGAACCTGAGTAGGCACCGTGGCTATCATTTTCATGGTCTGGCAAGAGTTTGACACCAGTTTCTGTAAAGTGAACCAAATCTTCAGTTTCAGTATGCACCCATTGTTTCAAACCATGAGCAGCTCCAAATGGCCAACTTTGGTAGAAAAGTTGGAACTTACCATTAAAGTAAGAAAAACCGTTTGGATCATTAAGAAGCCCTGTTTCTGGTTCGATATGGTAACTTGCACGCCAAGGTGATTTAGCGACATTTTCTCTAATCTTTGTTTTTTCTTCGTCTGTCCAATCAGCGTATGGACGGTAACGAACTTCTGTTGGTAGATTCATATTTAGTAATCTCCTAATCTATTTGTTAGTAATATAGTAAACGTTTTACCTAGAAAAATCAACGATTTATCATAAAAAAATAAAAAATTATGCTAAACGGTTGACATATGACAGAAAGATGCTAAAATAGTTACCGTAAAGAAAAGCTAAACGCTTTCATACCAAATTTTATTAAGGAGAATTTTGCAAATGGATAACAAACAAATTGCAAAAGAAGTCATCGATGCCCTCGGTGGACGTGAAAACGTCAACAGTGTTGCTCACTGTGCGACACGTCTACGTGTGATGGTTAAAGATGAAAACAAAATCAATAAAGAAAAGGCTGAGAACATTGAAAAAGTTCAAGGTGCTTTCTTTAACTCAGGTCAATATCAAATGATCTTTGGTACAGGTACTGTTAACAAGATTTACGACGAAGTCGTTGCTCAAGGTCTTCCAACAGCATCTAAAGACGAACAAAAAGCAGAAGCTGCTAAACAAGGGAACTGGTTCCAACGTGCTATCCGTTCATTTGGTGACGTTTTCGTTCCATTGCTTCCAGCTATCGTAGCGACTGGTCTTTTCATGGGTATCCGTGGAGCTATCAATAACGATACAGTTCTTGGTTTGTTCGGTACAAGCTCTGAAGCTTTCCAAGCGTCAAACTTTTATACATACACAGTTGTATTAACAGATACAGCCTTCGCCTACTTCCCAGCCTTGATTTGTTGGTCAGCCTTTAACGTATTTGGTGGTTCACCACTTCTTGGTTTGGTTCTTGGTTTGATGATGGTAAACAACGCCCTTCCTAACGCTTGGGATGTTGCATCAGGTGCTGCTAAACCAATCTACTTCTTTGATTTTATTCCAGTAGTAGGTTACCAAAACTCAGTGCTTCCAGCCTTCTTCGTAGGTTTGCTTGGTGCTAAGTTCGAGCAATGGGTTCGTAAATGGGTTCCAGATGTTCTTGACCTTCTCTTGCGTCCCCTTATCGTCTTCGCAGTAATGTCAGCTTTGGCCCTCTTTATCATTGGCCCTGTCTTCCATACTGTTGAAAGCTATGTTCTTGCTGCTACAGAATGGATTCTTAACTTGCCATTTGGTCTTGCTGGTCTTGTCCTTGGTGGAGTTCACCAAGTTATCGTCGTTACAGGGGTTCACCACGTCTTCAACTTGCTTGAAGCTAACCTTATTGCTAATACAGGTAAAGACCCACTTAACGCAATCATCACAGCTGCTATGACTGCCCAAGCTGGTGCGACACTTGCAGTTGGTTTGAAAACTAAAGATGCTAAATTGAAAGCACTTGCTTTCCCTGCAACTCTTTCAGCGGTACTTGGTATCACTGAACCAGCTATCTTCGGGGTTAACCTTCGTTTCGGTAAACCATTTATCATGGGTCTTATCGCAGGTGCTGCCGGTGGTTGGTTGGCGTCAATCCTTAACCTTGCTGGTACAGGATTTGGTGTAACAATTGTTCCTGGTACTCTTCTTTACCTAAACGGTCAAGTATTTAAGTATGTAATCATGGTACTTGTTACCCTTGCTCTTGGTTTCGCTCTTACTTGGCTCTTTGGATACAAGGAGGAAGAGGTTGAAGCTCAAACAGAAGTTGTTGCTGAAGATATCGCCTCAGCAGCTTCAACTCCAGTTGCGTTGCAAGCTGAAACAATTGCTGCTCCACTTAAAGGTGAAGTTGTAGCTTTGGAAAATGTCAATGACCCAGTCTTCTCATCAGGAGCTATGGGTAAAGGTGCCGCTATCAAACCTTCAGGTAACCAAGTGGTTGCACCATTTGATGGTGAAGTGCAAATCGCCTTCCCAACAGGTCACGCTTACGGTCTTAAATCTGATAAAGGTGCTGAAGTGCTTATCCACATCGGTATCGACACTGTCTCACTTGACGGTAAAGGATTTGATGCTAAAGTTCAAGCAAATCAACGTATTAAAAAAGGTGATGTCTTGGCTACCTTCGATAGCTCAGTAATCACTGAAGCAGGTCTTGACGATACAACTATGGTTATCGTTACAAACACTGCAGACTTCGAAGATGTTTCATCAGTAGCGACTGGTTCAGTTGCTGAAGGTGCAGACTTCATCGCAGTTAAATAATAAGCTAGAAAAGTCGAAGTCAATTCGGCTTTTTTAGTTAAAAGTCTCATAAAGAAAAGTATGAAGCAGAGTAGTCTGTACCTTGTCAAATAAGGCCTCATTTAGATTGTCTTTTATCCTGCTTTTCTTTATAATAGTATAAGATAGTTATTTATAGATCACAGAAGGAGATAGCTTTAGATATGGCTAAACTTTACGGAAGCTTGGAAGCTGGTGGTACAAAATTTGTCTGTGCTGTTGGTGATGAGAAATTCCAAGTCGTTGAAAAAACCCAATTCCCAACTACAACACCTTATGAAACAATTGATCGTACGATTGAATTTTTCAAACGTTATGAAGACCAATTGGCTGGAATTGCTATTGGTTCATTCGGTCCAATTGATGTTGATCCAAACTCTGAAACATATGGTTTTGTGACTTCAACACCAAAACCACATTGGTCAAATGTTGACCTTCTTGGTTTGATTGCTAAAGAGTTTAATGTTCCTTTCTACTTTACGACTGATGTTAACTCATCTGCTTATGGTGAGACACTTGTTCGTAAAAGTGTTAAGAGCCTTGTTTACTACACTATCGGAACAGGTATCGGAGCTGGAGCTATTCAAAATGGTGAATTCATTGGTGGTATGGGTCATACTGAAGCTGGTCACGTATATGTACCGCTTCACCCAAATGATGTTTCCAATGAATTTAACGGAACTTGTCCATTCCACCGCGGATGTTTGGAAGGTTTGGCTGCTGGTCCATCACTTGAAGCCCGTACAGGTATTCGTGGCGAATTGATTGAGCAAAATTCTGAGGTTTGGGATGTTCAAGCTTACTACATTGCTCAAGCTGCTGTCCAGGCAACTGTGCTCTACCGTCCAGAAGTTATCGTCTTTGGTGGTGGTGTTATGGGGCAAGAACACATGCTTCGTCGTGTTCGTGAAAAATTCACAGCTCTTTTGAATGGTTACCTTCCAGTACCAGATGTAAATGAGTATATTGTGACACCCGCTGTTTCAGGTAATGGTTCTGCAACGCTTGGTAACTTCGCACTTGCTAAAGACGTAGCTGATAAGCATGCTAACAAATAAACAAAATATTTAAAATCGCTTTAAGAGATAATCTTAAGGCGTTTTGCTCTATACAGGAGGGTGTAATGGAACCTTTATTTTTAGATTCACCAATGCATGAGAAAATCTGGGGAGGTAATCGCCTCAAGACAGAGTTTGGTTACGATATTCCCAGTGAACACACTGGTGAATACTGGGCAATTTCTGCCCATCCTAATGGTGTATCCTATGTCAAAAACGGAAAGTATGCTGGTTTCCACCTGGCAGAGCTTTACAAGGATAAACCGGAACTTTTTGGAAATCCCAAGACTAGTGTTTTTCCTTTGTTGACAAAGATTTTGGACGCTAATGACTGGCTCTCAGTACAAGTACACCCTGATGATGCTTATGGACTAGAGCATGAAGGTGAGCTAGGAAAGACAGAATGTTGGTATATTATTGATGCTGAAGAGGGTGCAGAGATTATTTATGGTCACAAGGCTAAGACCAAGGAAGAATTGGCGTCCTTAATTGAAGCAGGTGATTGGGACGGACTTTTGTCGAAAACTCCTGTTAAGAAAGGTGACTTTTTCTTTGTACCAAGTGGTACCATGCATGCTATTGGTCCAGGTATCTTGATCTTAGAGACTCAACAATCTAGCGATACCACTTACCGTGTCTATGATTTTGATCGTAGGGATGATCAGGGCAATAAACGTGAGCTTCATATTCAACAGTCTCTTGATGTCTTGAATCTAGGGAATCCAGAAAATAGTGTCCCAGCAACTGTTAAGACCTTGCAATTAGAGTCGACTTGTTTGACATCAAACTCCTTCTTCACCGTATATAAATGGAAACTCAGTGGCTTGGTTGACTTCAAGCAATCAGCTCCTTATTTGCTTTGTTCGGTACTTTCTGGAAATGGGACTATGACTATCGATTCACGCATTTATTGTCTAAAAAAAGGTGATCACTTCATTCTTCCAAATGATGTGACGGATTGGGAAATTGATGGACAATTGGAGATGATTGTCAGTCACCCTAACGAGGCTTAAGTATGAGTAATGAAAAAGTTTTAGCTGCACTATTTGAGCGTATTGAAATCGGCAAATCTTATTATTTTGAGGGAGCTTACTATCGTCTGAAAGACTATGGAGATCACATTTATGGCTTACAACGGGCCATTCCTGGGATGTGCGGTGAAAAAACGGCATCCCCTAGCATTAAATTTTACTGGAAAAATGGTGTCTTGGACTATCAATTCTACGTTGATTTTGAAGCTAGCCCTATGATAATGAAGGCCTATAGTAGCACCGACCATGCCTTCTTTGAGCAGGCTTTTGAAAATCTCTTGCATGATTTTGAGGATATCCTAGAGAGCCAAGAGAACTCTAAGAAGTAGTTTTAAAGCATTATTGTCGATATTTTCAGTGAATCTAATAAAAAAGTTTTCGTTTATTTGCAAATCCATTGTGAAAGCCCTTAAACTAGGGCTTTTTTCTTTGTCAATCCTTGAGTGATTTCTTGTTTAAAGGGGGCTTTTGTGGTAAAATATGGAGATAAAGACTGTCGAAAGGAAAAAAGATGGCAAATATATTACGCAAAATCATTGAAAATGATAAAGGCGAAATTAAGAAACTAGAAAAAACTGCCAAGAAAGTCGAGAGCTATGCTGATGCAATGGCGGCTCTTTCAGATGAAGAACTTCAGGCAAAAACAGAAGAATTTAAAAAACGATATCAAAACGGAGAAAGCCTAGACCAACTCTTGCCAGAGGCATTTGCAGTTGTTCGTGAAGGGGCAAAACGTGTCCTTGGACTTTTCCCATATCGTGTGCAAATCATGGGTGGTATCGTTCTTCACCATGGTGACGTACCAGAGATGCGTACAGGAGAAGGGAAAACCCTGACTGCGACAATGCCTGTTTACCTAAATGCTATTTCAGGTGAAGGTGTGCACGTTATCACCGTTAACGAATACCTTTCAGAGCGTGATGCGACTGAAATGGGTGAGCTTTATAGTTGGCTTGGTTTGTCAGTAGGGATTAACCTTTCTGCCAAATCACCAGCTGAAAAACGTGAAGCTTACAACTGTGACATCACTTACTCAACCAACTCAGAGGTAGGTTTCGACTATCTTCGTGATAACATGGTTGTTCGTAAGGAAAACATGGTACAACGTCCATTGAACTATGCCTTGGTCGATGAGGTTGACTCGGTTCTTATCGATGAAGCTCGTACGCCATTGATTGTATCAGGTCCTGTAAGTTCAGAAACTAATCAGTTGTATCATCGTGCGGATGCTTTTGTTAAGACATTAACAGAAGATGATTATGCGATTGATATTCCAACAAAAACAATTGGTTTGAATGACTCTGGTATTGATAAGGCTGAAGAATTCTTTAACTTGGACAACTTGTACGATATTGACAATGTTGCTTTGACTCACTATATTGACAATGCCCTTCGTGCCAACTACATTATGTTGCATGATATTGACTATGTGGTAAGCCCTGAGCAAGAAATTCTTATCGTTGACCAATTTACTGGTCGTACCATGGAAGGTCGTCGTTTCTCAGATGGACTCCACCAAGCCATCGAGGCTAAAGAAGGTGTACCAGTCCAAGAGGAAACCAAGACTTCTGCCTCAATCACTTACCAAAATATGTTCCGTATGTACAAGAAATTGTCAGGTATGACTGGTACTGGTAAGACCGAGGAAGATGAATTCCGTGAAATCTATAACATGCGAATCATCCCAATTCCTACAAACCGTCCAATTCAACGTATTGACCATGATGACCTTCTTTACCCAACCTTGGATGCTAAATTCCGTGCTGTGGTACAAGATGTTAAGCGTCGTTATGAGAAGGGGCAACCAGTCCTTGTTGGTACGGTTGCCGTTGAAACATCTGACTTGATTTCTAAGATGTTGGTTGACGCAGGTATTCCTCACGAAGTGCTTAATGCCAAGAACCACGAAAAAGAAGCGCATATTATCATGAATGCAGGTCAACGTGGTGCTGTTACGATTGCGACCAACATGGCCGGTCGTGGTACTGACATCAAACTTGGTGAAGGTGTTCTTGAGCTTGGTGGACTTTGTGTCATTGGTACAGAGCGTCATGAAAGTCGTCGTATCGATAACCAGTTGCGTGGTCGTGCGGGACGTCAAGGGGACCCAGGAGAATCTCAATTCTATCTTTCACTTGAAGACGAATTGATGCGTCGTTTCGGTTCTGATCGTATCAAACAAGTCTTGGAACGTTTGAATGCTGATGATGAAGATATTGTTATCAAATCACGTATGTTGACACGCCAAGTGGAAGCGGCTCAAAAACGTGTCGAAGGAAATAACTACGATACTCGTAAACAAGTCCTTCAGTACGATGATGTTATGCGTGAACAACGTGAAATCATCTACGCTGAGCGTTATGATGTTATCACAGCGGAACGTGACCTTGAACCTGAGATTAAGGCTATGATTAAGCGTACGATTAACCGTACGGTAGATGGTCACAGCCGCAATGATCAAGAGGAAGCTCTTAAAGGTATCTTGAACTTTGCTCGTCAGGCCTTGGTTCCTGAGAATGCCATCTCACTTGAAGATTTACAAGAAGTGGGAGAGGTAACGAAACGTAGTGTTAATTATGACGCTATTAAAGTTTACTTGAATGAGTTAGCAGCTGATGTTTATGATCGTCAAATCAAGAAATTGCGTTCAGAGGAAGCTATCCGTGAATTCCAAAAAGTCTTGATTTTGATGGTTGTTGATAACAAGTGGACGGACCACATCGATGCTCTAGATCAATTACGTAATGCCGTTGGTTTGCGTGGTTATGCACAAAACAACCCAATCGTTGAGTATCAATCTGAAGGGTTCAAGATGTTCCAAGATATGATTGGGGCAATTGAATATGATGTGACACGTACAATGATGAAAGCACAAATTCATGAGCAATCTCGTGAAAATGTGAATGAACGTGTTTCGACAACAGCAACAGGCAATATCCAGGCCCACCAAGCAGATGCTAATGGTCAAGAAATTGACTTTAGTAAGGTTGGTCGTAATGACTTCTGTCCATGTGGCTCTGGTAAGAAATTTAAAAATTGTCACGGTCGTAAACAGTTTAAGATAAAAAGAAATAGCTGTCTCTTATACACATCTGACGCTGCCGAC
>ENA-OZQP01000263-OZQP01000263.1-human-gut-metagenome-genome-assembly--contig:-NODE-263-length-12121-cov-4.368225_pt1 | contig 12121 bp, 7 predicted proteins | sample MGYA00243776_ERZ653922 | MGnify/ENA primary metagenome ERZ653922 (study PRJEB26926, sample SAMN06164471) | human gut metagenome | biome: ENVO:00009003; feature: ENVO:2100002; material: ENVO:00002003... | reverse complement strand
ACGAGATTCGCCTTAGTCTCGTGGGCTCGGAGATGTGTATAAGAGACAGGCCTTAGTGCAGATGTTGATATAAGCGACACAGGACTAACCGGCTTTATGCGTGATAATGGTGAGGATACATTCACAGGCACTCTGAACGGCAATAGTCATAAACTTACCATGACAGTGGGAACAGAAAATGACAAGATAGTTTTCCATACTCACAACGGACTTTTTGCAAAGACAAGCGGTGCAAAAATAAGCAATTTAAAGCTTGTTTCAAGCTTTAACATTGTCGGTGACAATGCTTCTGGCGGTGATGCTTGTTATATTGGTTCTGTATCTGCATACAACAGCGGAGCTTTGACTATTGACAGCGTGACCGCTGATGCGACCGCATCTCCAAGTGGTGCGTATACTAATTTTGTCGGAGGTCTGGTTGGATATGTTGCTGACGCCACAAGTGAAGTTTCGTTCACTAATTCTGCTGTAACAGCAAATCTTACATACGATAATAGCACAACAAAGGTAGATTGCACTTGTCTTGGCGGAGTTATCGGAATGGTAGGAGCTGTTACATCAAAGCCTACAACTGGTATTAAGTTTGATAATGTCACTGTTGGCGGAAATATAACTGACAAACACACAGGTCCTAAATCAGGCAGTGCTAATGCTAGAGTTGGTGGACTTATTGCCGAGATAGGTTCGGATATATCATCATCTCCTAATATTGTGAAAATACAAAGTGTTAGTGTAAATACTCTTAATGTAAAAACTTCCACTAAAATCAGCGGAAGCACAAGCGGTGGGTTTATTGGTCACAACTGGTATAATGTTGAAGTAACGCTGGATAAAATAATTGTATCTAATTCTACTATAACATCTGATAGTAATGAGATAGGTGGTCTTGTACTTTCCACAACAGGTTATTGGAGCATAAAAAAGGTTAGCTTTGACAGTGTGACAGTAACAGCAAACAACTGTAAAAATTTTGGCATGCTCGCCTCGACATTATTGGGAAGAAATTATGATCCATATACATTTAATTATTTTGATGGATCAGGTTCATATTACAGTAAATGTGCCTTTAATGCAACTTATTTTGAACTCACTGATCCTAATGGACATGAGATTTCACAAGATACTAAGATAAATATAAGTAAAAAATATTTGTTTTTTGATGAGATAGCTCGTTGTAGTATTTATGCTTCAAATAGTCCTGTTTGCAATCGTCAAGCCATAATTTCAATTCCTGCTGTTAATGATAAAAATGAACGTTTGCTCTATATGGATGGCGAACATTGCAATACCTATCAAAATCAAACAAAAAATAATGGTGCGACATGGAAAGATAATCCTTGTGCAAGATATTATTACAACCTTGATGTATATAAAAACGGTAAAGCCACCACAGGCGGAGCTAAGGCTGTTGAGTGGAGTGCAAAGCTTTTTGCGGCAAATAATATAAAAGCATATATTAATAGTACAAATATAGATTTTCCAACAGATGCAGAAATAGATTTGACAGGATATTCATTTTATCCAGTTGATACAAATGGTTGTAATATAAAATCAAATTCAACTATTACTTTTGAAAATAATGGCTTTAATCAGTCTGAAATGGTATCAAGCAGTAATAGTGACAATTATGCCCGTACAACTGACGGAATAGATGGAACAAATTTAACTAATGACCATAATCAACATTACATGATGCAATCTGGACTTTTCAGAAATGAAAATGGAACTGTTACCATAAGTGGTAAAATGACCTTTAAGGGAAATATCGGTAAGGTGAATGGTGGTTCAGGTGCATTGGTTTGCGGCTCGGTTGCTGACGACACCAATACTTCAAAAAAATCTGTCAAAATTACCGGCAGTATCGTTCTTGATGATCTGTATGTGAATGATACTTCTTTAAGTTTAAATGGTGAAAATTCTTATGCCCCTTTGCTTATAAATAAGATAGGCAACATGACAGAGATCACTATACAGAATGTGTCACAGAAAAAACACAGTATGACTACTGCTAAATATGATAAAGGCGGTTAGGATTATACTGCAACAAGCCTTATAGGCGATGTAGGAAGCAAAAAGGGTCAAAATATATCTCTGACTTTCTCAAATATCAAGCTTGACGCAAGTGATGTAAATTCAATTTTCAAAAATGCTACTTTGCTTGAAAGCTTTCAGCATTCTGACGGAGCAGGCTCTTCTGCAATATACAACTATAAATGGGACGACGATTGGGGTACAGACTCAGCTGGCAATATTAAGCATAATGTAACCTACGGAAAAGAAGTGTCTGACACCATAAAGAATCGTGTAGATAATGTGAGCAGGCAGAATAAGTATCATGGCGATTGGAGTAAAGATGACAGGTATACTTCCCCTGTCAAAAATAACGCAACAGAGGAATATAGCTTTACTGAATACAAGCCATATGTTGCTAAATCGTATGATACCGCCCAAAACTATGATGAGATAGACGTAAACCTTGAGCGACCATATCTTGACAAGGGTTGCGGAACATACTCTGATCCATATATCCTTGACGCTTCTACACTGGCAGAGGTCGCACGAGTTATCAGTACAACCGCACCTACAAATGGCTGGGAAGTAAACTATAATGCAAATGTTTCTGCCGATAAATCGACTGTTAATGCTAATAGTGCTTTTTGTAAAGGCACTAATCATAAAACTTATACTTATGATGGAGCAGGCAATTTCGTAAGCGGAAAGGAAACAGTTTCAAAAGATAACATGATCAAATATCTTTGCGAGGCTTATTACAAGATAAATGATGATATAGTTCTCGGCAGTTCTTTTGCAGGTCTTGGCGGAACATCAAACAGTTACGTTTTCAGGGGCGTTATTGTTGGACAGAAGAAATCCGACGGAACATATCCAACTATCACCAATAAATCTGCAAGCCCGCTCATCAGGTTCAGCAGCGGAAGTGTTGTAAAAAATATCAATATAGTATATACCAACGAAGTAATGCTTTCAAAAAACAATAATAATAAATTAAACTATAGTACCGGAAAGACGGAGTATTATGGTGGTGTTATGGGCGTTGTGTTCGGTGGAGATAATATCATTGATAATGTCAAGGTAACAAATCCTACTATAAAATTTGCAAATAACGATAACAGCAAACAACATCTCATTACTGCAGGCGGATATGTTGGTGCCATAGTTTACGGCGGCGTTATTTTCAGAAATATGGGCAACGTTGCCAAAGATAGTGCGCTTACAACCAACAATACTGAGGCAGTGGGTGAAGACGTATATACCAATCTTTTTATCAATCCATATATAGGCAGAGTTGTAAACGGCTTTGCTATCGAAGAGGGAAAAACGTTTGGTAAGTCAACTAACCTTAACAATGGCAGGAAAAATTATCTCATCACGCAGTTTAAGAGTGAGCTAAGTGATGGTGAGAAATTAAATGTTATTGCCGGCACGACCAATATTATTGAAGTACCTAATGCACAAGCGTTGTTTATGCTGTCTATCATATCACAGTCCGGTATGGGATATACAGACCGTAAAAACAATACTTGCGGATATGGTCATTATACTTTTACTCGAAATGCAGACTATTCAAAAGTTGGCACAGCTGCATTGACTTCTGATGATAAAGATTACAAAACTGCGATCTCAGATTATCAAAGACTTGAAAAGGCTACAAGCAGGGAATATGAAAAGAAAAATTCTGTAATGCTAAAAAAATATACAAAGCCAAGTGAAAAAGGTCTTTATGAAGCAAAGTGGGCACACGAATTAAATAAGAACTTTACTGTTAAACTCACAGGAAATGGAACCTATGACCTCACCGGAACCGGTTTTCGTGGTATAAATCAGTTGTTTGATGCAACAAATAGTAACTTGGGCGACATTAAATGTGATTATACTTTGTCTTTGACAGCTATCGAGGGAAATGATCAGACTATAAAGCTCGATACAGATATAAAAGCCTATGCTGTGAAAATAACGGATAACAAGAGCGGTAACACTATTGAATTTCAAGATGTGGATAACTATAAATATCGTACCGCATTTGCCTCCGTAAAAGGAGTTGGGTTGATAAACTGTTCAACGTATGCTTTAACTGTAAATAACCTTAAGCTTTCCGGCAAGATCAGCGTTAAGACGTATAACAACGATGGACAATCGTATGTTAATGAAGACCTTTCTACAGGTGGTATCGTTGGCGGAGTACAGAGTTCTTGCAAGTTTATCGGAATAACATTGACTGATCTTGAAATATATGGTGCATATACTGTGGGAGGACTTATAGGAAAGTCAACAAATGATATCAATATAAGTAACGTTAAGTCTGAAAACAGTGGCGTTTATGTGTATGGCGGATTTGAAACAGGCGGTCTTGTGGGAAATTCTCAGAAAGGCAACGAATTCGCTGTTAAGGATTCTAAGATAATAATTAATAAAGTTGAATTTGCTAATCTTGATAAAGGCACAAAAACTTGGTTTGGCGTAGGTGGAATCGCAGGTTCTGCAAATATCAAAACGACAATAAGCAATGTTCAGCTTACAGCCTATAATAAAGACAGCTTTATCGGTTCAAAAAAAGACAATAAACCCCTTGCAACCCAGACAATGAACGAGGGCGGTCTTATAGGACTGTCTAACGGAGCCTGCACAATAACAAACACAAGCGTCAGCGTCGATGTTTATGGTAGTAATGCCGGTGGATTCGTTGGAATAAACAAAAACCAGTTGTCTATCAAAGACTGTTACTATGGAGGAACATCTGAAACATCAGCTTGCGGTGTTTATGGCTATACAAGTTCAGGCGGAATGGTCGGCACACAGAATGCGGCTGCGACCTTATCAAAGTCTGCTGTAAAAAATGCAACGATAGGTATACCAATTGCTAAAACTGGTGATGCAGGTATCGGAGGTTATGTTGGTATAAAAGCTAATGGTGATCTGAAGATATCTGATTGTGAAGTCAACAATGTTACTCTTTCAGCAGAAGATAAGTCCAATGGTGCAGGTGTAGGCGGCGTGATCGGTCATAACGACGGCGGCAATACATATGCTTATGATATTCTCATAAATAAATTAGGCTATGTAAGAGGCAACAACAGCGTATCTGTTTCTAACTTGATAGGTTGGAACTATGATAAAAATCTATCATATAAATTTATTGGAGTATCGGTAAATAACACGGATTGTTTACCTGATATACAGTATAATGCTTCACAGATACCTGCCAGCTTCACCGCAGTTCACTCCGACTACAACGGTACTCAGGATAATACACAAAATATCGGTGAGGGAAGCAGTTCACATGTTGATATTAATTCGCCTTATGTCAATATAAATTCAAGCGTTACTGTTGGCGGTAAGACTTTCACAGGCGATCTTGTTGGCGGAAATATGCAGACTATCATTAGTGATGCTGCTTCTTATACGAATGGCACAAAGACAAAATCCTATGGCATAAACAGTACCATAAAGACATATGCAGAGAATTTGGCTAATTCAAAGCTTACAACATTTCGTCAGGCCTCTGAGCTTGATGTTCAGGAGCTGAACGATCTTCCTGTTCTGCTTATTGATGATAACTCATCGTTGAATATCACACAAATGCTCGCAAAGTATATCTCAGTTCTGACAAATTGTGATGTTTGCGACAGCAGTTCAAATAAGCTGAAAACAACAGATCTTATGAATGTAAGCACAGCGACTTATGTGTATGATAACGGCGCTTTGACAAAATCAGATAAGACCACTCTTACGTTTAACAGCAAGACAGGATATTTCAAGGTCACAGACGGTCAGTATGACAATGACGGCACAAACAGATTTACTGTCATTACTCTTGATTATATCGACCCAACGGGAAGTGGCAAAACTGCTCTTAGACTTCATGTTCCTGTTTTTGTAAGAAAGGTGCTTGATTTCAGCTTCCAATCTTACGTTATCTCAGGCACAGACTATAACCATTCTCACTATACGGATAAAACAAAGCTTGCTTTTGAGAGCTTTGATGCACCTGTTACTACTTATTTTAAGTATTCCTATTACAAATCCGCTAACGAATGGGAAAAAATGCTCAATAACGGTGACGGTCTGCTTTGGAGCTTTGATAAAAAGCTTTATCTTATTGGTGATAGTGCCACTGACAGTGGTGTGCTTACCGATGATACAAAGCTAACTCTTGTTGATGCAAATAACAATGACAAGACTTATCATTCTACCGCAAGTGATGCTAAGTTTAATAAAACAACCGGTGAGCTTGACTTGACAAATATAAGTGGCTTTAAACCGGTTACAATGAATGATGTACTGTTAAGATATGCGTCGGTAACAGCTAAAGAATCATCTGACGGAACACTTGTTGAGGCAGCTGATGAAGCTACAGCTACTGTAAAAACAAGCGACGGCAAGTATTATAGACCTGCTGGTGAGAATGAAACAGGCACTTATAAGATAACTGTTTCAGCGAATAGTGATACACCAAAAAATGATAATGACGAAATGATAATAAGCGAGAACTATTATCTCACTATCAATATTCCGGAAACGGGAAGCTCAAAAAAAGTCATCAAAAACTTTGTGAATTATTATAGCGGTAATAAGCCAAGAAAGCTCAATGGCAATATTCCTACAAACCTTGTCCAAGTGACAAATAATGACACTGGCGCATATGTTATTGCAAACTTTTTTACACAGCTAGTAAGTGTGACGGCTCATGACCCAGAGGAGATAACAGCGTCAAATAACTTTATCCATGCCACAATGACGTCAAAAATAAGCATTGATCGGAGCCTTAGAGATACATTTAATGGCTATAAGAGTGACGATTTCAATATGTATCAGGCGTTTAAATTCTCTATGAAGAACTTTGATGAAAACGATGCGGGAGCTAATACAAAGATCATTGCAGGAACTTCGGTGAATGTTGATTACAGCATTTTAAATAGTTCAGACACAGAGTTATCAAACGCAAAAATAAGCAAGACTGAGACACTTTCAGAAGCTAAAGACAGCTATATGCTGATGTATCCCGGTTCGGTCTACGATTATATCAATAGTGACACAAATGGCTCTATAACTGTCAAGGCTGATATCAGCTTAACTTATGGTACTGCAGGGATCATAGATCAGTTTCCTGAGCGTAAGGACGGGAATACAAAAACTGGTATTGGCGTAAATGCATCGTCATATGTTGCATATAGCCAGAACAATATTGAGAACAGCTCTATCTCTGCAAGTGGAGTTATGCCTGCCAGACGCTACTATAGAAAGGCAATGACGGTGGCACAGCTAAACTATAACGTTGCAGAGTCAACGGTTCTTGAGTCGAAGGATTCACCATTTTCGCAGCTTGGTATCAATGCCAAAGATATGACTACAGAAGAAATGGCAATAACAGCAAATGCTATCTATGATCTGTCTGCTTTGAGTCGATCAACAAAGGACAGTGGCAAAAAAATACAGTATACAATGAGGTTGTATGTTAAGGACAATAGTGGCGATTATAAGCAGACAAACGATATTAGCAAATACCTCAGTAGCTTTACTTTGGAAAACGCCGCATCAAGCAGTGGTCTGAATGGCAAGGAGTGCGTTTTTACCACTGAATATAATGGCGAAGAACAAAGCACAGCCGTTACGAAATTTACAGTAAAAACAGGCAAGGCTTTTGAGGAGCAGGGACTTACCTATGCGAACTACAGAGTTGAGCTTACCGCGGTATTGCTTAATGACAACAACTCAGTTGTTAATGGAACTACCTCAAGCGACTATGTTGTTTACACAAACGCAAAAATAGAAACAGGCTTTATAAATTCATAATAAGCAGGCATTTTCAGGAGAAAATTATGACAAAAAGCATTTTGGGAAAATTCAGAAAATTAGAAAAAAAGAAGAAGCTCCAGCTAGTCATAGCAGTATCCATTTCGGTGGTACTGCTTGTGGCACTGCCTGTTTATGCGTGGTTTACTCACAAACGTTCTATTGCTCTTACAACAAAAATAAATGCCCCTACTCAGCTTTATATCACCGCAGGAAACAAAGAATCTGTGGCAAATCTTGAAATGGCAGATATAGATGTTGAGAACGGCAGTTATAAAGACTTTGTTTTCGGCATAGGCGGGGCAGACGTGCAACAATATCAAATACAGCTTGCACATACAACGAATATCCCTTTTGAGTATGAGATATATCGTGCGAAAAGCGTCAGTGAAACTGAAAAATCAGAAGCTGTCGTTTATGTTTCAGATGAAGAGAATAAAACGTTTTATTACAAAATAGACGGCAATAAGATCTCGGGACATTATCTCAATCAGCAAGGCTCGGAGATACTTGCTAACAGCACACTTCACAAAAAGTCCTATGATAGCTACGGCAATGTTCAGAAAAATTCCGAAGCACTTTATTGGCAATCGGATACACTGACGGTAATTGATAATAAAGATCCGTTTTGCGATTATTTTATAATCAGAGTAAAATGGAATAAAAACGTCCAAAACAATAAAGAAACTGATATGGTCTACCTGACAGTTCAGAGAAAGTAATAATTCACAAAATAGAGAGGAGGGTGGCTGTTATGAAAGACAAATTTAAAAAAAAGCTTAAAAGATCGTGGCTTGCAATATGGATAGCTTTTGCGGCAGCCGCACTCAGTACTATTGGCGTCCTGGCGGCTTATACCAGCGTTTCAAGTGTAAAGCGAGTTGTATCCACACAAAAGGGAGCTGGTATGCTGTTTTCATCTAATTATCTTACAACAGATGAAAATGATCTTCCAAGGACGATAACTTTTAGCAGTATGGAAAACTCGCCTTGTGTGACAGTCAATGTGTGCAACTATCCGCAAACATTGATAAAGCATAATGACAAGGATATCACATACACTTTGACAGTCGAGCTTGTGGACAGCAACGGAAATGCCGTTACCGGAGAAGAAACTGCAAAATACTCAGTCGAATATAACGGTGAAAAAAAGACTTTTGGAAGCAATTCAAAAATAGAGTTTTCACTTCTGAAACTTATGGCTGACGATTTCAACAAGCATGAATTTGTGCTGACTTTTGATAAGTCACAGCTCATAAGGTCTGACATATACATGAGAGTGACAGCCACTCCTACAAATCAGGCTGAGTTGAAACCGCTCTCCGCAAAGCTTGGCGTTATCTATATAAATAATAACACATCAGCAACATGGACAGGCACATTCATCGACAATGCTACCTCGCCTAAAGATCTTGACGGCTTCAACTACCGCCTGTCAGGCAGCGGCGAGGGTACTATAACCCTGACTTGGAATACAAACTATGTTGATATCAGCCCATGGTTTAAGAATACTTATGATCTGACTATTTCAAAGGACAGTTCTGGCATAGCCACTGCAACTTTGAAAGTCAATTCTGCCGAGAAAAATCAATATGACATTCAGTTTTATCGAACGAACGGCATTAACAGTGCAGAGCAGTGGTCTGACGGTAATCATACCGATATTACGGTGACTGGTACGGGATTTGTTTCAATGAGTTTCACTCAAAGCGCAACGAAAGAAAATTAGAATATGTACAAAAAAACGGACTGCAAACAAAATGCAGCCCGTGTATTTTTTCTGTAGGGGCGAACAGTGTTCGCCCGTTATTATATCCGTGTAATGTTCAGTACGAAAGCTTAGAGTGCAGACTTCAAAGCCTCAGCAAGCTGAGCAGGACATGATGTGCCACGTCCGTTGCAGTCGATACCCTCAAGTCTGTCAATAACGTCTTGAACCTTCATGCCCTCAACAAGCTTTGATACACCCTGTGTGTTGCCGTTACAGCCACCTGTGAAATGCACTTTCTTTACGATACCGTCCTCTACTTCGATATCTATTTTTCTTGAACATACTCCCTTTGGAGTGTAGCTGATCGTTGCCATTTGAAAAACCTCCTAAATTCTTGCTACGTCTGTTTCTCTTGCAGCCTTTGCCACAGCCTCAGCCACAGCGACCGGTACTGACCTGTCAAAAGAGTTCGGCAGTATAAATTCCGCACTGAGCTTGTCCTCAGGCACACAGCATGCGATAGCCTTTGCTGCGGCCATTTTCATTTCTTCGTTGATGTCAGAAGCCCTTACCGCAAGCGCACCCTTGAAAATTCCAGGGAATGCGATAACGTTGTTTATCTGGTTAGGGAAGTCTGAACGTCCTGTGCCAACGATAAACGCACCTGCCGCCTTTGCTTCGTCAGGCATTATCTCAGGAGTCGGGTTAGCCATTGCGAAAAGTATAGGCTTATCATTCATGGATTTAACCATTTCAGCGGTCACAAGCTTTGGCTTGGAAACACCTACGAAAGCGTCTGCACCCTTGAGTGCGTCAGCAAGAGAGCCGTGGAGCTTGTTCTTGTTTGTGACCTTAGCCATTTCAGCGTGAGCCTCGTTAAGATAATTGTCGCCCTCGCAGATTATTCCCTCACGGTCTACCATGATAAGATTGCCGATACCAAGAGAAAGCAAAAGCTTTCCGATAGCACAGCCGGCTGCGCCTGCACCGTTTATAACAAGTGTAATATCCTCTATCTTCTTGTTAGCCACCTTGCAGGCATTCATAAGTGCCGCACCAACAACGATAGCAGTTCCGTGCTGATCGTCATGGAAAACAGGGATATCAACTTTTTCTTTAAGCTTAGCCTCTATCTCAAAGCACCTTGGAGCAGCGATATCTTCAAGATTTATGCCGCCGAAGCTGTCTGATATCATAGCGATGGTGTTTACTATTTCGTCAACGTCATTTGACTTTATGCAAAGTGGAAAAGCGTCAACGTCTGCGAACTCCTTGAAAAGTGCGCATTTTCCCTCCATAACAGGCATACCTGCCAGACCGCCAATATTGCCAAGACCAAGCACAGCAGAGCCGTCTGTGATAACAGCCACAAGATTTGCACGTCTTGTAAGCTCATATGAAAGGTCAGGATCTTTCTGTATCTCAAGGCAAGGCTGAGCAACGCCTGGTGTGTAAGCCAGCGTCAGGTCTTTTGCATTGTTTACCTTTGCTCTTGAGCAGACCTCTATCTTGCCTTTCCATTCTCTGTGTTTCTGTAGGGATTCTTCCATTACGTTCATTTTATACAGTCCTCTCTATTACAGCCAAACTAGGCTTTGTTACGCATTAAAGGAACATTACCGCATGATAATGTCCCTTTATTATACCATATTATTTCTCCGTTTTCACAGCCGCTTTGTTAGCTTTTTGTGAATTTATATGAATGAGCTTGAACAGCTTATCAAGATTTTCCTTGTCAGTGGTCATGCTTCCGATATGTGTCATAGTCTCATTATACAGACCGTGGAAGTCAGAGCCACCGGTCACTATCAGGTCATGTTCCTTTGCGATATCCACAAGCTTCTGCTGTTGAGTTGGAGTAGCAGAGTAATGATAAGCTTCAATTCCGTCAAGTTTGCCTGCCTCGATAAGCTCAAGTAGCAGCTCGGTGTTGTTGAACATAACAGGGTGTGCCATAACAGCAATGCCCTTTGCGGAGTGTATAAGGTCAAGCACAAAGTTTACGTCAGGATATTCACGGGTCACAAGACATTCGCCGTTTGGATATGCAAAAAGCTTGTCGTTCACAGAGCCGTAAAGCTCAGTGGCATAGCCGTAATTTACCAATGCTCTCATGATATGCTGTTTAAAAATGCTCTTTGAGCTTTTTGTGTAGTGCAGTACAGCGTCGGCAGGGATAGGATATCTTGCCATTACATTTTCTATCATTTCCTTTGCACAGTCTTTTCTTATCTGGCATGACTTCAGGCAAAGACCTTCCAGCCTGTCAGGTTTCTGCGGTGCATAGCAAAGAATGTGTACTTTTGAATTGCGCTTCTTGTCCCATGCGGAAAGCTCTACCGCAGGAATGACCTTGACCCCATAACGTTCGCCAAGTATTTGCGCTCTGTTTGATGATGAAAGAGTGTCATGGTCTGTTATCGCAAGAAAGTCAAGTCCCATTCTTTTTGCCTGAACAATGACCTCTTCTATACCAAGCGAGCCGTCAGACAGTGTTGTGTGACAATGCAGATCTCCTGTCATACCTTTGTTCCTCCAAATCTATAAAATATATCTGTCATTTTCTGTATATATAGTACAGCCGCTGTCTCTTATACA
>ENA-OZQP01000256-OZQP01000256.1-human-gut-metagenome-genome-assembly--contig:-NODE-256-length-12246-cov-4.560660_pt1 | contig 12246 bp, 9 predicted proteins | sample MGYA00243776_ERZ653922 | MGnify/ENA primary metagenome ERZ653922 (study PRJEB26926, sample SAMN06164471) | human gut metagenome | biome: ENVO:00009003; feature: ENVO:2100002; material: ENVO:00002003... | reverse complement strand
GCAGCGTCAGATGTGTATAAGAGACAGAAATAGCATTTATATTCTAAAAAATTTTTTTGAAATTTTTCTGACCTTTTGCCCTCTGCCGCCTGTGATTAGTGGAAAGAGGGCAAAGTCATTCAAGACAACATTTCTAAATGATTTAATCCCAATCCGCCGTACCTTGATAACTGAATAAAAGGTCAGGAGAGGATGAAAGCTCAGCTACGCATTTTGCGGCCAGTGGAAGTTCTCTTCTGATCGGAAATGCTCAATCCTTATTTTTGTTATGCCCGGTTCGCCGGGCGATGACAGTAGACCATGCGTCGGAGCTTTTGCTTTTGCAGGTTCCGGCGTATGACTGTGCTGTCATCAGTAATGATTTTGGCACAAATAATTTAAAATGGGGTGATGCCTATGATTTGATTGTATCAGACAGGTGAAAGCCTGTAAACCGGTAACAGAAAAAATAAAGCAAAGTGAGGTATTGAGAATGAAAGGGACATTGAAAAGAGTAATGTCTGGCGTATTATCTGTTATTACGATTGCAAGTGCTGTGGCACAGCCAATGACTGCTTATGCAGCAGAACCGGAAAAGGCAGCATCGTCTTTTGAAGCACAGTATCCGGAACTGGAAACAGTGAAAGATAAACTGGCTGAGGATGAGATTTTAATTGCCAATGATTACAGCATTGATTATGGTTCTGATTTTGACATTAAGGTGGATTTTTCCGGTATTGAAGGAATCAATGATGCCAAAGTGAAAGTAGAGTTGTATGAAGCGAAGAATGAAGCAGGAGATGATTTTGACACATACCAGGCAGATACCTATAAAGCAGTTTATAAGGTAGAACCGGTCAGTGGAAATCCTTCTTATCGTATCAGCCGAAATGTAACCGTAAAAGAGCCGGAAACGGAACAGCTGACAGAACCAAATACTTCTGAAAATACCGTCGGTGAAGGAAATGCTGGCGAGACAGAAGATTCTGGTAATGCGGAAGAAGATGCCGATGCAGAAGGGCAGACGGAAATAGTAACAGATCTGGCAGAAGAGGAGGAAGTCACAACAGATGAAGAGTCTGGATTAACTGTTTCTGAAGTAATGGATCAGGCAGAGGATAGTGGTATTGACCTTTATTCAATGGAAGAAGGGGAAGTGGTTACTTTTATGGCAAGGGAAGCATCAAGCCGAAGCACCAAGAAAGTAACAGTAACCAGAGGAAACTGCTATCATTATTCTGATTATGGGTATGGAAGTTATCTGACATATCAGTACACCGTGAAGTTCGGAAATGTTTCCGCAACCGCTTATTGTATCCAGCCGGAGAAATCCAGTCCTGGAACCGGAACATACGATATTACAAAGCTGAGTGACGGTAAGAAACTGGCTAAGGTTTGCTATTATGGAACGAAGGCGGCAGGTGATGAAGGATTCTTTATAGAAGAGAACGGTTATGGCAATTTAAGTGCAGGTGCCAGATTTATTCTGGTTCATCTTGCTGCATCTTATGCAAATGGTGGAGATTCCGCTTTTTCCGGAGCAAGCAGCAAAGCAAAAACACTTGCTATGAAACTGTATAACTACTGTATTTCACAGCCGGAGATCCCGGATGTCGATATGAGTTTTTCGGATGCAAATGTAACTGCTTATGTAGATGGCAGCAGCCAGAGAACAAAGGAGATTACATTTAAGGCAGACAAACTGCAGAGTATCACGATGAAACTTCCAAGTGGCGTGAAGCTTCATAATGTAACAACCGGAAAGACAAGTAAAGCCGGGGAAGCCGTAGAGATCAGTGGTGGAACGAAGTTTTATTTATCAGCACCATTGACACAGGTGCAGGATGTTGCAGGAAGCTGGTCAGCCACGATGAAAGGAAGCGTAACCAAAGACTATTCTGCTTATAAGATCAGCACAGGGTCAGGTTCACAGGACTTAGCACTGGTATTTGGTGAAGGTGTGGATGATGAGAAATATGTGGACTTTAAAGTAACCTGGGTACAGTATGCAAGCGTTAAGGTGATTAAGAAAGATGCCAAAGAGAATGCGAAGCTGTCCGGGGCGGTGTTTGGCTTATACAGCGATGCAAACTGTACGAAGCTGATCACAAAGTTACCGGCAACAGATGCAAATGGTGAAGCGTCTGTGCAGATCGTTAAGACACAGGATACCGTATATCTAAAAGAGATTACAGCTCCAAGCGGATACCGTATCAATGCAACTGCTTACAATGTGAAACTGGAAGTCAGCAAGACTACAACCGTTACAGTTTCAGATGAAGAACAGCTGGGACAGCTTACCGTTTATAAAGAAGGTGAGGTACTGGTTGGTGCAGATGTGACAGAGAACGGTACAACATTTAAGTATGAGAAACGCAGACAGAAAGGTGCGGTTTACGATGTGTATGCCGGAGCAGATATTAAAACTGCCTACGGTACAAAAGTTTACAGTAAGGGAGATCTGGTAAAAGAGAATCTGACAACAGATACAAATGGTGCCATCGTTCTTAAAAATCTGCATCTTGGTACATATGTTGTAAAGGAAAAGCAGGCTCCGACAGGATTTTATAATGCCGGAGAGGAGAAGAAGGTAACTCTTTCTTATGCCGGACAAAATGTGGATGTTGTTTTTTCTGAGACAACTTTTACGAACGACAGACAGAAAGCAGAAGTGATTGTTACAAAACAGGATAAAGATACAGAAAATCCTCTGGATGGAGGAATCTTTGGACTTTATTCTGCAAGTGATATTACCAATGCAGATGGTGCAGTTGTTGTGAAGAAAGGTACGCTGATCCAGAAAGCGACAACAGGAGCAGACGGTACAGCAAAGTTTACAGCAGACCTGCCACTTGGATTTTCTTATGATGTGAAGGAAGTGCAGGCTCCGGAAGGTTATGTGAGAAATACAGAAGATGTTTATACGTTTGCTTTCTCATATACAAATGATAAAGAGGCAAAACAGACATTTAAGCATACATTCAAAAATGAACGTGTGACAGCTAAGATTTCTCTGCAGAAGCAGGATAAGGAAACCAAAAAGGCAGTTCCACAGGGCGATGCCACTTTGGAAAAAGCAGTGTACGGACTTTATGCCCGTGCGGATATTGTGCATCCGGACGGTGCGACTGGTGTGGTCTATAAAGCAGGAGAACAGGTTGCCACTCTTACGACAGATAAGAATGGACAGGCTTCTGTGGATGGATTATATCTTGGCAATTACTATGTAAAAGAGATCACTCCTCCAACCGGTTATCTGGCAGATGAGGAAGAACATGATCTGGTCTGCAATTACGAGGGTGACCTTGTAGCAGAAGTAAAACGTGATTGTCTGTCTCTGGAGCAGGTGATGAAACAGCCATTCCAGATCATTAAAGCAGCGAACAACGGAAAGACCGATGCAGACTTACTGAAAGGGGCAGGATTTACCGCTTATCTGGTATCTTCCCTGAAAGTAAATGAAGATGGCAGCTATGATTTTGATTCTGCCAAACCAGTAGTAATCGGAGAAAACAGTGCAACGGAAATTTTTACAGACGAGAAAGGTTATGCCTGCAGTATTGCAATTCCTTATGGAACATATATTGTCTGTGAGACAACAACTCCGCATAACTATACTCCGGTAGATGATTTCATTGTACAGATTACAGAGAACCATCCAAGCACTCCGCAGGTGTGGAGAGTGATGCTGGATAAAGAATTTGAAGCGAAGCTGAAAATCATCAAACAGGATGACGAGACAAAGAAAGCAGTGCTTCAGAAGAATACAGAGTTCAAGATTTTCAACATGGACACTGAGAAATATGTGGAGCAGGTAACGACTTATCCGACTACAGTAAAACATAAATCCTATTTTACAGATGAGCAGGGATATTTGATCCTTCCGCAGAATCTTAAAATCGGGCATTACCGCATTGAGGAAGTAAACGCACCTTATGGATATACTCTGAATGAGAATTACTATGAGGTGAATGTAGATTCCAACACTGCATATCAGATGGACGGAACTTCTGGCGATGTCATTATTGAGATCGCTTATGAAAACCATCCGGTCAAAGGGGAACTGAACATTGTAAAGCAGGGTGAAGTTCTGAATGGATTTAAGGATGATTTCACTTACCAGAAAGAAAATCTGGAAGGTGCAGTTTTTGAAGTATATGCAGCTGAGGACATTTACACAGCAGATTTCCAGAAAGATGACCAGGGCAGCCGTATTCTGGAATATGCTTCTGGAGCATTAGTGGGAACGGTTACGACCGATAAAGACGGAAAGGCTCAGATTGCTGACCTTCCGCTTGGAACGTATAAGGTTGTCGAAAAGACAGCACCAGAGGGCTTTGTGTTAAACGAAGAGGCACAGACTGTTACTTTCTCTTACAAAGACCAGAAAACACCAGTGATCGAGCAGACAGCAGCTTTTGAGAATGACCGTCAGAAAGTAGAGGTATCCGTGGTAAAACAGGATGCTGAGAATGAGACGGTTGTAGCAGGTGCAGAATTTGGACTTTATGCAAAGGAAGATATTCTTGCTCATGGAGAAGTAGCTGTGAAAGCAGACACTCTGCTTGGAAAAGCAGTCAGCAATGAAGATGGAAAGGCAGTATTTGAACTGGATCTTCCATTCGGAAGCTACTATATCAAAGAGCTTGCGGCTCCTGCCGGTTATGTATCTTCATTTGAGACATTGGAAGTAACTGCGAAATATCAGGGACAGGATGTGAAAGTGGTAAAACTGGAATCTATATTTAAGAACCAGCCAACAAAAGTAACATTCAAGAAGTCAGATATTACTACAGGAGTAGAACTTTCTGGTGCTACTCTTACAGTGCTTGATAAAGATGGAAATGTGGTAGATACATGGAAATCTGTAAAAGGGGAAGAACATCTGATTGAACGACTGACTGCAGGGGAGACTTATACACTTCGTGAAGAAATGGCTCCTTATGGTTATCTGATGGCAGAAGAAATCACATTTACTGTGGAGGATACTGCAGAAATTCAGAAGGTGGAAATGAAAGATGACGTACCGACTGGAACACTGATCATCAATAAAAAAGGTGAGTTCCTGGACAAAGTATCTGTACTGGATTCCGTTGGTGGCTGGATTAAGCACCTGTTTGAATATTTCTCTGGTTCCTTGAAAGAGGTTACTTTTGAAGTTTATGCCTTAGAGGATATTAAAGCGGCTGATGGTGAGAGTGAGGATTATTATAAAAAGGATGCACTGGTAGCAACCATTACAACGGATGAGACTGGTGTGGCAAAACTGACTGATCTTCCTCTTGGCAAATACTATGTCAAAGAGAAAGAGACAGCAAACGGTTATGTTCTTGATGGAGAAACCCGTGAGGTTGACCTGACTTACCGTGATCAGAATACTGCGGAAGTTACTTACTCTGCGGACTGGCAGAACAAACGTCAGAAGGCAGAAGTGAAAGTGCTGAAAAAAGCGAAAGATTCTGACCGTGTACTGGAAGGAGCCGTATTTGCTCTGTGCAATAAGGATGATATTGTCAATGCAAAAGGTGATGTAATCCTGAAAGCGGATACGGTGATTGAGGAACAGGCTACAGATAAAGATGGAAAACTGACTTTTACTGCGGATCTTCCTCTTGGTCATACCTACTATGTGAAGGAAACTTCACCAGCACAGGGATTTGCGACCACAGATCAGGTACAGGAGTTTACTTTTGAGTATGGTGGGGCTGAAAAAGAGACTCTTTCCTATGAGTTTACTTTTGAAGATGAGGCAACAACCGTAGAATTTACCAAGACATCTCTGACGGATGGAAAAGAGATTGAGGGAGCAAAACTGAAAGTGACCGATGAAAGTGGAAATACCGTGGATGAATGGACTTCCGGAAAAGAGCCACATATCATTAAAGAACTGACAGTTGGTAAGAAGTATACCATGACAGAGACACTTCCAGCGGATGGCTATGTTACAGCAGAGAGCATTACCTTTACGGTTGAAGATACCAGTGAGGTACAGAAGGTGGAAATGAAGGATGATGTGACAAAAGTGCAGATTTCCAAGACTGATATTTCTGGTAAGGAACTGCCAGGAGCAAAACTGACAATCCTTGATAAAGATGGAAAGACAGTAGAGAGCTGGACATCTGAGGAAAAACCACACTATATTGAAATGCTTCCGATTGGAGAATATACACTTCGGGAAGAGACTGCACCGGATGGATACCTGGTAGCAGAAGATGTGAAGTTTACAGTAAAAGATACAGGAGAGATTCAGAAAGTAGTGATGAAGGACGAAGTGAAGCCGACGGAAACACCAACAGAGACTCCAGAGGAAACACCAGAAACAACATCAACACCAGAAACAAAAGATACTGAGACAACAAAGACATCTACTTCACCGAAGACAGGAGATAACACACCGATCCTTTTCTGGATCCTGCTTGCAGGAGTTGGAATGGCAGGAGTCGGAGGTACTGTGATTCTCCGCAAAAAGAAGAAAAAATAAGAGATCCTAAGATTTCTTAAAGAGGAAGAGGGCATTTATGGACAAGTGTTTCATAGATGCCCTTTTTGCCAATACTGATAAAAAAGTGAAGGGAGAAGAAATGGGATGAAAACAGTATTGATCGTTGCAGGGATTATCGTATTCCTGGTATATGGGTTTGTTTTATACTGCTGCATAAGAGTTGGAAAGGAATCCGATGAACAGTATAACAAGCTGAGAGAAGGAAAGGAGCAGGAAGATGACAGAAGTAGGGTATGCAAGTGATAAGCCTTCGGACTGTGCGTATTGTTACTTCTTTAGTGCAGGGAGAAAGAAATGCAAAAGGAAAGAATGTTTTTATCGTATTTCTTCTCCGCCACTTCGCAGGAAGGTAACTCACTGGGAGCCATGTGAAGGCTGTCCTTATGGAAAACATACTCCCTGTCTGGGTTACTGCATTGTGAAGGCTATGTAAGAAGTGAAGGAACATCGGAACACAGGATAATACATATGAATTTCCGTATCATTACGGTGAAGAAGCGGAGTCCTATTCTTTTTACCGTGTGCCTAAAGTCCTTTTTACCAATACGCAGTTTAAGAGCCTTTCCTGTGAAGCGAAATTGCTTTATGGACTTTTGCTTGACCGTATGCAGCTATCTATAAAGAACCGGTGGCTGGATGAAGAGGGAAAGGTATATATCTATTTTTCCCAGGAGCAGATCTCCGGCATGATGGGATGTGGCTTGAAAAAGGTAGGGAATCTGTTAGCAGAGCTTGACAGTCGGAAAGGAATTGGATTGATTACGAGGATACGGCAGGGGTTAGGAAGACCGGATAGGATTTATGTACGCAAATGTACGCAACAGGATATGTATAAAAGGAATATCCAGACACGTCAAAATGACATTTCTGGAAATGCCAAAATGACAGGTACGGATATGTCAGAAATGCCGGGTAATGATACTGAGGATAATAAGACTGAAATAAGTGACACTGATAGGAGTGATACTGAGTATCTTTCTTTCTATTCTGAAGAGAGTGAAGAAATGCACAGGAAACGAATGGAAAGAGAGGTATACCACCAGATGATCTTGACTAACATTGGGTATGAATATCTGGTTGATGTGTATAACCGGGATATGCTGAACGAGATTGTGGAACTGATTGTGGATACTGTCTGTTCCGAACAGGAAATGATACGGATAGGTGGGGACAGAAAGCCAAAGGATGTGGTTAAAAGTCAGTTTTTGAAACTAAATTCTGAACACATCCGGTTTGTCCTGAAATGCTTGAAGGAGAACACCAGTAAGGTAATCAATATCCGGCAGTATTTACTGACAGTTTTATATAACGCACCACTTACGATCAGCAATTATTATTCCGCACTGGTACAGCACGATATGTATGGTGACAGTGAAGAATAAGGAAAGGAGGAGTGAGATAAGTGCAGGATGAAGTAAATGAAAAAACCGTATCGCTTTGTATCCGATGTGGGAAGGTTACTGCGAATCTGTTAAAGGCAGCAATGAAAAAAGCTCTTACTAAGATGGAACAGGAGAAACAAAAGCTGCAGGGGCAGAAACAGCCTAAGCAGGATAAAGAGGATAAAACCTATAAGGGAAAGCAGAGTATGGATAAGCTGATGAAGCAGAATGTACAGCTTTCCAATATTGAGATCACGGATGGAAATATCAAATCGTTTGAGCGTGTAGCCAAAAAGTACAGCATTGATTTCAGCCTGAAAAAAGATGTGAACGCTGATCCGCCAAGATATTATGTGTTCTTTAAAGCCAGAGATGCAGATGTAATGACTGCGGCTTTTAAAGAATATACAGGACAATCGCTGAACAAGGATAAAAAGCCATCTGTAAGGAAAAAGCTTCAGCAGGCGATTTCCAAGTCGCTTAAAAAGCACAGAGAACTGGAGAAAACAAAAGGAAAGGAGAAAGAGCCGTCATTATGAGCAGATTACAGAAGTTGCTTGGTGTAGGAAAAGGATACTTGGAGAGATTACCGCCGGTGGATGTACATAAGCTGCTTCGGATCATTCTGCTGAATCTTCCGTATATCATGATTTTTTATGTGGGAAATAAGCTGGCATGGTTGTATCAATACTGTGCAGGTAATTCCATGATAGAAAGACTGATGGTGCTGATCTTGAATTTCCAGCTGGCATTTAGCAGGATTCTTCCAAGTATGCATAAAAATGAATTGCTGGTTGGGTTGACCGGAGCCGTGGGAGTGAAGCTCATGGTTTATCTAAAAGGGAAAAATGCCAAAAAGTTCCGGCAGGGAGTGGAGTATGGTTCGGCTAGATGGGGGACAGCAAAAGACATTGCACCCTTTATCGACCCAATATTTGAGAACAATATTCTCCTTACCATGACCGAACGGCTGACTATGAACGGCAGACCCAAGAATCCGAAATTTGCAAGGAACAAGAACGTGATTGTAATTGGCGGATCTGGTTCCGGAAAGACCCGGTTTTATGTAAAACCAAATCTGATGCAGATGGGAAAATATATCAGTTATGTGGTCACGGACCCCAAGGGAACGATCATCATTGAGTGCGGAAAGATGCTGGTACGGCATGGATATAAAGTGAAAGTATTGAATACGATCAATTTTTCCAAGAGTATGCATTATAACCCGTTCCACTATATCCATTCAGAAAAAGATATTCTGAAACTGGTGAATACTATCATGGTAAACACCAAAGGGGAAGGGGAGAAGTCCAGTGAGGATTTCTGGACGAAGGCAGAAAGGCTTCTGTACTGTGCATTGATTGGCTATATCTGGTATGAAGCACCGGAGGAGGAACAGAACTTTGCAACGCTGCTTGAATTTATCAACGCATCGGAAACAAGGGAAGATGATGAGACATTTAAAAATGCAGTAGATATGCTGTTTGAGGAACTGGAGAAAGAAGAACCGGAACACTTTGCAGTACGTCAGTATAAGAAATATAAATTAGCCGCCGGCAAAACAGCGAAGTCGATTCTGATTAGCTGTGGAGCCAGACTTGCTCCATTTGATATTGCGGAGCTTCGTGAGATCATGAGCTATGATGAAATGGAACTGGATATGGTAGGAGATCAGAGGACAGCATTGTTTATCATTATTTCAGATACCGATGATACGTTTAACTTTGTTGTGGCAATGATGTACAGCCAGTTATTTAACCTGTTATGTGACAGGGCAGACGATGTACACCATGGACGATTACCATATCATGTCAGAATATTAGCTGATGAATTTGCAAATATCGGACAAATCCCGAAATTTGACAAGCTGATCGCAACTATTCGTAGCCGTGAGATTTCAGCATCCATTATCCTCCAGTCGCAGTCACAGCTCAAGACCATCTATAAAGATGCTGCTGAAACTATTTTAGGTAACTGCGATACGATGTTGTTCCTTGGCGGCAAGGAAAGTTCTACATTAAAGGAGATTTCCGAGACACTGGGAAAGGAAACGATTGATTTATACAACACTTCTGATACCCGTGGACAGAGCCGTTCTTATGGGATGAATTATCAGAAAACAGGAAAGGAATTGATGAGCCGGGACGAGCTTGCGGTCATGGATGGCAGTAAATGTATCCTGCAGCTTCGAGGTGTCAGACCGTTTTTCAGTGACAAGTTTGATATTACCAAGCATAAACGATACAAGGAATTGTCGGACTATGATAAGAAAAATGAATTTGATGTGGAGGCGTATATGCGGCATCGGATGGAAGTGAAGCTGACAAGGACACAGGAGTTTGACCTGTATGCCTTTTCAGAGGAAAGTCTGGCAGAAGAATTAAATACAGAAAACAAGGAAGCAGGGCATGTGAAAGATTTGGACACATAGCTCTTTTTCTTTGCCCTTATAGGGAGGTGATGGATTTGAGAGATCATGAAAGGCCGCCCATAAGGGCAGAGCCGGAAGAGACTTCTTAAAACATAGATAGAAACTGATAAAAAGCAATGATTTGAAAGGAGACAACGACTATGGCGTTTTTTAATCAGGCAATTAATATTTTACAGACTCTTGTAGTAGCGATCGGAGCTGGTCTTGCAGTATGGGGTGTTATCAACCTGCTGGAAGGTTACGGAAACGATAATCCGGGTGCGAAATCCCAGGGGATTAAGCAGCTGATGGCGGGAGGCGGTGTTGTTTTGATCGGCACCCAGCTTGTACCGTTACTTTCCGGTTTGTTTAGCTGAGAAACTTAGGAGGGAGATGACTCATGGATCGGATATTTGAAGCGATTGAAGAATGGATGAGGAATCTTCTGACAGGCATGGTAAGTTCCAACCTGACAACAATGTATACCGATGTCAATGAAAAGACCGGTCAGATTGCTGCTCAGGTTGGGCAGACACCGCAGGGCTGGAATGGGAACATTTACAGCATGATACAAAATCTTTCCGATTCGGTCATTGTGCCGATTGCCGGTATGATTATTACCTTTGTGCTTTGTTATGAGCTGATTTCCATGTTAACAGAAAAGAACAATATGCATGACATTGATACATGGATGTTCTTTAAATATTTTTTCAAGATGTGGGTGGCAGTCTGGATCGTCAGCCATACATTTACGATTACCATGGCGGTATTTGATGTCGGGCAGTCAGTAGTGAGCCGGGCCGCTGGTGTCATCAGTTCCGATACAGCGATCAATATAGATACGATGATTACCACGATGGAAACGGCAATGGAATCTATGGAAATCGGTGAACTTGTCATACTGGCACTGGAAACGATGCTTGTAAGCCTGTGTATGAAGATTATCTCAGTCTTTATTACAGTGATTTTGTATGGGCGTATGATTGAAATCTATCTCTATTCGTCCGTTGGAGCTATTCCATTTGCAACCATGTCTAACCGGGAATGGGGGCAGATTGGAAACAACTATCTTCGTGGATTGTTTGCACTGGCATTTCAGGGATTCTTTATGATGGTCTGCGTAGGAATTTACGCAGTCTTAGTAGCGAATATCCAGATGTCCGATAACATACATTCTGCATTGTTCGGCGTGATGGCATACACGGTGATCCTGTGTTTCAGTCTGATGAAAACAGGAAACTTCGCCCGCAGTATCTTTAACGCCCATTAAGAAAGGAGGAACTGGCAATGGCATTTGTATCTGTGCCTAAAGACTTAACCAAGGTCAAGAATAAGATCATTTTCAACCTGACGAAACGGCAGCTGATCTGCTTTGGGATTGCGGCGGCGGTAGGGCTTCCGTTTTATTTCTTAAGCAGGGGAATCATTGGTTCCAGTAACGCAGCGACCGGGATGTGCCTTCTGATGCTTCCGGCATTTTTGTTTGCCATGTATGAGAAGGATGGACTCCCGTTAGAAAAGGTCTTAAAAAATATGATCACCGTAAAATTTATCCGTCCTCCGGTACGCAAGTACCAGATGGAAAATATGTACGAGAAAAAGTATACCGTGGTCAAAAAGAAGAAAGGGGGAACGAAGGGTGTTAAAAAGAAAAAACGATAGACAGCCGCCACAGAGCTTAGACGAATTATATCCGGATGATTACTGGCTGGATGAGGAGGATGGAGAAGAAGAACTTCCAGACCCCGCAATGAAAAGAAAACCAGTAAGCGGCAGATTGCATGATGAGCCTATGGTGACAGGGTATGAAGCACTGGAACGGCGAAGAGGTGTCCGCAGACCGAACCGGAAACTGACACGCAGGGAAAAGAAAGCCCTCAAAAGGGCACAGAAATATGAAGAAAAACTGCATAAGGAACATGACTGTCTCTTATACACATCTCCGAGCCCACGAGACTAAGGCGAATCTCGTA
>ENA-OZQP01000215-OZQP01000215.1-human-gut-metagenome-genome-assembly--contig:-NODE-215-length-13336-cov-5.018824_pt1 | contig 13336 bp, 10 predicted proteins | sample MGYA00243776_ERZ653922 | MGnify/ENA primary metagenome ERZ653922 (study PRJEB26926, sample SAMN06164471) | human gut metagenome | biome: ENVO:00009003; feature: ENVO:2100002; material: ENVO:00002003... | reverse complement strand
ATACGAGATTCGCCTTAGTCTCGTGGGCTCGGAGATGTGTATAAGAGACAGCGATTATCTGTTTATCATCCATTACTGTCTGTACTCCCTATTTTTTAAAAGTGTTAACCCTTTCATAATTAGAGACGGATTATTCCGGCAATAGTTACATTTATCCCATAAAAAAATTCTGGAAGACGCATTATCTCCCAGAATCATCTCTATATTCACAACACATTAAGCATTACCACTGTTTTAGTAATTCCCCAAACACATCCAATGCTTCCTGCACAACATCAGGTCTTGTCATATCTATTCCGCACAGCTTAAGAAGCTCAATAGGGTGCATTGACGAACCGCCTGACAGGAATTTCCTGTAACCTGCTATAACCTGCTCATCCCCTGCAAGTATCTTTGAAGATATTGCGATTGCAGCCGAATAGCCTGTCGCATACTGGTATACATAGAATGGTGTGTAAAAATGCGGTATCCTTGCCCACTCAAGCGCTATCTCATCATCAATAACCATATCCGGACCGAAATACTTCTCATTCAGCATCTTGTACATGGCACAAAGGCTCTCTGCTGATAAAACCTCACCCTGTTCTGCCTTTGCATGTGCCTCCATCTCGAACTCTGCAAACATAGTCTGTCTGTAAAGAGTTCCCTTAAACTGCTCAAAGAAATGATTGAGCAGATATCTTTTCTTCTTCTCATCATCAGTATTCTTTAACATATACTGCATAAGAAGTGCTTCATTACAGGTTGACGCAACCTCCGCAACAAAGATCTTATATCCTGCATAAATATAAGGCTGGTTTGCATTGGAATAATAAGTGTGCATTGCATGTCCCATCTCATGAATCACCGTAAATACATCATTGAGTGTATCTGAGTAATTAAGAAATACATATGGGTGTGTGCCATAAGCGCCCCATGAAAATGCTCCCGAACGCTTTCCGGTATTCTCATACACATCTACCCAGCCATTATTGAAGCCTTCTTTAATGTGTGAAACATACTCCTCACCCATTGGTGCAAGTGCCTTCACAACAATGTCCTTAGCCTCATCATAGCTTATCTTCCAGTCAATATCCTCTACCATCGGTGCATATATATCATAAAAATGCAGCTCGTCAACGCCAAGCGCCTTCTTCCTGATATCAACATAGCGGTACATTTTGTCAAGATTGTCATTGACAGTCTTAATAAGATTCTTATATACATTTTCCGGAATAAATGAACCATCAAGATACATGTTCAGTGTTGACTTGTAACCCCTTGCGTCTGCATAGAACATTGCCTGCTTGACATTGCCATAAAACGCTGCCGCAATTGTGTTGATATACGCCCCATACTGCTTATACAACGCCTCAAATGCCGCCTTTCTTACAGCTCTGTCATGACTTTCCATAAATGTGGCAAAATTGCCGTTAGTCAGCTCATCTTCCTGTCCGTTCTCTCTTTTCACCTTGCCAAACTTAACATCAGCATTGTTAAACTTAGAAAATACCTCATCAGGCACAGTTGACATCTGTGATGCCTTTGCAAGCAGTGCTTCCTCCTTTTCAGAAAGCGTATGCTCTTTCCCTGCGAGGCAGTCATCAATAAAATGCTTATACATTCCAAGCCTTTCATCCTCGCTGATATATTTATCAAGCACATCCGCATCTATTGATATAAGCTCAGGCTCTAAAAATGCATACTTCTCTGACACCTTCATCGCAGCCATCTGGGCTTTCCCAGATATTTCCTGATACTTTGAATTGCCTGTATCCTCATAATATTTCATAAATGCATACACATACACTCTTTCAGTAATGTATTCTACCTGTTCATACTCCTTAAGTGCCTTGTAAAGCATGCCGACAGACTCGCCCATCCTGCCTTTAAGCTCACTTGGCTGGTCAGTCAGTTCAAGTATACTGTTATAATCCTTCTCCCATGCTTCATCAGAGCTGTATAAATCACTCACAGCCCATTTAAACTTATCATCAATCTCACTTCTTGCTGGCATAACAATCCTCCATTCATATTAACCTGCGGAAATATCCGCATTTATAACAAAAGCCTGCAACAACTCATGCGCTGTCACAGGCTTATCATTCGTATTAATCAAGTTCTGGCAGATAAGCAGATGTCGCTATCGCAAGTGCACCATGTCCTATGTGGCATGCAACTGAAAGTGAAAGCGGATCCATGTGGAAATCAAACTGTGGAAAAGTCTCTTTAACTAACGCAGCCCATTCCTCTGCCTCCTCAGAATTGCCTGAATAAGCAACTTCCATATGCATCTTTCCATCCTTTGCAAACTCTGCAAATCTTGTATCTAAATCATCCTGCATTGCCTTAAGCATAATCTTCTTCGCAGAAGCCTTACCTCTCGCCTTGGCAAATGCATCTAACTTCTCACCCTGAATCTGAAGCACAGGATTAAGCTTAAGCATAGTTCCAATAGCTGCTGCCGCAGGAGTTATTCTTCCGCCCTTCTTTAAGTACTTAAGAGTATCAAGTGTAATATATATGCTTGATTCCATCTTATGCTTCTCAAGAATCTCCTTAATCTCTGCCGCAGACTTACCCCTCTGTGCAAGCTCCTTCGCATCAAGAACAGACTGTCTCATGGTTACAGAAATTCTCTGGTTATTGACAACCTGAACCTTTCCATCATAATCATCAGCAACCATAGTAGCTGTCTGGCATGTTCCGCTGAGCCCGCTTGACATAGGAATATATACAAGCTCATCATATTCCTTAAGAAGCTCATCAAATGCGTCCTGCATCTCACCAATAGAAGGCTGTGAAGTAGATATATCAGCATCCTGCTTTAACTTCTCGTAAAACTCTTCCTGTGTAAGATTAATATCTTCAAAATACTGTTCTCCATCTATAAAGAATGGCATTGGTATAACTTTAACTCCAAGCTCCTTAGACTGAGCCTGTGTAATTCCACTGTTACTGTCTGTAAGTATGGCAACTTTACCCATGTAAATCCTCCCAATAACCTATTGCTGGTAAATCAATTATTTTGTTATACTGATGTATATACCTTTATATAGTAAGGCATTTTGACACTTTTGTAAACAAATGTTTCTTATTTCAAAGTAATATTTTTATAAACTTTTATTGGAGAACCACTATGAAATATATTGAGATTGACTATCTGGACAGCATTTTAATGAATGCTCTTGAAGAACTTATTAACAAATGTGACGGCTACGAGCCTTATTACTGTGATTCCCATAACGACAGCTTTATCCAGTGTGCGCTTGTTGATGACAGCACAGATTCACCTGTAATGTATGGCTTTGTTGGACTGCTTATCAATGATGAATGCGGATATGTTGAAGTTTCAGGTCTTGTAGCACCTGATTTTCGCCATAGAGGGCATTTTCGTAATATGCTATCCATCTGTTACAGAAAGCTTAAAAGCAGCTCTGCTGGCAATTTAGAGCTTATTGCGCCTATAAGTGGAGAACTTCTTAACTGTTCTTTATGTGGTGATGTATGTTTCTACGAATATCTGTACCGGCTTGATAAAGCACATTTTAACTTAAAATCAATACAGGCTGCAGAGCCTGACAATGCCGAATATTATCTTGAGGGTGATGATTATCTTATGTATCTGCCGGAATATGAAGAACCTGTGGCTCTTCTTTATCTTGATACACAGAACACATTTGTCAATGTATACGGCGTATTCGTTGATGAGAAGCTTCGTGGGAAAGGCATTGGTACATGCCTTATGAAGCATTTTCTTAAAGACTACTTTAACATTGCTTCACTTCCACTTGTACTTAATGTAACAAGCAGGAACAAAGCAGCTGTGGCATTATATAAAAAATGCGGCTTCGCCGAAGCAAGCCGCATTGAATATCATTATATTAACTGTTCTGACAACTAGTTCTTAGCTGCAATAACATCTCTCATATCGTACATTCCAGCCGGCTTTCCTGCAAGGAACTTGGCAGCCTCAACTGCACCCTTTGCAAATACAGCCTTAGAATGTGCGGTATGCTTAAATTCTATAACCTCGTCTTCGCCAGCAAAGATTACTTCATGCTCTCCAACAATAGTTCCGCCTCTTACGGCACTGATTCCGATTTCCTTAGGATCACGCTTCTGTCTTAACTGGCTTCTGTCATATCTGTAGAAATAATCATCATCAAGCACTTCCTTCATTGAATCTGCAAGTGCAAGAGCTGTTCCACTTGGCGCATCAAGCTTCTGGTTGTGGTGCTTTTCAACTATCTCAATATCAAAGCCTGCTGACGCAAACACTTTGGCAGCATCCTGTAAAAGCTTGAATAATGTATTGATTCCAAGTGACATATTAGCTGAACGTAATATTGCAACACTCTTTGATGCTTCATTGATTGATGCAATCTGCTCATCGCTTAATCCTGTTGTACATATTACAGCAGGAATCTTAGTTTTCTTAATATAGTCAACAAGTGTATCCTCTGCCTTAGCTGATGCGAAATCAATAATAACATCTGCTTCAACATTACATTCTTCTAATGAAGCAAATACTGGATATGAGTTATGTCCGTCATCGCGAAGGTCAATTCCTGCTACTATCTGTGCATTAGCATCATTAGCAACGATTCCTGTAATGACCTGTCCCATATGGCCGTTACAGCCATGCATAATTATTCTTGTCATGTTCATTCTCCTGTCAATTAAAGTATTCCGTAGTTAACCATTGCTTTCTTTAATCTCTCAAGGTTAGCCTCTTCCATCTCGCATAATGGGCTTCTGAGTGGTCCCATATCCCATCCCATAAGGTTAAGTGCATGCTTAACAGGAATTGGATTAACCTCGCAGAATAATGCATCTACAAGCTCTAATGCCTTAAACTGTAACTGTGCAGCCTTAGCAACATCTCCTGCTGCAAATGTAGCGCAGATATCATGTGTCTGCTTAGGAGCAACATTAGATAATACTGAAATTACACCCTTTGCTCCAATTGACATAAGAGGAACGATAAGTCCGTCTTCACCTGAGTACATATCAAGTCTTCCCTCAGCTAATGCCATTGTCTTGCTCTCCTGTGCAAGATTACCTGTTGCAGCTTTGATGGCAACGATATTGTCAACATCCTTAGCAAGCTTAGCTGCTGTCTCTGGCTGGATATTGCAGCCTGTTCTTCCTGGAACATTATACATAATGATAGGAAGGTCTACTGACTTCGCAACTGCTGTATAGTGCTGGATAAGACCCTTCTGTGTTGCTTTATTATAATATGGTGTAACTACGAGACATCCATCAACTCCTGCCTTCTGTGCTTCCTGTGAAAGCCATATAGCTGTTTCTGTGCAGTTAGAACCTGTTCCTGCAATAACAGGAACTCTTTTCTTCACATAATCAGCAGCAAATCTGATTGTTTCTACATGCTCCTCATGTGTAAGTGTTGATGCCTCTCCTGTTGTTCCACAGATAATAATTGCATCTGTTGAGTTATTAATCTGGTAATCAAGGAATTCTCCAAGCTTATCATAATTAACTTCTCCATTAGCTTTCATTGGTGTAATAATCGCTACACCGGCTCCGGTAAATACTGACATACCATCCTTCTTTCCGCTGTTAACAGCTATTATTATGTACATGATTCCTGTCTATTCTCATCGCTACCCATGTGAGTAGCTCAACAACATAGAAGAGCCAATCTGCTCAAACAGACTGGCTCTTAAAGAAATCATAGTAATAGTCCTTTAAGTAGCTCTCCATCTATTCGATGACAGTCGTAAAACTATTAATCCTACGCCCAGTAAGACTGCTCCGGAAACAATCCTCTTCGGCACTTTCCCCTTTTACTATCCTTCATATGTCTTCCGGGACATCAGGATAATTACTCTTGAATCGTGCGACCTCTACCTGCTGCAGGGGAAACCCTTACAGTTAATGTGACTATATCACTCTGATAATGTTATGTCAATATATATCCTTAAACTAAAGAACATAAATGTTGTCTTAATTATTCCTCATCTTCAACAAGGTCAATCTTGCTTACTGATACCTCATAAGCAACTCTTCTCTCAACCTCTTCTTCTCCTATTTTCTTAGTGTACTCTCTGCTCTGTACACGTCCGCTGACCTGAAGATGTGCACCTACTTCAAGACCTCCTGCAAATCTTGCATTTCTTCCCCATGCTATACATGGTATGTAATCCGACTTGCCATATGGTCTGTTTACAGCTACTAAGATATCTGCAATTTCTCTTCCCAATGGAGTTTTTCTATAAATAGGAGGCTTGCATACATATCCGTCAAGGAATATCTGGTTGGACTTAGACTGCTCTTCAGGCATCTCGTCATCTTCTAAGAATCTTAATTCTCTTACAAATATTGAGAGAACAAGCTTATTCTTAGTTCCTTCATGTCTGTTATATGAACGGAACTGTCCTGCAACCTCAATCTTCATTCCTCTATAATCCTTAGTAACATCAATAAGCCTCTCAGATATCATAAGTGGTATGACATCTACCATATCACTTAATCTGTTCACTGATACATTAGCAATATAGAAGCCCTCTCCAAAGACCTCATGGCTGAAAGTGAACTCTGAGACAATCTCTCCAATGATACACACTCTGTTGTTTTCAATTACTTTATCAAGCATTCTGTATTTCTCCCTTCTTTGCCACCTTATTATGTGTTATGGCATGTGCTTTGTTTTCTCTAATATGTATATGTTGTCGTTTTCGCAAATATTACAAAAACTTTTTGAATAATCTGTGTTCAAAAAATGAAAAAATTTTTATATATTTAGTATTGTTTTTTAAGAATATTGTGATAGAATATAAAAGTTGCTAATCATAGAAGATATTTTAAGTTTAATTCAGGAAGGACATTATTAATGAAAACAAAGCGTGAAGATATTCGTAATATTGCAATTATTGCCCACGTTGATCATGGTAAGACAACCCTTGTTGATGAGCTGTTAAAGCAGAGCGGAACTTTCAGAGCTAATCAGGAAGTCGCTGAACGAGTTATGGATTCCAATGATATCGAAAGAGAAAGAGGAATCACTATTCTTTCTAAGAATACAGCTATCACATATAAGGATACTAAGATTAACATTATTGATACTCCTGGCCATGCTGATTTCGGTGGCGAGGTTGAGCGAGTACTTAAGATGGTTAACGGCGTTATTCTTGTTGTTGACGCATTCGAAGGTGTTATGCCTCAGACAAAGTTTGTTTTACAGAAAGCTCTTGACATGAATCTTTCTGTTATAGTATGTATTAACAAGATAGACCGTCCAGAAGCAAGACCTGAAGAAGTTATTGACGAGATCTTAGAGCTTTTCATTGACCTTGATGCTAATGAAGATCAGCTTGACTGTCCATTCATCTTTGCTTCAGCTAAGTCAGGCTATGCTATGGCTGACCTTAATGATGAAAAGAAAGACATGCAGCCACTCTTTGACTGTATCGTCAATAACATTCCTGCACCAGAGGGTGACCCTGATGCAGATACACAGATGCTTATCTCTACTATTGACTACAACGAATTCGTTGGTAGAATTGGCGTAGGTAAGATTGATAATGGAAGCCTTAAGGTTAATCAGGAGGTTATGATTGTTAACCACCATGATCCAAGCGTTAAGAAGCGTGTAAGAATTACTAAGCTTTATACATTTAACGGACTTAATAAGGTAGAAGTTAACGAAGCAGGAATCGGTGAAATTGTTGCTGTATCAGGTATTGCTGATATTCATATCGGTGATACAATCTGTTCACTTAACAACCCTGTTGCCATTCCTTTCCAGAAGATTTCAGAACCTACTCTTTCTATGGACTTCATGGTTAATGACAGTCCTCTTGCAGGTAAAGAAGGTAAATTCGTTACTTCAAGACATTTAAGAGACAGACTTTTCAAGGAACTTAATACAGATGTTAGTTTAAGAGTTGAGGAAACACCTGGCGTTGAGAACTCATTTAAGGTTTCAGGACGTGGTGAGCTTCATCTTTCTGTTCTTATTGAGAATATGAGAAGAGAAGGTTATGAATTTGCAGTAAGTAAAGCCGAGGTACTCTACCACACAGATGAGAGAGGTAAGAAGCTTGAGCCTATGGAACTTGCTTATATCGATGTTCCAGATGACTGCACAGGATCTGTTATCCAGAAGTTAAGCCAGAGAAAGGGCGAACTCCTTGGTATGTCACCAATTAACGGTGGATACACAAGACTTCAGTTCTCTATTCCTTCAAGAGGTCTTATCGGATACAGAGGTGAATTCCTTACTGATACTAAGGGTAACGGTATTATCAATTCTTCTTTTGAAGGATATGAAGAATACAAAGGAGACATTTCTTACAGAAAGAATGGTTCTCTTATTGCTTACGAAAGCGGCGATGCTATCACTTATGGTCTTTTCAATGCGCAGGAAAGAGGTACGCTCTTCATCGGACCTGGTGAGAAGGTATATGCCGGAATGATCGTTGGCGAAAATCCTCGTACTGAGGATATTGAGGTTAATGTATGCAAGACAAAGCATCTTACCAACACTCGTTCTTCAAGTGCTGATGAGGCTCTCCGTCTTGTTCCACCTAAAATTCTTAGCTTGGAGCAGGCACTGGATTATATTGACACAGACGAATTACTTGAAGTAACACCAAAGAGTCTTAGAATCCGTAAGAAGATTCTTGATCACACAGCTCGTTACAGAGCAAACAAAAAGTAATTATTTTTAGGAGGTTTGAATTATGGATAGCGATTTAGGAGCTAAAGTTAAGAAGTTAAGAATTGCACACGGTCTTACACAGGAAGACGTTGCTAAGGCATTAGAGGTTACACCTGGTTACATAAGTAACGTTGAGAATGGCCGTAACCTTATGACATTAAGAATGCTTTCATATTATGCAGAGCTTACAGGAGTTTCTCTTGATTATCTTGCAGGAAGCGTTGACAAGTCATACCAGAATACAGCTCTTGACAATGAAATCATGCAGATTGTACAGAAGTTAGATGTTGATTCTAAGGAAAAGCTTATCTCTACACTCAGAATCTGGTTTGCTGAGAATAAGTAATTAAAACCCACAGGCATATAAATAAGGAGACGGGTTATATTCCCGCCTCCTTTTATTTTTTAGCTCTGTATTGATTTCATCTGATAGAATTCGCCTTTAAGTTCCATAAGCTCATCATATGTTCCATATTCAACGCAGTGACCATCTGCTATTACCGCTATTCTGTCTGCACCCTTTATAGTCGATAATCTGTGTGCAACTATAAATGTTGTCCTATCTTTAGTAAGATTATTAAGGGCCTCCTGAATAAGCTTCTCCGAAATGCTGTCTAAGGCTGATGTCGCCTCGTCAAGAACTATTACTTCAGGATTTCTCATAAGTGCTCTTGCAATTGATACACGCTGTCTCTGTCCTCCTGAAAGCTTTCCACCATGCTCTCCCACAACTGTATCTAATCCATCCGGAAGTGAATCTATAAGATCTCTTAAATTAGCTGCGTCCACAACTTTATTAAGGGCTTCTTCATCGAAATCATCTATTCCATATGTTATATTATCTCTTATAGTTCCTGAGAATAATATTGATGTCTGCGGTACAACTGCCAGATGCTTTCTATAAGTTCTAAGATCAATATCTCTCATATCATGTCCGTCAATTGTAACAACTCCGTCTGTAGCGAAATTAAAGCCTATAACAAGGTTAAGAATTGTAGATTTACCAGCTCCTGATTCTCCCACAAGTGCAATCGTCTCACCCTTATCGACATGAAGATTAAGCTCATGAAGTACTGGTTTATCTGTATTATTATAGGCAAACCTGACATTTTTAAAATCAAACTCGCCTTCTACACTTTTAAGTGCTTCTTTCCCATCATTGCATTCAATATCTTCTTCAAGAAGTACTTCTCCAATAGAATTAACCGACTCAACTCCCTTGGCAATAACCGGTATAAGCGACATAAGTGATGATACCTGACTTACTATTGTTGCAAAATAACTCTGGTAAAGTGTAATATCTCCAGGACCAACACTTCCCTTTAAAGCAAGAAATCCTGTGAATCCCAGACACACAACCTGGAAAACCTGGAATATTGCCCATCCAACCGAGCCAAATAATGCCTGTATAACATCAAGCTTATAGCCTTTCTCCGCAACTGCAAAAAGCTGTCCGCTCATCTTGGTTACTTCTTCCTCTTCAAGTGCATGTGCCCTTGTAACCGGAATAAGCTCAACCATCTCCATAACCCTTGCAGACGTCTCTTCCATTTCCTTACGGAACTCAGTATTTCTCTTCTTCATAATATTTCTGAAAAATACCATAGTTGCCGCTGCAAGAGGTGTAGTGAGAAGAAAGAATAAGAATACTATAAGACTCTTTGATACTGTAACAAAAAGTGCAACTCCAATATTAAGTGCAATATTTAATATGCTTAAAAACATCTGTGTTGACAGCGTCTCAACCGCTTCCACATCTCGCATTATCTTTGATTGCAGCCTGCCTGACTGTGTCTCTTTGTGGTACGAAATTGAAAGCTGCTGCAGTTTCCTTACAAGTGCTTTTCTAAGTCCTGTTTCTGCATATCTTGTTGCTAATGATTTATATCTTGTATACAGATAATTCATTGGCACATTAAGAACAACTAATGCAACCATAATTATTGCCTGAATAATAATATTCTGTACAGTATCTGGCGAACCACTTGTAATATCATTAATAATATTAGCTGTAACAATTGGCAGCACCCACACAGGGGCATGCTTTATAAAGAAAAATAATACTGCAAGAAAAAACTTATTATAATTCCCCTTATAAAGCCCTATAAGTATCTTTAACGGATGCCCCTTATGCTTCCTATAGCACTCAATGAACCAATTCTCAACATCAATTCCCTTTGGTGCATGTAAATTCATGATTGTTCCTCATTTTCCATATATTTATACTAATCTCTTTCAATCTTATCAACATTATCTGCCACAATTGCTTCTCCATCGCAGCCCTCAATATTGACATTCTTTAATATAAGTTTTTCTACATTACTTACAATAAGTCCCTGTCTGCTTGCTTCATCGCAGCCAAGCATCATTGCTGCTACCCCCGGCTTCGCATCTTTAGCATAGCTGAAGTTAATATTCTCAAATGTAAGTTTCTCAACTTTACTCTCTGGCAGACCGAATATATATGCACCTGCAACATGGCAGTTTTTCGCATTGATATCCTTAAATGTAAGGCTCTTGATTGAAGGTGTTCTGTCATCAACAGGAAGTGGCTTTCTAGAACCAACATATTCTGTCTTTCCATCTGGATCACAGAAATAGAAGCTGTTAACAACAAATGGTGTCATAACGTTATCCATATCAATATTCTCAAATGAAATATCATCAAGTACAGATAATTTACCACGGCCTCTTCTTGTCTTAACTCTTAAACCTCTGTCTGTATTCATGAACATACAGTCTCTGATATGAACATCTTTAACTCCCGCGGCTATCTCGCTTCCTACTGTTACTGCACCATGTCCGTCTCTCATACAGCACTGGCGTACTGTCATATCCTCTGTAGGAGTCTTTTCCTTCTGAGCCATATATATCTTGCCTGACTTGATTGCTATACAGTCATCACCAACTGAAATGTATGTTCCAAGCACAAGAACATCCTGACAGCTTTCCGGGTCAAGACCATCTGTGTTGTGTGAATTAGCAGGATTAAGAATCTTAACATCAATAAACTTAAGATGTTTACTAAAATATGGGTGGATTGTCCATGATGGTGAATTCTGAACTGTAATTCCATGCATAGTAACATTACTACAGTTATTGATAAAGAATAATCTTGGTCTCCACGCAGTATTTCTTATCTTACAATTCTTCCACCAGTTATCGTGAGTTGTGCATCCATCAATAGTTCCTTCACCTGTAATTGTAACATTTGAACAGTTGATACCACATACAATTGCTGAAAACATATCCAGAGGATTGCCTTCCCATGTACCAAGGTTGTAATAATCTTTCTCATCGTATGTCTCAATCTGTCCCGGTAATACAGGGAACTTATCTCTTTCTGTAAATGCTGAAAGTACTGCTCCTTTAGCAAGCTCAAGATTAAGATTATCTTTTAAGAATATACTTGATATCTTATAAACACCCTCTGGAACTAATACTCTGGAATCCTTAGGAGCTGCCATAATCGCACACTGGATTGCATTAGTATCATCATGCTCTCCATCACCATACGCACCAAATTCTCTGACATTAAGTGTTACATATTCATAATCCGTCTTAAATTCAACAGGTCCATATTCTTTTCCTGCATACACCGCTGTAATCTTATATTCTGTATCTGGCTTAAGACCATATATTGTTGTAACAACCTTTTCCGTCTTGCCATATTCTTCTCCATTAATCAGGAGTGTGTATTCTTCCTTAGAATAATACTTTCCACCGTCATCAAATTCTACTACAGCACTTCTTCCTGTCTTGATAACTAACTTTAACTCCATAATACACCTCCATTGCTGCGTCCGTAATCCTGATAATCCCTGTTTCTTATATATTCACTGTAAGCTGTTATGTATGCCGCTGATACAGCCACACCGCTCTTATCCGCAACATGCTTGTCAGTAGCTTTTTCAAAGATTTCCTCAGCCTTGGATGCATATTTTTCTGTCTGTATAAGCTTCATACGGCATCCTTTCAATACTGCATATGCATATATAAGCTTTACAAACTGCGAATCTGTATTATCAATCGTATCATTAAGAACTGAAACTGCTGCTTTATACATTTCTCTTATTCTTGCAAATATCTCATACAACGCCTGATCCATAACTTCAAGTGTATCAACTGCTCCTGCAGCAAATAAAGCAAGTGCTTTTACAGCCTTAACATCACCATCATGTGCTGCCTCTCCTGCGTTCTTAAAGCATTCTGCATATATTGCATTATACTGCGCAATTATATCATTATAATGTTCTTTACCACCATCTTTAGTCTCATAATTCATATAGAAGCTTAAAGCCTTAAAAGCAGTACATAAGCATCTGCCACCTTCTGCGCCTGTAAAATAACCTGATTCTGTCCGTGGCTGTGTCTCTGTCTGTTTGGCAATATTAACAGCAATATCATTCTTTCCAACACTGTAACATGCATTACCATACATATAATTTACAAGGTCATTCTCGCCTATGCTGATATTATCATTCTCTACAAGCTTCTCTAATTCACCTGTAATAACATCCTTATATTCATCACTATGCTCTGCTGCTTCAAGTTTACCTAAAGCATTAAGAAGAAGTGCCTTATCAAATGCATCTGCTCCTTCAAGCCCGGTTTCTTTTAATACATTATTACTGTCTCTTATACACATCTGACGCTGCCGAGGACTTA
>ENA-OZQP01000167-OZQP01000167.1-human-gut-metagenome-genome-assembly--contig:-NODE-167-length-14769-cov-3.889493_pt1 | contig 14769 bp, 12 predicted proteins | sample MGYA00243776_ERZ653922 | MGnify/ENA primary metagenome ERZ653922 (study PRJEB26926, sample SAMN06164471) | human gut metagenome | biome: ENVO:00009003; feature: ENVO:2100002; material: ENVO:00002003... | reverse complement strand
AGAGACAGAACTTATATATCCTTTTTTAAGCAAAGGCTATGCAGATGCTCTGGCAGCTCATGAAACTGCAATATGCCAGTACATGGAAGATTATAATATTAAGTTCAGGATTCTTGACGAACCATTAGAGACAGTAGGACTGGGAGTAGCATTTGACAAAAATGATGACCGTGGGATAGAAAAGCAGCTTACAGAAATTCTTAACCAGATGAGGAATGATGGTACAGAGAAGAAGATAATCAGCAGATATATTTCTGATGCTGATAAATATCTGGAGGTGGACAGTTATGGGAAATAATACCATTACCAGAAAGAAAAGAAAAAGAATATGGCCGATTGAGATTATAGCAGGTCTGTTTATAATGATGATTGTGTTTTTTATTGCTGTAAATGTTGATATAAAAACTACACAGGAAACACTTTCAGATACTGCGCATTATATCAATGAACAGTGCAACAGCTTTACAAGACATAATCTTGCGTCAGAAACCAAGAGCCTGCTCAGGGTAATTGAAAGTGCGCAGCAGATAAAACATAATATCACATATGAACGCAGCCTTTCAGATAAAGATATATTTACAGAAGAATTTATCAAAAAGAATATGCAGGAATGTTATCTGACGGCAGTTATAATCATGGATTCAAAAGGTAATCTTATAGCACAGGAATATACAGATGAATATGGTGCAGATGAGCTTAACGAATATCTTGACAGTACTTCACTTATTGATGTTGTTGATAATACTGAAAAAACATACGCAATAAGAATTGACTGTGAAGATGGTTCATATGTTGACCTTGCAGCATGTGGTATGGCGGATTCAAGTGGGGTAGTTGTTGTTTATTACCACACACCGGCAGAGTATGTTAATAATTACAATCTTTCATTTACACATATATTATCAGGTTATGATGACAGGGAAGATGGAAAGATTGTTGTTACAAAGGGAAATCAGATAATAGCGTCTAATGATGACAGTATGGTTGGTGAAGATGTTGACAAATATAATGTAATTAAGAAGATAAAGGAGACCGGTGCAAGTGGAAAAATAGTACATGCTGATAGTAACAGAAGGTGGGGCTCGCATAATTATGGTCTTATGGAACGTGGCAGAGATTATTATGTATATGTTTATATGCCGGAAAGAAATGTTTTTAAGACAACACCAAGAAATATGCAGTATACATTTGTTGCCTATATGTTTGCTGTACTGGTACTTAATATGATGCGCTGGAAAACGGTTCAGGGATATGAGCGTGAACAGTATGAAATGCAGCAGCAGTATGCAAAGACACTGCAGGAAAAAAATGAACAGCTACAGGAGGCAGTACGCCGAGAGGAAAAGGCTAATGCTGCCAAGACTGATTTCTTATCAAGAATGACACATGATATAAGGACGCCGCTTAATGGTATAATCGGATTGTTAAGAATTGATGAGAGCCATAAAGAAGATACAGATATGATTAATACTAACAGAAAGAAAATGTCAATAGCTGCTAATCATCTTTTATCACTTATTAATGACATTCTCCAGATGAGTAAGTTAGAGGATGGCCAGATTGAGCTTTCAAGAGAAATTGTGGATCTTAACAAGCTTGCAAAGGATATTATTACTATAGTTGAACAGCGTGCCTCAGATTCAGGTGTCAATCTTAAGTATGACAATACGGCAGGAAAAGTTATGTATCCATATGTATACGGAAGTCCACTGCATTTACGCCAGTTATTTCTAAATATATACGCTAACTGCATTAAATACAATAAAGCTGGCGGAATGGTTTCAACATATTTTAAATGTATTGGAACACAGGATGGAATTGTTACATATGAATGGACTGTTACTGATACGGGAATTGGCATGAGTGAAGAATTTCTTGAACATATATTTGAACCATTTGTACAGGAAAAGACTGATGCCAGAAGTGTTTATCAGGGAACAGGACTTGGGATGGCTATTGTTAAGAGTCTGGTTGACAAAATGAATGGAACAATTAATGTCACAAGCAAGGAAGGGGAAGGCTCAACATTTGTTATCAGAATTCCTTTTGAGATTGCAAGCAAAGTTGAAGAAATAACGGATGATAAGGAAAAAAGCAGTAATGATATTTCGGGAATTAAGATTCTGTTAGCAGAGGATAATGAACTTAATGCTGAGATTGCACAGACTCTTCTGGTGGATGAAGGCGCTAATGTTACTGTTGTCAGTGATGGTGAGCAGGCTGTCAGGGAATTTACAAGGTGTGCACCACATACATATGATGTGATTCTTATGGATATTATGATGCCAAAGCTTGACGGAATTGCGGCGACTAAAGCTATAAGAGCTATTGAAAGACCTGATGCTGTGGAGATTCCGATAATTGCAATGACAGCCAATGCATTTGAGGAGGATGCCAGAAAATGTGTTGAAGCCGGAATGAATGCTCATCTGTCAAAACCTTTACAGATGGATGTTGTAGTTGATACAATTGCACAGTATTATAAAAGATGATTATGCAGGATAAAGGAGTCTCTGCATAATACAATAACTGATAAAAGGGGATAGCTATGATATGTAGTAATTGTGGAGCAGATATAGGAGATAACGAGACTGCATGCCCATATTGTGGTGCTATGCAGTATGAGAATTCTGAACAGAAGTACATGAAAGACCTGTACAATCTGAATGAAGGAATGGAGAAACTGGATAAGAATACCAGAAAATACATCATAAAAAGTACCATGAAAAGTGTAGGTATAGTATGTGCGGCAATAGCGGCAGCAGTTCTTGCCGGAAGTATGTTTGGATATGGTTCATATAAGAGTATGTATAATTCTTCACACAACAAGAAAGAGATACACCAGTCATTAGATTGGTACAATAATAATATAGGTGAACTTAATTCATTATATGAAAAGCGGGACTATGCAGGCATTTCAGAACTGACAGAAAGGTATAAGGGCAGTTCAAGTGTTTTGGAAAAGTGGAGTCATTACAATTTTATTAATATTTATGATTATTATTATAAAAGGGTGGCAGACATCTACATTATGGTTCATAAAGGCGAAAAACTGAGTGATTATCAGTTTGGAACAGGCTTTGAAGAGTCACTTGACATGATATATTTCATTAATAATAAAAACGGATATAATTACCGTAGGTATGAGGGCTGTACGGCAGAAGAAAAAGAAACTGTGGACGGCTGGGTTGCAGAAGCACAGAATTATCTTAAGAATGTTGCAAAGGCGACGGACAAAGAAATTAATGATATGCTTAATGAATTGTATCAGAATGGCTATTATGATTACAAGCTTGGAAAGAGCTATGAAGAGTCATTTTATAAAAAATATAATGAGGGAGGGAACAACTGATGAAATGTAATAATTGCGGCGCACCTATACAGATGAATCAGAAGTTCTGTCCTAATTGCGGCTCACCAAATGTGGAATTTAAGAAGCATATTGATGATATGGAACAATATAATAAAAAGTTTAACAGCACGCGTTCCAAAGTAATTGGTAACAGCAAATGGTTTGTGAATTATATTGCACCAATAACAGCTCTTGTTATAACAATGACTGCACTTACACTGGCTATTATTGGTAAAAATTCAATGATTGGATATGATATTGCAAAAAAAAAATCAGCAGAAATATTATTCATCCCATAGTGATGAAATCCAGACAAAACTAAAGCTTCTGTTAGAAGCAGGAGACTATGCAACTCTGTATAGTATGGATTATGTGGGAGATTGTTCAATAAAGGATAATGATGATAAATATGCATGGAATGATTTTTACAATGTCGCAGGTGATTATGTGTATATAAGAAAAGGTATAATAAGTATGATGGAAAGGAATAATTCATCATATTATGGCGACGAATATATGAATACGATTTCAAGGGCTGTTGCTGATATGGAAGATATTGTCAGCAGACGTTTAAATTTATCGTATCATAGTGTATCGAAAGAAAGTATTAAATATATAAATGATATATATGAAAAATCACATGAACTGTTAAAGGCATACTGCAATCTGACAGATGAGGACATAGCCGGACTTCCTGATATGTCACAGGCAGATATACTTACACTCATTACAAGGAGGAGCTTTGAATGAGAAAAAAGAAGAAATTTAATATATCACTTCTGGCTTATGTACTGTGTGCAATTATGATTATTATTATAATCCCATGTGTTTCAGATATATCAGGTGATGTATTCAGGAGTAAAGGAAGAATGTCGGGCTATGAAGAAGACAGTCTTTATAATGATTTTATAGAAAATAATTATGAAGGGCTTCTTGAAAAGACAGAATATAACACAGGCATAGGCAAATATATTGATAAAGATACGCAGGACTACTATACATTTGCCATTGCATATAAAAAAGCTGTTGATTATAGGGTGTATGTGAATAATGGAGAAAATGAGAAAGCAGAACAGGTGGTTAAAGATATAGATAATGCACAGTTTAATAATGTGCTGTTTAAGGAAGCACTTGAAAATGTAAAAAATATATATATTAGTAACGGACTGTCACAATAATGTGTTAATGTAATTGACTTTAAAAGAAAGATAACGAAGATAAACAGAGGATGATGAAGATGAGTAACACAGGAAGGAACAATATTATGACCGACAGGGTGTCATATTATTTTAAATCCCAGTGGAATATACTTCTGATAATAACGGTATCCGGTCTTATATACAACCTCGGACTTCTTGCAGGTCCGTGGTTTGAAGGACGAATGACAGGCTGTCTTGTTAATATACTTGGTGGAAAATCAACATTTACAGATATGCTTATTCTTGTGTTATGTTATGTAATTGCAATTGCAGTAGTGCAGATATCAAGGTATATCAAGAGATTTTATGTAAGAAGATTTGCTAATAATGTTAATAAGAACATGAAAGAGGTTCTGTATAACAGCCTTGTACATAAGAGCAGGCCACAGTTACAGGAAGAGAGAGCAGGAGATATTCTTACCAAAGCTATCCTTGATGTTGATGACTGCGCTGAAGGAATGAGAAAGTTCACAACTGAGATATTTGATACGGGTGTTGCACTGACAGCATATGCAGGAATGCTTCTTTTCTATGACTGGAGACTTGGGCTTATATGTATGATATTCCCGCCAATATCTTATATCATTGCAGAGAAGATGAAGGCTGTTGTACAAAAGACAGGTGCAGAATATAAGGTACAGTCAGGAAGACTTAGTGCGGCAACGCTTGAAAGAGCAGAAAATGCGGTTACATATCGTGTATATGGCTGTGAGCAGGAAAGAAAACAGGCGTATGAAGATAATCTTACAGCCTATGAAAAGTCGGCAGTAAGGGCTAATATATGGGGAACAGCATTTCCTCCGATATACAAGGTTATAGCACTTGCCGGAGTTATATTTATATTATATTTTGGAAGCAGAAATGTTCTGGGAACAGGCTGGAAAGAATGGGATATTGCTATTTTAGCTACATATGTATCATGCTTTGCAAAGCTTTCTAAGAAGTCCTCACATGCAGCAAAGCTGTTTAATGCAGTACATAAGGCACAGGTGTCATGGAAGAGAATCAAACCGCTTATGAAGCATGAAAATTATGAAGATGCGGATAACAGTGTAAAGTGTGACTCACTTGAAGTAAAAGGACTTACATTTGCTTATCCGGGAGGCCATGATATATTCGAAAATGTAACATTTGAAGCAGAAAAAGGTGACATAATCGGAGTAACGGGTTCTGTTGCATGTGGCAAGTCAACTCTTGGAAAGGTGTTTTTATGTGAATATCCATATAAGGGGAGCATTAAGATTGCAGGCAATGAACTATCAGAACTTGATGATGCGAAAAAGGCAGGACTTGCAGCATATCTGGGACATGATCCGGAATTGTTTAATGATACAATTAGAAACAATATTCTTATGGGTGATGATGAGGATGTGGCTAAGCTTCTTAAGGCAGTGTGCTTTGACAAAGAAGTAAATGATATGGAAAACGGACAGGACACTTATGTTGGGAATACAGGTGTGAGACTGTCAGGAGGACAGGCACAGAGACTTGCACTTGCCAGAACACTCTGCCATAAGAAGCCGTTAATTATATTAGATGATCCATTTTCAGCACTTGATAAGGACACTGAAAGAGAGGTATTTGCTAATATTAAAGAATACACCAAGGATTGTATTGTGATTCTTATTTCACACAGATTATATCTGTTCCCACAGATGGATAAGGTTATATGGATGGAGAACGGAAAAACCATAGCCGGTACACATGATGAGATTATGAATAAATGCCCACAGTATGCGGTTCTTTATAATGAACAAAAGGGAGGCGCATCTGATGAAGAATAAAAGTGTTGGCAGAGTTATATTGAACACAATAAAAGAAAAGTGGATGCTTACAGCAGGAATTGCAATTACTGTTGTTGGCGCAATTGTAATGGCACTATTTCCACCACTTATTCTTGCAAAGATTATTGATACAGTTGCATCAGGTACAATGCCCACATTTTATATGGTTCTTATGTATTTCGGATTTCTTCTTGTAACCGGTTTTATGGAGAGTGCAAGAGAAACTTTTCTTACAGTATTCGGACAGAAGATTACACATTCATTAAGGAGTGTGTTGATGTATAAGTACAGCTGTCTTACAACAAGCGGTCTTACAAGTCAGGAGCCGGGAACTGTTGTTTCAAGATTCGTTGGTGATGCTGATACAGTTGAGAATTTGTTTACATCAGGAATTATCAGTATGTTTGCTGATGCCTGTAAGATAATAAGTATAGTTGCTGTTATATGGTTTAAGAATAAGGGACTTGCCATTGTGCTTCTTGTTATTCTTCCATTCCTGTTCGTATTCACAAGAATTATTCAGAAAAATATGCTGGCAGCACAGATTGAGAACAGAAGAGCTGTCGGAAGAGCATCAGGACATGTACCGGAAACTCTTCATAACATAAGAACAATACATACACTTGGCAAGGAAAAATATATGGCAGAAAGATACGATGAATATATATGCGAAAGTTACGCAGCAATTGAAAAAAATAATTTTTATGATGCTGTATATTCACCGGTAATTCTTATTCTCAATGCAATTGTTGTTGCTGTGGTCATGCTTTTTTCAGCATCAGGTAACCAGTCAGTGCTTACATTTTTTGGCATGTCAGCAGGTACAGCAGTTGCGGTAATTAATTATATTTCACAGATATTTGCTCCTGTTGAGAGCCTTGGTATGGAGATTCAGACTATACAGTCAGCAATAGCCGGAGTACATAGAATAAATGAATTTTTCGAGATGGATGAATTATCAGTTAAGAAGGATTCATACATTGCAGAGAATACAGCCATGGAAGCTGACAGTGATGTGATTGTCGATTTCAATAATGTAACATTTGCATATGATGATAAAAATATTGTGGAGAACTTAAGTTTTTCTGTTAAGGAGGGCGAGCAGGTTACTCTGTCGGGAAGAACAGGTACAGGAAAGAGTACAATATTCAAGCTCCTTCTTGGGCTTTACGAGCCGGATAAAGGAAGCGTATCAATTGCAGGTCAGAAGGCTACGGCTATTCCGGATAGTGAAAAGAGGAGAATATATGGATATGTTGAGCAGACTTTTCATATGGTTCCAGGAACTGTCAAAGACCAGATAACACTGTATGATGTATCAATTACTGATGAAGATGTAATTGAAGCAGCTAAGGCAGCAGGTATTCATGATGCAATTATGGAACTTGACAATGGATATGATACTATATGCAAGCCAGAAGATTTCTCACAGGGACAGTGGCAGTTATTGTCAATTGCAAGGGCTGCAGCAGCAAAGCCTGAACTGCTTCTGCTAGATGAGATAACAGCTAATCTTGATGCTGATACTGAGAAAAATGTGCTTGATGCATTAAACAGGGTAAGCAAGAACAGGACTGTTATATCAATTTCACACAGAACCAATGCGAGAACTGGAAGAATTATCGAAATAGCTTGATTTTCTTAATGTTTTTACTGGCTTATTATGCATTAAAGAAGTATAATACCCATACAATATTATGTTCAAATGAGAAAGTTGGTATGTTTTATGAATAATAGATGGGTTAAATATTTAATGGCAGGTTCTGTTACAGTTCTTATGGTGCTGGTGATAATATTTATCATCAGGTCTGTTAAGGAGAACAGTCTTGTGGTGTCATGCCCTGATACTTTAGTTGTTGAGTATGGAAGTACTGATGATGAAGCGGATATTAATGAAACTATTAAGAAGAATGTGCTTGGAAAGAAAGATAATAAGACAGATATAGAGATTGAGGGAAATGTTGATGTCACAAAGCTTGGAAAGTATGACATTAAGATTGTTGCGTCAAAAAAGAAGAAACATATTTCTAGAAAAGTAGCAGTAAAAGTTGTGGATACTCAGGCACCTGTTATTAGTCTTTCAGGAGATACAGAGATTACCATAGAAGCCGGAAGTAATTATGAAGAAGCAGGATTTTCTGCAGTTGATAATTATGATGGTGATATTACAGATAAAGTGGAGACTTCTGCGGAGGTTGATACATATACAAAAGGTGATACTACAATTGTATATTCAGTTAAAGATTCTTCTGGTAATGAAGCATTTACAGAACGTGTTATACATGTAGAAGATACTACAGCTCCACAGATATCACTTACCGGCGGTGAGGTGTATTATATCAGGATGGGAGATACATATAATGAACCGGGGTATACAGCTGTGGATATATGTGATGGAGATGTAACTGATAAGGTATCAGTATCTGGGAATGTTGATACATCTAATGCAGGAAAATATACAGTAATATACAATGTATCTGATAATTGTGGTAATGAATCTGAAGTGCAAAGAACTGTGAAGGTAGTTGCACCAATGTCAGATGATGCAGTTAATCCGGGTGATAAGGTTGTTTATCTGACTTTTGATGATGGTCCCGGACCATATACAGAAAAGCTGCTTGATATTCTTGACAGATATAATGTTAAGGCAACATTTTTTGTTACTAATGGAAAACCGGATTATCAGAATCTTATTGCACAAGAAGCACAGCGGGGGCATACTGTTGCAATACATTCAGCATCACATGATTATGCAAAGATATATCAGAGCGTAGATGCATATTTTGCAGATTTTGACGAGATGAATAGTATTATAACTGCACAGACTGGAAAAGCAGCAGATCTTGTAAGATTTCCAGGTGGTTCTAGTAACACAATAAGTAAGAAATACTGCTATGGCATAATGAGCCAGCTTGTATGTGCTGTTGAGGAACGTGGATTCAGATATTGTGACTGGAATGTTTCTAGTGGAGATGCAGGTGGAACAACAAGCACATCACAGGTTGTGGCTAATGTTATAGCGGGGATTAAAGGTAATAATGTATCAGTAGTTTTGCAGCATGATATAAAGAATTTCAGTGTTGATGCGGTTGAGCAGATAATACAGTGGGGGTTATCGGAAGGATACACATTTTTACCTATAATATCAACCACACCAATGTCACATCATGGCGTTAACAATTGATTTTAAAGTAACTTGAACTATATATATTAATAACTGGTGGATTTGCTATTGGTATTGTGATATAATTTTATTATATTGGAAGTACGGATGTATATGAGGAGTGGAATCGTTATGGGAGGCTGTTATCTTGGAATGGCAGGGCATGATGTGTTTAACAATAAAGTGCGGGAGATTGTGAACACTAATGAACACAGGGTTGTTCTATTAGCTCTGGATATAAGTAATTTTAAGTATATTAATGATTTTTATGGCATGGATGAAGGCGACAAGGTTATGCAGGATATAGCAGACTTTTATTTTATTAATGAACCATTGTGCCTTGCTTCACACGGAATCGGGTTTGACCAGTTCAGGGGTGCCTATAAAGTTGATAATATGACGGATGAAGATGTAGTAGAATATATTGCAAGAAAGAATCGCATTTTCGAGAAAGAATTGTCAGAAAGATATCCTCTGGTGTATCAGCATGTTTATGTTGGATTATATTTTTATGATGATTCATCACTTGATGTACGTATGGCGGTTGACCGTGCTAATCTTGCAAAGAAGTCAACAAAAGGAAGATTTGACATTCCATGTTGTGTATATTCAGCGGATAATTGCAATGAATATCTTGAACATATGGATATGTCTAATGAATTTGTGAGAGCGTGCGAGGAAGAAAGAATAGAAATTTTCCTTCAGCCTAAGATATCCGTATCGCATAATTGTGTTGCAGGTGCAGAGGCACTTGTAAGAATGAAGACAAGAGCAGGCGAGTTTATTTCACCAGCCAGATTTGTTCCAGTGCTTGAACATACAGGGATGATAGGAAAGCTTGATGACATTATGCTTGATAAAACCTTTGCTTTCCAGAGACAATGCATTGATAAGGGAATTAAGCCTGTTCCTGTCTCGGTTAATATATCAAGGCAGAGATTTACAAGTGAAGATTTGTTAAAATATATGCTTCGGCTGCAGGATAAGTATCAGATTGATTCATCACTTATTGAACTTGAGATACTTGAAACAATATTTATTGATGCACTGGATGCTATGATTGATGTTATTAATGCATTAAGGGCAAAGGGATTTAAGATTAATGTTGATGATTTTGGCTCGGGATATTCATCACTTAACCAGATTGCCAATATTCCTGCTGATATTATTAAGTTTGACAGAGTATTTGCGAGCAGGTCATTAAAGAGTGATAAAGGAAGACAGGTTATAAAGTCACTGATTGAGATGCTTAAGATGGTAGAATATGAACTTGTATTTGAGGGCGTTGAGACTAAAGAGGAACTCGATACAGTTGTTTCTTATGGTTGTGATGTTATACAGGGATTTTATTTTGACAGACCACTTCCTGCTAATGAATTTGTTAATAAATATTATACTGGCAGCAGGGAGATTACTAATGGGACATAGTACGGACATTAATGAGAATGAACATTTGCAATATATTTTTAATGACTATAAGAGTGGTATAGAACATGGGATTCTTGTTGCTAACCTTACATATGAGCTTGCTAAGAGACTTAAGCTTGATGAACGGGAATGTTATGAACTCAAGATTGCCGGAATGATGCATGATATTGGAAAACTTAAATTATCAGAATACTTATATGGCAGAAATTCGGGCGAATTATCAGTCGAAGAGATGAAATATATGAGAATGCACTCTAAAATCAGCTTTGATGTATTGAAAAATTATGATTATTCAGATAATATAATGAAAGTTGTTCTCTATCACCATGAGTGCTACGATGGAAGTGGTTATCCTGATAATCTTAAGGGAACAGATATTCCATTGGGTGCAAGAATTCTTAAGGTGACAGATGAATTTGCTGCGCTGATATCTGACCGGCCGTATAGGAAAGCATTTGATATTGATACGGCTGTGAATATTCTTATTGAAGAGATTAAGAATCTTGATATGAGAGTATTTATTGAGTTTCAGCGAATGATTCACGAGGAAGAAACATTTGAGATAATAAGAAATAGTAAGGTAGACTTAGAAAATCTTAGTCTTGAAGATATTCTATCCTTCGCAGATTAGTATTTAATTACAGGAAAGAGGTAAAGTAAGATGGCAGAGTCAATGGTTGGCTTAAAGAGATCGCACAGATGTACGGAGGTTTCATCAGCTGATATTGGTAAGAAGGTTACTGTAATGGGTTGGGTTGCCAAGAGAAGAAATCTTGGTTCACTTATTTTTGTTGATTTAAGAGGCAGAAGTGGAATTCTCCAGATTCTTTTTGATGAAAATATAATTGGTAAGGAAGGCTTCGACAAGGCATATACACTTCGTAATGAATTCGTAATCGCTGTTGAGGGTGAAGTTATTAAGAGAAGCGGTGCCGTTAATGAGAATTTAAAGACAGGTGACATTGAGATTGCTGCAAAGACTTTAAGAATTCTTTCAGAGTCAGAGACACCTCCATTCCCAATAGAAGAAAATATCCAGACCAAGGAAGATATTAGACTTAAATACAGATGTCTTGATCTTAGAAGACCGGATATCCAGTCTAATATTATTATGAGAAGCAAGGTTGCAACTCTTACAAGAGCATTTCTTGCAAAGGAAGGTTTCTTAGAGATTGAAACACCTATGCTTACTAAGTCTACACCAGAGGGAGCAAGAGATTACCTTGTACCAAGTCGTATTCATCCGGGTAAGTTCTATGCACTTCCACAGTCACCACAGCTCTTTAAACAGATGCTTATGTGTTCTGGATATGACAGATATATGCAGATTGCAAGATGTTTCAGAGATGAGGATTTAAGAGCAGACAGACAGCCTGAATTCACACAGATTGATATGGAATTATCATTCGTAGATGTTGATGATGTAATTGATGTTAATGAAAGACTTCTTGCATATCTTTTTAAAGAAGTTCTTGATGTTGATGTAAAGCTTCCAATCCAGAGAATGACATGGCAGGAAGCTATGGACAGATTTGGCTCTGATAAGCCGGATTTAAGATTTGGTATGGAATTACAGAATGTATCAGATATCGTTAAGGACTGCGGATTCGGAGTATTTACAGGAGCACTTGAGAATGGCGGTTCTGTAAGAGGAATCAATGCAAAGGGACAGGGAAGCATGCCTCGTAAGAAGATTGATGCACTTGTTGATTTTGCTAAGGGATATGGTGCAAAAGGTCTTGCTTATATTGCAATTCACGAAGATGGTTCATATAAGTCATCATTTGCAAAGTTTATGACAGAGGATCAGATGAATGCCCTTGTTAAGGCTATGGATGGTGAAGCTGGGGACCTTCTTTTATTTGCTGCTGACAGAAATAAGATTGTATGGAATGTACTAGGTGCTTTAAGAGTAGAACTTGCTGATCAGATGGGACTTCTTGATAAGTCTGATTATAAGTTCTTATGGGTAACAGAGTTTCCACAGTTTGAATGGTCAGATGAAGAAGAAAGATTTGTTGCAATGCATCATCCATTCACAATGCCTATGGATGAAGATCTTGATATGCTTGAAACTAATCCTGGTGCAGTTCGTGCAAAGGCTTATGATATTGTTCTTAACGGAACAGAAATCGGTGGTGGTTCAGTAAGAATCCATCAGGCTGATGTTCAGAGCAGAATGTTCAAGGCACTTGGACTTACAGATGAAGTTGCTAATGAAAAGTTTGGATTCCTGCTTGACGCATTCAAGTATGGTGTTCCTCCACATGCAGGACTTGCTTATGGCCTTGACAGACTTGTAATGCTTATGGCTAAGAGAGATTCAATCAGAGATGTTATTGCCTTCCCTAAGGTAAAGGATGCAACTTGTCTCCTTACTAATGCACCTGATGTTGTAGATGCTAAGCAGCTTGATGAACTTTCAATTAAGATTGAAGAAGAGAAAACTGAAGAGTAAGATATAATAAATGCCCTGCACTGATTTGAAAGTGCGGGGCATCATTTTATATGATATTTATAAAAATGTTATTTGATAGTAATCTGTTCAACAGATGTATCAGCACCACTTGTGCTTACTCTGTAAAGGACTCCCTGATCTTCATAATACTGGAAAAATGTGTATTTTGATGTGCAGTGAATGTTGGTAATATTGCCTATAGCAATAGTTTCAATCTGCGTTCCATCAATATTCATCCTGTAAAGTCCGGTCATTCCATCTGTGCTTTCCACCTGAAAAAATATTTTGTTGCCATAAACATTATAATTAACGACTTTGTTTCCTTTTTCTCCATATAATAATTCAAGAGTTTTGTTAGATGTATTAAGTCTTACAAGTGAATAGTTCTTGCTTAAGTCAATGTAATATGCATAGCCGTTCTCAACATCTGCAAGATATGAATTGCAATCATATAACACAGAGGTCTTATCAGTTTTGGTATCGTAACTTAATATGTTATGTTTTCCGGCAGGATCAGAAAAATATATTGTTCCGTTATGGACGCACGCAGGTGAGTAAGGTGTGTCAGAAATTTTGGTGTCTTTCTTTCCTGCAATGTCTACTTTATGGAAAGCCAGAGGTGTTGTGTCACTATAATGCTGGTAGTATAACGAGTTACCAGATAAGGCTATTGTTCCGGAAAGACTGTCGTATAATGCTTTAAGTGACTCACCGTTTAAGTCACAGCGGTAAACACCGAATAGCTGTCCCCTGAATATTGTTCCGATGGTTTCCTGCTTGAAATTATTCTTGACATAATATATGTAACTGCCACAGACATTGATTGATGCAACACTGTCATCATTTAATTTCATGGCATTGGTGCAGTCTGAATTCATTACATATAATTTGTTGTAATCGTATGGATTGGCAAAATATATTTTGTCATTGTATTCGCAGAACAAGCCTCCGTTATTGAGGTTACCTGCTGAATTGCCGATAGCATTATCGCTGTTGTATACGATGCGGCTGCTTCGGATAGATAAAAATATTGATACTGCGAGTAATAATCCTATTATGGTTATTACACTTATTGTGATGGCTTTTTTCATATGTTATCACTACTCCCTTATGAACATTATTTAAGAACATTTTCTTAAGTATAACATAAAGTACATTTATTGCATATCATTAAAAATGTGATACAATAAGAACAATACATCGCTTTAAAGAGGAGAAGTATATGTTAGATCTTAATGAAATACGAAATAATATTGATAAAATCGACAGTCAGCTTGTTGAACTGTTTGAAGAGAGAATGAAACTGACAACTGAGGTTGCAGAATATAAGATTGAGACAGGAAAGAAGGTTCTTGATCCGGCACGCGAGAAAGCTAAGTTGGAAT
>ENA-OZQP01000142-OZQP01000142.1-human-gut-metagenome-genome-assembly--contig:-NODE-142-length-16054-cov-5.022814_pt1 | contig 16054 bp, 11 predicted proteins | sample MGYA00243776_ERZ653922 | MGnify/ENA primary metagenome ERZ653922 (study PRJEB26926, sample SAMN06164471) | human gut metagenome | biome: ENVO:00009003; feature: ENVO:2100002; material: ENVO:00002003... | reverse complement strand
CCTATTAAGTCGTCGGCAGCGTCAGATGTGTATAAGAGACAGCATACATAACAATATGAAAGGCATAATACGGGGAATTCAAATCATCGACGGTGGTACTAACGAAGAACGAATTCAGTTTGATGTGGAAATTCCGAAAGCAATCGATGAAAGCGGTGTAATGTTCTGTGACCTGCAATTATTAGAATGCTTTGAGGAAGAAAAATCACTGATTAGATTTTTTGTTCACAAGCTAAAAAGTGTGGATGAAGACGGGGATGACCAAACTTCCAGAACCATCGTTCCGTTTCAAATTGCTTATGCGGTGTCGATACACAAAGCACAAGGCCTAGAGTATAACTCTGTAAAAATAGTCATCACAGATGAGGTTGAAGAATTAGTAACGCACAATATTTTTTACACCGCTATTACAAGAGCCAGGGAAAAATTAAAAATTTATTGGACGCCGGAAGTGGAAGAAAAAGTAATCCAGAGAATCAAACCGCGTGACATAAATCGAGATGTAGAACTTTTGAAAAAATATCTAAGCTGATAATACTATCAGAAATGTAAGGAGACAAATATGCGTATAAGCTACAACAAGCTATGGAAAATGCTTATAGATAAAAACATGAATAAGACTGACCTTAAGGATGCGGCCAAGATAAGTGCTACTTCCGTAGCAAAATTAGGTCGATGCGAAAACGTCACAACAGATGTGCTTCTTCGAATTTGTGAGGCTTTGGGCTGTCGCATCGATGACATTATTGAAACGATAAAGGACTAAGGAGAAGAGGCTGATGTTAAATTATCTGATAAAAGATTGCATCGAATTTAAGTGTGGTTTTCCACTCACTTGTCACGATGTTGTCAAGGCAATTGACGACACAAATCAACACTTAGCACAATTACCGTCCTCACTTTTCAGGGCTATAGACTATAAAACAACAAGTGCTATGATTGGGTGTATACTCTGCGATCACATTTCTTTAAATTCTAACGGTCAAGCAATGGTTAATCCGATAGAGAAAGGACATCCTGATATTTTACCTTGCTTCTCTCATCATGCAACCGAAGAAGACTTAAGAAATTATCCCGAAGGTCTAGAAGTAAAATGTACAATCGGTGGTGTTTCCAAAGGAGCAAGTCTCCAGAAAGCCGCACCAAGACTTTCCGAAACAACAACTATAACTTGGCAAGCACACCACCAAGAAGTATCTGAATTATTAGGGATTACTTATGACTACATCAATACGCCTAATGGCACTAAACCTATAATTACGGCTGCCTTTTACTCTGATAATTTGTCTCCAAACGATTGGGGTGAAATCAGCGGAACAACCGGAAGAAACACAAAAGTTTGTGGTATGTTAGCTTCTGGAAAACGCAAAATGGCATCCGGATGGTTTGCGGCAGTAGATATCCCTGGATATATAGAATTATACGAACGAATTTTCAGAACAAACTTTTAAGAAATGGAGATTAGAACTATGGCTTATAACTACATAATCAGAAAAGACAATCAAGTAACTATCAACAATGAACTTATCCTTACTAACCAACAAGTTGTTGATGCGATGAATTTTGCTAACGAGGCATTACGCTCTTTGGATGAACAGACTCGCGCCTTCAACATCAACATTTTTGAGGCTATGGGAATGAGAAACCTTAGTGGCATAGTAGGTGAATACCTCGGAAAAGTTTGCAGCGCTTTTCAGATGGTAATCTACATTCTAATTTACATCAGGACGGTTATCCCGATTTGCTTTTAATCAACACTGATGAACGAAAAAAATATTTTGAATCGCTGTATACAGTACAAGACGGCAAAAAATACCCTCGTGATAAAGCTTTATTCAGCCCTTACCTTTATGGAGGCGTAGAAGTTAAAGCAACTTGCGGAAGTACGCCACCTGCTAGTCGTGTACCTAAGCCATTAATAGGTGAGCAGCGTATTGATTTAGTAAACTCTTTCGACTGGAAAGCCCATCACAGGGAGACAAATAATCTTATTGGAATCCTTTGGGATTTCATAGATGAAGTTCCAACAATTGTCGCCGCATTTTATCGCAACGATTTAGTTGTTGATGATTGGGGAAATATTGTACAACCTAAAGAAGGCGGTGGCCGAACAACAAGCGTCTCCATCATGAATAGTGGTGGTATTACAAAAATGTGTGCAGGTTGGATTGCTGTTATAGATGACGAAAAATACATTTCTGCATTAGCACGCAACAAATGGATTGGTTACAAGGTGACCCTCTGAAAAAAAAGTCTGTAAAAAGTCAGTCAACTGTGGTAAAATAGAAATAACACAGGAGGCTGATTTTTTATGGGAAGAAGAAAAAGAGAACCAATGAGCGAAGGAAAAAAAGAACATCATCGGAATGCTGCTCGAGGAGTATGGTATCCGATATCACAGACCGCCTCCTTCCGCAGATAGAGGACTGGCAGAAACGTCCTCTTAACGAGGTTTATTCCATTATATTTATTGATGCTGTACATTTTTCTGTACGATGCCGCTGAGAAACTGGGACCTAGTTCTGTGAAAGCAATCAGGTCTATATCGGTGATAAACTAATATGCAAATTTGATAGCAATTATACAATTTCAGGACTATCGTTTGATAGTCCTTTTTTCATGCCCAAATCACCCACAAATACCACAAAAAGATCGGTCAGTAATCCCATTTGGGATCTACTGACCGATCTTGCTGTTTATTCACTTGCACAAAACATAATGCCAGCCTTAAATCAACGTTCCTTGTCCGTCAGCTCAAACCTGATACTGTGCAGGTCAAGCCCATTCTGCGCAAAGTATATCCTGAAAGTTGTGAAGCGTGAGAACATAGGCGTTTCCTTTTCCATTGAAACAGCCTTGCCACCAGTGCCGTTGAACGTGAACGTACCCACCGCAGTACCCATGCTGAACAGCGTCATAGGTATCTGCGCAAGCTCACTCTGTGTAGAGCTTGCCGTAACTATCACCCTGTAAATACCGAAGTTTGACAGGTCAAGAGCAAAGCTATAAGAAGTGCCTTTCTTTGTGTCAACATCACTAAGGTCAAGAGTTATGTCACGGTCTACCTTGTAAAACTGTACAGGCTTGTCGTCCTCCTGCTCCTCGTCCTCTCGGTTTATCACCTTGACAGTATCTCCTATACCCTCCGCACGCTTAAGAGCATTAGTGTGAAGAAGAAATCCGCATATGTTCGCCGCATTTCTCTGAAGCTCACACCTCTCTATACCGCCATTTTCAAGGGCAGCAAGCGTGTTATCGTCATTCTTTTCTCCGTCAGGACAAACCATGTAAACATCGTTCTGCGCCCTGGCCATAGCTGCAAGATCTGTCTTGTCAGGCTCTTTTCCACGAACGTTTATGTTCGCCCACCAGTCCGTCATGGTGAAGCCCTTGAAGCCCCATTCCTCACGAAGTATCACTGTGTTAAGGTCAAAGTTTCCTGCCGTCCACAAGCCGTTTACTCTGCCATATGTGGTCATAACAGAGGAAGCTCCTCCCTCTTTTACCGCTATCTCAAAACCCTTTAGATATATCTCCCTGAGCGCTCTTTCCGATACCACTGAGTCGATAAAATGCCTGTTTGTCTCACGATTGTTCGCACAGAAGTGCTTTATCGTACCTGTCACCCCTGCACCAGCCATGCCCTTTAACTCAGCCGACGCCATTTTGCCAGTAAGAAAAGGATCTTCCGAGAAATACTCAAAGTTTCTGCCGTTCAAAGGGTGTCTGTGAATGTTCATTCCAGGGCCAAGCAGACAGTCCACCTTGTTAGCCGCCATTTCAAGTCCCATAAAAGTGAAAAGCTCACTTGTAAGCTCCTTGTTGAACGAAGAAGCTATCATAGTGCCGTTCGGCAGGCTGAAAGCCTTTGTGCCGCAGTCAAGTCTCATGCCCGACGGACCGTCCGAACAGCAGCCAGCAGGTATGCCAAAGCCATTGAGATTTTCCGACACTCCTCCGAACGCCGAAGCCGTACCGGCAGTAACCCTAGGGCTTCCCATGCCCTCGCCCCTTATAATGCAGGAAAGGTCATAGTCTGAAAGCTGTGCAATAAATTCGTCCATTGTGTTCTTGCCGTTCTTAACGTCCCAAAGCTTTATGCCCTTGTCACCAGTGTATGCTATCTCTTTCGGAAGCTTCTCCAAACGCCTTGCACTTTCGTCTACCTCAGATACAGGCACAGCCTCTCTGCCAATGCTGAAAGCTCCGACCTCGCAAACAGGCTTTATCCTCTCAAAACTCTCCACAGGAGCAAGCGACTGAGTGAGCCTTTCTGTTACCAGATCCTCACCCTGCTCAAAACTGCAAGCATATTCAGCACTTCTCACGTCACTGCCCACATAGAATTTATATTCCCCTGCTTCAAGCACATAGCATGACTTGTTGCCCGTCACACCCGAATCGTCATAAGAAGCAAGCTTTGCGATATCCACTGCTATCTCAACCACCTGCTCTTCCTGTGGTACAAGCTCCCTGGTCTTTTCAAAGCCGCAAAGCACTCTAGCCGCCTTGCCGAGCCTTCCCTGCGGAGCTTCGCAGTAGACCTCTATTACCTCTTTGCCCTTGTAAGAACCGATATTTTTCACCGATACAGAAAGCTTCACAGCCCCCTCTGTTATCTCAGCCTTTTCCGTCTTTATCTCAAACTCAGTGTATGAAAGACCAAATCCGAACGGATAAAGCACCTTTTCTTTAGCAAAAGTCTCAAAATAGCGATATCCCACATAAATATCCTCAGCGTAAATATCCCTGTTTTTCTCCCTGCCGAAATTAGCGTCCGAGGGGTAGTCCGACGCCTTGTATGCGATAGTGTCAGGAAGCTTTCCGCTAGGGCTGACCTTTCCTGTCAAAACGTCCGCCGTACCCTTTCCGCCTGTCATTCCCCCCTGCCAAACATAAAGCACAGAGTCAGGGGCAATTCTGTTTATGTCGGTCATATCAATGATATTTCCCACATTGAGAAGCAAAACAACTTTTTTGTAATTCTCCCTCACCACTGTGAGCATAGCTATCTCGTCATCGCTTAGCAAATAAGAGCCTGCCTCCAGCCTGTTGTCCTGCTCCTCGCCTGCCGTCCTGCCTATTATCACAATGGCAGTTTCACAGCTTTTTGCAGTTTCTTTGACAAGCCCCTCGTCAAGTGGCATCTCTTTCTGCGACCAAGGCTCTCCGCCCCAGCCCTCGCCTAAGTCGAATGGGTTTTCCTTGTCCCATTTTCTGTATGTGTCAAGAAGCTTCTCATTGACCTTTACGCCGTTATCAATAAGCCCGTCCAGAATGTTCACTACCTTAGTAACGTTCACCATTCCTCCCGAGCCTGTTCCGCTTTTATAATAATGAAACTGTATGCGTCCGAAAACAGCCACCTCTTTGTCTGTATCAATTGGCAGAGCATTATTATCATTTTTGAGCATAACAATTCCCTCAGAAACCATTTTCGCCGCAGTATCAAGATATTTGTTCCAATCAAGTATTCTTTCCATAGCTTTCACCTTTCCATATTTTCTATTGAATTTCAAAGTGTATTATAGCACAACCCTCCCACCTATTCAATAAAGATACTATGAACAATGGGTTTACTTTTTTTATAGCATATCCTGTCCTAAGGAAAAATATTGCACAATGTGTTTATTTGTGCTATAATGAGTATATATGACTGCACCGCACGCTCCTTGTTCGGTGTTCCTTATTAAAAAAATTATTATCGGAGGGGTAAAAGTGGATAATATCGTCACTGTCGGCGGACACATAAACGCATCTATAAACTTTGCCATGCAGCAAAACTATGTCCCTGTCATAAGAAGCCTTGTAGTAAATAACAACTCAGAAGAAGCCCTTGAGAATATCGGACTTAAAATAACCTTTGAGCCTGAGTTTGCAAAGGAATTTACATATTATATCGGCTCTATCCCCGCAAAAAGTTCTGCCGAAATATCCCCCGTGAGAATATCTACCAACACAGATCTTCTTTTCTCTCTTACAGAAAAAATGGTGGGCAATATCACCATTGAGGTGCTTCAAAATGGTGAAAATATCTTCACCTATCAGAACACTATAGAGCTTCTCGCCTGTGATCAGTGGAGCGGTTTGAACATAATGCCTGAGATGATAGCCGCATTTGTTACGCCAAATCACCCTGCGCTCTCCCCAGTTATTCATGACGCTTCCACGTTCCTGAAAAAGTGGAAAGGCGACCCCTCTTTCACAGGCTATCAGACCAACAACCCAAACAACGTGAAGCTTCAAATAGCAGCAATTTTTGCCGCCCTCGTCCAGCAGAAAATAGTCTACAACGATCCCCCTGCAAGCTATGAAGTCATAGGTCAGAGGATACGCCTGCCGCATAAGGTCTTGGAGCAAAAAATGGGCACTTGTCTTGACCTTGCGGTGCTTTATGCCGCCTGCCTTGAAGCGGTGGGACTTCACCCTCTGCTGTTTTTCATGACAGGTCACGCATTCTGCGGCTGTTGGCTTGAAAACGAAACTTTCGCAGATTGTTGCGTTGACGATGTTTCCGCCATTGAAAAGCGCATTGCAGAAAATGCCGAAGAAATGCTCCTTGTGGAGTGTACAGACTTTGTTGACAGCAACGTTCACGATGTCGAGCGTTTCGACCATGCCATGAAACACGGCAAAGACCATATAAGCAACATGGAATTTCAATGCGTCATAGACATTATCCGCACCCGTGGAAGCGGCATAAGGCCTATCCCACTGCGCCCCGAGCAAACCAATTCAGGTATGCAGCTTGCCGAAGAATCCGACAAGCCAAAAGAGATTCTCGCCCCCTCCGAGCTTAACAGCTCGCTTCTTGGCAAAGTGGCAGAGGGCAACGATAAGCCCGTCACAAAAATGCGCATATGGGAAAGAAAGCTTCTTGATTTCAGCCTGCGAAATTCTCTTTTGAACTTCCGTGTCACAAAGAACACCATGCAGCTTATGACTGCAGACCTTGGAAAGCTTGAGGACGAGCTTGCAAGCGGAAGTGACTTCCGTATCATGGAAATACCTACCGAGTGGACAGTTTCCACTCGTGACGCAAAAATATTCGCTATCGAGAACGAAAAGGACCTTGTGACAAATATCGCCGAGAACGAGTTCAAAAACAACCGCATAAGAACATTTCTTAATGAAGCCGACCTTGACGCCGCCCTTAAAAGCCTCTACCGCTCCGCAAAGGTGAGCATGGAGGAAAACGGCAGCAACACCCTTTTCCTCGCTCTGGGACTTCTCCGCTGGTATGAAAGCGACCTTTCCGAAAAGCCACGCTATGCCCCTTTGGTGCTTATCCCTATAGATATCGTCCGCAACACACGCAATAAGGGCTATATAATAAGGAGCAGACAGGAAGAAACTCAGATAAACGTCACGCTTCTTGAATATCTCCGCCAAGACCATGGCATCAGTATCACAGGTCTTGACCCTCTCCCACTTGACGAACACGGCATAGACCTGCCACTTGTTTTCAATACTATCCGTCAGGCGGTTATGGGCAAAAAGTGTTGGAACATCGAGGAATATGCCTTTATCGGTCTGTTCTCGTTCAGCCAGTTCGTAATGTGGAACGACCTTCGCAACCGCTCAGAGGAGATAAGCCAAAACAAGGTGGTGTCCAGCCTTATGGCTGGCTCTCTCACCTATGCCCCCGAGGATATAAGCATAACCCCTGAGAATATAGATTCCGACCTTGACCTTGAAAACATGGCAGTGCCAATGAGTGCAGACTCCTCACAGCTTGCCGCCATTGCCGCAGCAGGAAGCGGACAAAGCTTTGTTCTTCACGGTCCTCCGGGAACAGGAAAATCTCAGACTATCACAAATATGATAGCAAACGCCCTCTACAATGACAAGTCTGTGCTGTTCGTTGCCGAAAAAATGGCAGCCCTCAACGTGGTGCAGAAACGTCTTGCAAACCTAGGGCTTGACCCGTTCTGCCTTGAACTCCACTCAAATAAAACAAACAAGACCACTGTCCTTGCAGAGCTTGACAAAGCCCTTGAAGTGGGCAAAATAAAATCTCCCGAGGAGTATTCAGCCGAAGCCGCAAGGCTCAAAACTCAGAAAGCCCAGCTCAACGATACCATAACCGCACTTCACGAAAAGCGTAACTGTGGTGTGACCCTTTATGAAGCTATATCAGCCTATGAGCGCAGTATATCCGAAAAAGACAAAATATCAGTTTCAAAAAATATCTTCGCAAACCTGGCAAAAGAAACTCTCGACCGCTTCAGCGACCTTGTGCATAGATATTCCATAGCCATAGCCGAAACAGGCGACTTTGCCGACTTCCCACTTAAAGATATCGGCATTACATCATATTCTATGGAACAGCGTGACAAGTTCCACACTGAAGCCGCCGACCTTGCCCAAAAAGCCACCGCTTCCTCTCAGTGCGCACAAACTCTCGCACAGGCTTATAGCTACAGCGGCGACCTTGACAAGACAGCAGTAAAAATGCTTTCCAACATATACAAAGCTTCCACCGCTGACGGTGAACTTCTTGACGGACTTCTCTGCGCACCTCACTATGATATCACCCTGCAAAAGATCAAAGATACTCTTGCCGTAGGAAAAGAGTATACCGCTCTCTGCACCGATATCCTCAGCCATTTTGAAAAAAGCATTTTTGACCTTCCTGCGTCAGAATCGAAAATGCTCTATAAGCAGGCAGAGCAAAGCTGGTTTTTACCAAAAGCCATGAAGCTTGGAAAGCTCACAAAGGGAATAAAGCTCCACGCCAAAGACCCTGCTTCCGTTACAAAAGCAAACCTTGGTGAAATTCTCGATAAGCTTTGCACCATAAGCGAAAAGAAAGACTTTCTGCGAAGCCTGCCGTCAGATGTAACAGCGCTTCTCACAGGTATTTACATGAACGAGCAGACCGATTGGAATGCCCTTGAAAAAGCCGTTTCAAAAACCGACAGCATTATGAATGCCATTAAACAGAAAGCGGGTGCTGACCCTGCACAAATGGCTCAGACTATCGGAAAAGCAAACTGCACATCTGAAGGACAGGCTCTCTCCTCGTTCCTTGAAAAGCTTTCAGCCTTTGAGGACAGCTTCTCAGCCAACATGACCGACATAGAAGCAAGTGCAGATTGGCTTGGCTTATCTGCAGAAAAGCTTAATACCTATGCCGAAAACGCAGATAAGCTTAGATACGCCGCCCAGTTCAACAGCGTTGACAAAGAGCTTTCAGACAACGGACTTTCAGGTGTCAGCGAAAGCTACCGCACAGGCAATGTTGACAGCGAAAACGTAGAAAAAGCATTCTCCTGCACGCTAAACTATCAGCTTGCACTTATGATAATAAACAGCGATAAACGTCTTAGCCAGTTCAGCAGTAACAGTGCAAACGACCTTATCACACAGTTCAAAGACACTCTCGATAAATTCTCACGCCTGACTATACAGGAGCTTTTGGCTCGTCTTTCCGCAAAAATACCTGCCCAAGGCTCAGCCTGCGCTTCCACCTCTGAAATGGGCATACTCAAACGTGCCATAAAGAGCAACGGCAGAATGATGTCGCTTAGAAGCCTTTTCGATAAGATACCAAATCTTCTCCGCAAGCTCTGCCCTTGTATGCTCATGAGCCCCATATCAGTTGCACAGTATATAGACCCGTCATTCCCGAAATTCGATCTTGTTATCTTTGACGAAGCTTCACAGCTGCCAACAGCCGAAGCCGCAGGCACTATCGCAAGGGGCGAGAACGTTGTTATTGTGGGTGACCCTAAACAGCTCCCACCAACAAACTTCTTCTCCTCAAATCGGATAGACGAAGAAAACAGCGAAAAAGAAGACCTTGAAAGCCTCCTTGACGATTGCCTTGCTATCTCCATGCCGCAGCAGTATCTCAAATGGCATTATCGTTCACGCCACGAGAGCCTTATTGCCTACAGCAACATGAAATACTATGACAATAAGCTTCTCACATTCCCGTCCCATAACGACCTCATTTCAAAGGTGAGCATTATCCACCCCGAGGGTCACTATGACAAGGGCAGAACAAAGCAGAACAAGGCGGAAGCAAGAGCTGTTGTTGACGAGATAATAAGACGAATGAGCGATGATAAACTCCGCAATGACAGCATAGGTGTTGTAACATTCAGCTCCGTTCAGCAAAATCTCATTGACGATATGCTCTGCGAAGAGTGGGCAAACCACCCTGAGCTTGAAGAGCTTGACAGAAAGTCACCAGAGCCGGTCTTCATCAAAAACCTTGAAAACGTCCAGGGCGACGAACGTGACGTTATACTCTTCTCCGTCGGCTATGGTCCTGACGAAAAGGGGCAAGTTTCAATGAACTTCGGCCCTCTCAACCGTGACGGCGGCTGGCGAAGACTTAATGTAGCAATATCCCGTGCAAGAAAAACCATGATAGTCTACTCTGTCCTCCGTCCTGAGCAGATAGACCTTTCAAGAACACGATCCGAGGGCGTTGCAGGACTTAAAGGCTTTCTGGAGTTTGCCGAGCGTGGAAAGCTTGCCGTAACAGCCCACAGCACCACAAAAAGCACAAGCGACAGCACTGTAACAGAGTGTATCGCAAAAGCCATAAAAGAGCTTGGCTATGGGGTAAAATGCAACATCGGAAGCTCCGAGTTCAAAGTTGATATCGGCATAATCGACCCTGACAACGAAAATGAGTATCTCTTGGGCATACTCCTTGATGGTGAAAACACTCTCCACAGCTCAACCGCACAGGATAGATTTATCCTACAGCCAAGCGTGCTTAACGGTCTTGGCTGGAATATCCTGAGAGTGTGGACGCTCGATTGGTTTGACGATAAGGACCGAGTTCTCAAAAACATAAAAGCCGCCATAGACAGCGCACCAAAGCATGAAGCCGAAACCGCTCCCCCCTCAAAGCCTGCCGTCTATTCCACATCGCAGTTTGAAAAAGAAGAAGCTTCCGCCCTCACATCAGCCTTTGCACAGCCCTATGTGGCCGCAGATATTGGCATAATGGGTACATCTGATGACTTTTACAAACCCGAAAACAAGCAGAAAATAAGGGAAACAGCCGAAAAGATAATCGCTGCCGAAGCACCAATAAGCGAGAAGCTTTTCATGAAAAAAGTTTTCACCGCATGGGGCATAACACGAAGCGGCTCAAGAGTGGAAAGCGTCTTTGCCGATGCCGCACAAGGCGTTTCACCATTCGCCACAGCCGATGAAAACAGAGTTTTCCTTTGGAAAGAGGGGCAATCCCCTGAAAGCTATTCTATCTATCGCACAAGCGATGATACCAACGAGCGAAGCATGGAGGATATCCCCTCCGAGGAGATAATAAATGCCGTGAAAGAAGTGCTTTGCCAGCAGATAAGCCTTTCAGAAGCCGACCTCATAAGAGAAACAGCCAAGAAATTCGGCTACACAAGAGCTGTGGGCATAACGGAGAGCGTAATAAGCTACACCCTGAAAAAAGCTCTCACCGCAGGTCTTATCAAAAAATCAGAAAGCGGAAACATCTCCGCAAAATAATACGCAAACAAACCAAAACCACCGCTGAGAGTTTTCCTCCCAGCGGTGGTTTCTATTCATATCAGTATTTCCATTTCTCCGAGCAAATCTGCATCTCAACCATGTGCTTGTAGATACCGTTGGTCTTTTTAAGCGCCTCAGGCGAGCCTGTCTCAGCCACCTTGCCGTCTTTAAGCACAACTATCTTGTCCACACCGTCAACAGTTCTCATTCTGTGTGCTATTATAAGCACAGTCTTGTTCTGTATAAGCTTTGCAATAGACTCCTGTATAAGCGACTCGTTGTCAACGTCCAGAGAAGCCGTAGCCTCGTCCATAAGAATGATAGGAGCGTCCTTTAGAAATGCTCTCGCTATGGATATACGCTGTCTTTCACCGCCCGAAAGCTCCGAGCCGTTCTCGCCTATCATGCTGTTCCACTTGTCAGGCATCTTCTCAACAAAATCCTCGCAGTGTGCAAGCCTTGCCGCCGCCATAACCTCCTCGTCCGTTGCGTCCTTTCTGCCTATCCTGATATTCTCCATAACAGTGTTGTTAAACAGCGTTACATCTTGGAAAACGATAGAGTAAAGTGACAAAAGCTTCTCAGGGTCAACGTCTGCAACATTCATTCCGCCAACAGTTATCTTACCCTTGTCATTATCCCAAAATCTTGCCGCAAGCCTTGCAACAGTGGTCTTTCCTCCGCCAGACGGACCGATAAGAGCTGTTATCTCCCCCTGCTTTGCAGTGAAGCTTACATCGGAAAGCACCTGCTCTTCACTCTTGTATGAGAAAGCAACATGGTCGAATGTGATATCATAACCATTGTTGTCAAGATTATCACTGCCCGACTGCTCCTCGTGCGAAAGTATCTCGTCCATACGATTGCAGTTTGCGTCTAGGCTTATTATAGCAGCCAAATTCTGAAGCGCTATCTGAAGCGGCTCATACATTCTTGTTACCACCAGCAGGAACATAAAGAACGTCAGCACCGTTATCTCACCCTTTACAAGAAGCGAGCTTCCCACAACAGCCACAGTTCCAATACCGAGCTTTAGTATCATCTGTGCCGAGCAAACGAACACCGCATTTGCAAACTCCGCCACGATAGCGTGCTTTTCCACAGCCTTTATCTTCTTTTCAAGCCCCTCAGAGTATTTCTCTGTCATGTTATATGAACGCAGGTCACGGAGAGTTTCAAGCCCCTCCTGAATGCCGTCAATGCAATCTATACGATATTTCATCGTCTTTTCGTGTATCCTTGACATAACCTTCTTTGAAGATATAACTATCATAAATGCTACCGGCATTACCCAAACTGAAGCAAGAGCCATTCTCCAGTCAAAGAAAAACAAGCTTATAACAATGATAGTAGTGGAGGCGATACCGCCCACAAGCTCAGGTATCCAATGCGAAGAGCCTGTTTCTATCATTGCACAGTCCGTCATGATAGTGTTCGTAAGGTCGGCAAGGTCTTTCTTACCAAAGTATGAAAGGGGTATCTTCCTGAGCTTTTCCGCAAGCGTCCTTCGTCTTACACCGCTTTCAACATATGTAGAGTAAAACGTGGACTTATACTGAAACAGCGTTGTAAGGGCAATAAGCAAAAGCACTCCCACTATCGCCCCCATAAAAAGCCAGAACTTATCTCTTGGAAGCTCTCCCTCAAGAAGATATGAGGAAAGCACATATAAAAGCCCCACAGGGAGCATAAGCACAAGGTTAGCAAGCGTAACAGCAATAAACGCCCTTATCATGCCTTTTGCACCCTTGTCTGAAAGGGCATATTTGTGTTTTAATTTTTCCGTGAAGCTCATAATCAAACACCTGCCTTTCTGACCTGCCAGCTTACAGACCTGTTGTATTCGTCCCACATACGGCTGTAGATCCCGCCCTGCTCTATAAGCTCCTCATGCTTTCCGCTCTCTGCTATCCTGCCCTCAGACAGAACGTAAATGCGGTCTGCATTTGTTACCGTTGAAAGCCTGTGTGCTATCATTATAACTGTCTTGTCTTTTGAAAGCCTCTCAAAAGCCTGCTGAACAAACCTCTCGTTGTCAGGGTCGGCAAAAGCCGTCGCCTCATCAAGTATAATCACAGGCGCATTTTTCAAAAACGCCCTTGCAATAGAAAGCCTCTGACACTCGCCCCCAGAAACGTATATGCCCTTTGAGCCTATCATAGTATCAACGCCCTCAGGGAACTTCTCGATTATATCCATGCACTGTGCGTCACGAAGCGCCTGCATAACTTCTTCGTCCGTGGCGTCAGGTCTGCCCATTCGCACGTTTTCAAGAATGCTCATTTTAAGAAGCTTGCTGTCCTGGAAAACATATGAAACATACTTCATAAGCTCCTCTGACGGAATGTTTCTCACATCTGCTCCGCCTATCTTTATAGAACCGCTCTTTACGTCCCAGAAACGTGCGATAAGGGAACAAAGTGTGGTCTTTCCTCCCCCTGAGGGACCTACTACCGCAATATGCTCTCCTGCCTTTATGTTCATCGTTATTCCGTCAACAGCGTTGCTCTCTGCATTGTCATAAGCAAACACCGCATTGTCAAGCTGGATAGATGAGTCCTTTGGAGTTTCACCGCTCTTTGTCTCAGCAAGCGGCTCAGTTTCAAGAATAGAATACATTCTGTTCACAGCGTCGTCCACCAACATCTGTGACTCTCCTGCATATGCTATCTTCATAAGCGTTACAGTAAGAATAGAAGTTATTATCACATAGAAGAAAAGATTAAGAACAAACTCGTCCGTAACTCCATGGGAAGTGAGTTTGAAAGCCGCAATTATAAGCGCCGCAAAAATGCCGTTTGCCGCAGTGGTGAAGCATATCATCGGAAGCATCATGTTCTTTGTGTATCCAAGAGTCCACTTTTCATATTCGTCAATAGCAAGCTTGAAACGCTTGAAAGAAAATATCGTCTGACCAAAGGTTTTTACAACAGGTATTCCACGAACATACTCCACCGCCTCAGAGGACATTTTTTCAAGTGCATTCTGATACTGCTTCATATCCTCCGCCATTTTAGGACCCATCATAAGCGTGCCCATAAGCACAAATGCGATGAACGCAGGGATAAGGCTAATAAGTCCAAGTCGCCAGTCGAATATGAACATCATAACAAGCAGACCCACAGGGGTCGCCATTGAAACAGCCTTGTCGGGAAAATTGTGGGCAAGATAGGTTTCCGTTGACGCACTTGAATCCATAACTATCTTTCTTATCTTTCCTGTTCCCTCAGCTTCAACATAACCAAGCGGAAGCTTCATAATATGCTTCATCATGCTCACTCTCATGTTAGCCTGCACCCTGAACGCTGCCTTGTGAGAACACATTAGCGCAGCGATATATATAACCATTCCAAGAAGTGCAAAGCCCACAGCCTCCCAGCCGTATCGGCTTATGTTCTCCGCCTTTGAAAAATCAGGTCTTACCCTGAGTATCTCTTTTATGATGCGCCAAACATCATAAAACGGTATCAGTGCTATCCATGCACTTATTACAGCAAGAACAGCAGAAGCGTAGGAATAATACTTATGTCCGCCTGCATAGTGCATAAGAACTGCAAAGGAACTTTTCTTTTTCTCTTTCTTTTTCACAACAATACCTCCTGTTTGTTTATAAAGTTAGGTTTAACTAACTTATTACCATTTAAAAAGCAACACCCTATAAGGGGTTGCTGAAAATGTTAAAAAAGTCAAATGATTTTGACATCTTTTCTGTAGGGGAGCGGCGCAATTTCTGCTTTGCAGAAATACGACGTCCCGCTCCCTGCTCAAAGTTCTACTAAAAACCCTAACAACACCAAGACCCTACAAGCCCAGGTCCTCATAATTCTGCCCCAGAACTTTCCCCCAGCCTGCGAAGCAGAACTCTCTTATGCTTTTCATAAAGATCTGCGCCTCATCATAAGAAAGATCATGAGAGATCACCTCGTAAATATAAGACCAGCCTGTTCGGCAGATAACGTGTACGAAGAAGTCGCTCACCATGTTTTCACGCCTTGAAAACTGCTTTACAAACTACCTGTAATACTTTTCCTCTGTCTCAGCAAGCTCGTCAAAATAATGCTCATACTCCGTTCCTGCCGAGTGGCAGAAGATAAGCTTGAAAACGTCAAAGTTTTCATAAATATATTTCAGCACAAGCTCAGTTCCCTCATTGCCCTGACTTGTCGCCTCCGCAGGGTCGCCGCTCTCCCTTGCAGCGGTTATGCTTTCAAGATACAACTCCATAAGTCCGTCTGCAGCCGGCTTTACCACCGCCGAAAAAAGTCCAGCCTTGTCCCCAAAGCGTGTATATATAGACCCCGTACTTACTCCGCTCTCAGAAGAGATCCTGCGAAGATTTGCATTTTGAAAGCCGTGTTCAAGAAATTCTTTTTTTGCACTCTCTATAAGAGTTTCTGTAACTCCTGCTGTTTCCGTTCTCATTTTGCACCTGCCTGAAAATAACCATGTTATAATAACATTGTTATTATAACATGGTTATTTAAACTTGTCAAGTTTTTTCTTAAAGCAGCTCAAAATCTGTCTCTTATACACATCTCCGAGCCCACGAGACTAAGGCGAATCT
>ENA-OZQP01000135-OZQP01000135.1-human-gut-metagenome-genome-assembly--contig:-NODE-135-length-16540-cov-5.972702_pt1 | contig 16540 bp, 5 predicted proteins | sample MGYA00243776_ERZ653922 | MGnify/ENA primary metagenome ERZ653922 (study PRJEB26926, sample SAMN06164471) | human gut metagenome | biome: ENVO:00009003; feature: ENVO:2100002; material: ENVO:00002003... | reverse complement strand
ACACTAATTCACACAAAATATTCTCTATTTTTTATAATTATCTTCCAAATCCACTTTATAATCTTCCAGATCCATAAGAAAAATCTCATAGCCTTCATCACTCATGCAGAACAGCTTTCTTATGGTATTGCAGACCAGCCCGATCATATCCGCATCCCCTTTCAGAAATGGAATGATATTGTCGATAGCTTCCATCGTATCATTTCGGTTGCCTTTATCAAACATTGCGGTCACTAAGCATTCATCTGTATCAAAGTTCATTGCCAGATTCATCATAATTCTACATTCCCCTTCTTATGTGCTTTGGATTTTTCAGTTGCCATTTCTTTCTGCTCCTGTGCTTTTGCTCTTGCCTGGAACTCTTTTAACGACTGCAGCACGGATTTTTTCAGTTCCCCTTTTCCACCCTTTGCAGGCTCTTTGTTTTGTTCCCGGTTCGATTCTACTGATACGGATTCTTTCTTGAATGGTGTTTCTGAAACTTCCTGTTTCACTTCCACAGTCTGTTCTGTTTCCTGCACTTTTCCATGTTTCTCATTCAGATACTTTTCCATGTCATTGATTGCTTTCTGTACTAATGGACTCTCCTTATAATGTGGAATCATATCAATCAGATCTCTGTCTATCCTGTCTCCACTCATGAGTCCGTATTCCCCGGAATAATCCTCATCCCCGTCCTGCAGATCAAAACCAATCCCTTTGATTCCATGCAGGCGTTCTGCCGGAATACTTTCATAGATTTTGATTGCTTCTTCCAGAGTAAGATTATTATGGTACTCACCCATGACCGGGAACTCCATGCACTCTGCTACATAGAAACTGATCGTAGCTTCTGGCTGTTCCTGTTCTGATTGTCTGGTAAAGATAGAAAAGGTTTCTGCATTTTCTAAACGGGAGAGCAGTGACCGGGCAGTTATCACATCACTGTCTATATCAGATTCTTCCGATACTTCAACCAACCAGTCCTTTAAACACCCTGTTTTCTTATTCAGAATGTCCTCTGTGATTTTCTTCACCTGTTCTTCCCTGTTCTCAACGATATCTTTATATTCGTAAGTGTCATATTCATAGCTGAAATTATCTAAATCCACCGCCAGCTTTTCGATTTCCTTCTGATCAAGATAGGCTTCTGACTCTTTCATATATTCTGCCAGAGTGATTCTTTCTTCTGCGATAGGATTGATGTCCACCTTAATACCTGCCATTGCTATACCATGAGCATTTAATTCATTGAAGAAACTGTCCTCCCGGATATTGCCACGATAAGAAAGCACCACATCAAGGTCAGAATCATCTCTGTAAAGTTCCTCTCTGCTTCTGGAACCATGCACCCTTGCTGCAAGCAGCTCTACTTCATTTTCTAATCCCATATCTTCCAGAATACCCTGTGCGTGATACAAGACACCCCGTTCCACTTCTGCCCTGCTAAGACCATTTAATGCTGCTTCATCTCTTCCAATCTCAGAAGTCGCACGAAGCTCACCTGACTGTAGTAAATCCTTTGAATGTTGGATGGTCATTGCCTCAAATTCTTTATAGTCCACTTTGACACATTCCATATCATCCATTCTTTCACTTTTTAAGATTTCATAAGTAGCTTTCTGAACAGATACTTTGGGATCGTCATAATCATTGGAATGGATTTCGTGCAGGTCAGAATCATAAAAAATATAAAAATAGCCTTCTTCCGTTGCCTGTACGGTCAGATACCCTTTGCTCTTGGTAAACTGCATTACAATTCCCTCACAGGTATCCACTGCTCTTTCCCTGTCATAATCCTCAAAAATACTTGGTGGACAATTCTTTAATAACTGTGCCAGCTGCATCTGCCGTTCGCCTGCTTCTTCCACTTCTGCCATCAAATCCTCATAGTCAACGGGAACTGCATTTTCCAGGGACATTTCTTCATCTTCCAGAATATCTTCCATTGCCTGCTGCATAGAAATATCAGGATTGTCATAGGCACCGCCGTCGATCTCATCGTAATCCAAAGCATAAAAGGTATAATCATAGCCTTCCTCTGTTCTCTGGATTGCAAAATACCTATCGTCAATCTTATATGCCAGTTCATCCGGTTCCAGTTCCGGCATAAGTCCTTCCACAGAAATCCCTTTCTCCTGCAGATATTCTGAAATAGCTTCCAATGCTCCTGCATCATACCCATTCCAGAGATCTTCTGCGACAAGCTGACCATGTTCCGATACGATAATCCCTGCCACATCTGAACCATACTCATCATGTTCCATGAAGAAGAACTTCTCCCCTGCATACTCTCTTTCATCTACTGTATGCCAGGTTCCTGCATGTCCATCTGCTTCAAATCCTCTGGTATCTGCTGTAATGGTGACTTCCGCTTCATCTAATGCCTGTTCAATCTTCTGCATACGGATCTCTGCCCTTGCCATATCAATAAATCCATCTAACACCGCTGGGTGGCTTTCTATCACATAATCCTGATTCAGATTCTTCCCCTGATTGATATTTTCCGGGATTTCGATATGTTCTGCCCAGTCTTTGTTCTGTTTGGAAAATCTGCCGTCATAAGAAAGTTCCCGAAGTGTATTTGCCATAACAAACGTCATACGTTCTTCTCCAAACTGTTCCAGCACTTGTTTTGCGACATCTTCCTTTAAATGCAGCCCGTCAAAATTTAATGCGATTGCTTCCTCGATTGCTTTCTTACAATCAATATTTAACTTTCTGGAATCCAGATAAGCATCTACATCCCGTTCTTCCATTGCCTGAGCAAGTGTTCCTTTATAAACTGGCGGATAGGCTCTGGTATGATTATTTTCCAGCATCTCCATTCTCTGCTGTACAAAGTCCGGAAGTTCCTCAAAGCCGAAAGAATCCACATAATAAGCCTTTGTCTCCGCCGTCCGGTTTATAACTATGACGTCGCTTACCGATAAGGAATGTCCATGAAAATCGTTCGGGCGGTTGATATTAAATCTCTCAAAAATATCCTCTAATGTGATCGTTGGTGTCCACGGAGCCGCATACACCATCCTGTAGTCTTTCCCCTCAATGGTATAGCCTAATTTTTTAGCTGATTCAAAACCCATAAACTGATAAGTATGCTCTCCGCCCGTATCCATCTGATAGATTGCAAAACGACCGCTTTCTCCATGAAAAAGCAAAGTTTCATCAATCTTTTCCGCACTGTCCTGTTCCAGTTTTTCCTGTCTGGTGGCAGATGCTTCTTTTTCTTCATATTGCATGATATTTTCTCTTTCCAGCTCATGCATCTGCTCCTCAATGTTCCCAATGATCTCTGCAGATGTTTTTCGGATGGTATCCATTGATGCTTTCAACGCCTTCATATCCCTGCTCTCGCACCAGCTGGCGATATAGGTAAACGAATATTCTGAAGTATCCAGACCAAAATGGTTGCAGACAATATAAGCGATACTTTCTGCTTCCACTTCCTTTGTTGTTTGGTCTTTTAAGACGCCTTCCACATCCATTACTTCCCGGTCATGCAGCAATGCGTGGCTCACTTCATGGACTCCGGTTTTCATCGTCTGTACATTACTCATATCTTCCTTTATCGCAATATATTTTTCTGTCTGGTGATAATAGCCTTTTGCATCCCCTTCCACATTCATCATGCGGATCGGTACAGGAGAAATATTCTGCAATGCCTGCATAAACGTATCATAAAACTGTACACTTCCGGTAAGCTCCGGTACCTCCAGTTCTGCGATCGGTTCCCCCTCTGTCTGGCTGACATCAAACACTGTCGTTACACGGAATCTCGGTATCACCATCTCCACGATCTCTGTTTCCGGCTGTCCATCATCCCCGATCACAGGCTCTTTTGTTACCGGGTCGATCTTTTCAATCTCCTGTTTCTCCCGTATCGGTGCTGGTGCGATGATCTGGATTCCTTTCTCTCCACGTTTTACATGACGGTTAAATTTCTTCTGCCATGCCTGATAGCCTGCCACCAGTGTTGCTTCCGGTTTCTGCATGGTGATCAGCAACGTGTTATTAAAGCTGTAATTGTGGAACTTTGACATGGTATTCAGATATTCGGTATATCTCTCCGAAGTAAAGATTTCCTTTACTCCCTGTTCCAGCCGTTCCGATATTTCTTTTAACTGTTTTTCTATATTATTTGCCATAAACAAACCCTCCATTTTATGTCCCCGCCAGAGAAAACTCTGACGGGAAATCTTTTATAACTCCTGTTCATGTTTTTTCTTTGCAGCTTTCTGTACAGATGGCTGTTCCGCTGTATTCTGCTGTGCCTTCTCCTGCTTTAAGCGTTCCAGAATAGACGGCTTAAGGATTCTGTCTGCTGTTTCCGGAAGTTCTTTTTCTTCTATGGCATCCCTGCTGTCTGTGCTGCTTCCTTCTCTGCCAATATCCTCATCTGCCATAATCGTCTCATTACCCTTTTCATCCATGTTCAGCAGGGCATTTAACTCGGATAATCGTTCCATCTTTTCATTCAGCTCTGCTTCTTTCGGGAATGGCTTCTTTACCTCTTCCTGTGCAGTAGCAAGCTGCTGTTGTACAGTTTCCAATTTCTGCTCACTTTCCGTCAGTTTCCTGTCGATAGAAGAAAGGGTGTTATGGATACGCTGCATATTTCCTATCGGGTCTTTTCCAATCTCTAGCTTATAAGAGCATTTTCCTTTGACCGTCAGTTCAAACGCATTGGAGAACATATTGTAGGAAGCAGATAACGCAAACCCATGATATTCCCCGACCTTTCCGCCGGTGCTGACAGTTTTTAACCCTGCACAGGCGGCGATCAATGCCTCGCCTGCTTCTTTCTTATCTTCATAAAGGACATTCCCTACCGTCATGGCAAACGTGTCATTATCCTGTAAATCCACGCTTTTTACTACCTGCGAATCCACCTGCATCCCGGCAATCCGCTCTTTCAATGCACTGATCTGTACCGGGAAATTCTTTGCAATATCGGATTCCAGACGGTAAATCTGACTGGTATGGTTTGCCTTTAGAAGTTTCAGCTTACTCACCTGCACATCCAGATCCATTTTTTCCTTAATGTACGGATTGCCTGTAGCAAGTGCCTTGATCTCTGCATAGGACAGTGCCGTATCATCCACATCTTCACAAGCCCTGACCGGGGATTTACTGGTCATGATCTGGCTGATGAACTTCTGCTTATTCTCCAAAATCTGCCACATATACGCATCAAAAGTATTTTCCGTCACATACCGGAATATCTTTACTTTGTCATTCTGGTTTCCCTGTCTTAAGATACGTCCTTCCTGCTGTTCCAGATCAGACGGCTTCCACGGACAGTCAAGGTGATGGAGGGCAATGAGCCTGTCCTGTACGTTGGTACCAGCACCGAGTTTTGGAGTGGAACCCATAAGGATTCTCACCTGCCCGGCCCGTACCTTTGCAAACAAATCTGCTTTCTTTGTCTCCGTGTTGTATTCATGGATAAACGCAATCTCTTCTTTCGGTATTCCCCTGGCAACCAGTTTGTTTCGGACATCATCATATACATTGAAAGTCCCATCCCCTTTTGGAGTAGACAAGTCACAGAAGATCAGCTGTGTTGTCCGATCTGCTTTTCCCTCGTCCCATACCTGAAAAGCATTTTCCACACAGGTATTGACCTTGCTTTTTTCTGCATCCGGAAGGAGTTCATTTAATAGCCTCTGATCCAATGCACATTTTCTTCCGTCATTGGTAATCTTGAGCATGTTGTCCACCGTTGGATTCACAAGACCGGCTCTTACTTCTTCCGCACGTTCCGAAAAGGCACTGACCATTTCCTGCTGTTCTTCACTTGGTTTTAAGACTTCATTGATAAACTCTGCTTCCGGTACAGGAAGATTCAGCATATCCGATGTCTGAATATCCGCAGCTTCCTTAAAAATGGAGATCAGCTCTGGAAGATTAAAAAAACGGGCAAACCGTGTTTTCGCACGATAGCCCGTTCCTTCCGGTGATAATTCGATTGCGGTTACTGTCTCCCCGAACGTTGCCGCCCAGGAATCAAAGTGTCCCATACCCATACGCATGAGTGTGTCATACTGGAGATAACGCATGATAGTGTAAAGCTCGGTCATACTGTTCGATACGGGAGTACCTGTAGCAAAGGTGATTCCTCTGCCGCCTGTCAGTTCATCCATGTACCGGCATTTCATAAACATATCCGAACTTTTCTGTGCATCCGTCTGTGAGATACCCGCCACATTCCGCATTTTTGTATACAAAAAAAGGTTCTTAAAACTATGGCTCTCATCCACAAACAGCCGGTCTACGCCCAACTGTTCAAAGGTTACTACATCATCCTTTCTGGTCTGGTCATTGAGTTTCTTCATCCTCGCCTGCAGACTCTTCTTTGTTTTTTCCAACTGCTTGATGGTATAATTCTGCCCTGCCTGATGTGCCGCTTCTTCAATGGAAAACGTAATATCTGCGATCTGATCTTCCAGCATGACAATCTGCCGTTCTCTTGAAAGAGGGATTTTCTCAAACTGCGTATGGCCGATGATCACGGCATCATAATCCCCTGTCGCAATACGGGAACAGAACCGTTTTCGGTTTGCCGGCTCAAAGTCTTTCTTCGTTGCCACCAGGATATTTGCTCCCGGATAGAGACGTAGGAAATCACTGCCCCACTGCTCGGTCAGATGGTTTGGCACGACATAAAGATTCTTTTGTGAGAGTCCCAGCCGTTTTGATTCCATACCGGCTGCGATCATCTGGAACGTCTTTCCTGCTCCTACGCAATGAGCCAGTAACGTATTATTTCCATACAGCACATGAGCCACTGCATTTTTCTGGTGCGGCATCAGGGTGATCTCCGGGTTCATGCCGACAAACTGAATATGGCTTCCATCATATTCCCGTGGACGGATGCTGTTAAATCGTTCATTATAGATCTTACAGAGATCTTCCCGTCGGTGCAGGTCTTTAAATATCCACTCCTTAAATTCCTCTTTGATCAGCTCCTGCTTCTGCTGTGCCAGCATCGTTTCCTTCCGATTTAATTCCCGGTGTTCCCCATCGGCATCCTGTACCGTGTCATAAATCTTGGTATCCCGGAGGTTTAAGGCATCTTCCAAAAGGCGGTAGGCATTGGCTCTCTGTGTTCCATATGTAGAAGTAACAAGGGCATTTCCGTAGCTGTCCACATTTTTTCCCATAACATTCCACTGTCCGGTCACTTCGGCATACTGGACTTTGACCTTGCTCCCTACATAATATCTTGGTGTATGGAATGTTTCTGCCATGAACCGTGTAATGTAATCCTCGGAGATCCAGGTTGCCCCAAGTCTTGCCTCAATCTCTGACGCATCCAGATCTTTTGGCTGTACCTGCTCCAAATACTGCACATTCACCTGATATTCCGGGTGATCTTCTGCAAACTGTTTTGCAATCTGCAGTTTCTCCCTCACATTTCCAGAAAGATATTCATCCGACGGCTCCCATTTTTCACTGATCGGATTCTTAAAGATCACCCCTGCCAGTTCTTCGGTAAGCTCTGCTTCTGTTTTCCCGGAAAGCTGTGCCATATAGGAAAGTTCAACACCTGCCCTCTCACCAATGGAAACAGCAAGGGCTTCACTGGCAGTATCCACAGAAGTCACCGTTTCTGCCCGGCGGATCGTCCTTTTGGTAAAAATATCCGCTTTCCGTTTCAGTTCTCCCTTATCATCCAGAAATTCCAGAGAAGTCAAAAGACAATAGCTGCTGTCCTGACTAAATGCCCGCTTATTGGCATTGCTGCTGATAAGACCATATTTTGCTGTAAAGGTATCGTATTCTTCATTGAGTTTTCCCTGCAGCTTTGTGATCTGTTCATCGCTTCCCTCTTCCATCTGGCACTGGATCAGTTCATTCGTAATATCACGAATCTTCACCATCCCTTTGACACGTTCCGCTGTCATTGCCGGAAGCTCCATGCGGTTCATCACAGAATTTTCCCGGTAATAGACTTCCTCATTCACTACGGTAAAACTGAAATTCTTTACATCCGGGTCTGCCGGGATAGAGACAACATCCTCCTCCAGCTCTGTATCCGAAAGTTCCAGTTCCGTGATCGTACCATGGATATTCTGGACAGCTTCTTTTAATTGTTCTTCTAAGGTAATTCCTTCTTTTGGTTTTACGGTCACTTCCTGCTTTCCATACTGGGTACTTTCTGTAGTAAACTCACCAAGCACCATTTCCGGATGCTCTGCAAAATAAGCATTGACTGAATAGCCTTCCGGTGTTTCCTTTAAATTTAACCATTCCGGTTCCTCAATGGATGCCCTGTCCCTTTTCTGGAAAAACAGAATATCAGAAACAACGCTGGTATTGGCATTTCTCTGGAACGCATTATTCGGTAATCGGATGGCTCCAAGCAGTTCTGCCCGGTTTGCGATATACTGTCTCACTGCCGGATTCTGCTTATCCATCGTTCCACTGGAAGTTACCACTGCAACTACACCGCCCGGACGGACCAGATCAAGGGATTTTGCAATAAAATAATCATGGATCATAAAATGATGCCGGTCATATCTGCGGTCACTGACCTGATACGCCCCAAATGGAACATTGCCTATCACACAGTCAAAAAAGCTGTCCGGATAACTGGTTTCCTCAAATCCCTGTACTGCAATCTTGTTTTTCTGGTAAAGCTGTTTTGCGATTCTTCCCGAAACCGGGTCGAGTTCCACACCGTACATATTGGCTTTGCCCATACTCTCCGGGATCAGTCCCATAAAGTTACCGACACCACAGGACGGCTCCAGAATATTTCCCTGTTTCACTCCCATATTTTCCAGTACTTCATACATACTTCGGATCACGGTCGGGGACGTATAAAAAGCATTTAAGGTCGATGCCCTTGCTGCACTGTATTCTTCTGGTGATAAGGTATTCTTTAATTCCAGATACTCATTTGCCCAGCTGCTGTTATTCTCCTCAAATGCCTGTGGGATACCACCCCAGCCAACATAACGGGATAAGATTTCCTGTTCTTCGGGTGTTGCCAGACGTTCTTCTTTCTCCAACGTCTGTAACAAATGGATGGCTTCCATATTTGCCTTATACTTTGCCTTCGGACCGCCTGCACCAAGGTCATTATCCTGGATACGGAAGTTGTGTGGTTCTGTTACAATCTTTTCTGTTTCCGGTTTTAAATATGGCTGGAATTCTCCCTCATATCCAAACAGTTCATTTTCTCCGGGAATATAATTGCGTCCGGTTTCCAGGCACCGGAACACATCGGCAGTTGGTGCATTGCTGACTGCATAAAAATCATCATAAGAATACTTTGGGAAATCTTCTGTATGATAGGTTGATAAATGCAGTTCTGTATTGGAACGGGTCTGTGCAACCAGATCTTTTCCTTCTATTCCTTCCGGCAATATCCCTACTGCTTCAAAGTGATACCCCTGATATTCAAAAACACCCTCATCCCAGGACTCTGCAAGTTCTTCTGCGGTTTTAGCTGTTACCTCTTCTTCTGGTTCTTTCTGTTCCTCAGAAGTTTCTATTATTTCCTGCTCCTGACTCTCTGAAATAGATTCTTCAGCAGTAACCTCTTCCTCTTCTATTTCCTCTACATCTGACATATCTACTACGGTCGGTTCTGTCACTGCCTTCGTATCTAAGAAATCAAACATGGTCATCTGGTGTCCGGATGGTTCCGCAAAAGATGGTTCTGCTTCCGGTGTTGGGAATATCGTATAGGTTCCTTCTGCATACTGGTGGAGTTCCGAAAGAAGTTCTGTTTTCTGCTGGTAGTTTGTCCCATACGCCTCAAAATCCAATGGAAGAGCTGCCAATGCTGCATCCATCTTCTGTAACAGTTCTTCTGTCTGCTCTGGATTCTCTAATACTGCCTCCATTTCTTTTCCTGGTTTTTCCCAGAAGAAGTCATCCGTAAATGGTCTGTCTATCTCTTCCGGAAGACGGTCATAAAAACGGAGTACCTTATTTGCCATCTGCTCCCGTTCATATTCCGGCATACGAGCATAATCTTCTGCCTGCAGGAACTGGTCATTCTTGATCAGATAAGCTACTCTATTTGCAACTTTATTCCAGGATAATAAAATTGACGTATATGGATTCCCATAAGCACCTCTTGCAAGAAACAAGCCTTTTCCATCATAGTTTGCGTGTGAATCATCGGCACCAGACAGTGCATGACTGCTTCCACCGATCCCATACTGTTCCTTGATAAAACCTGTCCTCGATCTTTCATCTTCATGCAGCAGATAAAAGGAATACGTCCTAAGCCTGCCCTGCGAATACGCTCCACCTCCTGCAAGATAAGCATCAATCTCATCCTGTGTAATGAACATCGGATGTTCTTTCCATGCAAACCCGTCTCTTGCCTGATAAGGGATGACCTCATCCGCAAACTTCTGAAACTGCTTTGAGATATTTACAGGATTATAATGATGGAAACGCATAATGGAATGATTTTCTTCATAGGCTTCTGCCAGTGCATCCAGTCTTTCATTTAGTTCCGAAAGCCACTGGGGATCTTCCAGCTTTTCTTCCAGATAATCTGTGATCTCCGGATAGATACTGCGAAGATGTGGTAAGTCCTCTTCGTCAAAAACAATCTCGGCTACTCCTTCTGCCATATCCCCTTTCATATAGGCAAGAGCCTGGGCGTGTTCTTTTACTGCATTACTTCTTGCCGCATCCAATACAGACTGCGGTGCATATTCACCCTGGTCTAAAAGCTGATGGATACGTCCGCTGACATCTTCCCATGATAAAAATGCCTTATCTAAGATATGGTCTGTAACCGTATGCCCTACTGCGATCTGCATCCCGGTTTCATCAAACCAGACTGAATATTCATTTCCATCAATCTGAAAACCTTTTCCACCTTTACGGTATTCACGCTTCACAAACTCCGTATATTCCTCCGGTGTCTGTTCACTCATGAAATTATAGATGATCCGGAGCTGGCTGGCTTTCCGGTTTCCTCCTGTCCGTAAGATCTCATCAACAACTTGCTCTGGAATCGGAATTTCTCCGGCATAAAGGGCAGCTGCCCTTTCCTCGATCTGCCGTCTTTGTTCATTTGCGGTGGGATATTCGGGCAAAGATAAAGCAGAGGCGATCTCTTCCTCTGCTTTACTCAATCCATCTTCTCTTGTATCTTCGACTAACTGTATACCAATTCCGTCAAGATGCTCTCTTCCGCTGTTGCCATCAGTGCGTTCATGTGTGCTGTCCATGCCATCGGATCTGCTTCCTTGTCCGGTGCCGGATTCTTCTCCAGTAATTTCTCCATCTGGCTGTCCATTCTCTCCTGTGCTGCTTTCTCGATCTGTTCCAGATGGCTGTTCAGCTTCCCGGTCAGGAACAGGCTCTGATAAAGGCTGTTCTTGTGTTCTTTCAGAAATGTCCTCCGCAGCATCCCATATTTCCCGATCGTCACTTCTTCCTCTTCGACGGTCAGATTCGGAAACAGGTAATCTCCCTTGCGATGATATGTCAGTTCCATAATCGGTTCCTCCTTCATTTTCAATATTTTCTTCTTTTTTCGTTTCTGCATCCCGGTTTTTAGTTTCACGCATTAACGTGGTAAAGTTATTATAATTCCTTTCATTGGAATTTTCAACCTCTTTTCTCGCTTCTTCCAGAGAAATTTTATGTACGGTCTTTCCAATATCAATCAGAATACTCTCACTGAGCTGGCTTGCCGCATTTCCAAGGAAGGTGAGAACTGACAGACGGTTATAATCTGTGATATGCATGAAGTCCTCTTCTTCCAGAAGTTCCATCGGGTCAAGCCCGCATCGCCTGGAAAGCAGATAGTAAACACTGTCTGTTGCCAGCTGACGGAAATCACTGCGGATCGTCACCTCATCCAGATCTTCCAGATAAGTACCTTCTACAGCATATTCCAATCCATCCAGGTATTCCTCCAGATTGTCATTGACCATTTCCCTTGCGACCGCCATCAATGCGTCCTGCAAAGTTGCCGCATCCTTTTCTTCCAGAGCATAGACTTCTGCCAGATGGGTGAGGATCTCTTCTCTCTGGTGTTCCTGCATCTTCCAAAGATATGGGCTTCTGCCTCCGGCTACCATGTGGGTATCCGAAATATCAAACACATAACGAAGTTTGGTATTCTGCCAGGTTTCATCAAACAAGGCAATTCCTCTTGCACCACGATTTACCCAGCGTAACATCTTTTCATTCCATAGTTCCAGTGATGCACAGGCTGTTGCGTCTGGACGCTGTGCATGGATCAGAAGCTGGTCTGAAAAAGAATAACGATATAACCTTGATGCTGTGTCCATATAATCCATCCAATCCCCTGGCGAACTGCTCACTGATACGGCATGTTCCTGTACCAAGTTTCGGATGTCCTGTAGTTTAGACATTTAACTTCCCTCCTGTCAATAAAAAAGCAGCCCACTCTTTTTAGAATTGGCTGCATAAAATGTACTTTACTTTTCGGAGAGAAAATGCTATATTCTAATTGAAAAGAGTAACCGCCCACAAGGTGGATGCTCCTGGATTAGGTTTTAATTTATTTTGCTCTCAAAGAGAGCTGCCTATCCTGTTGGCAGACAGGGTAGGCTATTTTTTTCGCTTGTTGTCCCTATTATCCAAATAGGCAAGCAAAGCAATCAGAAACGTACCGCCTAAGAACAATAAGCTCAAGACTTCGTATGTATCCATTCGCTCCACCTCCCTTCTTCTGTATCCCTTAACGGAATCTGAAAATCCAGGAGGTTTTTACCAACCCTGTACACGGTTGCTCCAGTAATATTCTAACAGGTAACTCTCCGCAAAGCAATTCCTTTTTACTTCATACGGTTTTATATTCTGTTTTTCTCTTATCCTCTGGCCAATGCAGTTTCCATTCCAGATATTCCTCTTCTGTAATTCTTCCATCGCCCAGTTTCTGCTTTTTCCCCATCCATTCCTGCAGATAAGACATTGTTTTTTTATCCCTCATTGTGATTCCAACTATTTCACTTTCTGAATCATTTAGCAGGAACAGATGAAAAAGCCCTCTATTTTCTTCATCCATCCAGAATAAAGTTTCCATTAATTCGTCCATTGTCGCAATTCCAGGACTTAAAAAATTTCGGACATCAACTTCCAATATTTCTGCTATCCGGATAAGCGTTTCCTGCTTCGGTGTACGCTGTCCACTTTCATATTGGGCGATTCTCACATCCGCACTACTTTCCCCATATCCTAACCTGCGTCCCAATTCCTTTTGAGTTATGTTGCGAAACATACGGATTTTTCTTATTCTTGCTCCTAATTTCAATTTCTTCTCCTTTTCAAAATGGGGCTGTGCAGTAACCACAGCCCCAGAACACTATTTATATTATCATTTGCGTTTTCTCTTAACTGTCACTACAGTTCCCAGACATCCTGCTGATACTGCAAGCGCCAGCACAAAAATAGCAATATTTGTGTTATCTCCTGTTTTTGGTGAATTGGATACGGAAGTCGCATCAGAACTATGGGAAACAGGAGTGCTGCCTTCCTGATTCTCTGAAGTTTCCGGCGTATCTTTTTCCGGAGCTTTCTTATTTGTCAGATCCAGAGTATATTCAATCACAGGAGTACGGTCATTGACATATTCAAACTGAATCTTATGCTCGGTTTCATCAAGCTGATAGCCATCCAGTGTTTTTGTTTCTTTCAGGATATATGTGATTGCTTTTTTATACTGCCCATTCTTAAAAGTCGCAATCGGATAATTCTTTGATTCTGCATGGCCAGCACTGTCTGTTACCAGAGTTTCCAGAACTTTACCTTTGCTGTCACAAAGGGCAAATTCTACACCTTTCATTGGCTTCTTGGTATCTTTATCCGTTTTATTTAAGATTACCTTGCCCATTGCCTGTTCATCTTCCATTTTGGCTCCCTGAACATCTCCGGTGTCCTTAACCTCAAATGTCACTTTATTTGCCACAATATAGCCTTTCGGTGCTGTTTCCTCCAACAACGTATAAGTGCCGACTGAAAGTTTCTCTACATAATGGGGCTGATCACCAGATGTCCAGCTTTCCATAACTTCCTGGTTTTCATTAAGAATATACAGTTTAGCACCTTTGACCTCGCTGCTTCCATCTGTCATATCAACTTTACTGATCAGAATTTTTGTTGTATCATCCTGCATTTCTACTTTCTGTATATCTGCAGTATTTTCTACTACAAACGTAATGGATTCTGCAGTTGCATAACCATCAGCAGGAATTGTCTCTGTTAATGTATATTTCTTTCCAACTTCCAGTTCCTTAATGATGTGTGGTGTGCTTCCGGAAGTCCACTCATCCACAACGTTTCCCTCTGAATCGGATACTTTCAGTTTTGCACCTGGTAATTCTTCCCCGGTTGTAATATCTGATTTTGTGATTTCAAAAGTAGTTGGCTCATCTTCATAAGTGAACTCAAAGGATACTTCTGCAACCTCTTCTCCCGCATAAGCAAAATCAAATTCCTTGATTTCTTCTGTTGTCACAAATCCAGCAGGAGCCTGCACTTCTTTTACATAGTAGTTGCCATTGATTGGAAGATCTGCCGTAAATACAATCCTTCCATCCTGATCCGTAGCTTTCTGCTCGATCATGGTATCTGCTTTCAGGATTACTTCGCCTTCTGCATTTAAAATATCATTCTTTGTATAAAGTGCAAATACTCCGCCTTCCAGAACACGGTCTGTATTTTTTTCTTTCTTAACTACAGTTACTTTTGCTTTCTGGCGGTTATTCTGCCAGTCCTCATCATAAGTCACAACCGGAGTATTCTGATCACGATAAGTCAGATCAACCTCTCTGATTTCTCCATCCAGAACATATCCATCCGCCGTCTCTTTTTCCTTTACATAATATTTGCCTAAAGGAAGATCTTCTGATCTTGCATATCCAAGAGCATCTGTCGTAATTGTTGCTACCAATTCGTCCTTTTTATAATAATCACTACTTTCCCCATCTGCAGCCTTGATATCCTCCGCTGCATAAATTTCAAAAGTAACATCTTTCAAAGAACCTGTAACATAGCCAAATGCTGCGTCCATGCCGCCTGCCAGCATATCTTTCCAGGTAACTTCCTTGACAAATTCACCTTTTTTATTGATGATGATTCGTCCAACCGGAACAGCATCCTTCATTTCTACTTTTTGAACATCTGCAGTATCAGAAACTGTAAATTTCACTTCCTCCGCCTGCAGATAACCATATGGTGCAAACTCTTCCCGAAGTGTGTAGGTTTTTCCCACATGGAGTCTTTTTATTACATGAGCTTTTCCTTTTACAGAAGTCCATTTTTCTACTTCTTTTCCGTCTGAATCCAAAACCGTCAGTGTTGCTCCGTCAAGTTCCACACCTGTTGTAATATCTGATTTCGTAAATTCAGTTGTTGTCGGCTCATTCTTAAAAACGGTTTCCAGTTTTACTGTTTTTACTTCCTGTCCCTGATATTTCGCAGTCACCTCAATCTGCTCATCTGAAGATACAAAACCATCTGGTGCTGCCAGTTCTTTTATATAATAAGTTCCAAATGGCAGATCCTGCTCAAAAACAGTTTTTCCATCTTCACCTGTTACCGCTTTTGTAAGCAGTTCGTCTGCTTTTACCAGTACCGTATCCCCTGCTTTTATATCCTCTTTTGCGTAAAGACCAAACTCTGCTCCAGAAAGCCCTTTCTCATTTTCAGCATCTTTTTTCACAACTGACACTTCTACTTTCTGGCGGTCATTTATAAACTCTGCACTCTGTGAGATCACTGGTGTATTCTGGTCTGCATAGACGAAAGAAATCTTCTGTTCTTCTTCATTTAATACAAATCCCTCCGGTGCAGTCTTTTCTACAACTTTGTATTCTCCTAGAGGCAGATTATCAAGCTCTGCTTTTCCGGATTCATCCGTTGTCAGTTCTGCAACTTTTTCACCCTTTGCATATTTCAGGATTCTTTTTCCTGTATCATCTTTCTGGAAATCTGCTGTATAGATATCCTCTGCAGCATATACTTCATATACTGCACCGGAAAGGTTTTGAACTTCATACCTAAAATCATTCTTATAGGTCGAAAGAACCTCTCCTTTTTTCTGTACAGTGAGTTTTCCTTTCACCGAATGGTCCTCATATACCACTTCAATGACCGCATCACCTGAAACCGGATCCGTCTGATACAGGGTATTGGTATCCACCTGTATTTCGACATAATTTTTGTTAATGGTATAACCGTCCGGTGCTGTTACCTCTTCGATTCTATAATGACCAATTTTTAAATTCTGAGGCAGTATCAGATATCCATCTATATCTATGAAATATGAGGTATGTGTAACAGTTGTCGGGTATGTAGTTACCTGCTCTACATATTTTTCATGATCCATATCATAAATTTTAAACTCTGTTCCCGGAATTAGAACAGATTTTTTAGTCTCATCATCCTGTTTGATAATTTTCAGTTTTGCAGAAAATTCTTTATCCAAAAGAACTCTCCATGTCTGCGGCTCTGTTGGTTTATTCTCTGTAATCCGGACAATAAAATCATCTACAGGTTTGTAATTATGGGGTGTTGTAGTTTCTCTCACCAGATATGTTCCATATGG
>ENA-OZQP01000134-OZQP01000134.1-human-gut-metagenome-genome-assembly--contig:-NODE-134-length-16657-cov-5.641790_pt1 | contig 16657 bp, 9 predicted proteins | sample MGYA00243776_ERZ653922 | MGnify/ENA primary metagenome ERZ653922 (study PRJEB26926, sample SAMN06164471) | human gut metagenome | biome: ENVO:00009003; feature: ENVO:2100002; material: ENVO:00002003... | reverse complement strand
CAACAGTTATGTGCGGGACACCCCGCAGGGGGTGTCCCGCACATAACTGTTGTGGGCGGGCAGCTGCCATGCACTTTCCTCGCAGATCGCCCATACGGTATCGGCAATGGCGCCCAGAAAGCGCCCTTCGTGCTCCACACACTCGGCACTCACCAGCGCGCACAGCCGCGCCCGGCGGGAGAAGTAAGCCGTCTCCCATGGGGTGCGCCGCCCAGTGTGGGTGAAATCCAGCCAGAGCGAGAGCGGCAGGGGCGCAATGGGCGTTTGCAGCGCGGCTTCCCCCGCCTGCAAAAAGCGCTGCTTTGCCCGCAGGGGCAGCCCCTGCCATGCGGTGCGTTCCTTGGCAGGGGGGAATGGCCGGTAGCCGGGAAGAAATTCCGGCAGATGGGCAAGTTGTTCCTGTATCATAAAAGCCTCCGATTTTAAATACTTTGCTGGTATTCCCGCGGGCTGAGCCCCGTGACCTTTTTGAATACCTTGGAAAAATAGAAAGCGCTCTCGTACCCCAGTTTCTCAGCGATCTCGTATACTTTCAAATCGCCCTGTTCCAGCATCTCTTTTGCCGCAGCGATGCGGGTCTCGGTGATGTACTCCACAAAGCCGCTGTCGCCGTATTTGCCGAACAGCTGGCTGAGGTAGTTGGGCGAAAAATTGAATACAGCCGCCACATCGGCCAGCGTCAGTTTTTCCGAAAGATGATTCTTAACATACTCCTGCACCTGTGCCACCACCTGCATCTTCCCGGCGGTGGCATCGCCCTCGTTGACCTCCACGAACTGGATGGGCTGCTCCACCGTGAGCAGGGGCTGTAGGTGGGCGTTTTCCCGGCAGCGGCGCGCCAGCCCCAGCAGGGAGCCTGTGGGGCGGCCTACCGCCCAGAGCAGCCGTACCGTGAAATAGTTGTATAGAATTTGGCTGGCGCGTTCCAGCAGCGGGCGCAGTACCGTCCGGTATTTTTGGCACTGGGCATCGGTCAGGCAGAAAAGCACATTGCAGCGCATGGCATCCGCCCCGGTCACATAGCAGGGCAGGTAGTTTTGCAGGGTGGTCTCCAGCATCCGCCCGCAGGAAAAACTCAGCTTCAGCTGCTGGGCGGGGGTAAGGGCGGTGTTGGCGATGATCTCGCAGCTGGCTACAAGGTAGGCGTCGCTTGCAAGGTTCAGCTCCATGTGCTGCAAAGGCTGCTCCAATGCGGCTTCGTCCGGGAACAGCCCGGCGTACAACCGCACGAAAAAACGCTCCTGATAGCTGCGCACACTCTCGGCAAGATTTTCCTGTGCCGACAATTCGCCCAGCAAAGCACGCTCCTTTTTTACCTTTTCGGCGGCCTTGGCAAGGGCGGTTTGCAGGTTTTCGGGGGTCAGGTCCAGCTTGACCAGATAATCCACCACTCCGGCACCCATGGCCTGCTTGATGTAATCAAATTCTTCAAAGCTGGTCAGCATGATAAAGGCGGGCAGGGCGTTGCGCTCCCGGCAGGTGCGGGCAAGGGTAAGCCCGTCCATCACCGGCATTTTTACGTCGGCAATGACGATATCCGGCTTCTCCCGCTCAATGAGTTCCAGCGCCAGCTTTCCGTTGCGGGCGGTGCCGCAGACGGTATAGCCCAGCTTTTCCCATTCCAGCATCCCCTGCAGGCCGATGAGCACCAGCGGCTCATCATCCACCAGTAATATCCGCAGCATGGGTGTCTCCTTTCTGTTGATAGGGCAGCCGGATGGTGACCTCGGTGCCCACGTCCTCTTCGCTTTCAATGGTCAGGCCGTAGCCCTCGCCAAAGGAATACCGGATGCGGCGGTTCACGTTCCACAGGCCGACATGACGGAACTTTTCAGCCTTTTCGGCACCCTCGGCGGGCTCGTCCAGAAGGTGAGCTACCTGCTCCGGCGGCATGCCCACGCCGTCATCGGTAATGCGCAGCAATACGTCCCCGGTATCCGGGTCGGTGGAGATATCCAGCAGCACGCTGCCGTGGCCGCCCTTGGGTTCCAGCCCGTGGAAGATGGCGTTTTCCACCAGCGGCTGCAAGGTGAACCGGGGAATCATGCAGTCCCGGCAAAGGGTCTCGCTTTCAATGCGGGAGACCTCAATCTCCAGGTCGCCGCCGTAGCGGTACTGCTGGATGGTAAAGTAATCGTTGAGCAATGCCAGCTCCTCCTGCAAAGGCACCAGCTTCTGGGTGCCTTTGGAGATGCTTTTGGTCAGCCGTGCAAAGGCGGTGACCATCTCGGCAATGCCGGGCGCGTGCTGGATGGTAGCCATCCAGCGGATGCTGTTGAGGGTGTTGTAGATAAAGTGCGGGTTCACCTCGTTTTGCAGCATCCGGTATTCCAGCTCCTGCTTGCGACGTTCGTCCTCCACCCGGCGGGTCATCAGGCTGTCCACGTTTTCAGCCAGCTGGTTGATGCCCCGGCCGATGTCGCCCAGCTCGTTGTTCCACTCCACCGTGCGGTCGGGGGCAAAGTTGCCGCTGCCCACGGTTTCGATGCGCTTTTGCAGCGCCTCCACCGGGCGGGTGATGACCCGCTCCAGCCAGTGCTGCATCAAAAAGCTCAGTCCCCAGATGATGGCAGTGCCAAGGGCGACCAGCCACAGGTACACGCCGTAGTGCAGCAAAAAGGTATTTGCGGGCAAAAGCTGTACCAGTGCCGCGCTGCGGCCGTTCAGTGTTACCTTGACTACATAATACTTCTGGCCGTCCAGCTGCACCTTGCCCTGCCATGCGGTCTGCTCTGTCACGCCGTTATTGCTGCCGGTGCGCAGGGTGTAGTCCACCTCCCGCAGCGGATTTTCAATCTCGGTCAGGCTGCCGTTTTCGATCTGCCACAGGCGGCTGCCCATCTCCCAGTACAACGCGCTGCCGTCGGTCAGGCTGTAACCTGCTGCCGGGTCGGTGATAATGGCGGTATCCAGCGCAAGGTAGGTGCTGCCCCGGTGCAAGGTGCCCTTGCCGCAGCGGACAGGCTGGCTGAGGGCGATGCAGCCCGGACTACCGGGCAGCAGCGGGTCGGTGGTGAACTGCATCCCGTACCCCTTGGTGAGAAACTGATTTATGCTGGTGCGGTTGAGCGCCGCCGAGGAGTTCAGCGGGCCGAACTGCAAATGCCGGTCGTTCTCATTGGTAACAAAAAAGCGGAGGATATGGCTGTACAGGGTGCTGGAATAGTATTTTTCCTGCATGGCTTCGTAGGCGGCAATGGTCTGGGTGCCGTTGATATTTTCCTGCGAGATGTACCGCCGCACGGTGCTGTCAATGGAAGCCCAGTTCAAAAGAGCATCGGCGCTTTCCAGACTGGTCTCGATGGAGGTAGCCACCAGCCGCAGGTTGAACTCTGCCGCCTGCAGGGAGTTGGCACGCACATATTGGTTGGAGAGAATGAACAGCGCCGCGCCCACGGCCAGAGAGGTAAGAAAGGTAAAAAAGCGCATTCCCCACACGATCTGCCGCCGCAGCGGGAAACGGTGGCTGCTCTTCATAACGGTGCCTCCTTTCTGGTGACAGTTTGCATTCTTTCCTTTATACAGTACTGATTCCGGCGCGGTTTGTCAACGGCTTTTTTCATGAGAATTGTGTACTTTATATGCTTTTTTCTCTCGTCACGGATGCAAACTGTGCAAGAGAACAAGAAAGTGCAGACTCCAGTGTAAGAAAGTACATCTTTTTTTAAAAGATACAGAAAAACTGCAACTCTTCCCGGAATTTTTCCATTCCGGTTTTTGCGTTTGTGCGGTATCCTAGTGTCAACAAAAGCGAGCGGCTCCCCGGCACGGGGGAGGCTGCTGCACAGAACAAACACACTGCCCTGAAGGAGGACACACTTATGAAAAAAATCTCTCGTCGTTCGTTCCTTACCGCTGCCGCTGCCTGCGGCGCAGCTGCTGCCCTGAGCGCCTGTGGCGGCTCTTCCGCAAGCTCCACCGCTGCTTCCTCCACTGCCGGTTCCACCGCTGCATCCGCAGCCGCAGGCCCTGTTACCCTGCAGTGGTCGGTGTGGGATAAGGAGTCCACTCCCTACTGGCAGGCCATGGCCGACGGCTACATGGCAAGCCACAAGGACGTGACCATCGAGATGGTGGATCTGGGCTCCAGCGATTACATGACCGTTCTGGCTACCCAGCTGGCCGGCAGCGCCGATCTGGATGTCGTGACCGTCAAGGATATCCCCGGCTACGCAAACCTGATCAATCTGGACTACCTCAAGCCCCTGAACGAGGTGCTGACCCGCGATACCGGCGATTTCAACGGCACCATCGAGCAGCTGACCACTGATGACGGCAACTTCTACGCCGTGCCCTTCCGCAGCGACTTCTGGGTGCTGTACTACAACAAGGATCTGTTCGATAAGGCCGGTGTGGAGTATCCCTCCAATGACCTGACGATGGAAGATTACGATGCTCTGGCCCGCAAGATGACCAGCGGCTCCGGCGACACCAAGGTCTATGGCTGCCACTACCACACCTGGCGCTCTGCCGCTTCTCTGTTCTCCATTCTGGACGGCAAAAACACCATCATCGACGGCACCTACGACTTCATGAAGCCCACCTACGATATGGTCATTGCCCAGCAGAAGGACGGCATCTGCATGGACTACGGCTACCTCAAGACCTCTTCTCTGCACTACTCCGCAGCCTTTGAGAACCAGCAGTGCGCAATGGTCAACATGGGCAGCTGGTTCATTTCCACGCTGGAAGCTTACATGAAGGATGCCGAGACCAAGTTCAACTGGGGCATCGTCAAGTACCCGCACCCCGCCGGTGCAGAGGCTGGTTCTACGCTGGGCACTGTGACCAGCTTGGCCATCAACGCGGATTCTCCCAAGGCAGAGGCCGCTGCCGACTTCATCAACTGGTGTGTCTCCGAGGAGGGCGCACAGGCCATTGCCAAGACCGGCACCTTCCCGGCCTGCGGCTCCGCTGCTACCGCCGAGATCATCAAGTCCACCGAGGGCTTCCCCGAGGACAGCAACTCTGTGGATGCACTGACCACCAGCAACGTTTATCTGGAGATGCCCTACACCCAGTACGCATCTGATATCGAGACCATTCTGAACGCCGAGCACGATGCCATTATGACCATGAGCGAGACCGTGGACGAGGGCATCCAGAACATGAACGATCAGGTTCCCGCAGTTCTCGGCTGATAAAGCGTTTTCCGCAATGGTTTGCGGTTCTCCTTCTTCATTGTTTTCAATCCCCATTCATTTTCCGATGACGAGCATCGGAAAAAAGCCCTGTCCGAGCGGGGCGGGTATGCACAGCGCCCGCCCCGCTCATTTTTTGGAAAAACTGTTATACTTCCGGGAAAGGAGGCTCTTTTATGGCGAGTGCTGCTGTCCAGAATAAAACTCCCCGTAAAGTGCTAAAAAAATCGACCCGCGATTCCCTGATCGCGTATTCCTTCATTGCGCCAAACTTCATTGGCTTCTGCGTGTTTACGCTGGTGCCCATGGTGTTTGCCATTGCGCTGGCTTTCTGCGCATGGGACGGCCGCCACGCCATCGAGTTTATCGGTCTGAAGAACTTTGTAAAACTCTTCACCACCGATAAAATCTTTCAGGCGGCTTTGAAAAACACCATCGTCTACGTCATTGGCACGGTGCCGCTGACGCTGGCCTGCTCGCTGGCCATGGCTGTGCTGCTGAACCAGAACGTGAAGCTGCGCAACTTCTTCCGCACCGTGGCGTTCTTCCCCTATGTTGCCTCGCTGGTGGCGGTGGCAGCGGTGTGGAACATGATCTTCAACCCCTCCATGGGCCCCATCAACATGATCCTGAACCAGTTCTTTGGCGTGGCGGTGGAAAACCTGCCCCGCTGGGCTGCCGGTAAGGACACCGCTATGATCACGGTCATCCTGTTCAGCGTGTGGAAGAACATGGGCTACTACATGGTCATCTATCTGGCAGGCCTGCAGGGCTGCAACCCGGACCTGAACGAAGCCGCCGAGCTGGACGGTGCAAACCGCTGGCAGCAGTTCTGGCACATCACTCTGCCCCAGCTGCGCCCCACCACCTTCTTTGTGGTCATTATGCTCACCATCTCCGGCTTCAAGGTCTACGACCAGATGTACATGATCACGCAGGGCGGCCCCGGCACTGCTACCATGACGCTGGTGTACTACATCTATAATGTGGCCTTCGTCAATACCCCGAAATACGGCTACGCAAGTGCCATTGCCATGGTGCTGTTCGTACTGGTGCTGATCGTTACCATCATCCAGTTCCGCGGCTCCAAGGGCGATAACTGAGAAAGGAGGAAGAAACCATGGCAACCGCTGTTATTAAAGACCACGCTTCCCAGAAGCGCCGCAATTTCATCTCCAAGTTCCTGATCTATTTCTTCCTCATCGTCATCACAGCTTGTATGCTACTGCCTTTTTTGTGGATGCTGTCCTCCTCCTTTAAGCTGAATAAGGACGTGTTCGGCTTCCCCATCCAGTGGATCCCCAAAAATCCCCGCTGGCAGAACTATGTGGACATCTGGACCCAGATCCCGCTGCTGACCTTTGTGAAAAACACGGTCAAGATCACCGTGGTGGTCACCCTGTTGCAGCTGTTTACCTCCTCCTTTGCAGCCTACGCCTTTGCAAAGATGCAGTTCAAGGGCAAAAACGTGCTCTTCCTCGGCTACATTGCCACCATCGCAGTGCCTTGGCAGGCCTACATGGTGCCCCAGTTCATGATGATGAGCTCGTGGCATTTGAACAACACCCATCTGGCCATTATGTGCCTGCAGGCCTTCAGCGCCTTCGGCGTGTTCCTGATGAAGCAGTTCTACGAGGGCGTGCCTACCGAGCTGTGTGAGGCTGCCCGCATTGATGGCCTGAGCGAGTACGGCATCTGGTGGCACATCATGCTGCCGCTCAGCCTGCCCGCCCTGTCTACCCTGACCATCTTCACCTTCGTGAACACCTGGAACGACTTCCTTGGCCCCCTGATCTACCTGACCAAGACCGAACTCAAGACCATCCAGATCGGTCTGCGTATGTTCATCACCCAGTATTCTGCAGAGTACGGCCTGATCATGGCGGCCTCTGTGGTGGCACTGATCCCGGTGCTGATCGTGTTCCTCTCCCTGCAAAAGTACTTTGTGCAGGGCGTGGCATCCACCGGCATCAAGGGCTAAACAAATCACCCGTAAGCGGGGCGTGGGCAGTACCCGCGCCCCGCATTTTTTGCAGAAATAGAGAGAAAGTGTTATGTTATATCCTGAACAGAATGAAGCACGCTTGAAGCTGAGCCTTGACGGCACATGGGTGTTTGCGCTGGGCAGCTGCGTGGAAGACCAGTTCGATCCTGCAAAGCCCCTGCCGGATGCCCAGCCCATCGCCGTGCCCGCCAGCTACAACGACCAGAACGACCAGACCACCGCCCTGCGCCGCCACTACGGCTGGGTGTGGTATCAGCGCAAGGTCACCCTGCCCGCCTTCTGCGCCGGGCAGCGGGTGGTGCTGCGGTTCGGCTCGGTGACCCACACGGCCAAGGTCTGGCTGAACGGCCAGCTCATTGCGCAGCACAAGGGCGGCTTTACCCCCTTTGAAGCGGACGTCACCGCTCTGCTGCAACCCGGCGAGACCGCACTGCTGACCGTAGCCTGTGACAACCGGGTGAACCACAGCACCCTGCCTGTGGGCAACGAGGACGGGCAGCTGGCCTTCTTTGGCTCGGACAACGCGGGTATCCCCAGTGTGGAGGCTGCCAAGCGTGCCGCCGCACCCCAGAACCGCCCCAACTTTGACTTTTTCAACTATGCGGGCATCCATCGCCCGGTGGTGCTCTACACCACCCCTAAAGAGTACATCGAGGATGTGACCATAGTGCCCGCCGTGGACGGCACGGTGCAGTACGCGGTAAAAACCACCGGCAGCGCGCCTGTCCGTGTCACGGTGCTGGATGCTGACGGCAACGCCGTTGCAAGCGCCGAGAGTGCAGAAGGCACGATCACCATCCCGGAAGTGCATCTCTGGGAGCCCAGACCCGGCACGCCCTACCTGTACACCCTGCACATCACCTGCGGGGCGGATGTCTACGATCAGACCTTTGGCGTGCGCAGCATTGAGGTGCGGGGCACACAGGTGCTTTTGAACGGAAAGCCGCTTTACTTCAAGGGCTTTTGCAAGCACGAGGACTTTACCGCCCATGGACGCGGCTTTGACCCGGTACTGAACGTGAAGGACGTGAACCTGATCCACTGGGCAAATGCCAATGCCGTGCGCACCAGCCACTACCCCTACGCCGAGGAATTCTACGACCTGTGCGACCGGGAGGGCATTCTGGTCATGGACGAGACCCCGGCGGTGGGCATCGGCGGCGGGGCTGCGGTGAATCCCTACAAGGAATACCCCCTCGCGGAACATCACCGACAGGTGCTTGCTGAGATGATCCATCGGGACAAAAACCACCCCTGCGTGGTGCTGTGGAGCCTTGGCAACGAGCCGGATCTGGAGCACTTCCCGCAGGATGCCTACGACTACTGGCACCCGCTGTATGAGCTGGCGCACCAGCTGGACCCGCAGAACCGCCCGGTCACCCTCGTCTGCTGCCAGAACGACTACACCAAGGATATCACCACCCGCACCATGGATATCGTCTGCATCAACCGCTACTACGGCTGGTACAACCTTTCCGGTGACATGGACGCCGCTTGCTACGGCCTGAATCAGGAGCTGGATTTCTGGGCAGAGCAGCACAAGCCCGTGATGATGAGCGAGTACGGTGCGGACACCGTGGCAGGGCTGCACACCGCCGGAGCCGAGATGTTCAGTGAGGAGTTTCAGGTGGAGTTCTACCGCCGTCTGGATGCAGAGTTTGACAAGCGCCCGTGGTTTGTGGGAGAATTTGTCTGGAACTTTGCAGACTACGACACTGTGCAGGGCCCCATGCGGGTGGATGGCAACAAAAAAGGTCTGTTCACCCGGGATCGCCGCCCCAAGCTGGGCATGCACTTTCTGCGCCAGCGGTGGTCAGAGATACCTACGTTTGGATTTAAGGAGTAATCATGATGAAAACCTACCAGAACCACGCTATGACCGACGCCGAGGCACGGCAGGCACTGGCCGATGCCTGCAAACAGGTGGAGACCAATCTGCCCCTGTACACCTACCAGTGCCAGAACCATTCCAGTGTGAACGATATCTACCCCGGCTGCGCCAATAACCAGTGGACCTGCGGCTTTTGGCCCGGTGAGATCTGGCTGGCCTACGAGGCCACCGGGGACGAAAAATTCAAGACAGCCGCCCTCATTCAGGTGGACAGCTTTGCGGACCGCATTGCCCGCAAGGTGGAGGTGGACCACCACGATATGGGCTTTTTGTACAGCCCCACCTGCGTGGCAGCGTGGAAGCTGGTGGGCAGCGAAACCGGCAAAAACGCCGCCATTGCCGCCGCCGACCAGCTGCTGACCCGCTACCAACCCAGCGGCCGCTTCTTGCAGGCATGGGGCACTATGGACGACCCCGGCAACTACCGCTATATCATTGACTGCATGCTCAATGTGCCGCTGCTGTACTGGGCAGCGCAGGTGACCGGTAGCGACCACTACCGCGAGATCGCCGCTGCCCACACCGCCACCACGCTGGCAAACTCCTTCCGGCCGGACGGCAGCACCTACCACACCTTCTTTATGAACCCGGACGGCACCCCCAAGGGCGGACGCACCTGTCAGGGCTATAAGGACGACAGCTTCTGGGCACGGGGACAGGCGTGGGGCGTGTACGGCAGCGCCATTGGCTACACCTACACCCACGACGAAAAGTTTTTGGATGTGTTCCGCAAGGCGCTGGAATTTTACCTTTCCCGCCTGCCGGAGGATATGATCCCCTGCTGGGATATGCTCTTTGCCCCGGAAAGCGGCGAACCCCGGGATTCCTCCTCCGCTGCCATCGTGGCCTGTGGATTGCTGGAAGCGGCAAAGTATGTGGACGAAACAGAAGCTGCCCAGTGGCGCACACTGGCACGGCAGATGCTGGCCAGCCTTGCCGCAAATTATGCGGTAAAGCCTGGTACCCTCGGCTCCGGCCAGCTGCTGCACGGCACTTACAGCAAAAAGAGCCCCTACAACACCTGCACCCCGGAGGGCGTGGATGAATGTACGAGCTGGGGCGATTATTTTTACATGGAGGCGCTGACCCGCCTGACCAAAGACTGGGAGATGTACTGGTGATGAACTTGCAGACCAAAGCGGATTTTACCGCACTGATGCACAAATTTCTCGACCCCCTCAAGCCCTGTTATTCCGCAGGCTGCGCCCGGCTGCATCTGGGCGAGACGGGTGTGACCTACAACCAAAATGCCATTGAGCTGGAAGCCTTCAGCCGCCCGCTGTGGGTGCTGGTGCCCTTCTGGGTGGGCGGCGGCTCTGACCCGGAGTTTGAAAAAATCTACCGCAAGGGTCTTGCCGCCGGCACCGACCCGGAAAACCCCGAATACTGGGGCACCACCGGGGAATACGACCAGTGTTATGTGGAGATGGCGGCTATTGCCTGCGGCATCCTCACCGCACCGGAAAAGCTGTGGACCCCGCTTTCTGATACCGAAAAACAGAACCTTGCCGCATGGCTGGGGCAGATCAACGCCCACACCATCCCGGACTGCAACTGGCAGTTTTTCCGCATCCTTGTAAACCTTGCCCTGAAAAGCGTGGGGATGCCTTACAGCCCGGAACTGCTGGAGGATGGCCTTTGCAAAATTGACAGCTATTACAGCGGCGACGGCTGGTCCACCGATGGCGCCTCCGTGCAAAAGGATTACTACATCCCGTGGGCCATCCAGTATTACGGACTGCTCTACTCTAAATTTGCCGCCGACACCGACCCCCGGCGTGCTGCACTCTACCGCCAGCGCGCCCAGCTGTTCGCGCAGCAGTTCGTCTATTGGTTCGATGCCAACGGCGCAGCCCTGCCCTTTGGCCGCAGCCTGACCTACCGCTTTGCCCAGAACAGCTTCTGGGCGGCCTGCATCTGGGCAGGGCTGGAGCCGCTGCCCCTGCCGGTAATGAAGGGCCTTATCGTCCGCAACTTCAACTGGTGGCTGGGGCAGAAAATGTTCGACCGGGACGGCATCCTGACCATCGGCTACTGCTACCCGCAGATGTACATGGCCGAGCGGTACAACGCCCCCGGCAGCCCCTACTGGGGCATGAAAAGCTTTTTGCTGCTTGCTTTGCCGGATGACCACCCCTTCTGGTCTGCCGAAGCCGCGCCCATGCCCGCATTGGAGCGGCTCAAGCCCATGCCATACGCCAATATGCTGGTGCAGCGCCGGGCGGGGCGGGTAACGGCCTATGCCGCCGGTGTCAACGAGGGCCACGGTCACGGACAGTTCCCGGAAAAGTATGCAAAATTTGCCTACGATACCCGCTTTGGCTTCTGCGCCTCCCGCAGCCGGGAGGTGCTCAATCAGGCCGCGCCGGACAGTATGCTGGCCTTTGTCATCGACGACAACGTGTTTGTGCGCAAGGTGAGCAAAACGTGGGAAATTGAAGCCGGGGCTGTGACCGCGCAGTGGTCGCCCTTCCCCGGGATTGAGGTGACCACCACTATCACTCCCACGGCCACCGGCCACCGCCGCCACCATGAAATTGACAGCAGTTTCGACTGCGAAGCCTATGACTGCGGTTTTGCCGTGCCCAATTTTACACCGGACTACGCCGAAAGCGCGGAAAACGATACCGCCGAAGCCCATTGCGACACCCTGTGCTGCGCCGTGCGCGGCAGGGGAGAAGCAGTGGTCATCGGCTGCGACCCTAACACCAGCCTGTACTTCACCAATGTCCATCTGCCCGCCGTGAAGTACCACATCCCCAAGGGACACACGGTACTGGACACCGAGGTCTTTGACGAAGCAAACTGATGCCGCTTCTTTCTATAGCAGTTTGCGTTTTTAATGCACAAGCAACATCCGCAAACTGCATATCGCAAATATGCCGTTTTGATAGGCACTATTTTTGAAAATTGCGATAGAAAAACAGTCGTTTTTGTGCGGCTGTTTTTCTTATATTCTGTGCTATAATGAGAGCAGAAAATGCTGCGAGGTGACATTTATGCCTTTAAATAATCCTATCACATCGGCGCTTCTGGCCGACCCGGAAATTTTCCAGCAGAACCGTTTGCCCTTCCACGCTCATTTTGCAGACCAGACAAGCCCGGAAATGCCGCTGGCCGTCAGCTTGGATGGCGAATGGGCTTTCCACTATGCGGAAAACCTGACTGCGCCTTTCTCAGACTGGGACACCCTGACCGTGCCCGGCTTCATCCAAATGCAGAGCCTGCAAAAGCCCGGCCAGCCCTACGGCACGCCCCATTACGTCAACACCCAGTACCCGTGGGACGGCCATGAAAAGCTGCACCCCGGTCAGATTCCGCAGGATTATAACCCCATCGGGGAATACCAGCGCAGTTTCACCCTGCCGGAAAGCTGGGCAAGCTGCTATCTGCGCCTGAACGGCGCGGACAGCGCTGCCGCCGTCTGGTGCAATGACGTTTACATCGGCTACACCGAGGATACCTTCACTCCCGCTGAATTTGACATGACCGCCGCCGTCCACCCCGGCGAAAATACCCTGACGGTACAGGTGTACCGTTTCTCCTCCGGCAGCTGGCTGGAGGATCAGGATTTCTGGCGCATGAGCGGCTTGTTCCGCTCTGTGGAGCTGTTCACAAAGCCGGAAATTCACCTCGAGGATGTCTTTGTGAAGCAGGATTTTGCCCCGGACTTTTCCAGTGCCACTGTCACCTTTGATTGCAAGGTCAGCGGCGCGGGCACCATCTCGGTGGTGTTTGATGGCGAGGAGCAGTCTGCTGAGGTGGGCGAACCTGCCGAATACGACAGCGGTGTGGTGTTCGGCAAGGGCGAGGCCGACCCGGACGTGGAAGAGGACGTGCAGGATGTCTCCTTCACCTTTACGGTGGAGCATCCCACCCTGTGGAGCGCCGAGCAGCCGAACCTGTACGAAGCAGAAATTGCCCTGCTGAACGAGGGTGCTCTCGTGGAGCGCACCGGATTGAAAGTCGGCTTGCGTAAGTTTGAGCTGAAAGAACGCCAGATGCTTTTGAACGGCAAGCGTATCGTGTTCAAGGGTGTCAACCGCCACGAGTGGAGCTGCCGCACCGGCCGCACCGTCAGCCGGGAAGAGATGCTGTGGGATGTAAAGAACCTGAAGGCCCACAACGTCAACGCCGTGCGCACCAGCCACTACCCCAACGACCCCTATTTCCTGTCCCTCTGCGATGAATACGGCCTGTATGTCATCGGGGAGACCAATCTGGAGACCCACGGCACATGGCAGAAGCTGGGTGCGGACGGCTCGGACGAGTGGACGCTGCCCGGTGCCCGCCCGGAGTGGTGGGAAAATGTGCTTGCCCGCGCCGAAGCCATGCTGGAACGGGACAAAAACCACCCGGCCATCCTCATTTGGTCTTGCGGCAACGAGAGCCACGGCGGCAAGACCCTGTGGGAGATGAGCGAGTATTTCCGCAACACCGACCCCAGCCGCCTTGTGCACTACGAGGGCATTTTCTGGAACCGGGAGTACCCCGCCACCTCCGATATGGAAAGCCAGATGTACACCCCGGTGGCAGACATCAAAAAGTTTCTGGCAGAGCACCCGGAAAAGCCCTTTATCATGTGCGAGTACAGCCACGCCATGGGTAACAGCTGCGGCGGCATCACCGACTACACCGAGTATGCCTACGAAGAGCCCCTGTATCAGGGCGGGTTTATCTGGGAGTACATGGACCACGGCATTGCAGTGACAAGCCCGGACGGCAAGCCCGGCTTTGCCTATGGCGGCGACTTCGGCGACCGCCCCACCGACCGGGAATTCTGCGTGGACGGCCTTGTGCTGCCCGACCGCCGTAACACCCCCAAAATGGACGCCGTCAAGGCGGCCTACGCACCGCTGAAGATCACCCTGACCGACACGGAAGCCGTGATTGAAAACCGGAATCTCTTTACCGACCTGAACGCCTACGACCTTGTGTTTGCGTCCTCGGTCAACGGCAAGCCGGAGCGCCGGGCGGTGCTGCGGGCAGACTGCAAGCCGGGCGGGACGGAGCACATCCCGTTTCCCTTTGCCTTACCGGAGGCTGGGCTTGCCTGCATGACCGTTACCGCCATCCAGCGGGCTGCACTGCCCGGCATCCCGGCGGGCTATGAAGCCGCTTTGGGGCAGGTATGGCACAACTACGCCGTCGCCCGGCTGACCCTGCCCGCCCCGCAGCTGGTGGAGATGGACTGCAACGTCGGCGTAAAGGGCGAGGGCTTCGAGTACATCTTTGGCCGAGGCAAGGGGCTGGTGTCCATCCGCTATAACGGCGTGCAGCTGCTGGACGATACCGTGCGCCCCAATTTCTGGCGTGCGCCCACCAACAACGACGAGGGCTGTGCAGAGCCGTTTACATTTGCCTTCTGGAAAACCGCCGGTCTCTACGCCCGCTGCGATAACCTGACCGCTGAAACAAAGGGCGATTTCGTCATCGCCCGCGCAAACTACACCCTGCCAGATGGGCAGACGCTGCCCATTGATTTTGCCATTGACGGCGCAGGCCGCTGTGATATCACCATGACATGGCAGGGCACGCGCACTGAGCTGCCGGAGTTCGGTCTGCTCTTCCCGCTGCGTCGGGAGCTGACGGAAGTCTCCTATCTGGGTCTTGGCCCCCGGGAGACCACCGCCGACCGCACTGCAGGCGGCAAGATGGGTGCGTGGAACTACAACGTCCGGCAGGATTTTGCCCAGAACACCCCGGTCTACCCGCAGGAGTGCGGCAGCCGCACCGGCGTGTACAGTGCAACTGTCACCGGCAGCGGATTGAATATAGGCATCGGCTTTGCAGGGGACGGCATGACCTTCTCGGCGCTGCCCTACACGCCCCATGAACTGGAAAACGCCCGCCACCTTTACGAGCTGCCCCGGGACGACAATAAGACGGTCGTCCGCTGCGCTGCTTTCCAGCGCGGCGTGGGCGGCGACAACAGCTGGGGCGCAAAGCCCCATGCAGACGCCTGCTTTGCGGTGGAGAAGGGAACCTCGTTCCGTTTTACGATTCAAAAATAAAAATTTACTTGGCTAAAGTGGTGGGTATCATCGTGATACCCACCACTTTGGTCTTATTGCGAAACCGTAACAAGACAAAAATCAGCGCAATATTCAAATAGTATATTTGCGATATGCAATCCAACGTTGTAGCTGCTGCATTAAAAAGTTGAATTTTTATGGTTTATGGAGAAATAAGGAATTGTGTCAAAATGACACAATTGCTCCGGGCACCTTCATAGAACCATGGAATGTGAATATTTTGCTTTCATAGGAGTTCATGTTTTTTACTGAATCTCGTGAAAAGCGTATAAAAAGCTTGCAATCATCTGTAAAATGTGGTATATCCATTATACGAAACATTGCTTTAAAAGAACACTCCACCGTTCAATGATGTGTAAAGTGAGGTGCCCACCATGACCGCCGTGATCTATGCCCGCTATTCATCGGATAACCAGCGCGAAGAATCCATTGAAGGCCAGATTCGTGAATGCACTGCCTATGCGGAAAAGAACGGCATCACCATCGTCAAGCACTACATTGACCGTGCTATCTCTGCCAAGACGGACAACCGCCCGGAGTTTCAGCAGATGATTAAGGACAGTGACAAGAAGCTGTTTGACATCGTGCTGGTCTGGAAGTTGGATCGTTTTGCCCGGAACCGCTACGACAGTGCCCGGTACAAGACCCAGCTGAAGAAGAACGGTGTCAAGCTCATGTCTGCCACCGAGATCATCTCCGAGGGACCGGAGGGCATCATTCTGGAATCGGTGCTGGAAGGTTATGCCGAGTATTATTCCGCTGACCTGTCTGAAAAGGTCATTCGTGGCATGACCGAAAACGCACTGAAGGGAAAGTTCACTGGCGGTGCCATTCCCTTTGGCTACATCATCAACGCAGACCACCGCTTTGAAATCGACCCGTTGACTGCTCCCTTTGTGGCAGAAACCTTCCAGCGGTACAACGATGGCCAGACCATGCGGGAAATTCGGGATTGGCTGAACGAAAAGGGCGTCAAGAACCAGCGTGGCGGGCTGATGACCTTCAACACCATTCAGCATATGCTGAACAATCGCCGCTACATCGGGGAGCTGAAATATCGTGATGTTTTGATTCCCGATGCGATTCCCTCCATTGTGTCCGCAGAGCTTTTCAACGATGTGCAGGAAAAGATCGCCAAAAACAAAAAAGCCCCTGCCCGTAGAAAGGCAGAGGATGACTACCTGCTCACCACCAAGCTGTTCTGCGGCTACTGTGGGGCGTTGATGTTTGGCGAAAGCGGCACAAGCCGGACGGGTGAAGTCCACCGCTACTATAAATGTGCCACTGCCAAAAAGCACAAGGGCTGCAAGAAAAAGACCGTCCGCAAACAGTGGCTGGAAGATCTGGTGGTCAACCAGACCATGCAGCTTGTGAAAGACGATGCCGCTATGGAATCCATCATCGCCAAGGTGATGGAACTGCAAAACAAGGAGAATACCAACATTCCCCTTTATAAAAAGCAGCTCCGGGATGCAGAATCCGGTATCCAGAATATGCTCAATGCGATTCAGGCCGGTATCCTGACCAGCTCCACCAAGGAGCGGTTGGAGCAGCTGGAAGAAACCAAGCGTGAGCTTGAAGCACG
>ENA-OZQP01000057-OZQP01000057.1-human-gut-metagenome-genome-assembly--contig:-NODE-57-length-22363-cov-5.042182_pt1 | contig 22363 bp, 25 predicted proteins | sample MGYA00243776_ERZ653922 | MGnify/ENA primary metagenome ERZ653922 (study PRJEB26926, sample SAMN06164471) | human gut metagenome | biome: ENVO:00009003; feature: ENVO:2100002; material: ENVO:00002003... | reverse complement strand
GGGCTGAATTTATTGCAAGGGCTATAGCTTTCTTTGGAGGCTTTGATTCTCTAGATGATTTATACGAACTGTAAGGAATGGAGGAAAAGAAATGCTTGTATTAGGAATTAACAAAATTTTGAATTGGTGTCAAATTACTTCCGGAGGCAGAACATATACTTGTCCGACGAAGCTGATTGACGGAAAGTTGGTTTTTCATTTCAAGAAAGAATGGCATAGTGTGGCAGAGTTTGTTTCTGACCATGCGGCGGAACTTGTTTCAGAAGGCGGTAAGATTTTCTCTCGCCCATTCAAAAAGTAGGAGGTAATTGTCATAAGATGTGCAAATTGTGAAAATGAAGATGAGAATACTCTATGGGACGAGGGAGATACAATTTATTGTTCTCGCTGTACTCATAGAACGAGAACCTCTGATGGAGAAGAGGACTTGGTTGAATGCCCTCATTGTCATGAGATGAGAGATAGTAAGGCATATTATTGCAGACATTGTAATATGCCGTTCTAACAGAGGGAGGTGGAAAAATGACCAGAGATGAACTTAAAGAACAGATTGATGAGTTGATGAGAGAGTATGCTGATGAAGAAATTGATGGTGCTACATACTCACAAAGAATGATGGAGTTAACCACATCAGCTCAGAATGGAAACGATGATTGATGAGAAAGGAGGTGCGAATTATGCAGATGTGTCCATTTTGTGATAAGGTATATGACGAATCTGAATATAGCCATTGCCCATATTGTTCAGGTGAATTGGACGATGACGATGATGAAGTTCGTCCATGCCCTGAATGTGGTGGTTGCCTGCACTGGGACGGAGAAATTTGGGAATGCTCAAATTGCGACTATACAGAAGAAGATTAAAAATTGAAAGACTCCCCATCACCGGAATCAATCCAGTGGTGAGGAGCCTTTTTGCGTCTAAGGACATTATCCTTCAATATCAATTTTTAGTCCGGATTTTAGCTCCACTGTAAAGTGGTCTTCCCAGACGGTGATTTGCTTGAGCCAGCGTTTGACCAAGGTCTCGTCGAACTCAGCAAGGTTGGCACACTGCTTCTTGATGTAGTCCTGCGGGTCGTTAATTCTTGCAATCTGCGCGTTTCTGGCAGCGGTGTCAACGGTGCATTTTTCACGCTGTTCGCGGAGCTTGAAAATCTGGTCGGCAATCTCATCGTATGCTTCTTTGTTGTTAGCTTTTTTGAGAAGCTCTCTTTGGAGCTCCATCAGCTGCTCGTCAATGCCATCAGCGGTGTTCTTTTGAGCTTCTCTGATGACTTTAGCAATATTTTGCTGTAACTGTGCCTGATAGGTTGACTTATCTCCAAAGGCTGTAGGTGGCCTTTTTGTTTTTGGTGAATTATAGCGGTCATTGCGTCCAAGTTTTGTGGAACGCTTGCTAAGTTCAGCTTCAACTGCATCAAAGGATTCCTTGTCTATGGCATATATGAAAGCATTGCAGAAACTGGAGCAAATGGAAAGCATGGTGGAGGAATAGAGATGGCAAATAAAATAGTTAGAGAAATTATTCATGCAAAGGGTATCGATATTGGAATTTACACCAAGGATTTTGAAAATGAATACATTTCGTTGACAGATATCGCAAAATACAGAAATGATAATGATCCCAGATTTGTCATTCAGAACTGGATGCGAAACAGAAATACAGTTGAGTTTTTGGCTGTTTGGGAAGAACTTCATAATCCAGATTTTAACCGTGTGCAATTCGAGGCGGTTAGAAGTGAGGCAGGATTAAACAGGTTTGTTATGACGCCAACCAAATGGATTGAACAGACCAATGCTATTGGAATAGTGTCAAAAGCAGGCAGATATGGTGGAGGAACTTATGCACATAGCGATATTGCTATGGCATTTGCAACATGGATTTCTCCAGAATTTCAACTGTATATTATGAAAGACTATCGCAGACTGAAACAGGACGAAAATAGTCGCCTGTCATTGGATTGGAATTTGAACAGAGCATTATCAAAGGTGAACTACCATATTCACACGGATGCGGTGAAGGAAAATTTGATTCCACCAGAGCTAACACCGGAACAGATTGCCTATACATATGCCAGTGAAGCAGATCTTTTAAATGTTGCTTTATTTGGACAAACTGCAAAGCAATGGAAAAATAACAATCCAAGTAAAAAGGGTAATGTGCGTGATGATGCAGATTTAAATCAGTTATTGGTATTGGCAAATATGGAGAGCTATAATGCAATTTTAATTGAACAGGGAAAATCTCAATCAGAAAGACTTGTATTGCTTAGAAATTTGGCAATTAAGCAGATGGATACATTAGCCAGTATTAATTTGTCAGCGGTTTCGGCGCTTCCGGGAGGTGATATGTAAATTGAAGAAAGAAAAAATCAGAGTTTATTTATATACCCGCGTTTCCACAACCATGCAGATAGACGGCTATTCTCTAGATGCACAGAAAACAAAAATGAAAGCCTTTTGTGATTATAATGAGTATGAAATTGCTGGTGAGTATGAGGATGCAGGAAAATCCGGTAAGTTAATAGAGGGAAGAATTGCCTTTAATCAAATGATGGACGATATCAAATCAGGAAAAGATGAAGTGTCTTATGTCCTTGTATTTAAGCTTTCCAGATTTGGAAGAAACGCAGCGGATGTATTATCATCCCTTCAGAGAATGCAGGACTTCGGTGATGCAGATGGAAAATGGTATTTATACGATATCGTAACAATAAAAAAACGAGTAGGCCGCTTGAGTCATAGACCGTACGGTAGTAAACTTCGTTTCTTGTTGTTGATGTTGTTAACATAGAAATAATCGATTGTCAATCCGACTATTCGAAATTATGTCCGCTGGAATGGTGTAACTTTTTGTGTTTTGCGCCAAGGGTGTAAAAATGCTCTTTGCACTTTCACGTGCACGAATGTTAATATAAACTAAATATTTGAGCACGCCGTAAATAAAGTAAAAGATATAAATGAAGCTATATTGATAGAAGATTTATAGATTCTGATTTTCTAGTTAGAGGTTATATTATAATGGTAGTGAAGTATAAAGGGCAAAAATTAAGATATGTAAAAGATTTTCATGGTAAAGAGGTTTTGTGGATTCTCAATCCTGAACAGATTGAAATGCCGGGAATGATATTTGTTGGTGGTTATTCAAACGAGTATTGCATTTTTATGGATACATTGAGTGATGATGAACAAAAGGAAATACGAAAACAGTTGAACAGCAGATGACAGAATTATTCCAAACTTCTCGAACAAATGTAGTAGAACATATTAAGCATATTTATGAGGAGGGTGAATTAGACGAAATTTCAACCTGTCGGAATTTCCGACAGGTTCGAAAAGAAGGAAATGGCGGAGGAAATTACTGGAAAGAGTTAATTTAATAAAAGTGCCGCATACGGCAAAAATATTAAATGGAGGTTGCGATGGAAATAAATAGAGATGTATATCTAGAGCGACTTATTGTTAGAAAACACAATGGATTTATTAAAGTAATTACCGGAATACGAAGATGTGGAAAATCGTATCTGTTAAATACATTGTTTTATAATCATTTGAAAAGTGAAAATATACTAGAAGATCATATTATTAAATTTGCTTTTGATACAGCACAGGATTTAGTAAAAATAGGAGAAAACCCTATTATTCTCGATAACGAAAAAGAAGACCGAAAAATAGATCCTTCCAAATTTCTTAACTGGTTAATGCCACAGATAGAAGGGGATGGGATGTATTATCTTTTGTTAGATGAGGTGCAGAAGTTAGGTGCATTTGAGTCCGTATTAAATGGGTTCCTTCGTAATAGTAAGCTGATTGATACAACAACTGAATAATAGGAATGTTAAAAAGAACATCGCTATGTGTAAACAACATGGCGGTGTTTTTTGTCCTTTTCCAATACATAGCTGTCGGAAGGAGCAATAAATTGGATGAACTTGTATATATGCTTGACGAGTGGGCATCCACGAAGAAGTTTAATGATATCCATCGTTATCATGAATGTATATCGACAGCAAGCAGAAATGTAAAAAATCTGTTGCAACGGAAAATGTCGCGTAGTATTATAACCAAGATATTGCAAAAGCCATGTTCAGGTGTGCATTTCTGAAAGGGTGGAGTTGTATGGAGAAGAAAATAAAAGAAGGGATACATTTGAAGAAAAAGAAAAGGTTTGTAAAACAAAAAATATCAGGAAAGATCTTTGTTCTTATGGGACTGGCTATCATTCTGGCCATAGCTGCGTACACATTTATTCTGCAAAGTGCCTATACTAAGACCGCACTGGAAACAGAAATCTCCCGTGATCGAGCAAGTGCAGATGCAGTCCATAAACTGGTGGATGGAAAAATTGGAGGGGAAGATTTTTCACAAATCAAGGATCGTTCAGATGAAGAAACACAGTTTTATAAGGATATTTCCTGCTACCTCAATGAGATCCGGACATTGAATTCTACAAGATATATTTACATTGCTACGAGAGATGAAGAGGGAAAACTGATCTATGTAGTGGACGGTTTGGATCCAGATGCCGGGGATGTAAGACATCCTGGGGATTATATAGAGGATGAAATGGTTCCCTATATTGAAAGGGCTCTCTCTGGAGAAAACGTGTATTCCCAAGATATTGTGGACACAACCTGGGGACCGATTTTCACGGCTTGTTATCCGGTACGTTCAAATCTGGATGGAACGGGAGATATTGTAGGTGCATTTTGTATGGAAATGGATATGCAGTCTGCGTATGGCATGGTAGTGAAAACAAACAAAATTTCCGTAATCTGTGGCACGATTGTCGGATTGGTGTTGATGATGATCTGTTTGAGTACCTATTTTATATACCAGAAAAGTAAGGAAGAAGAACGGAAGCAAAAGCAATTATTGCTGGAGGCTGCGGAAAAAGCAGATGCTGCCAATCAGGCAAAATCTACATTTTTACTTAACATGAGCCATGATATCCGAACACCGATGAATGCCATCATTGGATTTACCAATATTGCATTGCACCAGAATGTTGTTGCAGATATTCATGGAAGTCTGGAAAAGGTACGGGAAAGCTCAAATCATCTGCTTTCGTTGTTGAATGATGTTCTCGATCTCAGTCGTATTGAAAGCGGAAAAGCAGTGTTTTCTCCTGAACCGGTGGATATTACCAAACTGACAGATAATGTTCTGGCAATCATGAAAGGTCTTCTTTATAACAGAGATTTGAAGTTTGAAGTATACCGCGAAAGACCAAAGAATCCCTATGTTCTTGCAGATGCTGCACGTATTCGGGAAGTTCTGACGAATCTTCTCGGTAATGCTGTGAAATTCACAAAGGATGGTGGAATGGTCACCCTGGATATCAGCAGTCATCCGGGAGAGGATGACAAGCATATGATAGTCCGTTATATTGTGAAAGATAACGGTATTGGGATGAGTGAAGGGTTTCAGAAAAAACTATTTAAACCATTTTCGCAAGAAGATGATAGCGGTGCCAGAACACAATATAAAGGTACCGGACTTGGAATGGCCATTACAAAGGAATATGTTCACATGATGGGTGGCAAAATTGACGTGGAAAGCAAAAAGGGCATTGGAACTACTTTCACAGTGGAGATTCCGTTGGAGTTGACAGAGCAGGATATTCATCAAAAGCAAGAAGAACCGGTGCATCGTGATTTGACGGGTGTCAATGTTCTTATGGCAGAAGATAATGATCTGAATGCCGAGCTTGCTACGGTAATGCTGGAGGATGCAGGCATGGTAGTGACACGGGCATCCGATGGAAAGGAAGCGGTCGAACGATTCAAAAATCATCCGCGAGGCACTTACGATATTATTTTGATGGATATTATGATGCCGAACATGGACGGGCATCAGGCTGCGAAAACAATCCGGGCCATGGAGAAGGAACGACCGGACGCAAGTTCGATTCCGATTATTGCCTTGTCCGCAAATGCGTTTGCGGAGGATGTCAAGGCTTCCGTGGATTCTGGTATGAATGGACATATTTCAAAACCATTTGACATGGAAGAAGTAACCGCTACCATTGCAAAATACGTCAAATCTTAGAACAATAATAAAACGGTTAAGCAGACTTGCGGAGTTTCATGCTATTTTAGTGATTCTGATTCCGCCAGTTTTTGGGGGAGACACCATATATATTTTTAAAAGCTCTTGAGAAATGCAGTTGGTTTGGATAGCCGACTGCATTTCCTATATCTGCAATCGATAATTTCGTCATTTTCAGCAGCTCTGTTGCTTTTGACATCCGATAGTGTATCAGGAATTCCTGTGGCGTTTTGCCAATGGAGTCATGAAATATCTTTCCCAGATAGCTGCGGTTGATGCCGCAACAGGCAGCTATATCTTCGATAGAGATGTCATAAGGAAAATTCTGTTCTACGAAGTTTATTGCTTCTTTTATATAGTAATCGCTCATTTTACCGGTTTTTATCATCCGGGTAGAGGAGGTGGAACGGATGAGCGCATCCAGAAAAAGGTAGGAATGACCGATCAGGTGAAAAGGCGGTTCATCTGGGTGATTGGCAATATAGAGCATTTCGTTCATCATGATTTCCCGGTATTCCTTTGAGACGGCATGATAGATCGGCTGGTCTTTTGAAAAACCGGCAATGTCCAGCGCTTCTTTTACCCGTAATCCATCAAATTTCAGCCAGGCATATTCCCATGGGTTTGTCTTATCTGCGATATAGGTGCTGATCTGTCCCGGATACAGAAGAAATCCCTGTCCGCTTTTGATCGAATAATTTCTTGTCTCTCCTTTTTGATCCTGCGCCATTAAAAGTCCGGTTCCGGAGATGACATAATGAAACAGATAGTGGGTTCTGGCAGCCGGCCCGAACTGATGAGCCGGTGTACAGCGTTCCCATCCGTACTGATAAAAAGCAGCTTGAAATGTTGAAATTCCGGAAAGAATTTCCGGCATTTATATCACCTGGAAAAAGGACGGTTATCTTGCCCGTCTGTCTGCAGACCTAAAAGCCCATACCTATCAGATTCAAGCCCTTGATCCATCCGGCAACCTGATATGATGGATACGCAGCCCATCCGATTTTATAAATACATTTTTGAGATTAAGCGCAGTTTCATTAGGAACTGCGCTTTTTTATACTTTACTCCCCATCCTGTTTCTCTGGCTCTGCATTGGAGTGATCGGGTCTTTGCAGGTCGTGCAGCGCGTATTCGCAAGCTTGGATGACAAAGCTGGAGAAGGTGACATCCTGATTTTGAATCGCTGCTTCTATTTTGTGAATTAAAGGAATTGGAAAACGAATCGTTTTGTTTTCCGATTCTTTTTTATTTGGTTTTAATTGAAATGCCATAATTACACCTCCGTTTAAGTTATATTATTGCAAATAACAGATGAAGTATGCATTGCAGGATGCAATACAGAATATATTGCAACAAAGAATCGCTTATGCTATAATGGGCAAAGAAATGGGGAAGAAAAGAATTGGTAGTTCCCTCTTGACAAACAATTTAGAATGCGGTACTCTACCAACTACAGGTGGTTCGAGCCACCATTTCGAGAGTTTACCAATTTCTAATTAAACGAGTAATACGAATTCAAGTGATCGAGAAATACGAATTTCCCATTGAAGTACAATGAAATCAGAGACGAGGGTGTACCCACATGGTCGGATAATGTGCGGTATAACAGAGGAGGATGAATTATGAGAAAAATGGTACAAAAGATGATTGCGATTGCAGTTGCAATGGTGATTGTACTGGGTATGGCATCTGTGACGCAGATGGATACGCTTGCGGCGACGTATTCTTTCGAGGGAGAGGCGCATGTGCAGACATACGGCGACAGAGCGGGCGTTTACAGGAACAACACGCTGATACTTGGAACGACCGGGCAGGCGAAACGGTTGGAGCGGATCAAGATCAAGTTCAACAATCAGACCGGGTATGATGGCTCGCTCGAATACCGGGTTCATCGGCAGACGTATGGTTGGACAAACTGGGTGAAGAACAACCAGTTTGCGGGTACCAAAGGAGAAGCGAAGCGGCTGGAGGGAATCCAGATTCGTCTGACTGGAGAGGTTGCGAAGCATTATTCGATTCGTTACCGGGTGCATATCCAGACGTATGGCTGGAGTCAGGGCTGGCAGTATGATGGCGCGCTCGCCGGAACAGAGGGCGAGGCGAAGAGACTCGAAAGTCTGGAAGTGCAGCTGGTTCCAAAGTCTGAGACGATGGGACTGGTGTACCGCGTACATCGTCAGACGTATGGCTGGGAGACATCGTACAAAACGATGGGACAGGTTAGCGGCACAACGGGCGAAGGAAAACGATTGGAAGGCATCGAGATTGCTTTGACCGGAAATGAGTATAGCGGAAGCATCGAATATTCTACTCACGTACAGAGCTATGGCTGGATGAATGAGGTGTCGAACGGTATGATGAGTGGTACTTCTGGGCAGGCAAAACGACTGGAAGCAATCCGCATCCGTCTCAAAGGAGAAATCGCAAACCATTACAATATCTGTTATCGAGTGCATGCACAGACCTACGGATGGCTTTCGTGGGCGTGGAATGGAGATGCGGCAGGTACGAGCGGTCTTGGCAAGCGGTTGGAGGCAATTCAGATCATGCTTGTGAAAAAAGACGACGGTGTTTTGACGGATCTAAATGGAATCAAGAGCAAAGCCGCTTTTCCATATATTACTCCGCATGATTGTAAGTGGAAAACGGTTGTAGATGAGCCAGCGCATGAAACACCAATTTATGAGGAGCAGGATGTGTATGAGATGCATAGTGTATGGTGGCCTGATGGCGGCTATGCTGATGAACTCAGAGATAGTTGTGCAAAAGTGAGATGGTGTGCACAACATTGTATCAGCTGCTTCCCGGATTGTCCGGACCCAGATCCTGCCGGTCGTTGTGCATTAGATGTTGTAGACACAGCAATATGGGTAGGAACAAAAAAGGTTCAGATCGGTACCAAGCGTACCGAAGCCATTACCCATCAGGAATGCGAATACTGCGGCCTTAGAAAGCAGTAACCACAAACAAAAATCAAAACCCCCAGTCTCGAAGCCGAAGAGGCTGGGGCGTCTATCAACGAGAATCACGAATACAAACACAACGAGAAAAACGAACATCCATTTTTAAACGAGCAAATACGAATTTTATTGTAGGCAGATACTGTTAACTTGTTTGGAAAGGGGTGTTTTTTTCATGGAAAAATTTTTAACATTTATAAGAGAACATGTAAGGAAAATCGTAGGGAGACTGCCATGGAATAAAATGGCTGCGAGCACGCAGAAGGACGTGTCAGTCAGCCCGGAGGTAATTGCTGCAATCATGGCGTGGATCGTGGATACACGGCTTTATCTGTTTTATGACAGAGAGCTGCAGCACTTTGGCATGGAACCGCGGTCTTACATGATGGAGCGGGTGCTGGATGTGTTAGAATTACCGGAGTCCTGCCTTGACGATACGTGGAAGGATTTGATTTATCTGATCGTTGCGTATCGGAATTCCGGGGATGCGGCATTGCAGGATAAGGCGCGGGAGGCAGTCTGGCTGTTGTCAGATATCGTGGATAACCACCGCCGGTATCCATTTTTCACAAAGGAGAAAATTGACATGAAAATAGAAAGTATACAGCAGTGCGAGGATAGCTTTCCTGCGCAGTTACGCAAAAAGGTTGCGATGCAGGATGCCTATCTGAACCTGAGACCGAAAGATCTGATTGCCTGTCTGGGGGATGCGGATGCCGAAAGCCGGAGGATTCTGGAGACGTGCGCATGGAAGGGAACAATCGGCTACGAAATCAGTGACATCGATGAGATCGAGATTGGTGGTGGTTTCGATGACGAGTCAAGAATTGAATATTGCGAGCACATCTACGCGATGCTGATTGCGCCATTTGCGGTGTGGCTGGCAAAGACCGGATACAAACCGGACGACGCATTTTTAAAGAAAACTTTGTTGTGATGTCAGGTGCTTTATGATAAAATGTCAAAAATAACTTCCCTGGGAGGGAAGCAGAGAGGGAGGACAACGTTATGAGGAAAAAAACAGGTATTTTTCTAAGTGTATGGTTGTGTATCAGTATGCTCCTGTTGTTATTGGTCAGCACACCGGTTCATGCAGCAGAAACAAACATGGTGACATTGAATTTTATAGGGGCATCCGTTGACGGAGGAAAGGCCGTCGTTGATGTTGTTGAGGGCTGTAAAGCAAAAATGACATTATATACGAAAGACGAAAGGGTTGGTTATAAGGATTGTTCAATCAGTGGGAATGGCATGCAGGTCGATCTGCTCGAGAACGAGTATTATTTGAAGGTTGGTATTTCTTTAGAAGCATCATCCATAGAGGAACTGCCGGGTATGCCGAGTATTTCAAGTTCGGATATTCGGGTATATATCAATGAGACATCGTATAATATTGACAGTAATTCGTATATCAAGCTGGATCCAAACGAATTTAGCGGCAACCTGAATATCAAAGTAGAATACGAACCTGCGCCACCGAAGCCGGCTTATCCAGATGATATTCAGATTACGGCAAGCTGTGATGGAGTAGGAATGGATATTTCTCTAAATGGAGAGGGAATTGGAAAAGAGAGTAAGGAGATACAAGGGACTGGAAAGGGATATGCCTCTGGTGAAATCTATAATCTGATCCAGATTCAGCTGGCGTTTGGAGATGGAAATATCGGAACTGTTACGGTAAATGGAAAGCCAATTAACCTTCCGGAAGGCACAGAGGACAGGGTGGAATTCACAGTAGCACCTGCAAGTGCATATAAGATCGAGGTTACAAAGAGACTGACGGTTATGAAACGAGTTATCATATGGGAGAGTGATAATGCCAATAATACAAGCCTGAAAGAGAATGAATTATTAAAGCATGGAAGTATTGCGATTATTGGGATCAAAGATGCAGATGGAACGCCGGTTGAATTAAAGGATATTGATCAGAGTGCCAGTCATGGGTATGGAAGGATTGTGCCGGGGTCAGAAATAACACTTCGTGTAGCACCAGAATATGGGTACCAGCTTGATTCTATCACCATCAATGGGCAGTCTTTGACACCTTCTGCGGATACATCTACATATACATACACGATGCCGGATGCAAATGTTCATATCTGTGGCATATTTACAAAGAAAGAGGATCAGACAGAGCTGAAAACAGATAAAGTGAAAAATGCATTGATTCAGTTAGCAGAAAATGAGATCACTTCAGGAAACAGCAGACTGACGATTAAGGATGCGGTTCTCACACAGCAACAGCAGGAAGCCTTTGAAAAGGCGGCCGGGGATTATCAGATCGTCGGGTATTTTGATATTAAACTGGCACAGATCCTGTACAAGAATTCTGCAGCAGATCTGTGGGTAAATGATATAGCAGCTTTGAAGAATCCGGCAAAGGTATCCCTTCAGTTTGGTACAGACATGGAGGTTGAAGGCAATGATCTGATTGTCATTCATGAGAATTCGGATGGAACCTATGAGGTTATTCCTGCTTCCTTTGATTCTGCAACTAAGACCGTGATGTTCCAGACAAAGGGATTTTCCAATTATGCGGTCGCATATAAGAAGAGTGACACAACGACGGAGGATTCGACAAAGGAAACGACAACAGAGAGCACAACCGAAGATCCATCCAAAACTACAACAAAGGATACGACCGAAGCTACGACAAGTGGTACGACAGAAGCAACAAAAGATGCTGTAACAGCTTCGCCTAAAACAGGGGATGATTTGAATCTGCCTGTACTTTGCGTGATGATGCTGGTATCGGGAATGGGCTGTCTCTATGCGGGAAAGAAGCGGTAATTCGGTATATATTTATGAGAAAAGCACAGTTTGTTTTTGAACTGTGCTTTTTCTGATGATAAACAAAAAAATCAAAAGTAGTCGTATCACGTAGAATTTGCTATAATATACATATTTGTTAGAGGAAGGGAGAAGTTACATGCAGGAATATGTAATGGGAAATGGAGCGATTGCGCTTGGTGCATTGGCAGCAGGTGTCAATCTTGTGTCCGGATATCCGGGAACTCCATCTTCTGAAATTGTGGAAACAATATCCAAGTACCCACATGATGGGGTGCACTTGGAATGGTCAGTGAATGAGAAGGCAGCGATGGAGGTTGCTGCGAGTGCGGCATATGGTGGCGCACGGACGATGGTCACGATGAAGCAGGTGGGGCTGAATGTGGCAGCCGATCCGCTGATGTCACTTGCGTACGTGGGCGTAAAGGGCGGTATGGTTGTTGTATCGGCAGATGATCCGGGACCGATTTCTTCCCAGACGGAGCAGGATACAAGACGGTTCGCAGACTTCGCACGGATTCCGGTGTTTGATCCATCCTCGCCGGAAGAGGCGTATGAGATGATACAGGATGCATTTGCGTATTCGGAGAAATATAAGACACCGGTTCTGTTCCGTCCGACGACACGTGTCTGCCATGCGTATGCGTCGATTGAGAATCCGGTTTACAATGGACCAAAAGCATATGATGGTTTCGTGAAGGATTCCAAGAAATGGGTCATCTTCCCGCGGTTATCCTACATGAATCATGCGATGATCGAGCAGCGGAATGTGGAGATTGGGAAAGATTTTTCTACATATAAATGGAATCGTGTGGAAGGCGGAAATTCCAGGAAGGCAGTAATCACGTCAGGAATCAGTTATGCCTATGCGAAGGAATATCTGAAAGATCACACCGACATCAAGCTTATCAAGCTTGCGACTGCGTACCCTCTTCCGGAGGATTTTCTGCTTCAGGCACTTGAGGGCGTGGAGGAACTGCTCTGTGTGGAGGAGCTTAGCCCATATATTGAAGAACAGATTCTGAAGCTTGTCGGGAAGCACGCGCTTGCCATCAAGGTGTCAGGAAAATTAGATGGAAAGGTGCCGGCAAGTGGCGAGAACAGTTCGAATCTGGTTGCAGATATTCTGAGTGAGTTCCTTGGGACGGAGAAGCTCGCGCGTGGGTATGATGACAGCGATGCACCGGCGCTTCCGATGCGTCCACCGGTATTGTGCGCGGGATGTCCGCATCGCGCATCGTTCTATGCAGTGAAGCAGGAGATGAAGGGAAAGAAAGCGTATTTCTGTGGCGATATCGGATGTTATACACTTGGAAATGCGATGCCGCTTGATATGGTTGACACATGTCTCTGCATGGGTGCCGGAATCACGATGGCACAGGGCTTCCACTGGATTGATGGGGAAGGCACATGCTTCGGATTCGTGGGCGATTCGACATTTTTCGCATCGGGTATGACGGGTGTCGTAAATGCGGTGTACAACAACGCAGATATGATTCTCTGCGTGCTGGATAATTCGACAACGGCGATGACCGGTCATCAGCCGCATCCGGGAATCGGACGGAATATGATGGGGCAGTTTGTGGATAAGGTAGACATCGCGAAGGTGTTAGAGGGAATCGGCGTGCATAAGATTATAACCGTCGATCCCTTGGATCTTGCTGCGTCGGTGGCTGCCGTGCAGGAATGCGATAAGCTTCCGGGCGTGAAAGCGATTATCTTCAAGTCTCCATGTATCGCGATTTCCAAGCCAGATGGCAAATGCCGGATATCGGAGCAGTGCATCAACTGTAAGAAATGCATCCGTGAGATTGGCTGTCCGGCACTCATTACTGTAGATGGAAATGTGACGATCGATGAAAATTTATGTACCGGCTGTGGTTTGTGCAGTCAGATCTGCCCGGTTCATGCCATTGAGGGGGTATCATCAAAAAAAGGAGGTGCCAGCCATGAATAAAGATATATTGATCTGTGGTGTCGGTGGACAGGGAACCGTGCTGGCATCCAAAATTATTGCGGCATCTGCGATGGATGAAGGTTCGGCAGTTCATTCGGCAGAGACGATCGGAATGGCTCAGCGAGGCGGTTCGGTGACGAGCCATGTGCGTATCGGGGAGGCATATGCACCGCTGATCCCACAGGGGGCAGCAGATATGATTCTCGCATTTGAGCCGGCGGAGGCTGTGCGGAACTTAGGGTATCTGAAAAAGGATGGAATCGTGATCGTGAATCGTGTACCGGTAAAACCGGTGACAGAATCTTTGCAGGATACCGGGTACGACGGCACAGAGATGATTGCGTATCTGCAGAAGAAATGCAGCTGTATCGTAATCGATGCAGAAAAAATCTGTGCACCGTTTGGCTCGTCGCGATATTTCAATATTGCCATCCTGGGCGTGGCAGTTGGAAGCGGACGGCTTGGAATCAGCAAGGAAACCGTGCTCGCAGAGCTTGAAAGACGCGTGCCGTCAAAGTATGTAGAGACAAACAAAGCGGCATTTTACGCAGGTGTTGAAGTGGGAAGCGGAAAAACGTTGTGATAGAGAAAATAACGTATCATCAGTCGATATAATAAATCGTATTTGGAGGAGGAACCAACTATGAAATTAACAGAGTTACAGTTGTCGCAGGTAGACGCGCAGATTAAGCGTCTGATCCAGACAGACAGTTATTATGGCAGAATTTATAAAGAAGCAGGAATCACAGGTGTTTCAAGTCAGGAGGAGTTCGAGCAGCTTCCGTTCTCCAGCAAGGCGGACCTTCGAAATGCGTATCCGCTTGGAATCCAGGCGGTACCGGATGAGGAGGTGGTACGAATCCATTCTTCGTCCGGTACGACAGGTAAGCCGGTTATCATTCCTTATACAGCAAAGGATGTGGATGACTGGGCGATTATGTTTGCACGCTGCTATGAAACAGCAGGAATCACAAACAAAGACCATATTCAGATTACAGCCGGCTATGGTCTGTGGACGGCGGGAATCGGATTCCAGGCAGGCTGTGAGAAGCTTGGCGCAATGGCAATTCCGATGGGACCGGGTAATACAGATAAGCAGATTCAGATGATGATGGATCTGAAATCGACCGTCCTTACTGCGACATCTTCGTATGCATTGCTTCTGGCAGAGGAAATCAATAAAAGAGGAATCCGCGATCAGCTGTATCTGAAGAAAGGTATTTTTGGTTCCGAGCGCTGGAGTGAGAAGATGCGGGAATACATTAAAAGGGAGCTTGGAGTTTCTCTTTATGATATCTATGGTCTGACGGAGATTTACGGACCGGGCATCGGAATCAGCTGTGATGAAAATTCGGGTATGCATTATTGGGATGATTATGTATATATTGAGATTGTTGATCCGAAGACACTTCAGCCGGTACCGGACGGAGAAGAAGGAGAGATTGTTATAACAACACTTGTCAAGGAAGGCGCACCGCTTCTGCGATTCCGGACACATGATATCTCCAGAATTATTCCGGGTGAATGTGCATGTGGTAACAAATATCCGCGTCTTGATATAATTAAGGGACGTAGTGATGATATGTTCAAGGTACATGGTGTCAATATGTTCCCAAGTCAGGTAGAAGAGATCCTCGGCATGGTCGATGGTGTATCGAGCGAGTACAACATTAACATCGCACATGATGAAGCGCATAACCGTGACATCATCATGGTAACGGTTGAGGCGGAAGGTCGTGTGGACTTCGAGCAGACAGGTCAGACGATCAAGAATCTGTTCAAGTCGAAGATGAGTGTTACACCGAAGATCAATGTTGTGCCGGTTGGAACATTGCCGCGAACAGAGAAGAAGGCGAAGCGTGTGATCGATCACCGTGAGGTGTAGGAAAAGGAGGTCCACAGATGCGAAACATTTTAATTGTAGTAGATATGCAGAAAGACTTTGTAACAGGTGCACTTGCGTCAGCGGAAGCACAGGCGATTCTGCCAGAGGTAATGGCGAAAATAAGTGAGTATGATCGTGCTGGTAAGGAGATCATTTTCACGCGGGATACACATGGAGAAGATTATATGCAGACGAACGAGGGAAAACATCTGCCGGTTCCGCATTGTATCAAAGGGACAGATGGATGGCAGATCTGTTCAGAGCTTACCGATGGAGTCACTTCGGAATATAAGACCGTTGACAAGCCGACATTCGGGTTCTTAGGCTGGAAGGATGTCCTTGCGAGTGAGACTGCGGATGGTTCGGATCTGGATATTGAAATGGTTGGAGTCTGCACGGACATCTGTGTCGTGTCAAATGCCCTTATACTGAAAGCCTTGTATCCGGAAGCCACGGTGCGCGTGGATGCAGGCTGTTGTGCAGGCGTGACACCGGAAGCACATGCGGCAGCACTTGTGACGATGCGCGCCTGTCAGGTGGACATAATCGATAAATAAGGAACAAGAGATGGATAGTGGGGGAGAAATGGAATTATTTACAAACATCCCTCACTATTCTCTGAGAAGGGCAGGGCAACCTGCGTGATGTAGTCTTCTGTATGGTCTCCGCGGTTAGGAGGCCCTTCGAGATAGATACAGTGGAATCCGCCGGTTGCCTGAATTTTATTTTCCTGTACATATGCCTGTAGGGCGTCAATCGCGGTATTGATTCCTTCGTAAGCACCACGATAGTAGATGCACAAGGCAGACATTTCCGCAAACTCCATCCGCTCTTCACCCACAAAATCTTCTGAAACAGGGATGCAGCATAGCAGATCGAGTTCCTTGCAGGAGGAACCTGCACGTACAGTAAACATGCGGCTCCCCATGGACATTTTTCCTGTTCTGGCTGCGGCAATATAGGTATCCCGCAATTTGATGGCGGCGTCCTTCGCATCGGTACACTGGTATCTGCGGCAGAAACACACCTGCCGAGGCAGGCGGACGCGGTGCACGCTTAAGTCTCCCGGTTTTGCCGCGCGCAATTGAAGCAGATGGATGTTGCGGTCCAAGGTTGCCCGAAGATCCATGAGGCGGTCAAGATAGCGGTCAAGGTTTTCTGTATCATAGTAATATTCTCTGATTTCCGCCAGCGAAAGTCCCAGTGTCTGCAACGAGCGGATGGCACGAATCTGCGTCATATTATCCGCAGTATAATAGCGGTAGCCGCTTGCTTCATCCTTGACTGCAGGTGTCAGCAGTCCCATCTCTTCATAGACAAGGATGGCTTTCCGTGTCACTCCCAAGATCTTGGCAATCTCACCGATTTTAAATAGATGCTCACTTTGTTTTTTCATAGAAAATCCTCCCCATAAAATCAGTTTTTTCTCCGGTGATGCGAATTTCTGTCTAAATATAATCCGAATAATCAACCCCATACAATCAAGTTTTTTCTGTAGATAACGCGAATTATTTGCGATTTCTGTCTGGAAAAATCGAATTTCCCATTGACTTGTCCCTTAGGGTACGATTTAAAATCATCATAGCAGAATGTTTATAAGTTTACAAGAGGAGGAAAACCCTCAGAAAAAGAATAATTCCTAGTTTGGATGGCAGGCCTGCAGATCGGTGATCTGTGGACCTGCCGGATATAAGAAATATATAACGCAATTACAGATAGATGATTACCGGATGTTTAAAGATTCATAAAAATGGATGTAAGATTCTAGTAATATTCTACAATTGCAATTAATAATAGTATGTGTTACTATTTCGATAATGTAAGTAAATATTTGGCAAAACAATCGAAAGATTGCGACGCAAAGCTATAGGGCCTGTAAGATGGCAGCCAGTTGCACGGACGTATAACGTAACGTTTATTTCAGAAGCATTGTATTGCCATATAAGGGTAGGTATAATGCTTCTTTTTATTTGATAAGGGTAGAATGTACATGGACAAAAGAGATGATTATAAGCAGACAATAATGAATATGGAGACGGTGCTTGCAAAGCTTCTGACACTGGATCATTCGATGTCAGAGCAGCAGTTAGATATGCAGATTCCGCAGTTACTTGAGCAGATTGGAGAATATACGCAGTCCGATCGTGTGTATTTTTTCGATTGGGCATCTCCGGACTGCCGGATCTATCGAAACACATATGAGTGGTGCAAAGAGGGAGTGTATTCCCTGCAGGAACGGATGCAGAAAATCTATGTGCAGATGATACCGTGTTGGCAAAAACGATTTGAACAGGGAGACTGTGTATGGATTGCAAACATAGATGATGTGCAAAATGAAATGCCATTTGAGTATGAATTGCTGCAGATGAGAGGTGTTCATACAGCGATTGTAGTGCCGGTCATGTCGCAGAATCATTTGAATGGGTTTATGGGACTCGATAATCCCGGAACGGAGTTCGGACAGCTGGCAGCAAAGTTGTTACAGGACGCGGGAACGCATATCAGTTATATTCGTGAATATCATAGAACTATGCAGAAAGAGCGCGGGCAGATGAAGCTTTTGGCACAGGCATTTGAGGAGGCACAGAAGGCGCATGTTGCGAAATCGGAGTTTTTATCCCGTATGTCACATAATATCCGTATGCCTTTAAATGATATCATAGGGATGATGGATATAAGTGAGCGCAGCTATGAAGATATAGAACTCATGAGAGCAAACCTTGTGAAGACAACGACGGAAACGAATTATCTGATGAAGCTGCTTGGAGATGCACTGGAGATGTGTAAGCTTCAGGATGGCTCAGCTGTGCTGGTGCAGGAAGAATTTTATATGGCAGATGTCATTGCAGAGATGATAGCATTTGCACAGGCGCGGGGAGAAGGAAAGAAAATAACGATTGCGGCGGATATTGCAGAAAATATCAGGTATTCCCGCGTGTATGGAAGCCCGATACATGTGCGGCAAATGCTGGAAAAAATACTTACAAATGCGATTCAGTATAATCGTTATGAGGGCATGGTAAAGTTCAAAGCCCGCATTGCGATGGAAAATGTGGCTCGTGTTGTGTATGAATTCACGATTGAAGATAATGGAGTTGGGATGGAGCCCGAGTTTATTGACCATATCTTTGAACCGTTTGTGCAGGAAGCAATGGATGTGCGTAGCAGTTATCAGGGAACCGGACTTGGCATGACGATAACGAAGAGTATTCTTGACCTTATGGATGGGAATATCCGTGTGGAAAGCAGAAAAAATGCCGGAAGCACATTTACTGTCACGATTCCTTTTGAGAAGGTCGCACGTGATGAGTTTGAAGGAAATATGCAGAAAGGGACAGTGCAGCCGGATGTGACAAATATGCGGATTCTACTTGCGGAAGATAATGACATAAACCGGGATGTTGTGAAGTTCATTCTGGAAGATGCAGGGGCGAAGGTGCACGCAGTGTCAGATGGATATCAGGCAGTGGAGGCATATCTTAATGCACCGGAGAATACCTATGATGTGATATTGATGGATGTCATGATGCCGAATATCGATGGATTGGAAGCTACGCGGATTATCCGTGGGCAGAAACGTGCAGATGCGCGCACGATAGGGATTGTGGCACTTAGTGTGAATGTATTTGCAGAAGACGTGCATCGAACCAGAGCTGCGGGAATGAATGAGCAGCTTACAAAGCCGTTAAATACGGAGAAGATGCTGCGGACGATCGCAAGGTATCGCAGGTGCTGAATAAAAAGAACAGAGTATTGCTTTTTCGTTTGATAAAGCAATACTTTTTTTGCGTGTGAAATGTGATATAATCATTATAGCTGGAGGTGTCTGTACATACAGGCATAATACGAGAACTTTATGGAGCCAACAGGCAACATGGAATAATGAGAGATAGGTTTTTGGGAAGGAGTTGTTACTATGAATTTATATGAGACAGATGCAGAATTTATGGAGCGCTTTGAACGGTTTGCGTTCAAGGAGATTGTAAATGAGAACGGAATGAAGCTGGATGACGAGACCCGGTATATGTCGATTCTCGCATCCCTGATCGGTTGTCAGGGCGTGGATGCGTATAAGGTAATTGTGGCGAAGGCACTGGACAGTGGCTTGTCACCAATGGTAATTAAGGAGATTGTGTATCAGTCTGTGGATTATCTTGGTATGGGAAGAGTCTGGCCGTTTCTGGTTGCCACGAATGTAGTGATGGAAGCAAAAGGAATCGAGCTTCCGCTTTTGGATTCGACAAGAGCCAAGCAGGGGCGCCTGGGCATGACGAAGCAGGAACGGCTGGAGAAGTCTGCGTCGGATGAGGCAGAGACTACAGGAGCAGGTGAGGATGCTGCTGAGGAGAAAAAGCTTGCGGAGCAGGCGGGAATCTTCGAGGAGCATATGAAGGAAGTCTGGAAGGACAGCCATATCAACAAATGGCTGAAGGAGAATTATTTCGGGAATGATTATCCGGGAAGCCGTCTGCCGCTTGCAAAACGGGAACTGGTAACGTTCTGTTTCTTATTCTCACAGGGAGGCTGCGATATGCAGGTGGTTGCACATGCAAAGGGCAACATGAAAATCGGGAATGACAAGGAATTGCTGATGCGTGTGATCTCGCAGAGCCTGCCATACATTGGATATCCGAGATGTTTAAATGCAGTGAATTGTGTCAATGAAGCTGAACGACAGATGAAGCAGGAGTAAGTGATGACAAAGCAGGGAAGATACAAGCAGAGTGGTGAACAATCTAAGAAGCATGTACATGTAAGTGAGAACGGACATACAGGAAATAAATCCGGCTGCCCCATCTCGAAGAAATGTGGTGGATGCCAGTATATTGACAAGTCCTATGCAGAGCAGTTAAAAATCAAGACCGATCAGGTGAAGAAGCTGCTTGCTCCATATGGTTCTGTGGATGAAATTATCGGCATGAAAGAACCCTATCATTACCGGAACAAGGTCAATGCGGCATTTCAGCATAAGCGAAATGGCGAGATTCTGGCGGGTGTGTATGAAGAGGGAACGCACCGTGTATTGTCGGTGGACGATTGTAAGATCGAGAATCGTCTGGCACAGGAGATTGTGGAGACGATCCGCGGGTTGCTGCGTTCATTTAAGATTACCGTCTATAACGAAGATAGTGGATATGGATTGCTGCGCCATGTGATGGTTAGAACCGGACATGCGACCGGAGAAGTTATGGTTGTGCTTGTGACTGCGTCGCCGATCTTCCCATCGAAGAAGAATTTCGCGAAGGCACTTGTCAAGGCACATCCGCAGATTACGACGATCGTGCAGAATATCAACGACAAGGATACAAGTATGGTGCTTGGCGAACGAAATCAGGTGTTGTACGGCAGAGGATTTATCGAAGACAAGCTGTGTGGGAAGACCTTCAAGATCTCGCCGACAAGTTTCTATCAGGTGAATCCGGTGCAGACTGAGCTCCTGTATAACAAGGCGATGGAATATGCAAACCTTACCGGCGAAGAGGTTGTCGTGGACGCGTACTGTGGAACCGGTACGATCGGAATCGTGGCAAGTGACCATGCAAAGCAGGTGATCGGCGTCGAACTGAACAAGGCAGCCGCGAAGGATGCCATCACGAACGTGAAACGAAATGATTGTAAGAATGTCCGGATCTATGATGGTGATGCAGGCAAATTCATGGTTGGCATGGCAGAAGCCGGAACGGATGTGGATGTTGTATTCCTAGATCCGCCGCGCAGTGGCAGTACACCGGAGTTCTTTGATTCCGTCTGTAAGCTGGCACCGAAACGGATTGTGTACATTTCCTGTGGACCGGAAAGTCTGGCGCGGGATCTGAAATACCTGAAGAGCAAGCGGATGTATCAGGTGGAGAAGATTGCGCTTGTGGATTTATTTCCGTGGACGGAACATTGTGAGGCAGTGTGCCTGCTAAGTAGAGAAAGAAGTTCGTAGTTGGGGGAATAGAATTACATGAGAACAAATCACAAATTTCCATTTGCTATGACTAAGAAATCGTTGGTTGTATATATCGTTTTTACAGTACTTATGGGACTATTTCTGTTTTTTGTCAGAGGAGATATGGTTGGAAAGTGTGCGGCATGTATTGTTTGTCCGATGCTCAGTGTATATTTAATCTATGCGTATTGTAAAGAAAGAAAAGCAGATATGAAAGCGCATGAGACGAAGGCGCAATATATGAATGGCAGCTATTTTGAAAGCCCTGAATGGCATGTCAGACTGCCAAGAAGCGGAAACATTTACGATGTTGAGATCGAACTAAATGAGTTTCAGGTTCAAATGGCAATTGATAAGTTATCCACTTGCAAAATTGGTGAAGATTTGATAGGAAATCTTTCTGTAAACGAGCATAAAGAAAATGAATAAAAAAAGAAACGAGTGAGCCGCTTGAGTAAAAACTGTACGGTTGTAAAACTCATTTCTTGGATACATTTTATAACAGAATTAGATGATTTGTCAATCCGAGTATTTGAAAACTTGTCCGCCGGAATATCGGATGTTCCGCGCAAATGCACAGATGGAAGAGAAATCCGCAGACTGCCAACAAAAGAAGATTTGGAATAATTAGGAACAAAGTTATGACGAAATATTATTTGACAAAAATTATTTATAATGGATTAACTTATTTTTTTATATGGTATAGCAACTGTCTCTTATACACATCGCCGAGCCCACGAGACTAAGGCGAATCTCGTATGCCGTCTTCTGCTTTAAAAA
>ENA-OZQP01000038-OZQP01000038.1-human-gut-metagenome-genome-assembly--contig:-NODE-38-length-25765-cov-9.998055_pt1 | contig 25765 bp, 22 predicted proteins | sample MGYA00243776_ERZ653922 | MGnify/ENA primary metagenome ERZ653922 (study PRJEB26926, sample SAMN06164471) | human gut metagenome | biome: ENVO:00009003; feature: ENVO:2100002; material: ENVO:00002003... | reverse complement strand
CGAGAAAATTTTTTAAAAATTTTCTTTTTGGAGCTGATTTTTATCCGAAGCCTTGATTATTTTGAGGCTGTATGGTACAACTAGATGTAAAGTATCTAAGAGAAACTATAAGGAGGTGAGCAAGTGAGTATAAAAAAAACCGTAAAAGAACTGCCCACTTGCCCGGTAGAAACAACACTGACTTTAATCGGAGATAAGTGGAAAGTTTTGATTTTGCGTGACCTGCTTACAGGAACAAAGAGATTTGGAGAATTAAAAAAATCAATCGGCAATGTATCGCAAAAGGTTTTGACCGCTCAGCTTCGTAATATGGAAGAAAACGGTCTTGTAAACCGAAAGGTATATGCCGAGGTTCCGCCGAGAGTGGAATATTCTTTAACAAAATTAGGTCAAAGCCTCAAACCGATACTTGACGCTATGTGGAACTGGGGCGAAGATTATAAAGAAAAGTGTAATAAATAACTAAAAGACCGTCAGATCTCATTCGAGAATTGACGGTCTTACAACATTTTGTGATTGTATTTAAGAAAATCGTTCCGATGCTCTTGTTTGCGTAGCTGATAGCCTTGTGCAATCAGGGTACTTTGATATTGCCGAGACTTATGGTGGAACAGTAGTAAATATGTCTACCTACACGGATAACTATGTGAATCCGCTGGAGATGGATGTATGGAGTCTTGATCCGAATGATTCCAAGGGAATGGTAAGAGAAAAGGGCGAGTTCATGCTTGGTCTTTGTGAGCAGTGTATCGGAGACAGCTTAAATTCAAGACAGAAGTCAATCATCGACCGTTGTGTTAGAAAACTGTATATCGACATTGCAAGAAGCAAAGAGAAGTATATCCCGGTGATGAGTGATTTTTACGATATCCTTATGGCACAGCCGGAGGACGAGGCAAAGGACATTGCATTGTCATTGGAGCTTTTTGTAAATGGTTCACTTAATATCTTTAACCATCAGACAAATGTGGATGTGGATAACAGATTTACAGTCTATGGCATCAGGGATCTGGGTACAGAACTTAGTCCAATCACAATGCTTGTCATGATGGAGTCTATTCAGAACAGGATTGTTGAGAATGGTAAGAGAGGCAAGGCAACATGGCTCTATATTGATGAGTTTCACGTCTTACTTAATTCCGAGTATTCTGCGAAATATCTGCAGCAGCTCTGGAAGAAAGTAAGAAAGCAGGGAGGTCTTTGTACCGGTATCACGCAGAACGTAGTCGATCTGTTGCAGAACTACACAGCAACCACAATGCTTGCAAACTCTGAGTTTGTGGCACTCTTAAAGCAGGCGAATACAGACAGTTCCAAGATGGCGGAGGTTATCGGAGTATCAGAGGCACAGCTTCGTTTCGTAACCAATACAGCATCCGGAATGGGACTTATTAAGTGTGGTTCTGTGGTGATTCCGTTTGATAATCAGATTAGTAAGGATACAGACCTTTACAGGCTTTACAATACCAATATTCATGAGTTAATCGAGCAGAAGAAAAAAGAAGCTAGGCAGTAAGGATAGCAGATGATATTTTTATGAATCTGTAGTATAATCAAGAGGTCGGATGAAAGTCCGGCCTTGACGATTATGAATGAGGTATTTTCTATGTTTAAGAAGAAGCATAAGAAGATGGAATATGATACGACAAATAAGAAAGCAGTTCTTAAATGTAGCATTTGTAACGGAGAGCAGGTGGCTGGATTTAAGGATTTGGATACCGGTCATTTTGATGAGATTATGCTGATTCGCAATGCGGCGGACTTGGATTCATTTATGGAAATGTATGATGTTGCAACGATTACGAAGGAATATTAGTAATCATTAAGGGATGGAAAATTTGAATTTTCACGATAAATAAGAGTATATAAATTAGATGATTAAGAATATGAGTCGAGTGATTCATATTCTTTTTTTGAAAAACATATTGACAAGCATCTATATGTTGGCTATGATAACATATAGACAAATATCTATGTGAGGTGATTGGAATGAATACTGTGGATGTTGCTCTCATTTGTAAAGCACTTGGAGACAGCAATAGACTTCAAATTGTCCAGATGTTATCAGAGGGAGAAAAATGCGGTTGTAAGCTCCTGGAGGCTTTTGACATAACCCAACCTACGCTTTCTCATCATATGAGAATACTAACAGAGTGTGGTTTGGTAGTTGCACGAAAGGAAGGAAAATGGAGTCATTATTCTTTAAACTGTGAAACATTGAAGGAATATAAACAGTTTATTGAAGGGTTATCCTGCACTGATGGTAAAGGGGGTTGTTGCAATTCATGATTTGGGAGTTTATTCAGAATCAGATATTGGGAATGAAGTGGCTTAATGAACTGATAGGAAATGCGCTTACCATGATGGGATTAGATATAAATACCAGAGTGGGTGGCAGTATTCAATTTTTCATTTATGATGTTCTGAAAATTACAGTGCTGCTCTGCTTCTTAATCTACATGATTTCCTATATCCAAAGCTACTTTCCTCCGGAAAGAAGTAAGAAAATCATGGGAAGATTTAAAGGTATCTCTGCAAACTGTATAGCAGCTTTGCTTGGAACGGTCACACCATTTTGTTCCTGCTCATCTATTCCCTTGTTTATAGGATTTACAAGTGCGGGACTTCCGTTAGGAGTAACCTTTTCTTTTTTGATTTCATCTCCTATGGTTGATCTTGGCAGTTTGATCCTTTTGATGAGTATTTTCGGAACAAAGGTTGCAGTGGTATATGTTATATTCGGACTTGTGATTGCAGTAGCTGGTGGTACTCTTATTGAAAAAATGCACTTAGAAAATTATGTGGAGGCATTTGTAAGAAATGCAAGTGCAGTGGATATTGACTCTCCAACATTAACACAAAAGGAAAGATTGGAATATGCGAAAGACCAGGTAGTATCTACATTCAAAAAAGTATTTCCTTACATTGTGGTAGGCGTAGGTATTGGTGCATTGATTCATAACTGGATTCCGGAAGTATGGGTGGAAAGTATTCTTGGAAGTAATAATCCTTTTGGTGTAATATTAGCAACCTTAATCGGAATTCCCATGTATGCTGACATTTTTGGGACAATACCGATTGCAGAGGCTTTGCTTGCAAAAGGTGCCCAGCTTGGAACTATTTTATCTTTTATGATGGCGGTAACCACATTGAGCCTTCCATCTCTGATTATGCTAAGAAAAGCAGTTAAACCAAAACTTCTTGGAATTTTTATTGCTATCTGTGCAATCGGAATTATAGTTGTGGGTTATGTATTTAATACATTACAATATTTTATGATATAAAGGAGAATGATTATGGCATTATTTGGATTAGGTAAGAAAAAAGACGAAACAAAATCATCATGCTGCTGTGGTGGAACCTGCACGCCTGAGACAATGGAAAAGGCAGAAGAAAAGAAAAACAGTATGGGTGTAAAGATTCTTGGTGGTGGTTGTGCAAAGTGTAATCAACTTGAAACTGCGACAGTAGAAGCATTAACCGAGCTAGGTATGGATATAACTATTGAACATATCAGAGACTGGGGAGAGATTGCCTCTTATGGAGTAATGACAACTCCTGCATTGGTGATAGACGGAAAAGTTGTTTCTTTTGGCAAAGTATTAAAGAAAGAAGAGGTTATTCAGATTCTCAAAGAGGTCAGGGGATAATGGAAAAGAAGAAAATCGCTTTTGTTTGTGTTCATAATTCATGTCGGAGCCAGATAGCTGAGGCATTAGGCAATCATTTGAGAGGCAATGATTTTGAATGCTATTCCTGTGGAACAGAGACTAAACCACAGATAAACCAGGATGCGGTCAGACTGATGAAAGAGTTATACGGGATTGATATGGAAGAAAAACAGTTTAGTAAAACTTATGATAAAATTCCGACACCTGATATTGCTATTTCAATGGGATGTGATGTGGGATGTCCGTATATTGGCAAGGATTTTAATGATAACTGGGGCTTACCCGATCCAACAGGGCAGAATGATGAAGTCTTTAAAGAAGTAATTAAGCAAATTGAAGAAAAAATCATGTTATTATAAAGAGAGAAAACTTTCAGTTCTACGGAGCTTTTAAAATTGAATATTGGATGATTTTACATAGCCGTTAAGGAGTAATTAAGCTCCTTAGCGGCTTATTTTATTTCACGATAGGAGGTGAGGAAAATGAAAATTAAAAAGGTGGATGACAAGCCAATGGTCATTCACACCAAGGAGAAAGCCAAGATTCATGCCCACGAGCCAAAGGGTGCCAAGATAAAGGGCTGCAATATCTATACAGTAGAGAGAGGTCTGAAGACTATCGGTGCAAAGGGGGCTGATGAAAAAAGTAAGTCCTATCGCAAGAGCACCATTCATCAGTCAGAGTCGAAGAATAAGGGACTATCAAGATTCAAGCGAAACTATAGAGAATCCAATACTTCAATTAAGACCAAGAATACCAATCTTCATCTTGCAGGAAGAACTGGAGCACTTGCAGCCGGGGCAGTAACAGAGCAGGTGGAAGGCGGGCATGAGGTATCACAGGCAGCATATCTTGCATATGAAGCAAGCCGCTCTGTTACCGGAACTGCTTCTAAGGGTGCTGCACTTTTCAGGAAAAAGGCGGCAGCCGAGGCAAAGAAGCGTATCAAGAAGGTAGAGGCAGGAAAGAAGCTGGCAAAAAAGACAGCAAAGAAAGCTGCCAAAGATACAGCCAAGACTGTAGCTAAAGAGACGGCAAAAGAAACAGCAAAGACTACTGCCAAGGTTGCAACGAAAACTGCTACAAAGGCAGCTGCTACGGCGGCAGGAACAGCGGTTGCACCGGGAGCAGGCACGGCAATCGGCATGGCAGCCGGATATGCAGCAGGTGTGTCCATAGATGTCAAAGATGAAAAGATGACCAACCGGAGCAGGAAGATAAAGTTCTTTCTGGATAAGATGAAAGCACAGGAGAATCAGACGGATAGCGTGGCAAAGCTGGTAAAGGATCTGATTGTGCGAAAAGCGATTACCTGGGTAAAGGCAGCTGCACCGATTATCGGACTGGTGCTTTTATTACTTGTTCTTGTAGTTGCCATGATTGCGGTTCCGGTTATAGCGGTGATAGCAATCCTTTACAATTCTCCATTTGCTTTATTCCTGCCACCACTTGAATCAGGAGATACCGTGCAGACAGTAACGAGTGCTTATGTGCAGGAGTTTAACGGGGATGTGAATACGAAAGTGAATGAGCATACCGGATATGACCTTGGAGAGCTTGTATATGTGGATTATGAAGGTATGGAAGAAAACCCAAGCAATTACTATGACATCATGGCAGTCTATATGGTCAAGCATGGTGTCGGAGATACAGCAACAGTCATGAATGATACTTCAAAAGGCTGGCTGCAGGCAGTTGTAAATGATATGTGTTCATACACCACAAGCACCGGAACAAAGGATGTGGAAGAAACGGATGCAGACGGCAATGTAACTACTGTCACAAAGTCGGTTCTGTATGTGAATGTCACACTAAAATCGTACAGGGATATGATTTCGGTCTATGGATTTAATTCTGATCAGGTGGAAATGCTTGAGCAGATCATGAGTCCGGAGTTTATGGGACAGCTTGGATATGCCGGAAGCGGAAGTGGTGGCGGAGGCGGAAGTCCTGGAGTAAGCTCCATGACTGAGGATGAAATCAATGCCATCCTAAACGAAATTACAGACAGCAGGCAGAAAACAGTCTGCTCCTATGCACTTCACAGAGTTGGCTTTCCTTATAGTCAGGATTTAAGAGACAGCGGTAACTATTATGACTGCAGCTCCTTAGCCTATTATTCATGGAAGGATGCAGGCGTGGATATTAGTTACGGTGGGGCAACCACAGCGGCAGCGGAGGCACAGGGACTGGATGAAGCCGGAAAGACAGTCTCCTTTGATGAGTTACAGCCGGGAGACCTTATCTTTTATAGTTTTACAAGCAATGGAAGATATAAGAACATCAGCCATGTGGCAGTATATGTCGGAAATGGCAAAGTGGTAGAGGCACTTAATGAAAGTCTTGGTGTTGTTTACCGGGATGTGGCAAGCACAGGAAAGATTGTTGTGATAGGAAGACCATAACAGGAAATTTGCAGAGAGGTCATAGTCCCTCTCTGAGACTGGAGGTAAGAATGGATTTAAAAGATATGATACTGGTAACAGAAAACGACAGGGGAACAGAGACAAATATGCTGATGACTCTGGATGATTATAAGAGTTTTATAGCAGTTGATGACATGTCAGAGCTTGCAGACAATTTGTTGCAGCTTGGAAGGACACTTGGTGAAGCAGATAACTTCACAGAGTATTACAGGGCAGCAAATGTAACGGTATCTGCGAGATTCTGTCTGGATGATATTCAGCTGGGACACTTTCTTCAGGGACTTTATAACGATTCCAAAGAAATTCGGTTTGATAAAGAAGCCAGTTCTTCTGAATGTGTTGCAAAGCTTAAGGAGATTGGAATGACCGATAAGGGCTGGGTGGATGATTTTAACCTGCATTATGAAAGTGTGGACAGATTATTTGAAAGGGGACAGACATTCCATAACTTCAATGACCATGATTACATGGTGCTTGAAGCATTATCACCAAGGAATCTTGTGGTGATGGATATGAAGTCAGGTTCCCTTACAATCGCCCTTGGTGCGACAGAGTATAAGCGTTATCCCAAGGATGAGAAGCCTACAAAGGACAATACCACAATCGGGGTATCGTGGGAGCATGGCATTTATCTTGGTTCCACACTCTCAACCACGAATTTCAAGGCATACAAGAGGGAGTATGGTACACCGGAAAAGATAGAGGATATCTATGATTACAGGGTAAAGCTAAAGCAGAAGTTCTATTTTTATCAGGATATGTCAAAGGATGATGATGTACCAAAGAAGCTGCAGAATGACTTCCTTCACCAGATGTATGAGGATTTCGGAACGATTGAAGAAGACTGTTTTTACGACAGGCTGGAAGATGGAAAGTACGATGAAGGCTTTAAGGAAAGACAGGTAAAGGAAGAAAAGAGCCGATGATGAGATTTTTACAGGAGGCGATATCATATGGAACAGGAATTTGATGTTGAGATAAAAGAAGTGCTTTCACGAGTACAGAAAGTAAAGGCAGAGTCGCTTGATGATGCCATCAATAAGGCAATGGATATGTATTATGCAGAGCAGATAGTCCTTGGAGCAGAGGACATGAAGGGAGTTGATTTTGCGCCTATCAGCGAAGGTCAGCTCCCTTCTTCATTAAAAGAAAACGGAGGAAGAGCAAGATGAAAAGTGATTCAACAACAGTAATTAAGAACATGGAGTTTTTAGTAAAGGAACTTCATAAGGAGTGGGACAGATCGGGTGCTTCTAAGGCATCCGTTATTATTTCCCTTGAGGAAGTAGATGGTATCAATGATAAGTTAAAAGAGATTATCTATCAGACACAGAAGTCAGTCGATGAGGATGAGCTGACCTTTAAACAGAGCATTGCAAAGTCCAAGGAGTGCTATGTGGTTCTTCGTGTGGTGCGTAAGATTGCAAAGAAAAAGGATAAATGCGAAAAACAGGCAATCGACAATGAATTTGCAATCGAGCTGGATAAGGATGAGTTAAAGCTATTTAAGAGATTGTTTGCAGAGATGTTTAAGTAGAGGAGGACAAAGGTATGGGCGTTGATATGAAGGTCAAAGCGATATACGATTCTGAAATTGGTAACATCACCAGATCAGAAAAGAACTGGAAGGATGTGTTAAAGGTCGCAGGTCAGTTATACCGCTATGAATTTGACAATATCGTTATGGTAACAGCGCAAAGACCTCCGGAAAAAAGCACACTCATGGCAGATTATGATACCTGGAAAAAGGTGGGAAGATATGTAAAGCGTGGTGCGAAAGGCTGCGCTATTTTCCCATCAAGGGCACTGAATCCACGCATGAGGTATATCTTTGATATCAGTGATACCGGAGGGAAGAATGTCAAACTGACATGGGACCTTGAGGGAGAAAATCTTAAGGATTATGTGGATTTTCTTGTGTCAGAAGGTCAGATTGAGCAGTACGATAACAGCGACAGGGAGTCTCTAAAAAATATATTAAAACAGTTTACAGGAACAGATGTTTGGCTTATAATAAAAGAAGAGTTCGGAGACCGAATGACCGAGCTTATGCAGCTATCAGGTAGTGTGATAAAGGAAGAAAGTAAGAAACGCAATGGCTTACAGCAGGAAATGGACATGGAGCAGCTTGTATTTGCAAGTGTCATGTATGCTGTAGGGACGAGATGCGGATTTGACTTATCTGTGCAAGAACAGGATTTTAGTCAGATCGTAAATATCAAAGACGAAGAGATCATTTACCGTCTTGGTTCCATTGTATGCGATGTCTCCTGTAGTGTTCTTAGAGAATTTAGTCGTAACTTAAAGACAATCGAGAGCGAAAGGAGAATTGGATATGTTAGAAGAAATGACTTACAAGGAAGTGGACGGACTGCTTTATCCGCAGATAGAGATGCCGGACAAGACGGAGGATCTCACGAAGCTGGGCAAATACGGAAGGATGGCGATGAACTATCTAAAGGAGAACGAGCCGGCAAGATACAAGACGCTGATGAGATTCGGGAAGATGTACGAGAAGATGTCAGCGGTAGAGGAGGAAGCGAATCAGCTGTACGACCAGTTAGAGATGCAGTATCTGGCGAAGCACAAGCCACAGAATCCGTCATCGACAATGGAGATGTGGAAGATAAGAGAGCAGGCGAAGATGCAGGCAGAGGAAGTGGTACTGAATCAGATAGTGATGCGATTCCACTAGAATCAGATGATACAGAACTGAATAGGGAACTTGATGAAATCAATTCATTGGGTGTTAGTAAGGAAGCCGAATATACACAGGCTTCCTTTTTTTTCGACCAGAACGGGCAGGCAAGCATTGGCACCATTCATACTGAGGACGAAAACAATAATCAGTTTATGCGTCAGTTCGAGCAGGACAGAAAAGCTGCATTAGCAGGTAAATACAATTACCTGAATCCCAAAAAGTCTGCAACAGTACCAGGTGAGTATATCAAACAGGTGCTTATGAGAGGTACAGGCTTTGTCGGTGGCAAGGGCAGGGTATGCAAGATTTTTGAAACAGAGATTGATGCAGGAACCAGGGCAAAGCGTATCAAAGCAGAGTATGGTCAGGGAGGTGCAGGCTGGCCGGTTGACGGACTAGGGCTGCACGGATATGACACATTTCATGGGAATGGACTGCGTTTTCAGTGGCGAGATGAGGATGGAGAGGTTGAAGGATATGTTTCGTGGAAAGATATCGAAAAAGAGCTTGGTGTCCTTATTCTTACAGGGGAATACCAGTCTGAGACACCTCGTATTGATGAGCTTGCGATGGACGGACTCCGTGAGGATGATGAGGTCATTGATGCCGAATACCGGGAAGTGGAACCGGAGGAGGCAGAATCAGAGATTGATGATTATGCAATACCGGATGAGCCGGAGAGCTATGCTTCTAACAGAGATTATGTAAGTGTAAAAGGCATGACACCACAGGAAACTGCCGATGAAGACCGCATGGTAACACAGGCAGAATATGGTGCAGAGATAGAAGCTGAAACAACTGAAAAAGATCCATCAGAGCTTAAGTATATTACACCGATTGATTATGCCAAGCGTATTGCAGAGCTTGATGAAGACCTGCGTGATGCGGCGGAGATTCTTGTAACAGATTGCAGCTGCTACACTCCGTTTAGGGCATTCCTTATGGATGTGGTGCAGTCTGATTTTGCATTTATGCCCAATAAACTTGACCTTATCAGGGATATTGCATTAGGGACAGATAATGCAGAAAGAAAGGCATATTCCAACAATAAGTATGGTCTTGTGGAGTACTCAATCAGAAGCGGATATGTGAAGATCAGCTATAAGAACAGGAATGGTGTGCGTAAAGAAGGTGCTCTCGATTGGCGTGAGTTATATGAAATATTATCTTATATGGTAAAACAGCCATTTTACTGCGGAGAAGACCAGAAGAAGTATTATCAGGAGACAAAGCAGAAGGCTGACAGGGATAAGATGAATCCGGTCTATAAGAGATTCTTTGATATCGAGGATAGTGTAAAAGCCAATCGTCTTGAAACCAGGGAAAGAGCAATAGCGAATGGCTGGGAAACCAAGATTGATGAGAATGGACATGTGGTTTCAGATGATGCAGCACAGAAAAAATACAACTTCCACTATAATCTCTGGGAAATGGGAAAAGGCGGTGCCAAGACCAGATATCAGTGGAATATGGATTCAATCCGCACTTTAAAGCAGATTGAATCTGAGAACCGTCTTGCAACACCGGAGGAGCAGAGGATTTTGTCGAAGTTTGTCGGATGGGGCGGATTATCACAGGCATTTGATGATAACAATGAAAGCTGGAGTAAAGAGTATGAAGAACTGAAAGAACTTCTGACCGATGAGGAATACAGTGCTGCAAGAGCAACTGTAAACAATGCCTTTTATACTTCACCAGAGATTGCATCATGCATGAATCAGGCACTTGTGCAGTTTGGGTTCAGAAGTGGCAATGTGTTAGAGCCATCTATGGGAATTGGTAATTTCTTTGGAAGTATGCCGACACCAATGCAGGGCAGAAATAAGCTGTATGGAGTGGAGATTGACAGTATTTCGGGAAGAATTGCAAAGCAGCTATACCAGAATGCCAATATTTCTATCACGGGATTTGAGAATACTGCTTACCCGGATAACTTCTTTGATGTGGTTGTCGGAAATGTGCCATTTGGAGATTACAAGGTTTATGATCCGAAGTACAACAAATATAACTTCCGTATCCATGACTATTTTCTTGCAAAAGCACTTGACCAGGTAAGACCGGGAGGAATGGTTGCTGTTATTACCACAAAGGGAACGCTTGATAAAGCGAATCCGACAATCCGAAAGTATCTGTCTGAAAGAGCAGAACTTGTTGGAGCTGTCAGACTTCCGAATACTGCATTTAAGGATAATGCAGGAACTGAGGTAACAGCGGATATTCTGTTTTTGCAGAAGAGGGAGAGAAAGATTGATATTGAACCGGACTGGGTGCACTTAGGTGTCACCGAGGATGGCATAGCAGTCAACTCTTACTTTGCAGAACATCCGGAGATGATGCTTGGTCATATGGAATATGACACAAGAATCTATGGACAGGACAGCAGATATACAGTCTGTGTCAATGATGATGAAAACTTTAACATGTATGAAGCATTGAATAAAGCAATCGGCAATATCAAAGCACAGATGACAGATTTTGAGAGAGCAGCAGACAGTGAGGAAAAGGCTGAGGAAGTCATTCCTGCTGATCCGGATGTGAGAAACTACACTTACACATTCTTTGAAGGAAAGCTTTATTACAGGGAAAATTCTGAGATGGTAAGAAAAGAAGTATCACAGACTGCAGAAGAAAGAATTATGAAGCTGGATGAAATCAGACAGATAACAAGAGAGCTGATTGATATTCAGATGGAAGGCTGCAGTGAGGAAGAGCTTGCTGATAAGCAGAGACTTCTTAATACCAGATATGATAAATTTGTGGAACATTACGGAGCAATTACTTCCAAAGCGAACAGGATTGCTTTCAGGGATGACAGCGATTACCCGCTTCTTTGTAGTCTTGAAGATGTAAATGAGGACGGGGAGGTGAAGAAAGCAGATATGTTCTACAAGCAGACAATTAAGGCAAAGTCAACGATTGACAGGGTGGAGACTGCGGTGGAAGCACTTAATGTATCAGTCAACGAGTTTGGATATGTGAATCTTGCTTATATGCTTAGTATCTATGAGCCGGATATTACAAATGCAAAGGAAGAACTTGCAGAAAAGTCCGGACAGACAGTGGATGAGATAACTCTAAGTGACGATGCTTTGGCAGAGCTTAGAAGGGCAGTTCTTGTGGAAGAACTGGATGGACTGATTTTCCTTAATCCCGACCGCTACAACGAGAACAATCCCGATATCGGCTGGGAGACAGCAGACGAGTATCTTTCCGGAAATGTGAGAGACAAGCTTCGTGTAGCAAAGGCTATGGCAGCGGATACAGACAATCCACAGGCAGAAAGATTTGCAGGCAATGTGGCAGCACTTGAAAAGGTGCAGCCGGAGTGGATTGAAGCCTCGGATATTGATGTAAAGATTGGCACGACATGGATTGAGCCGCTTGATTATGAGCAGTTTATCTATGAGCTTCTCAATACACCAAGAAGAGCAAGGGCAGTCAGAAGCCAGTTTTACAATACAGGCATTCAGGTACACTTAAATAAGATGAGCATGGAATGGTTCATCGAGAATAAGAGCATGGATAAGCATTCAGTGGCAGCTACTAAGACCTATGGTACAAGCCGCATGGATGCTTATTCTATTTTTGAGGATACGCTGAATCTTAAAACTGTAACAGTCAGGGACAGGATTGATGACGGAGATGGCAAATATCATTATGAAGTCAATAAGAATGAGACAATGCTTGCAAGGGAAAAACAGAACATGATCAAGGAAAAGTTCAAGGAATGGCTGTTTTCAGAGCCGGAACGCAGACAGAAATATGTGGAGTATTATAACGAGACATTCAATAATATCCGCCTGCGTGAGTATGACGGAAGCCACTTACAGTTTCCGGGAATGAATCCGGCGATTGAGCTAAAGCCTCATCAGAAGAATGCGGTGGCAAGAATCCTTCTCGGAGGAAACACACTGCTTGCACACTGTGTCGGTGCCGGAAAGTCCTTTGAGATGATGGCTGCCTGCATGGAGCAGAAGAGACTTGGACTTGCCAATAAGACAATCATGGTTGTTCCAAAGCCACTTATCGGGCAGACTGCATCAGAGTTTTTAAGGCTTTATCCGTCAGCAAATATCTTAGTTGCCACAGAGCGTGATTTTGAAAAGAGCCGTAGAAAGCAGTTTGTATCAAGGATTGCAACAGGTGACTATGACTGTATTATCATGTCACACTCGCAGTTTGAGAAAATCCCAATCTCCGCAGAGAGAAAGGAGCGGATGCTTAACGAGCAGATTGATGAAATCAGCTATGCGATTGATGAGATGAAGGAGCGTAATGGAGAAAGATGGACTGTAAAACAGATGGAAAGCCAGAAGAAAAAGCTGGAGGAACAGCTGAAATCTCTATCTGATGAGAGCAGGAAGGATGACCTCATTACCTTTGAGGAGCTTGGTGTAGATTCTATCATGGTAGACGAGGCACATAATTTTAAGAACCTTGCAATTTTTTCCAAGATGAATAATGTGTCAGGTATCAGCAGCAGCGGAGCTAAGAAGTCAACGGATATGCAGCTTAAATGCCAGTATCTATCAGAGATAAATGATGGCAGAGGCATTGTATTTGCAACAGGTACACCAATATCCAATACCATGTGTGAGATGTATGTCATGCAGCTTTACTTACAGAAAGCGGCACTTGAAGAGATGGGGATTTATCACTTTGATTCATGGGCAGCAAACTTTGGTGAAGTGACAACAGCACTTGAGCTTACTGTAGAGGGAAGCGGATTCCGTTTTAAGAGCAGATTTAATAAGTTTACGAATCTGCCGGAGCTTATGAATATCTTCCGTGAGGTAGCAGATGTGCAGACCGCAGACATGCTTGACCTTGATGTGCCGGCACTTCGTGGTGGGAAGCCTATCATAGTGGAGTCAGAGCCTGACTGGTATGTAAAGCAGGTTATGGAAGACTTTGTTGTGAGGGCAGAGCGTATCAGAGGTGGTGGAGTTGATCCAAGTGTGGATAACTTCCTAAAGATTACCCATGAGGCAAGACTTCTTGGAACAGATGCAAGACTGATTGATAAGGATGCACCGAATAATCCGGATGGAAAGCTCAATAAGGTAGCGGAGAATGTCTGGAAAGAATATGAGAGAGGAAATGCTGATGTTCATATAGGCTGCCAGCTTATTTTTTCGGACATCGGCACACCGGGACCGGATAAGGACTTCACCATTTATGATTATCTGAAGGAAACACTTATCCAGTATGGTATTCCGGCAGATGAGATAGCATTTATCCATGATGCCAAGACGGATGCACAGAGGGACGCACTTTTCAAGGAGATGAGGACAGGTAAAAAGAAAGTTCTTATCGGTTCAACGGACAAGTGTGGAACAGGTGTAAATGTGCAGACACACCTTGTTGCAATGCATCATGTGGACTGCCCGTGGAAGCCAAGCTCCATTGAACAGAGGGAAGGACGAGGCATCAGGCAGGGCAACGAAAATGAAGAGGTTGCAATTTACAGATATGTCACCAAAGGAACCTTTGATGCATACAACTGGTCGCTTGTTGAAAATAAGCAGCGATTCATCAGTCAGGTCATGACAAGTAAGGCTGTGAGCCGAAGCTGTGAGGATATCGACGAGGCAACACTTTCCTATGCAGAGATTAAGGCGGTTGCCACAGGCAATCCTCTTATTCGTGAGAAGATGGAGATTGACAATGATGTCCAGAGATTAAAGCTCTTAAAGGCATCTTATGACAATCAGAGATATGGCTTGCAGGATAACTTTATGATTAAGTACCCGAAGCTCATTAAGACAGCAACCGAAAAGCTTGCCAATGTAAGAGAGGATGTAAAAGCAAGGGATAAAGAGCTGATTGATAATCCGGAATTTTCCATTACCATAGGCAAAGCGGCTTACACAGAGCGTGTGGATGGCGGAACGATGATGCTTGAAGCAATCAGCAAATGCAAGACCGGAGAGACAACTGCAATCGGTAAATTCCACGGATTTGAACTGCTTGTGGAAAAGAACTTCCTTGGCATCAATTATATGGTGCTTCGTGGAAAGACAGAGTACAAGGCAGAACTTTCCACAAGTCCTGTCGGCAGTATGGTAAAGCTGGAAAACCTGTTCAATGGACTCCATGAGAACATTGATTTCTTAGAAAAGAAGATTGAGCAGTACCAGAATGACCTTGAAGCATCAAAGGCAGAGTATGACAAGCCATTTGCGTACAGTGAGGAACTGAATGAAAAACTGGCAAGGCAGTGTGAACTGAATGCCCAGCTTGACCTTGAGAACGCAAAGGCTGTGGATGCAGATTTAAGCGGACCGGAGGAAGAAAGAGAAACAGATGACAGGATGGAATCTGCAGCAATTGTGGCAGAGGATAAAGGTGCTTATCCAGCCGACAGAGAGGGCAGAACACGATAGGAGAGTGAATAATATGAGCATAAGAAAAGTGGTCGCAGGACTACTGATTACAGCAGGGATTGCCATTATGGCAGTCCCTTTTTTCTGGCGGACAACCGGAGAAAAACAGACAGAACAGCTCATAAGTGAATTTGAGCAGACATTGGAGGATGATTACGATGAAGAAACAGATGTGGAGGAAGAGCAAACCTCCATTAGTAAAGAGGATGAAGCCATTCTTAAAGAAGGCGGTGTTATCGGCATCATTGAGATACCGGGCTTAGATATCAGGTATCCGGTAATGGAAGGAACCACAAGTAAAGTGCTTAATGCCGGGATTGGTCATATAGAAGAAACAGCAGGAATCGGTGAGAGTGGCAACTGTGTGTTATGCGGTCACAATGGCAGCAGATATGGCACATTTTTTACACCGCTGAAGCAGCTATCCATAGGCGGTGAAGTGATGATAACCGACAAAAAGGGACTGAAACACATCTATGAGGTAACAGAGACAGAGGTAGTAAATCCGTATGATAACAGTATCAAGACACAGGGTACAGAAAAAGAACTAACTCTTTTTACCTGTTCCCAGAAAGGAACCATGCGTTTTGTGGTCAGGTGTATTTACAAGGAGGCGGTGATGGATGAATAAGAGATACCGGTTAGGTGAGATAGAAGAGGCAGTATCGGAAATGGAGGAGCTAATTGGACTTGAGGATGATATTGCAGAGATTGATGATGACTTTCAGATAGTCGTAAGCGGCTGGTCTGTGTATGTCGAAAGCCTGAATCTGACACTCAGACAGGGGATAGCCTGTGTATGGGATGATGAGGAAGGATTATTTATGCCTGATTTTGATGTGACTATTGTATATGAGGGGAACATCGAAACACAGGAGTGGCTCTACTATGAGCAGGACGGAATGGTTGTTACACTTGGCAACTGGCTTAATGGCAGATTGTCTTGTGAACAGATAGAACAGCTTTGGTGTGAGCTTATCATACCGGAGCAAAACAAAGAACAAAAAGAAAGCGAGGAATAGCATATGAAGTATTCAATTAAAGTAAACGAAGTAAGAGCAAAAGAGGGCAGCAATATCAAGGGATTTGCAACAGTAGTATTCGGTGATTCATTTAAGATTACCAATATTGCAATCCTTGAGAATAAGGACAAGGGAGAGCTTTTTGTATCAATGCCTAGATACCGTTCCAATGAGCGAGATGAAAGCAATGGTGTGATTTATAAGGATGTGTGCAATCCTATCACTGCAGAGTTTCGAGAGGAACTCTATACCAATATCCTTGATGCCTATGCAAGAATTAAGGAACCGGAGAAAGAGGAGACACAGAAGCAGGAGCGTACACAGGAAATGCCGAAGTTTTCCGTAACTGTGACACCTTATGAGAGGGAAGGTAGTAACATCAAAGGACTTGCACGCATTTATTTTGAAAACAGTTTCATCGTAAATAATATCAATATCGTGCAGGGTAAAGAGAAAATCTTTGTATCAATGCCTTCTTATAAGACAAAGCAGGTGGATGAGCAGGGCAAGCCAATCTATCAAGATGTCTGCTATCCGGTTACAAAGGATTTCAGGGAAAAACTCTATAATGAGATTATCTCTGAATATGAGAAAGCAAAGGATAAGAGCAACGAAAAGGCAAGAGAAAGTGCAGAGAAACATCATGGCAATCCCGATAAAGAGAAGGACAAAGAGGCGACGCCCTTTCGATAATCAGTAATCAGAGTACAGGGGCGGCCAAGGCTGCCCCTTTTACAGAATGGAGGAAACAGAATGGATATGGAAGCAGGAAAAACACTTACCAATGAGGAGGTTATAAGGGAACTTCTCGAATTACTAAAGAAAAATGCCATGAAAGAGCAGGCAAACGATGTATTTGAGATATGCAGCTATGTGGACGGACTGGAGAAAAAGATTGATTCCATGACGGAAGAACTCACCAACATGCAGAACCAGATCAAAGAAATGCAGGAAGATACACTTGTCAATAATGCAAAAAAGGCATTGTCAGAAGCACAGGAGCGACTTAATACCAGATGTGAGCAGATAAAGTCACAGGTATTAGAAGTGAAAGAACAGGTCAAATCTACTGCTAAGGGCATAGTCGAAGAAGCAAAGGAAAAGGGTGGAGCTGCATTATACAGGGTATCTGAGTTCTTAGGAATTAAGAAAAAACTTCTTGATATCCGGGAGAATGTAAGAGGTGCAATCAAGACCACAGATAAGGATATAGCAAAGACAGCACTTCTTGCAAAAGGATTTCGTGAAGCAGGGCAGACAGTAGCCAATGCATTCCGCACTTTTGCTGACAAGCCGGAGGTGGATTATTCTCAGAAAGAGCAGAAACATCCCATTACAAAGGCAGTACTTGCTCCGATGAAAGCAGTGAAAAAGATGCTTGTATCAATGGAACTTCATTTGGATGCATCTATTGATAAGCTGGATAATCTGGCTATGAATGTGCAGCTTGATAAGGAAAAGCATATGGAGAATGCGAAAGCACAGGAACAGACAGAGCCGGAGAGGGCAGAAGCTGAGCGAGTGGAAGAAGAGGTTGTATATTCACCGATGGTTGCTGAACCACAGGAGTATCAGTATAATGCAGATGCATTTGAGGCTAGAGGCGTGGATGAGGTGAAACAGGAATTGGCACATAAGGAAGTAGCGAAGGTAATGGAAGATAAAGCCAGATAGTTGTTAGGGCGTGGGAGAAATCCTGCGTCCTTTTTTAGTGCGTAATAATATCAAGAAGATATATATTTTTTATTTAGAATCAGGGAACTGTTTATGACCAGTTTTTGAAAGAAAGTTACAGTATTTTGATTTTTTTCATGGTATAATGCAAATATAGTTTTATGAGTATGTAAGAATGTAGATGTATTGATTAAAAAAAGAAAGGAAATAGGCGATGGCTGCAATAACCATAGAAGAAGCATTAAAAAGGTTTGATAGAAGATTTTATAGCTATCATGTCAACCAAGATAAGTTGAGTATTTTTTCTGAAAATGTAAAACGTTATGTTGATATGACGATTAAGGCAATACATGAAAATGAATCAGAGGAACATTTGAAAAATATTACAAATTTATTTTTAAAAGCTATATATTCAGCAGAACGATACGAAATTAACACGGATAAAAGAATTGATAGTACAATAAAAGTAGATGGAAAAGTACAAGCAATTATTGAGACTAAAAAACCAACCAATAAAAGCGAAATGGTAACTGAAAATAAGATAAATGTTAAGGCATTGCATGAAATCCTATTTTATTACATGGTGGAAACAAGAGATGTAACAGGTAGTAAAGTAAAACGACTTCCAAACACAGAAATTCGCAGATGTATAATAACAAACACACAAACATGGGTTATCATAGATGCGAATGAAATTGAAAAAGTGGTTGATGGTTATTTGGAGAAATTGTTTTATAAATACCAAAATCATCAACTTATATATTCAAATAATACAGACAAATTCTATGAGGATACTAAACAATATTTGGAAACGATAGGGGTTAATGACAGACTAGTTTTCTTCAAGAAGGCCCTGTATTTTTTAATAAATCTAGTTCTTTTCTTAGTTCCAGATTTTCTTGCTTGAGTTTTTTTATTCATAATGATACGAATAAAGTATTGAACTATTGGAATTAATCTAAATCATCTATATTAACATTCCTGTTTTCTGATATAATGCTCAGGGCCGGACATTCAGTCACGAATAATCCAAAAGGATAAGAAACATCCGCTTTGCTTCCTGTTTTGTCAAAAAGGCAGGTATCAACAAATTGTTACAAGTGCATTGTCATTTTACTGATGGATGACAATGCACTTTTTTGTTATTCTTAGTAACAGAGCGCGGCAGCAAAAGTAATAGCTGTCGTAGTCCAAATATCTGATATCAGAAATAAATCTGCGAAAATCCATATAAAAAAAAGGAGTCTATATTTATGAAACGAAAATTCCCGCATTTATCCAGTCCGATCCAGATTGGACGTGTGACTTTCCGCAATCGAATGTTCTCTGCACCTATGGGCGGAACAGATATTACCAATGACGGCTGTATCGGTCCGAAATCAACAGCTTTCTATGAACTGCGTGGCAAGGGCGGTGCTGCTGCCGTAACAGTCAGCGAATGTATGGTACACCCCGAAACAGATGGTTCTCATGCATATCATCTGGATACTGCCATCCTGAATTCTCTTGCATCCGCAACCTATACAGCAGATGCGATTTCTAGACATGGGGCAGTTCCAAGCCTTGAACTTTCTCATTCCGGAATGTACGCAGGAACTTATATGACCGATAAATCCCGTCAGCATTCCATGCATCAGTGGGGAGCTTGTGATACAGTCCGTCCGGACGGTGTACCGGTAAAAGCCCTTACTGAAGAAATGCTCCAGGATATTGTTGCATCTTATGGAAAAACAGCAGCACTTGCCAAACGTGCCGGTTTCCAGATGATCATGATCCACGGTGGTCACGGCTGGCTGATCAATCAGTTTCTTTCCCCTTACTTTAACAAACGTACAGACAAATACGGTGGAAGCCTGGAAAACCGCTGTCGTCTCGCTGTTGAAGTTCTGAAAGCTGTCCGTGAAGCAGTAGGACCTGGTTTCCCAATCGAATTCCGTATGAGCGGTTCTGAACTTTTTGAGGGCGGATATGATCTGAAAGAGGGTGTTCGTATTGCACAGACGATCGAACCTTATGTAGATCTGATCCATGTATCAGCAGGAACTTACCAGCGTGGCTTTGGAGATACCCATCCATCTATGTTCAAAGACCATGGCTGTAATGTATATCTGGCAGCCGAGATCAAGAAACATGTTTCTATACCTGTGGCAACCATCGGCGGTCTCAATGATCCGGCCCAGATGGAAGAGATCATTGCTTCCGGAAAAGCAGATATCGTCTATATGGCAAGAGCACTTCTCGCAGATCCGTTCTTACCGCGAAAAGTTGTAGAAAACCGCGAAAATGAGATTGTAAAATGTCTCCGCTGCTTTACCTGCATGGCTGAGCGTGCCGCAACTTCCACCAGAAGATGTACCGTCAATCCTCTGATCGGACGTGAAATTGAAGGCAGTGAAGTATATCCTGCACCTGTAAAGAAGAAAGTTCTTGTCGCAGGCGGCGGTCCTGGTGGTCTTTATGCTGCATACACTGCTGCAAGACGCGGTCATCAGGTAATCCTCTGTGAAAAAGAAGCAGAACTTGGTGGAATCCTGAAAAGTGAACAGGCACTTCCATTTAAGAGGGAAATGTATGAACTCTCCAATACCTACGCACTTTTTGCCCGAAATGCAGGTGTGGAGATCCGCACTTCTGTGGAAGTCACACCTGAGTATGTAGAAAAAGAAGCACCTGATGCATTGATCGTAGCAGTCGGATCTCAGCCGCTTGTTCCTCCAATTAAGGGGCTGGATGGCGACAACGTAGTCATCGTCAATAATTACTATCTCGAAAAAGAAAAAGTTACAGATCAGGTAGTTGTTTTTGGCGGCGGTCTTGCAGGATGTGAATGTGCGATTCATCTCGGTCAGGAGGGAAAACAGGTTCATCTTGTAGAAATGAGAACAGAACTTGCACCGGATGCCAATGTACGGCATCGTCCGCTTCTCTTAAAAGAGATTGAAAAATATGTAACTGTACATACCGGATGTCGCGGTCTCGAAGTCCGTCCTGACGGAGTTCTCTGCGAAACAGAAGATAAGCAGCAGATCCTGGTTCCGGGAACTTCTGTAATCTGTGCACTCGGTCAGCGTTCCAGAAGCACACTTGCGGATTCTCTCCGTGACAGCGCACCGTTTGTAAGAGTGATCGGCGATGCCCACCGTGTATCTACAATCACAAATGCAGTATATGAAGGATACCATGCAGCTCTGGATATCTGATATTCAGTTATTGTTCACTTTGTGCAAAGCAACACGCTTCCCCCGCGGGATAATGGCACATGAACAGTAACGATATTTCGACAGATTAGTCTTACACCTGAGGACTGGTCTGTCTTTTTGAAGTTATTATATATAGGTAGGAATTCTGCCATTGACAGGTTTTTATAAAAATGAGAGGAGAGATTTTTTATTATGAACAAACTAAAAAGGTACCTTTTATTCTTAGTGGGGTTGTTTATCAACTCACTGGGAGTCAGTCTTGTGACCAGGGCAAATCTTGGTACATCACCGATTTCATCTATTCCCTATGTATTAAGTTTGAATTTTCCTTTCACACTGGGAAATTTCACAATCGTCTTCAGTCTGCTGCTGATCGCACTGCAGATTCTCATTTTAAGAAAGAACTTTAAGATAGAGAATATTCTTCAGATTCCTGTATCCATCGCATTTGGATATTTCATTGACCTTACCATGTATTTGTTTTTCTGGGTAAATCCGCAGAATTATTTTGTGAAAGTGATCACTCTGCTTCTTGGATGTATTGTACTTGGATTTGGTGTCTATGTTGAAGTAGTAGCAGATGTTGTTATGCTTCCGGGCGAATCCTTTGTCCGCGCGATTGTCCAGACCTGGCATACAAATTTCGGAACAACCAAGATTATCTTTGATTCTTCTATGACAATTATTGCAGGTGTTCTTTCCTTTATTTTCTCCGGCAGATTAAATGGTGTGCGTGAAGGTACCGTTATTGCAGCTTTACTGGTTGGTTTTATCGCAAGACTGTTCGGAAAGAAACTGGATTTCGTAAAGACATACCTGTTCCCTGAAGAGTACAGGAACGAAGCCCAGACATCCGGCAAATCAAAAGCAGAAGAAAATGCAGCACATAAGAATGTGATCGTTATCGGCAGACAGTATGGATGCGGTGGACATGATATTGGAAAAGCCTTGGCTGAAAAACTGGGTTATGAATTCTATGATCAGGAAATTATCAAAATGATTGCCGGAACCACCGGTATGACCTCTGAATTTATCCGTCGTAAAGAGGAAACTATGACAAACAGTCTGTTATATGACTTCGTAAACCAGATGTATTTATATGGAAACAGAGAAGAGGAAGCTCCAAAGGATAAAATCTTCGAAGCAGAATCAAATGTTATCAGAGATCTGGCTAAGAAAGGAAACTGTATCATTATCGGAAGATGCTCTGATTATGTTCTTCGTGAGGATAAGAATGTTCTGAAAATATTCTTAAGCGCACCATTGGAAACACGTATCAAACGTATTATGCAGAAATTAAATGTAACCTCAAAAGAAGCAGAACAGCAGATCCGCAAAGAGGATAAACGCCGTGCGGATAATTACCGTTATTATACCGGACGTATGTGGGGAATGTCTGCAAGCTTTGACCTTGCATTAAATACAGAATTAGGAATGGAATATATTGAGGAGTGCGTACAGAAAGCTTTATAATACATTCTTTTCTGCACAATTTATTTCAGCAGCTTTATTTTCCATTTTTTACTTTGCCTAGTTTTTTATACTGGGAGGTTCACACACCACTATTTTGCGAGGTGTTTTGGTATGAATATGTCAAAATCCCGAGACATACGGCGTTAATTTATGCGATTAGCATAAATTCTGTGCATCGAGAAGCGTGTTACTGAGCACGAAGTGAAGAGCTTGTTATTCTTTTCTAAACAGCGTATACTAACATTATACTTATTTAGACAAAGGAGCTTACATTTGCATGGATACCAGAGACATTCGCTGTTTCCGTCTTGTATATGAAGAACGCAGCATCAACAAAGCAGCACATCAGATTTTTATCACTCCTCAGGGATTAAGCCGTATTATCGTAAAACTGGAAAACGAACTCCAGACTCAACTTTTCCAGCGTACTGCAAACGGAACAATTCCCACAGAAAGTGGTCATTATTTCTATACCCAGAGTCAGGAGCTCCTTTACCATTTAGAAGATCTGAAACAAAAAATGCAGAAATTGAACCATCGTCAGCGCACAATCCGTATAGGTTTTGCCTGTGGTTCACTCAACGTACTGCCGCTTGAACAGATTTCCCATTTAACTGACTACTTCCCCGAACTGCAATTGCAATGGGATGAGCTGGAGAATCAGGAAGTGACTGAAAAGCTCCTTGACAGTACCTTAGATGCCGGATTTATGATCGGGACCTGTTCTCATACGGAACTGACATCTACAACTATCTATACCGGAAAAATGAACGCCATTGTCTATCAAGGACATCCCTATTATGCCAGGGACATTCTCAGTATCCAAGATCTGCAGGAACAGCCGCTGATTTCCATGAACCAGAAATATTCCAGCTATCATAATCTCATCCAGCGCTGCAGCGATTTCGGATTTACTCCTAACATCGTGATCAGCACAATGGAAAATCCGTTAATCTACCGCTTTTGTCAGGAAAAATCAGGGATTGGCATTGACGCAGATATCCATCCCGAAGAAGAACTGCCTGCAGACCTTCGTAAAATAGAACTCCATGACGCTATTCCATGGAAAATCTCTCTGGTCTGTCGCAAAAATACAGTTAACAATGAGATCATTTCCAAGCTTCAGGACATCTGCAGGAATCTGTAGTCAAGTGTACTTAGAAGAACAGTCATCATTAACACATCCGGAGCTTGCAGGAAAGCCATTGGCAGTAGGCGGTGATCCGGAGGCAAGACATGGGATTGTCTTAACAGCCGACTATGAAGCTAAGAAATACGGTGTGAAAACAGGAATGGCACTCTGGCAGGCAAAGGAGGTCTGTCCGGACATAACATTTGTTTCACCAAGAATGGACTTATATCTTCGGTTCTCAAGAATGGCACATGAGATATATGCAGAATATACGGACAGGCAGGAGCCATATGGAATTGATGAGTGCTGGCTTGATGTGACAGGGAGCAGCTCCCTTAAAGGGGATGGATTGCTCATTGCACAGGAAATCAGCAGGAGAATGAAGTCAGAGCTTGGCATCACAGTAAGTGTTGGTGTTTCTTTCAATAAGATATTTGCAAAGCTTGGTTCAGACTATAAGAAACCTGATGCAATCACAACTATGTATAAGAGTGAGTTTAAGCAGAAGGCTTGGTCGCTTCCGGTGGCAGATCTTCTATACGTTGGCAAAAGTACGAACAGAAAGCTTGCATTATTTGGTATTAAAACCATAGGTGATCTTGCAAGAACAGATGAAGATGTGCTTAACAGTCACCTTGGAAAGATTGGCAGTATCTTATGGTCGTTTGCTAATGGCTATGATGATTCACCTGTCAAGCTGGAGAACACCCACGCTCCAATCAAATCCGTGGGGAACAGCACAACGACACCAAAGGATTTAGTATGCGATGAGGATGTAAAGATTGTTCTTTATATTCTGGCTGAGAGTGTTGCAGCAAGACTTCGTGAGAATGGATTCCGGTGCAGAGTGGTTGAGATAAGTGTCAGGGATAATGAATTATTCTCTTTTACCCGTCAGAAAAAGATTGACCATGCGACAAACATTACCGGAGAAATAGCTGCATACGCATATCAGATATTTAAGGAAAACTATAACTGGAGCAAACCAATCCGCAGTGTTGGTGTCCGAGGTGCAGACTTAGTAACAGATAATTATTGGGAACAGATTGATTTGTTCTCAAGTGTGGAGAAGCGTGAAAAGCAGATGAAGATGGATTCAGCGGTTGATGAGATACGAAGAAGATTTGGATTTTACAGTATCCAGAGGGGACTCATGTACCGGGACAGGATTCTGTCGGCAGTCAATGCAAAAGAAGAACACACAGTACATCCACATGGGTACTTTTCAGGTTAGCAACGAGAAGTGCCAGATAATCAAGGCACAGATGTGTTGTGCTTGCACATAAACATATGGGACTTGGTTATCTGATACGGCGACTGCCGTGAGTGAAATGAAGCGAAGCGGAATTGAGCTGCACTACGAGTAGCGATAGAGTAAAAAAGAGGGAGGCGGAACATGAGCGAAGCAGCAAGAATTGATCTGGTAGACAGAGCACCATTGACGGAGAAGCAGCAGAATGTGTATGAAAGCATTATGCAATATCAGCGTGTGAATGGTTATGCTCCTACTATCAGGGAGATATGCAAGATGGTAGGGGTGGCATCGACTTCAAGTGTTTATGCACATCTGAAAATATTAGAAGAAAAAGGCTATATAGCAAGGAAGATGGATGCTTCCAGAGCAATAGCAATCTTGTAAGGAAGGTGATTACATTGAGCAATAAGGTATATGTTGATGTACTTGCAGAGTTTTCAAAGGACGGACTGCTCATTCCAAAAGAGATAACATGGGAAGATGGCAGAAAGTATGAGATTACACGAGTAAAAGACAAGCGCAGAGCAGCCAGTACAAGGGCTGGTGGAGTTGGAGAGCGTTATACCTGTGTGGTAGATGGAAAGGAAATATTCCTTTTCTATGAAGATAACAATATGTGGTTTATGGAAAGAGCCGGAGCCTGATGTGATTATGTGCTGACAGCACAATTCATATCAGTTGGCTTTAGATCAGCAAAGCCGGGGAATGTGCAGACATTCATCGGAACTCCCGGCAAAAGGCTTGCAAAGGTGATTTCCCTTTCCTTTACGAGTACAGAATTGTAGATTGATGATTTTGTATGAATAAGGAGCGAACTGAATTGAA